>Ga0066700_10001344_pt1 | contig 10157 bp, 11 predicted proteins | sample GraSoiAngelo_149_FD_66460 | JGI IMG/M metagenome (GOLD analysis project Ga0066700, IMG submission 66460) | Grasslands soil microbial communities from the Angelo Coastal Reserve, California, USA - 14_1009_09_30cm | ecosystem: Environmental > Terrestrial > Soil > Grasslands | place: USA...
TTACATTCAGCTAGTGCCGGTCCTGCTAGGAGGGGGCGTCCGCTTGTTCGACGATCCGGGCACGACGGCACCTGAACTGGAGACCACGAGGGTGGTCGACGCGCCAGGTGTTACGCATATCACTTTCCGTGTGGTCAACGACTCCCCCGCCCGAAAAAGACACCACCCGTTTGAAGCCCCGGCGAACGCCTGAAGAGCAGTAGATCTGGAGGTAGCATGCGCAAGTTCAAATTCAACATCTCGATGTCACTGGACGGCTACATTGCCGGGCCCAACCAGACTCTGGAGAACCCGCTCGGTGAAGGAGGCGAGCAGCTCCATGAGTGGGTCTTCCCACTGAAGTCGTGGCGTGAAACCCACGGCATGAGCGGCGGCGAGACAGGCGCGAACGACGACGTGCTTCGCGAGATGTTCGCTGACGTCGGCAGTTACATCATGGGCCGCAACATGTTCGGCGGCGGTCCCGGCCCCTGGCGAGACGAGTGGAAGGGCTGGTGGGGCGACAGCCCGCCATACCACATGCCTGTCTTCGTTCTCACCCACCACCCCCGGGACCCGCTGTCCATGCAGGGAGGCACGACCTTCTTCTTCGTCACGGACGGCATCGAGTCAGCGCTCCAGCAGGCGAAGGAGGCCGCCGGAGGGAAGGACATACTGCTCGGCGGCGGGGCGAACGTCGCCCAGCAGTACCTCGCCGCCGGTTTGATCGACGAGATGGATCTTCACATCGTGCCAATTCTCCTCGGCGGCGGCGAGAGGCTCCTCGAAAACATCGGAGGTTCAGGGCCTAAGATCGAGCCGGTGCGCGCTATCGAGGGGCCCGGAGTCGTTCACCTCAAGTACCGCATCGCCAAAACCACCTGATACGTTGAAGAGCTGCTCCAAGCAATAGCCCAACTGGGCTGCGAGAAAGGAGTGCGATGAGAAGGCTTAGCGTAAACACGTTCTTGACCCTCGATGGAGTAATGCAGGCCCCCGGCGGGCCGGAAGAGGATCCGACTGGTGGCTTCACGCACGGCGGCTGGTCGGCGAACTATTGGGACGAGCGGATGGGACAGGTCATGGGCGAGTCTATGAGTAAACCGTTTGACCTTCTCCTCGGCCGCAAGACCTATGAGATCTTCGCGGCGCATTGGCCGTACGCAAAGGGCGACCCCGCCGCGGACGCCCTGAACAGTGCGAAGAAATTCGTGGCATCGAGAACACTCGACAGAGTCGAGTGGCAGAACTCGACGCTAATAAAGGGAGACGTCGGTCGCGAGGTCGTTGCGCAAAAGGAGCGGTCAGGGCCGGAGCTGCAGGTGCATGGCAGCTCGAACCTCATCCAGACTCTCCTGAATTCCGACCTGATCGACGAATTCCGGCTGTGGGTCTTTCCGCTCGTTCTTGGGACCGGCAAGCGCCTGTTCGCGGACGGCACCATACCGGCAGGGCTCAAGCTCAACGCGAGTGAGTCCTTCAGCACTGGCGTTGTAATGGCGACCTACGAGCGCGGCGGCGAGATCCCGTACGGCTCGTTCGAGTTCGAGCAGCCGACGGAGGCCGAAGTCGAGCGCCGGCGGCGCCTTGCGACCCAGGGCTAGCGTGAAGAGCCTGCCATCCGAGACTGCCCGCCGCACCTGACGTCGAACAGGCGGCTCGCCATTCGTCTAACATAGGAACCGATCGATATCGAGCACGTCCAAATGAAAGGAGGCTCCCCGTGATCAAAGGACTAAGTGGCTCCACCACTTGGAGCGAAGACATCCAGAAGAATCTGCTGCCCTTCTACCGCGACACTATCGGACTCAAGCCGAACTTCGAGTCGCCTGAATTCGTTGTCTTCGGTGAAGCTAACGCCCCCGGGTTCGCGTTGGGCACGCACAGCGAAGTGAAGGGGAAGAACAACGACCCGGCGCGCCACATGGTCGGTTTCACAACCGATGATATCAACGCCGAGGTCGCGCGGCTTAAGTCCAAAGGCGTGGAGTTCGTTGACGACCCAGAGACATTCGATCAAGTCATTGTTGCCACGTTCAAAGACCCGGAAGGGAACTACGTTCAACTTCTACAGTTCACCTAGGAGCGATCCGCGTGGCTTACAATGAACAGCTCGCCGGCCGCATCCGCGGAATCCTGGGCGACAGCCCTGGTCTCACCGAGCGCAAGATGTTCGGCGGTATCGCTTTCATGCTCAATGGCAACATGTTCTGCGGAATAACCAGGGAAGACCTGATGGCGCGCGTTGGGCCCGAACGCTTTGAAGAGGCCCTCGCCTCCCCGGGGGCGCGCCCGATGGACTTTGCCGCGCGGCCGATGAAGGGCATGGTGTTCGTCGCACCGGAGGGTTACGTCAGCGATGAGCAGCTGCGCGGCTGGGTCGAGCAGACCCTGGACTTCGCGAGAAGCCTACCGGCGAAGAAGAAATGACAGCAGGGCGCGTCACGAGCGCCCTACGCCGGGTCCGGCGCCACACGGACCATGCGCTTGCCGACGTTATCGCCGGCGAGGATGCCGATGAGCGCTCGCGGAGCGGACTCGAGCCCTTCGACGATATCCTCGAGCACCTTGAGCTCGTCGGCCGCCACCCAAGCGGCGAGTTGTTCTTGGGCTTGAGCCCACTCTCCTATGTAATCTGACACGAGGAAGCCTTCCATGCGCAGCCGCTTGACGATTAGCTGGCCGGGCACACCCGCCGGGCCGGGCGCCGGCCCGGCGCTGTCGTACTGCGAAACGGCGCCGCAGCAAACGATGCGGCCATGGGTCCGCATAAGCGGCAGGACTGCCTCGAGTACGCGTCCGCCGACGTTGTCGAAGTAGACGTCGATCCCGTTCGGACAGGCGGCAGCGAGGTCTTCGCGAAGCTTATCGCTGCGGTGGTTGACGGTCGCGTCGAAGCCGAGATCGCGCTCGAGCATGCGGCTCTTGTCGTCTGAGCCGGTGACGCCCACGACCCTCGCGCCAACAATGCGTGCGATCTGACCGGCGACACTTCCAGTCGCGCCCGCCGCGGCTGAGACGACGACCGTCTCGCCCTTCTGCGGCCGTCCGACGTCGAGCAGCCCGTGATAAGCAGTCAGGCCGGTGATGCCGAGCACGCTCATGTGATGGCTTAGCGGGCCGCGCAGGTTCACGGGCAAGACTCGGTTGGCCGCAACGATCGCATATTCCTGCCAGCCCGGCTCGCACTGGACGATCGAGCCTGGCGCAATCGGCGAACCATTGGCCGCGACCACTTCACACAGGGCGCCGCCCGCCATCACTTCGCCGGCGCCGAGTTGCTCGCGATACGTCCGGCCCTGCATCCAAGCGCGGTTCGCGGGATCAATCGATAGCAGTACGGTGCGAACAACGAGTTCGCCCGGTCCGGGATCGCCGATCGTCGAGTCTATGAGTTTAAAGTGCAACTCCTCGAGCTTACCGGTCGGGCGCTCGGCGAGAAGGATCTGCCGGTTCGGGCGTTCGGTCATCGTGGCACCTCCGCGCGGATTGTACGACAATACTTGCCCGGCTATAGGCCGAGCTTGCCGGGGTTCAGGATGCCCTCCGGATCAAGGGCGCGCTTGATCGAGCGCATGACTTCGAGCCCATGGGCGTGTTCGCGCTCCATCACGTGCGCCAGGCGGACGCCCACCCCGTGGCAGTACTCGATCGAGCCGCCCATGTCGCGCGCGAGCGAAAGCAGTTCATCGACGGCGCCGGAGAGATGTTCTCGGGCATCTGCCCCGTCAGCTGTCATCGTCACGGAGAAGAGCTCAGGCCAGCACCAGATGCCGTACTCGACTGCGCGCACCGCGTTGGCCTCGAGGAGTGCTGTAGAGGCGGCGCGGAAGCCCAACACCCGCGAGCGTGGCAAAGTGACGTGAACGAAGTCGAATGCGCCTCCCGCGGGGCGGGGCCGCGTCCCGCCTTGCCGCCTTCTCTCGGCGAAGCCTATCGCGATATCATGGCGGCGCTTCCAGAACGCCTTGGCCTCGCCGCGCCCGACTGAGCGGCCGCCGGCCTTCGTGCAAATCAAGCGGACCCTCCGCTTCTGGGCTCCGACCTCCTCGCGGAAGCCCTCAAAGCCGAGGTAGAGGGTCGCCGGGGCGGGTTCTGCGCCATCACCTGGGTGCTCCCCGTAGTCGAGCAATGCGGGCGCGAGCCCGATGCCGTGCATCTCTACGATTGCCGCGAAGCCGTCCTCGAAGCGCCGGAAGCGGTAGGCGCGCATGCTTCGCAGCTCCGGCTCCCGGAAGACTCGCAGTGTGGCCTCTGTGACGATGCCGAAGCAGCCTTCAGTGCCGATGAAAAGGCGGCGGAGATCAGGGCCGACCGAAGTCTTCGCGGGCGTAGTCCGATCAAAGATGCTGCCGTCTGGGAGAACGGCTGTCAGCCCAAGCACCTGGTCGCCGATCGAGCCGTACTTCGCACCGCGGTAGCCAAGCGAGTCGGTCGAGATGGCGCCACCGACTGTCGCGATCGGCAGCGACCACGGGTCGTGTCCCAGGATCAGCCCATCCCGGTTGAGCGCCTGCTCGAGCGCCTCCAAGATAACGCCGGCCTGGACGCGGACCGTGAGGTTCTCGCTGTCCATCTCGAAGATCGAGTCCATCCGCTTCAGTTCGATGACCACTGAGGGCCTGAGGGCGATCGCGCCACCCATCAGGCCTGAGCCGCCTCCGTACGGAACTATGGCAATGCCCTGTTGCGCGGTCAACTGGACGATTCCCGACACCTCCTCCGTCGTCCGTGGCCGGGCGACGACCAGCGGCTGCGGAGACAGAGCGTCGTATTCGGGGAAGCCACGCCATGGCCCGAGCGCATCCCAGCGGAACTCCGCGACGGCGTCGCCCGTGAGGACATTCTCGGGACCAGTGATCGCCCCGATCGAAGCGGCGAGCCGCTCGGCAAGCGCACGTTCGGTCGAGGTGATGAGCTCGCTCACGCCAGTATTCTACGCCGACAAAAAGGCACCCTGTCTCCAGTGTCACTTTCCCCTTAGCTTTCTCGCTCGAGTCCGCTACTCTCTAAATGGAGACATGCATGCAGGAGAACCGCACATCCCGTCTTGTACCAACCGCTATCCAATCGCTTAATGGCAACGCAGATTTGTTCGTCGGCGCCAAGGCTTTATGCGTCGCTCGATCGAAAAATGGACCGCCGCGAGCGCCTTGGCTAAATACGCGAAGGACCAAAAAAGAGGAAAAACAAAGTCCCCACAATCAACTGGTCACCCAACAATCAAACACAGCGAACAAAATCGCCTTGATTGTTGGCGATTCTCGTTTTGATTGCTCGCAGCTCGCGCCCCTTTACGTGTCGGCTGGAAGAGTCGCGTGCGACTAGCCGGCGTTCTCGACCGTCCAGACACGATACTCGACGCCGCCAGGGACGACCTTGCCCCGGCCCACGGCGATGACCTGGTTCAGCCAGGCATACTTCGGCGCGCCCGTCTGGAACATCGGGTTGATGTAGAAGTAGTACTCCTTCAGCGGCACGTCCTCGGTCGCGAGCAGGCGGCCGAACACGGCCGGCTCAGCGATTTGTCGCCTCGATGAGCGCAATCTTCTTCCGTCTGCTCCAGCCCTTGATTTCTCTCTCCCTGACAATTGCGGCCTGAACGTCGGTGGTTGCCTCGTAGTAGATCAGTTTGTCTGCCTTGTAGCGTCTGGTGAAACTGTCTGTCAGACGCAAACGGTGTTGCGACTAGCGGAATCCGAGAGCGCTCGTCATCCCGGTGTAAAGGACAGACCCGGTGTGGTTGGTTGTGATGTAAACGAAGTATTCCTTCATTTTGAGAACTCAACGCTCAGATGTTTGCCCCGCCCAACCTCGACAGATTCTTCGCGAACGGGCCCTGTTCCGCGCTCTAACCGCTCGGCGCTCAGAATGACATACCTGCTGGTTTTCACTCATTCGGGCGGTCAGAACAATATGCGCGCTCAGAGCTAACCGAGCGATTCGAGGTACCGGTTGATCGCCTCGGATGCCCGGCGACCGTCCGCCATGGCGGTGACGACGAGGTCGGCGCCATTCACGTTGTCGCCGCCGGCAAAGACGCCGGGGCGCGTCGTCGCGTAGTCCTCGTCGACGCGGACTGTCTTCCACGGTGTCGTGCGCAGGCCCGGAGTCGTCTTCTCCATCAGCTCGTCGGGACTGTACCCGATCGCGAGTACCACAATATCGACCTGTAAAGCGAACTCCGAGCCAGGGATCGGCTCAGGTCGGCGCCGGCCCGACTCGTCCGGCTCGCCGAGACGCATCCGCTCGCACTCGGCGGCGGCGACTCGGCCGTTCTCGCCGGTGAAGCGCGTCGGGATCGTCAGGTACATGAACTCGACGCCCTCCTCGCGGGCGTGTTTCCGCTCTTCCTCTCGGCCCTTCTGTTCGGCCTCCGTGCGGCGGTACATGCAGGCGACGCTCTTGGCGTCCAAGCGGATCGCCGTGCGCACGCAGTCCATCGAGGTATCACCGCCGCCGACGACGAGGACATCCTTGTCCGCGCAGTCCATGGGCTCGCGCATGTTCTCTGGAAGTTGCTCCGGCTCGAGGTTGCCGCGCACGAGGAACTCAGTCGCCTGGTAGATGTTCGCCAGCTCCTCGCCCTCGATCCTCATCTGCCCGCCCACCGGCGCGCCTGTGCCGAGGAACACGGCGTCGTAGCCGCGTTCGCGAATAAGCTCGTCGACCGTCACGTCCTTGCCGATTACGGTGTTGCAGAGGAACTCGATGCCCATGCGTTCTAGGTACTCGAGCTTGTCCTGGAGGATTTCCTTGCGCATCTTGAAGTTCGGGATGCCGTACAGCAAGATTCCGCCGGGTACCGGCCAAGACTCGAACACCGTGCATGAGTGTCCCTGCTTCGTCAGCTCTTCCGCGACCGCAAGTCCGGCGGGTCCCGAGCCGATGATCGCAACTTTGCGGCCGGTCGAAGGCGCCATTGGAGGGATCGCGACGCCACCATTGCGGCGCTCGTAATCGGCGATGAACGCCTCGAGCTTCCCGATGGCGACCGGCGGCTGCTTGATCCCGCCCGGCCGGATCGCGAAGCCAACCACGCACGACCCTTCGCAGAGGGATTCCTGGGGGCAAAGCCGCCCGCACATGTCGGGCAGGTTGCTCGTCTCGCGGAACTTGGCCGCCGCGGCAAAGGGATCACCCTCTTCGAGGAGGATCAGCGCGGCAGGGATGTCGTTGCCGGTGGGGCAGGCCTCCTGGCAGGGCGCGGTCGGGCAGTGAATACAGCGCTCCGCCTCGATGATGGCCGTCTCGAGGCTGTAGCCGAGGAACGCCTCGTCCCAGTTGTGGACGCGCTCCGCCGGCTTCTGCTTCGGTACCGGCTGTACGGGTATCGTCAGCCGTCTCAGGTTATCGTGTGAGGTGTTCAGCTGCTCCGTCGTCATGGCGACCTCAATCTAGCGTGACGCTAGTTTAGCAGAAGAAATGGCAGACAGCGGCGCTTGATATACTCGTTGTCTACTGGGTACCTGTCGCTGCCCCAAGTTCTCTCAGTTTGCCAATCAGCTCGCGGATGTACTTTCGTGCGCGCGCGTCCTCAGCCTGATTCTTATTTCGCCAGAGGTTGAGCTCATCCTGCAGAATCAGTACCCGGCACTCAGTCCATGAGCGTTCTGTACGACCAACCAGCTCCCGAACGAGCCGGTATTCCTGTTCCGCTTCGTCTTCCCAAGCCCACGATTCGAGAGGGTCCATACACATTTCGCAGACGGGGTTGTCGAAGAGTGATGATTTCTGAAAATCGCCAGAGTGCTCGTGGTCGCAAAGCGGACATCGATAACCAAGGGGCATTCTCAGTCGGTGATTCACGATACCCCTATTCCAACTCGATATCCCCGCTCTTCCCGCCCGTCTTTCGCACGAGGCGGATGTCGCCGATGCGCATGTCCTTCTGCGCCGCCTTCGCCATGTCGTAAACCGTCAGCGCCGCGATCGACACCGCCGTCAGCGCCTCCATCTCGACGCCCGTCTTCGCGGTCGTCCGCACCGTCGCCGTAATGTCGATGGCGCCGCGCGCTTCGTCCGCCTCGAGCGATACCTCGATATCCGTGAGCGGCAGCGGATGGCAGAGCGGGATCAGCTCGTGCGTGCGCTTTGCGGCCATGATTCCCGCTATCTGAGCCGTCGTTAGCACGTCGCCTTTCGCCCCGTGTCCTGAAGCGATGAGCGAAAGTGTGTCGGCGCTCATGTAGACGCTGCCTTTGGCGGTCGCCTCCCTCGCGGTATCGGACTTGGCCGAGACGTCCACGATGCGGGGGCGTCCCTCAGCGCCAATATGTGAGAGCTTACGCTCGCGCGCTGCCATAGCCCCTCGATTCTACCGCCGGGCAGCCACCTCTGCGAGAACCAACGATAATTTCGCCTACTTTTCGGGTAGTGCGAACGCCCGCCGCCCGTGCGAAAATCGCATCACGATGCGCCGCCACGACCCGGGTGCCCTGACCGCCCGCGAACGCGAGGTCCTCGACCTCATCGGCCGCGGCCTCACGAACGAAGAAATCGCCGAGCGGCTCGGCATCTCGCTGGACGGCGCGAAGTACCACGTCTCGCAGATCCTCTCGAAGCTCGGCGTCGGCACCCGCGAAGAGGCGGCCGCTTGGCGGCCGGAGCCGCGGGGCACCAAGTACTGGAGGTGGGTGCTCATCGGCGGCGTCGCCGCAATGGCGGCTTCGACGCTGGCGGTCGTAGCGGTAGCACTCCCCCGCGGCAGCAAGACGATCACCCTCGAATCTGGTGTCTCGGCTCAGAATGCGTTAACCTGGGCCGCGACTCCTAGAGCGGGCGGCCGCGTGGCACCAAGCGCAGAGGGCCGAAGTTCTCATACCCCGGCAGGCGCACCCTCACCCACACTCACGCCATCAGTGGTTGTCGTGGGTCCCACCACGATCGACGTTTCTGACCTCCCGACTCCTGGCGAACCCACTCCGCCGCCCAGCGAAACGCCTGGGCCTACGCCGGCGGCATCTGCAGCACCGACACCTTGTGCGGACGGTTGCTCTGGCGTCGAAGGAACCGTCGTAATGGGCGTCTGCTCAGTCGAGACGTATCCGCCATCGGATAGCTGCTACCCGCCATATCAGGCGAGGATCGTCATATGGACCGCAGACCGCTCGCAAAGAGTCGCTGAATTTACGGCTGACCCAGACGGTCGATTCCGTACGCCGCTCACTCCCGGTGAATATTACGTGGAACCACAGGAAGCCGGCGGCCCATCAACGCCTCCCGATCCGGCCTACGCAACTGTGCCATCGAGCGGCTTCGTTCAGTTAAAATTCGTGTAATACTCCGGCGTCCAGTAATCGGGCACGGACGACACCAGCGCCCTCGTCTATTCGGTAACTCCTCGCCCCTGCTACACTCACCACCAATGACCGAGTTCCCTGTTCCGAGTTCCCTATTCCCGTGGCACACCGCATAGCCGTCCTCCCCGGCGACGGCACCGGCCCCGAGGTCGTCCGCGAGGGGCTGAAGGTCCTCGAAGCCACCGGCGTCAAGCTGGACCTCACGGAGTTCGACCTCGGCGGCGAGCGCTACAAGAAGACCGGCGATATCCTGCCGGACTCAGTCCTCGAGGAGCTGCGCGGCTTCGACGCCATCTACCTCGGCGCCATCGGCCACCCGGACGTCCCGCCCGGAATCCTCGAGAAGGGCCTCCTCCTCCGCCTTCGCTTCGAGCTCGACCAGTACATCAACCTGCGCCCCGTGAAGCTCTACCCGGGCGTCGACTGCCCACTCAAGGACAAGCGCCCGGCGGACATCGACTTCGTTGTCGTGCGCGAGAACACCGAGGGTCTGTACAGCGGCATGGGCGGCTTCCAGTACAAAGGGACGCCCCACGAGACCTCGACGCAGGTCCACATGACGACTCGCTTCGGCGCCGAGCGAGCCATCCGCTACGCCTTCGACCTCACCCGCAAGCGCAACGACATACGTCAGCTCCATCTCGTCGCCAAGACGAACGTTCTCACCTTCGTCCACGACACTTGGTGGCGCGCCTTCAACGAGATCGGCGAGGTGGACTACCCCGACATCAAGCGCGAGTACGCCCACGTCGACGCCACCACGATGTGGTTCGTCAAGAACCCCGAGTGGTTCGACGTGATCGTCGTCGAGAACATGTTCGGCGACATCATCACGGACCTCGGCGCGATGATCCAGGGCGGCATGGGCATCGCCGC
>Ga0066700_10001345_pt1 | contig 10154 bp, 7 predicted proteins | sample GraSoiAngelo_149_FD_66460 | JGI IMG/M metagenome (GOLD analysis project Ga0066700, IMG submission 66460) | Grasslands soil microbial communities from the Angelo Coastal Reserve, California, USA - 14_1009_09_30cm | ecosystem: Environmental > Terrestrial > Soil > Grasslands | place: USA...
TGGGCGCAGGAGAATTGAAGGGAGTTGTCCCTAGTACGAGAGGACCGGGATGAACAGACCTCTTGTGTACGAGCTGTCCCGCCAGGGGCATCGCTCGGTAGCGAAGTCTGGAAGAGATAATTGCTGAATGCATCTAAGCAAGAAGCTCGCCCTAAGATAAGTTCTCCCAATCCGCTTCGGCGGATAAGAAGGGCAGTCGAAGACTACGACTTTGATAGGCTGGAGGTAGAAGCACAGCAATGTGTGAAGCTGACCAGTACTAATCGCCCGTTCGGCTTAATCATAAAACTTTCTCAAACCGTCTTTGAGGAAGAGAACCCTAAACAGGTTCAAGCAGAAGTGACTCGAGAAGAGTCACTAGAAACGCCTTTTCTGCATAGTGGAGTTCGACTACGAGTCGAACTTGTAATGCCAGCCAAATTCTGTTGTCGCACTCGCGATCCTATGCCCGGGATGAGCTGGGGAGGCAGTACGCGAGTTTCCAGTTTCCGGTGGTCATACCGCGAGGGTCACACCCGTTCCCATCCCGAACACGGAAGTTAAGCCTCGCCGGGCCGATGATACTGCACGGGCAACTGTGTGGGAACGTAGGTCACCGCCGGGATTAAATTACAAAAGGCCGCTCGGAGCGATCAGGGCGGCCTTTTTGTTTGCTTTTTGTTTGCTACGCCCAGAGGATGGAATTTCTGGGCCCCACTGGCCGGGAGGGCGCGGTCGAAAAAGTACTATTGACCTCGAGCATTTCTGGGACTAACGTTAAAGCTTCCACCCCTGACCCGGCACTTCTTCCAGAGTGAGGTCGACCATGGCCATCAACATTGCCCCACACCCCCTCGATAGCACCGTACAAGAGAGATGGGAAAGACTGCGGAGCCACAAACGCATCATCTCGCGGGTTAAACTTCTCGTAGAGTGGGAGCAAGGCGGCGGCAAAGAACGCGCCAACGCGGTTACCGTGGACGTGAGCCATTCCGGCTGCATGGCTGTGGTGGGAGCGGACCTCCCGCTGCGCAAACGCGTCCGGCTGATCCACCCGGAAACGGGCCGCAAGGCGGAGGCCGAGGTGGTCTGGCGCGGCCATGAAGCCTGGGACGCCGGCTTCGAACTGGTGAAGCCAGATGCCTCGTTCTGGGGTCTGAAATAATCGCGTGCCTAGCGCGTCGATTAGCATCTAGTGGGGCCACTTTTCCTTCGGCAAGCTCTTCTGAATCGTTTCGAGATTCTGGAAACCATCCTGGATGACCGTCTGTTTGATGTTGTCCTTGGTCACCACCACCGGCCTCAGTAGAACTGCGGGAATGCTGTTGTTGTCAATCGATATGACCGCGTTGCTCTTGACGGCCTCTCCCTTGGCCCAGGCCACCGCCGCCTCGGCGGCCAGGTATGCCTGTGAGCCGAGCGGTTTGTAAACGGTCATGGTCTGAGTGCCGTCGAGGATGCGAATGATGGCCGCCAGATCGGCGTCCTGACCTGAAACCAGAACTTTTCCAGCAAGTTGGTGGTCTTCGAGTGCTTGGATCGCTCCTCCCGCGGTGCCGTCATTCGAAGCGACGACGGCCACGATATCTCCTTTGCTGGATCGAATGGCGGCGGACATGTGCGCGTAGGCTTCCGACGGATCCCAGTCCTTGGTCCAGGTGTCCGAGACAATCTTGATGTCGCCACGATCTACCAGCGGCTGCAGGACTCTCATTTGCGCATGGTGCAGAATTGCCGCGTTGCTATCCGACGGAGAACCGCCGATCAAGACGTAGTTCCCTTTGGGAGCTCGCTCGGAGAGGGCATAGGCTTGCTGGTAGCCGACTGCCGAAGCGTCAACCCCAATAAAGAAAGTGACGTCCGGGTTGCGGACCAAGCGCTCGTAACAGATGAGAGGCACTTGCCGAGCCTTCGCAGCGCTGACGATACGCACGGCTTTGTCGGCATCATGCGGTACGAGAACCAGAGCCTTGACCCCGGCAGCCAAGAGCTTGTGGGCCTGTTCGAACTGCAACTCATCGTCGCCCTCCGCCGTTTCCACTAGCACCTCGGCGCCTAACTCCGCGGCACGTTTCTGGAATTTGTCGAGATCCGTCTGCCAGCGTTCGACTTTCAAGGAATCCATTAAAAAGCCGATCTTGACGGTTCCGGATGAAGCTTGTTTGTTTTGCGCAGCAAGAGCAGAAAAGGAAAAGAGCAGGGCCACGGCCACCGAAATTGGCCGTAAACCTTTCAAGCGAAAGGGCAGCATGGGTGCACCTCCACAGCCGTGGCAGGAAACGTAGCATCCCCGGGAACGGCACACAACGACATCCGCCGATCATCGTATCGAAACCGGCACAGTCAGCGTCGCCTACTAGGTGCCGCCGCTGATCAGCCGGTCCAGCCGGGGAGAAATCCGTTCGCTGAGGTTGGCCACCGAGATGGCCGCAACGATTCCGGCAAAAACGTCCATGGTGTAATGCGCACGCAGGATGAGAACGGCGGAGATTTCGAAAATCACCAGCAGCGCCGCGGCAACGGTGATCCATTTCCGACCGCAGCGGGTGAGCTCCAGGGCGCCGAAGACGGCGATGGCGGTATGTGCGGAGAAGAAAAAGTCGTTGGCCACATGATAGGTCACCAGCAGTGAAGGGAAACCGGGATAGTGCCAGATCATGTGGGGCGGAGGAGGCAACGCGCAGACGGCCTGCATCAATTGGCGCAGGGTCATGAGCAAGAATAATCCGAGGAAGGGACGAACGCTTCCGCCGAAGAGCCAGCGTCCCAGAAGGAACAGACCCAGGGCGTCGATCAGCGCGGAGCTCACCACCAGGAGCGCGTTGGCGGCTCCCGGGTTTTCGGCGAAATAGGAGTTGAGTCCGGCGGTCCAGTTGTGGAGCGCGTCGCCGATAGCGGGGCCCGGTAGGGTTCGCGCGCCGATCAGTGATTGCGTCCAGAACCACAGGGCCAGGACCATTCCGGTGACCAGGAGCCGCAGGAGCAGGCCGCGCCGGTGGCCCAAGTTTTCGGCTTCTGTCATCGAGCGCTCTTCATCGCCGGCCCGCATGGGGCTATTCGTGGAGAGCCCGTTCGGTCATCTCCAGCGCCAGTCCGCGTGCTTTGCGCAGATCGAGTTTCCCGGTCCCCAGATAAGGCAGATTCTCGATGCGCAGGAACTGCTCCTTTCGCGGCCGCCACAGCGCGGGCAGGTCGCTCTTTCCCAGTTTCGCGAGGCATGCTTCGAGCTGCGACTCATCCAGCGTGTGCAGCACGATCAGGCGTTCGCCTTTTTTCTCATCGGGCACGGCGGTGACCACAAACGTCTGCTCCGATACGCCGGCCAGTTCCTGCAGGAGGTCCTCGATTTTGATGTGCGGCACCATCTCGCCGCCAATCTTGCTGAAGCGGCTCAAGCGGTCGGTGATGCGAATAAATCCATCTTCGTCCATCCGGGCGACATCCCCGGTGTTGTACCAGCCGTCGTGCAGAACCTCGGCGGTTTTTTCCGGCTTGTTGAGATAGCCGCGCATGATGTTCGGGCCGCGCACCAGCAGCAGGCCCGGCTCATCCACGCCCACCGGCTGCAGGGTGTCGGGGTCCACGATTTTCACCGTGATTCCCGGCAAGGGATGGCCGATCGTGCCGCGCTTGGCCCCTACTTGGCGGAACGACGCCGCGCGAAAATCGATGGTATTCACCGTAACCGCCGGCGAACACTCGGTGCACCCATAACCTTCGTAAGGACGGATGCCAAAATGATCCTCGAAGGCTTCGGAAATCCGGTCGGGCAATTTTTCGGCACCGGCCATCACGAAGCGCAAGCTTCCGAAATCCTCCGGGGTGCAGCGTCGCGTGTAGGCATTCAAGAAAGTCGGCGTTGCCAGAAGCATGGTGACCCCGTACTTGCTGACCAGAGCGCCGATGGCGCGGGAATCCAGGGGATGGGGATGAAACACCACGCCCAGGCCGGTCGCCGCGGGCAAACAGAGCGTGCCGGTGAAGCCGAAAGAGTGGAAGAACGGCAGGATACCCATGATGCGATCGTCGGCGTGCAGCATGAAAACCTGGTGGAGCTGCTCCACGTTCGAAGCAATGTTGTAATGCGTGAGCATAACGCCTTTGGGGTCACCGGTTGAGCCGCTGGAAAAAATAATCGTGGCCATGTCGTCCAGCGAGGCGGGGCGATGGCAACCTGCAAATCTTGCGACGGCCCTTGCGGGCAAGAGCCCGGCAGCCAATGCGGCGGCCAGGCGCTCACCGAAGCCGGCGTCCTTGGCGACGTCCTCGATGAAAATCGTTTCGGCGGGCGGCTGGATCTTGACCTTTTCGAGAAAGACCCGTGCGGTGATGACCGTTTTCAAGCTGCACTGTTGTGCCGAGGAGGCCAGGGTATCATTCGAAACGGTGTAGTTCAGGTTTACCGGCACCTTGCCCATCAACATCGCGGCGTAATTCACCAGCGCGCCAGGAACCGATGGCGGCAGCAGGATACCCACCATTTCCTGCCCGTGCCATTGCTTTTCAAGGCGCCGCGCGAGCACCAGAGCCCCTGTCAAGGCCGAAAACCAACTCAATTTGGGCCTCTGCCCGTCGGCCATGGCGAAGCGCCAGGGATGCCTCCGCGCCGAGTAGATGAATGACTCGGGCAACGTGTGCATGTGCTTCTTGCGGCGCGCGAAGGCTTCCGCGCCGAGATCCTGCACCGCGCGGCGGACTTCCTGCGAAGAGGCCGTCGGAGGCAGCGGCTTTCCAAAGGTGACTCGCACGGGATAAGGGATTTTCCGCGGAAATTTCCAAAGAAATCGCCCGCCAGCGAAACTGAAGATGGAACCCCATACGCCGTCCAGATTCACGGGGATGATGGGGACGTCGACGCCTTTGATGATGCGTTCCATACCGCGGCGGAAGGGTAGCATCTGGCCAATTCGCGTCATCTGGCCTTCCGGGAAGATGCAAACAATTTCGCCGTTTTTCAAGGCCTCGGTGGCCAGGCGCAAAGAATGGATCATTTCGCGAGGGCCTTGATCCGCTGCGATGGGAATCACCCCCATGATCTTTGCGAAGGGTTTGACCAGCGGGTGTTCGTAGGAACCTCTGAACATCAGAAACCGGATGGGACGATCGAGGGAGGCGATGAGCAGCACGGCGTCAGCCATGGAGACGTGATTGGGGGTCAGCAACGCACCGCCACGCGCCGGCACGTTTTCCCGCCCTTGGACGTCCAGGCGGTAGAGCGTGTTGGTCGAAATCCACAGCAACAATCGCAGCAGGGAATCGGGGAGCAGATAGAGGACATACACCGTGGCCGCGAGAGACATGGCTGCGGTCCAGAGGAAGAAAGACGCCAGTCCCACATGCAGATAGTGCGTAAATCCGGAATAAATGGCGGATGCCACGATGACCCCGACAAAAGAGAGAAAATTGGCGAATGCAATGACGCTGCCTTTGTGGTTTTCCTCGGGCCGGCGTTGAATCAGGGCGTTGATGGGAACGACGAAGAATCCCCCGGCAAAGCCCAATGCCCCCAAGAGCAGGAGCACTTGAAGGAACGTCAATCCGTGGAAGGATATGGCCAGCGCAAACAGCGACATCCCCATGGCCCCGAGAGGGATGAGACCGTACTCGATCTTACCCGCCGAAAGTAACCCGGCGGCGTAGCTCCCCATGCCGATCCCGATGGCCAGCGCCGCCTGTAAATAGCCGCTGTGCGTCTCGTCGAGGTGCAGAATTTCGCGGCCGTAAAAAACGATGACGAACTGCAGTAGCGCACCGAGAAACCAGAAGTAGGTATTGCCAACAATGGCGAGGTGCAGGGCCCGGTCCGGCCGTACCAGCTGGACCTGCTTTCTGAGGTCACCGAAAATATTGAACCGGAATCTCCTGGAGCGGTCAGCGGGAGGAACGCGGGAAATCCCCAAGCTGGCCGTCAGACCAAAGAAAGAACATGCGCCGAAGATCAGGCCAGCGATCGCTTCACGTCCGTGAAAAGTCTGAGCCAGCAATGGGCCGATGACCGCGCCGGCAATAATGGCCAGGAAGGTTGTGAGTTCGAGGATGCCGTTGCCCCAGGAGAGCAGCTTGTCCGGCAGGAGCTCGGGCAGCAAGCCGTATTTGGCGGGGCCGAAGAAGGCCGCTTGCGTACTGGCCAGGAAAATCACCGCAAATGCCATGCGCGAATTACCCTGCGTGAAGGCGTACATGGCGAAAAGCATGGCGCCAACCTCGAAGATCTTGGTGGCTATGGCCACGTTTCGTTTGCTAAAACGGTCGGCCAGGAATCCGCCGGCCATCGAAAACAAGAGGAACGGGAGAGCAAAGAGATTGCCAATGACAAAAACCAGGAAATCTTTTTGCGAATCCGTCGGATGGGTGCCCAGGATTAGGAAGATGACAAAAAATTTCAATCCGTTGTCATTGAAGGCGCCTTGGAACTGCGTGGCGATCAGGCTCCAAAAGCCGAGCCGCCAGTTTTGTTCGGGCCGAGGGATAGAAACGTTTTCGTCAGCTGCCATCGAGGCTCACCCAAGCGTTCGGATTAGAACGCACGAATGGCAATTAGTCTAGCAATCCTAGCGGACTCCGAGCGGCTCTGCCGCGCTGCGCTGTGTTGAAAACGAGACGTCCAGGCATCCGGCGCGGCACACGCAAATTCGCGATACCATGGCTTCCGCCAAGGGGAGCCAGATGAACGCCGAGCGCGGAACAGAGACCATCTTGATTACCGGGGCTAGCGATGGATTGGGGAGGGCCGCCGCACTGTTGCTGGCCGAACGGGGCTACCGCGTTTTCGCCGCCGGGCGCTCGGCGGAGAAGCGCGCGCAGCTGGATACCTTGGCGAAGGAAAAGAGACTGCCACTGGAAACCTTGGAAATGGATGTCTCGGATGACCGCTCCGTCGAGCGGGCGGTTGCCGTGGTGCACCAGAAAACAGGCCAGATTGATGTGCTCATCAACAACGCGGGACTGGCCTATTTCGCAACCGTCGAAGACATGAACATGGAAGATTGGCGGCGGCAGTTCGAGACCAATTTCTTCGGTGTCGTACGCGTGACCCGGGCGGCGCTGGGGAAAATGCGGGAGCGGCGCTCCGGCCGCATCATCATGATCAGTTCGGTCTCCGGTCTGGTGACCCCGCCGGCGCAAGGCGCCTATAGCGCCAGCAAGCACGCCATGGAGGGATTGAGCAACGCCTTGCGACACGAATTGTATCCCTTCAGAGTCAAGACCATCTTGATCGAGCCGGGATACATCGTGACAAACATCCAGCAGACCGCCGTGGAACTGGCACAGCCGTACCAGGAGAAAATTCAGAAGGGGGCCTATGCCAAAGTGTACCGAGGATGCTGGGCCGGTGCGAACCGCAGCAGGGCCAAGTCGAAGACCACGCCGGAAGATTGCGCGCGGGTCATTCTGAGGGCCATCGAAGCGCCCAAGCCCAAGGCCCGCTATGCGGTTACGCCGCTGACCACCGCCATCCAGTGGGCGAAACGTCTGCTGCCGGACAGCGCCCTGGACGCATTGATCCGCAGAAGATATGGCGTCAAGCGCGAAGAATAAGCTGGGTTCGGACCGTCAGGATCCACAGGTCAGAGGAAACCTGGCGGCTAGGGGTTCGAAACCTGGAAGGAGAGGCTGTTTTCTCTCTGTTCCTGCCACATCTTGGACCACCCCTCATGAACGGGGCTTTCGGCATAGTCGGCCGCGGCTTCGGCGCTTGTGAATTCGATGGCGTAAACGCCGCTGAAGTCCTTGATCTGGTTGCGTTCGGTTTTCAGCCAGACATTCTTGATGCCGGGAATTTTTCCGGCCATTTCCTTGATGCCATTGATGGCTTTTTCCCGGTCATCATTCGAGACAGTGTCTCTGAATTTGTACACCACTACGTGCAGCACCGTTTTCGGCTGGCCAAAGCGGTTCTGTACGGCCGCGCTGCGTGCGTACAGCGAGCCGGCCGTGATTCCCGCAACGAATATCGCGGCGCCCCAGGCCATCTGCGAGGCGCGTTTCATGAGTGACGTCATCTTCTCCTCCACAATCCGAACCCTGCCAGTCTATGCAAGGCCGGCACGACCAGGCAAGTCGCGGCCACCACGCCAGTGCGGTCGCTCCCTGGAAAGGGTTTGACGGACCAGCGGCAGGCCGTTACGCTCGCATGGAGGACGGAATGGATTGGTCCGGCAGAGAATCACAACAGCAGGCCGAACCTCGGGCCTTGCCCCCGTTTCCGCGTATCTGGATTGGCTATCTAGTGGGCCTCGGGACGCTGATTGCGGAAATGATCGCGGTCACGCGGCATCCGGAACTAGCCAAAGAACCGCTGCTCATACCGCCTTTGTATCTGTTTCTCGCGAATTTCATCAGCCTGGTCTATTGGCTTGTCTGCGTCTATGAATATCATGTCGTCCTCGCCGAGGCCACCGCCGGGGCGTATCCCATTAAGCCTTTGCGTGCGGCGTGGTTTCATCTGATTCCCATCTATGGCTTGTACTGGGTTTTCAAGTGGCCGCGGGATCTGGCCCGCTATGTGAATAGCCGTCTCGAAGCCCCGCTCATGAGACCTGATCGAACGGGGTCGGCGGTATTTATCGCCTTTGCCGTGTTTCTTGTGCTGGACCGCGGGCTGGGCATGGTGCTGCTGTTCTCTGCGGCATCGTATCTGTCGCGGTGCTTGCGTCATGCGCTGGCGGCGCGGCCGGCATTGCCCGCGGGGCAGCTGCCTTTTTCCTGATCATTCCTTCTCTAGGAGCGTACATGCCAAGACCGATGCGCTGGATCTTATTGTTATTTTGCCTGATCGCGGGCTGGGCACCTCGTGGACACTCCGAAGGTCAGGAGCAAATCAAGCAGTTGGCGCACGACATTTTCAAGCAGCTCATTGAGATCAACACCACCGACTCCGTTGGCAACGTGACCACCGCCGCCGAAGCGATGGCCAAGCGTTTGCGCGACGGGGGCTTCGAGACGGGGGATATCCAGGTAGCCGGGCCGAGCGAACGCAAAAAAAATCTCGTGGCGCGTTTTCGCGGAACCGGAAAACGCAAGCCCATACTCTTCATCGGGCATCTTGATGTCGTCGAGGCGCTCCGAGCGGACTGGAGCACCGATCCCTTCGAATTCATCGAGAAAGACGGCTACTTCTACGGCCGCGGCACGGAAGACATGAAAGAAGGCGACGCCATCCTGATTACCAATTTCATGCGCTTGAAAATGGAGGGATATCTGCCTGACCGCGATGTGATTTTGGCGCTGACCGCCGATGAGGAGGGCGGCTCTTCGAACGGTGTGGACTGGCTGCTCAAGGAACATCGCGACTGGATTGATGCGGAATACTGCATCAATCTGGACGGCGGCGAATTCGAAAAGGACAAAGACAAACGCCTGCTCGCGGGAATTCAAGCCAGCGAAAAAGTTTATGTGGATTTTCAATTCGAATCGCTGAATCCCGGCGGGCATAGCTCCGTCCCTAGCCCGGACAACGCCATCTACCACTTGGCCGGTGCGCTGTCCCGTTTGCAAAAGTATTCCTTCTCCGCAAGGATCAACGAAATCACGCGGAGTTATTTCGAACGGAACGCCGTGCTGACGACCGGACAGGTCGCCGCGGATATGAAAGCCGTGGCCCAGCAACCCCCCGATCCTGGAGCAGTGGAGCGGCTCTCGGAAGCGCCTTATTTCAATTCTCTTTTGCACACCACCTGTGTCGCCACCATGCTCTCCGGCGGGCATGCCCGCAATGCACTCCCGCAAACCGCGCGCGCCAACGTCAATTGCCGGATTTTTCCGGGGGAAGACCCGGAGGAAGTTCGCCGGACGCTCGAGCGGGTGGCCAGCGACCCGCAAGTCAGGATCACCACTGTTTCACAGCCTGGTCCGGACGGAAAGGTAGTGCCCGTGCCTCCCTCGCCGCTTCTCCCTGAGGTGACCGAGGCCATGGAGAAAGTCTTGAGCATCACCTGGCCGGGTGTGCCTCTGGTTGCCACCATGTCCACCGGGGCCACCGACGGCAAGTACACGCGCATCGCCGGCATCCCGACCTTCGGCATCTCCTGCATGTTTTTTGACATCAACGACAATCGCGAGCATGGGAAAGACGAGCGTGTCGGCGTCCAGGACTTTTACAATGGGGTGGACTTCAATTACCGGCTGATAAAGGAGCTGTCTTCGCCGGCGATGAGAAACCCGCCCAAGAAATA
>Ga0066700_10001346_pt1 | contig 10153 bp, 12 predicted proteins | sample GraSoiAngelo_149_FD_66460 | JGI IMG/M metagenome (GOLD analysis project Ga0066700, IMG submission 66460) | Grasslands soil microbial communities from the Angelo Coastal Reserve, California, USA - 14_1009_09_30cm | ecosystem: Environmental > Terrestrial > Soil > Grasslands | place: USA...
GGTGTATCTCCCGGGGCAGAAGGGACCGCGCTCTAGGAGGGGCCGCAGTCTCAGGAGGCTGGGATGCAGTTCCAGTGCAGCGTGTGCGACGCCGCCGTTGAGTACGACCCGACCCCCGGGCTGGGCGCGATGCCGAGCGGATGGCGTGTGCACGAGATCCACGGAAACAACCTTCTGTTTTGCGACTCGTGCGGGCGTCCAGTGCACTTCGACGGCGGCCTGTCGCCCTACATGAAGTCGCTGCTCCGAACGCGCGGGATTTTGGTCTAGTCCGCAGGCAGGAGTTTCGCCGGGTCGTCCACGAACAGATCGACGGTCGCATCGCGCCCTCCCGACGTCGAGCGGGCCCATCCGCGGTGGTCGGCCCCACGCTCGAACCTGGCGCGCCAAGCGTTCGGGCAACTTCGCCTGTTGGATTCTACTGGAGATGGCCCTGCAACGACCGATCGAACTCCTTCACTTCAGCCTCGCTCGAAAATGTGATGAAGGTAAGGGCCGTGTCCTGCAGTACCGGGAACGCGTCGAGGAGTATCTTCTCTACTTGCCACGCCGACACTGCGCCGTCGGCGACCCAGAGCCACGGTCCCTTCGGGAGCCGCAATCCCTTCGACACCAGCGCCACCACCGAGAGTTGACGGCTCAGATAGTACGCGGTCGTCTCTGCGACCTGTGGCATGAAGTGAATTCCCCGCACCCGTCCTGACTTACTGCCCGCGCGCCTTCTTGCCTCGGCCCCTGCGGGCTCCGTCAAGGAACGTCCGGACGGCCGCCTGAAGCTCGTGCGGGGCGCAGGGCTTCTCGAGCGCGAGGTCCGCACCTGCCGCCAGTGCCTGGGCGTGCATCAGTTCGTCGCCGGCGGACACGGTGATGATCGGCATCGACCGTCCCATGGGAGAGCTGCGCAGCTCCTTGATCACACGGATGCCGTCGACCTTCGGGAGGCAGAGGTCGAGCAAGATCAGATCGAAGGGGACGCGCAGCGCGTACGCGATCGCTTCCTCGCCATCCGCGGCAGTAACCACGCGATGCCCGTCCACCGACAGAAGCTCGTGCCAGATGGCGCGCGCGTCATCGTTGTCGTCGACGACAAGGATCCGGGCGGCGGCGCTCACCGTCTACGGTCGTACAGCGACGGACCGACGTGAGCTACAAAAGTGTACGGACGTGTTCAGAGGGTGACGCGACGGTACCGGCGAACCGGTGGGTTTCCTACGCACATGTGGGCTGCACCCGAGACGCAGCCGGGCGGGTGGGGATCGAGCAGCGCGCCGCGCGGATCCCTTGGCGATCGCGCAGGCCCGCCTGGGCGCGCGGCGGGCCGGGGTGACCCGCGGTGCCCACCGATGCCGAACGCGCGTGCAGCGATCCCGCACGGGCCTCAAACGCGGAATCGTCGCCATACCTGCAGAAACAGTGTGGAACCATGCCGGATCGGAAGCGGCCTACGGCGCCCGCGGCGGGGCTGGTTGATCCGTGCTGCGCGTTGGTGACAGAGAGTCTGCGCGAATGCCGCGCTCCTCCGCGTACCAAACAAGGGGGACATTGGGCGCGAGTTACATTCGTTGGAGTCCGCATCGCGCAGGCTCCGCATCGAAGCACTCGAGTATCTGCCGCGGCTGATGACGCAGCTGAGGGAAAAGGCCGAGGCTGCAGTCGCGAAGATCCAGCGAGCGAAGAAGCTGGTCGCCGGAATGAGTCAGGTGGGGGCGCTGTCGTCTCGGTCCTCGATGCTTGTGTTGTGAAGCTGCCTTCCCATAATGAGCCGGCGACGCCCAAGTCCGTGCGGCTGGCCTACTTCTTTCCCGAACGTGGCTCCTTCTTGGCGGCACGCGCCGACGACGCGGGACGCCCATGGGGTCTTGCCGGCTGGGAGTCCTTCGAATCCCTCGTAGCTGCGGATGTTGAGCCGGAGGGCCAGACCGGGCTAACCGGCTCGATCCGCCAGGTCGGGCCACCTAGGGAGAGCGCCGACTCCGACTTCACGAACACCGGCGCATCGCCGCCCAGGATCCAGACGTGCGAGTCGGGCGGGGTCTTGCCGAGCAGCGAGGCGATCGCGCCGGCCACGCCGGGAACCTGTACCTTCACCACGTATTGCATGGCCTTGCGCTCGTACCCGGCAGTCGAGAAGGGCGACACGCTGGGATTCAGGCCATTTGTGATCTGCCCACGAGCTTCGCCGCTGCCTTGTGCCCCTTCCATCCGCGGATTGCTGCGTGCTTGTGCGTGAAGAAGGTAGTGCTGAGAAAGAACTGTTCCATCTCCGCGCGCAGCCGTTCGGGCAGGTCCGCGACATCCTCGCAGCCATCTGCGACTCTAGGATCCGCGACGGGGACGGCGACGAGGCGATCATTGCGCTTGCGGCGTTTCTTGCCGTTCTCTTCCAGGCGAAGGACGCCTACCAAGCGGCACTCGATGACGACGCCGGGAAACGTCGGCGCGTCGGTGAGGACGAAGACGTCGAGCGGATCTCCGTCATCGCCGCGGGTTCCAGGGAGAAAGCCCCAGCAATATGGATAGGTGAGGCCGAGCGGCAGGGCCTTCCCGTAGGCGAAGACCTCGAGATCTGGATCGTAGTCGAACTTTACTGCCGAACCTTTCGGTGACTCCACGACCACGCGCACCATTCCGTTCTTCGTCCAGGTCGGTAAATGGAGAAGGTCGCGAGCCATAGACTCAGGGCCCTTCGACTGATGAAAAGAGTCCGATCCAGCGGCGCAACTGGCTCTCGCGGATCATACGGCGAGGAACGGAAGACGGCCTTTTCGGCCGCGACGCTACCAGCTCGGAGAAGAGCTCGGGCGGGACGGCGAGTGCCTGCGCTGCCATTGCGGCGATCGCAGTTCGCAGCCAAGCCATCTGGCGGTCCGTCTCCGCGCCCATTTCGCCGATCGCGTCCACGAGCGCGCGGTTTCGCAGGGCTTTCGCTGCCTGGAGCGAGGCGTCCCACCCGAGGTGGACGAAATGAGCGAGCGTCGAAAGGTCGTGCAGATCGCGGACGAGTCCGATCCCGTCCCGCCGCACCCCCTGGAACAACGCATTGCCGAGCTTGCGCGATCCTTTGTCCGTGCCAGGCCCGAAGCGCTTCCGGAACTCCTTCACCCGTGTGGCGTGCCGCGCCGACCAACGGGCAAAGAAAGTCGCCGTCTGCCAGATTTCCGGCTCGCGCGCATGCCGCTCGGCGACAGCGAGCAACGCGGCGGACAACTCCTTCTCCGCCGACTCCAGCAGAGCGAGATACCGAGCGAGCCCGATCATGGCTTCACCTTGCGCGCGCGAACGGCGGCGTATTTGAAATATGGCTGCTTGCTCACCGGATCCCATCCCGTCACGGTCAGCTCGTTGGCCGCCCGGTCCCCATAATGGAACGGAATGAACGCGCAGCCGGGAGCGATGTCCCCGATGCACGCCGGAAGCCGCAGTTTGCCGCGCCGCGATTCCACCTCGACCAGATCGCCGTCAAGGATCCCCAGCCGTGATGCGTCTTCGGGCGCGAATTGTACGAACGCCTCCGGAGCCGCGTCGTTGAGCGCGCGCACGCGGCCCGTCTTCGTGCGCGTGTGCCAATGATGAACCACCCGGCCCGTGGTGAGCCAGAGCGGGAATTGGGAATCAGGCTCCTCGTACGGCGGCTGCCAATGGGCCGCCTTGATTCGCGCGCGGCCGCCTGGATCGCGCGCGCGGTATTCTTCCTCGGTGATGGTCGCGCCTGTCTCCAGGTCGTGCCCGTATAACGCGCATTCCTCCGCGCCCGTCGGGAAGATGCCCTCCTCGTAGAGCCGCTCGCGCGACGTGCCCGTTCGTTCGTCGCACGGCCACTGGATCCCAGAGCCTCCCGTCAATTTCTCGTAGCTGATCCCGGTGTAGTCGCACGGCCGGCCGCGCGTCGCGGCGCGGAAGGATTCGAAGGCGCCGCGCGCGTCGGTGAATGAAGGAAACGGCGCGCCATCCTTGTCGCGGAAATCCATCCGCCGCGCATAGTCGAGTAGGATGTCGAGGTCGCTTCTAGCATCGCCGGGCGGATCGACGGCCTTCAGCGAGATGTGCACCGTGCGATCGGCGTTGGTGAAGGTGCCCGTTTTCTCGCCCCAGAGCGCGGCCGGCAACACCACGTCCGCGAGCGCCGCCGTCTCACTCAGAAACGCATCCTGGGCGACGAGGAAGAGGCCCTTCTTCCGCAGCAGGCTGCGCACGCGCGCCAATTCCGGCAGCGACACGGCCGGATTGGTAGCCAGGATCCAGAGCAGTCGGATCGAGCCGGTCTCCACGTAACGGAAGATCTGCATCGCATGCGTCGGCGGACCCCAGTGCGGAATCTTCGCCGGCTCGACGTTCCAAAGCCGCGCCAGCTCCTCGACGTGCCGCTCGTTATTCCAGTTGCGGAAGGCGACCAACTCGCCGTCGGCCCCGCATTCGCGCGTGTTCTGCGCCGTTGGCTGGCCATTCATCTGAAAGACCGTCGAGCCAGGCTTGCCGATGAGTCCACGGATGAGGTGCAGGTTGTTGATCTGCACCGCCGCGGCAGTCGCCTGCATCGATTGGTAGATGCCCTGGAGGCAGCTCGACACGACCCGGGGCGCGTTGCCGAGGATCGAGGCCGCTTCGCGCAAGAGCGCTTGAGGAACGTTAGTGATCTCCTCGACTCGCTCGGGCGGATACGATCCGACGACGTCGCACAACTCGTCGAATCCGACGGTGTGCTGATCGATGAATGCGCGCTCTAGGTTCCCATTCTCGATGAGCAGCCGAATCAGCCCGTTGAGGAGGGCGAGATTGGTTCCGGGTCGTGGCCGCAGATGGAGGTCCGCCTCCTTCGCGGTCGGCGTCGTCCGCGGATCGACGACGATGAGCCGGGGCGGCCGCGGTCCGCGGCGGCGATCGAGGATCCGGGACCAGAGCACCGTCTGCGTCTCGGCCATGTTGTGGCCGACCATGAAGATGGCGTCGGTCGAGTCGTAATCGGAATAGGAGCCGGGACTGCCGTCGGAGCCGAACGACTCGATCAACGCGGCCGAAGCGGTCGCGGTGCAGAGGCGCGTATTGCCATCGAGGTGCGGAGTGCCGATGCCGGCACGCGCAATCTGCGCCAGCGCATAGTACTCTTCGAGCATCATCTGACCGCTGCAGTAGAATCCGATCGCTCCCGACCCGTATTTGGCGCCAACTTCTTTGGAGCGGGCGACGACTTCGGCCAGCGCTTCGTCCCACGTGGTCTCGATCAGCCTGGCGTCCCGGCGGACGAGCGGCCGGGTCAATCGATCAGAGGAGTGATTGGCAACCCAACCGTGCAGTCCTTTAGGCCCGAGCCGCCCGCGGTTGACGCGATCGATCACGCGGCCCCGGACGGCGACCATGCGGCCACTCTTTACGCCGATGTCGAGAGAGCAGCCGTGCGAACACAGAACGCATGCGGACTGGACCCATCGCTCGGGTTCCTCGACGACGTGTTCGTCGAGCCTGCTGGGCCATTCAGAGTCCGCGTATGGCGCCCGCTGTCCCCAAATATCGTGGATGCGGTCCAGCATCGCCCCAAGAAATATGCATTCGCGCAGCGTTGGTGCAGGGGCTAAGCGGCGGCCTGCTCGCCCCATGCAAGACGGCGGCGACATCTCCAACTTGATCGAGACCCTTACGGAGGCATCGATGAACGCCCTTGAACTGCTCAAAGAACAGCACGACGAGGTCGAACAGATGTTCGAGAAGATCGAGAACGTAACCGGCCCGCGGAAGAAGGCGCTGTTTGAGAAGCTCGCTGACGCCTTGGCTGTCCACGCGACCATTGAGGAAAAGCACTTCTACCCTTCGGTCAAGGCAGAGCAGACTGAAGAACTCCTGCGCGAGGCCGTCGAGGAACACCTCAGCGTCAAGCGGCTCATTGCCGACTCGATGAAGTGTGACCCCGAGGATGAGCAGTTCGACGCCAAAATCGCGGTACTCAAAGAGCAGGTCCTCGAGCACGCCAAAGAGGAAGAGAAGGAGCTGTTCCCGAAAGTGCGGAAGCTTCTCTCCCGCGACGAGCTCGACGATCTCGGCATGGTGATGGAGGACATGGTGAAGGACCTACAGGGAATGGGTGCACCCCGCATGCAGGTACCCAGCGAGACCGGAGCTCCTGCGCCGCTCTGAGGGCCGCAGCGCCAAATGGCACACGAATCGCTCGAGCGACAAGCCATACGAAGGAACAAAGATCTCCAGGCCACATGCGCGGCGATCGTGCGACGTTTAGGCATCGTGGCGGTGTTCGGAGGGATGCTGTTCGGCAAGGTCGGCCTCGATCCGGCGGTTGCCGTCATCAAGCGTCACGACGAGCGTGGCCGCCTCGTCAGCCGGGTATGGAAACGTTGGACACTGCTCGGCGCCGCCGGAATGGTCGCGGCGGCGATAGCGAGGTGGGCGGAGAAGTGCGCTGGGCCTGACGTCGATCCGCACACGCGGAGACTGTCGTTCGCCGCGGATATACTGTTCGGGATTGCATCTCTGACGGGAGCGCTGAACGTAGTCTGCGGCGTCCTACTCACGCGGACCGCTCGCGGTGATGGAGTGCCCCTAGAGACCGGACTGCGTCCGGGATCTGCCGTGAACCGGCGGCAAAGCTATCTGCACCGGACCATCCTGGCTGGAGGCTGGACGCAGCTGGCCGCGCTCACTGGCGTCTTGGCCCTGGAAGCCGCTGTCAGACAAGACAACTACCGCTGAACCAGTCCTGCCCAGCCTAATTCGTCAGGGTCGGGTCGGCGCGCGGTCGTCCACTACGCCACCAGGCGGAGTACCGGCGGCCGCCATGCGAGAGGAAAGGAAGTGCGTCGCAACTCACCGACCTGATCGTCGACTGGTACGGCCGCCTCCTATACCTTTCTGAGTCCCCTGCGTCGGTCATTGCAATGTTGCCGAGGAAGAGGGGCACTCAGCCTGCGCTCTCTCAATCGATGTCACGCCGTCGGCGACGTGAGGAGGAGCCCTGAATGCAGGGGTCGAAGTCTTGCGTTGGCCTGGTCGTGCTCAAGACGCGCGGTCCCCTGACCGTTTACCGTGAGTTACGAGTTGCCCGATACAGGAACAGCTTCCAATCTGCCAGAGAACTTCAATCCCACAAAAGAGGTCGACATGGCAGACAACCAGGGTGGTGGAAGCAATCGCGGAACTGCCGCGATGGATGAAGAGCAGCGCCGGGAGATCGCGAGCAAGGGTGGTCAGAACGTGCCTGCCGAGGAGCGTAGCTTCTCGAAGGACCACGAGCTGGCCAAGGAAGCAGGTAAGAAGGGCGGCGAGAGTGTCCCGGACGAAAAGCGATCGTTCTCTCAGGACCGCGAGCTTGCGCGAGAGGCGGGAAAGAAGGGAGGCGAAAACAGCGGCGGAAACCGCTGATCGAGCGGGAACACATTGGGCGGGCGTGCGCACCTAGGGCTTACGCGCGCGCCCGCCTGCGCTCCCGAGGAGCGTAGCTTCTCGAAGGACCGCGAGCTGGCCGGGGACAGCCAAAGGCGCCGACGCCCGAGAGCTTCGCGCGCCCCACGCGGCGGCGCCGATCAGTGCAACGGCGGCGCACCCGGGCCTATGGCAGCGCGGCCTGTACTACCAGCGCCAGGAGCGGCCGCAGCTTCCCGAGGCACTGTTCTTGTGTTTCGTACCCGGGTTTCCCAGACTCAGGCGACCGCCTGCCCACCGGCGCAGCGCCTCAGATGTTGGCAGTCTCGCTGTCCAAATCGAGCGACCAGGTCCCGAGGTAGAGTCAGTCTCCAAGTAGCCGGAGGCGCGCTGCGACCCGAACCAGGTCGACTATCGAGTGCGCGCCGAGCTTCCGCAGGATACGGGCACGGTGCGTCTCCACTGTGCGCGGGCTGATGCACAAGACACGGCCGAGTTCCGCGGTGACCACGCCTTTCACTGTCAGATCGAAGACTTCGCGCTCACGCTTTGTTAGCGCGGCGAGAGGCGATTTTACCGACGCAGCGGCAAAGAGGGGACACAGGTAACGCTCTCCGCGCGCGACTTGATGGATCGCGGCGATCACGTCTGCCGCCCCCTGTCTCTTGCTGGCGTACCCGAGCACACCGGCCCCGAGTGCATCGCTCCTGCACTGGTCGTCAAGCGATGCCGTGAGCGCAAGTAGACAACGACTGGGACGATCGCTCAGCAAGTCCCGAGCCAGCTGCAGACCGTGAATGCCCGGAAGGAGATCGTAGATGACCAGGTCCGGATCTTTGCTCCGCGCCGCGGCGATGCCATCGGCCGCATCGTTTCCTTCCGATACGATGCTCAGGTCGGCTTCATGGGAGAGCAGTTCGCGGAAGCCCTCGCGGAACAGTTGCTGGTCATCGATCAGGATGATCTTCATCATGACAGCGGCCTCCCGAGAGGGGCTGCCCAGCGCCGCGTAGATTAAGATTTCCCGATCTCGGTGCAAGACCGTAAACCTACGTAGCCGGACCCCCCTCGAGCGTGCACTCGTTTCGTGGAGTGAGCACTTGACGCGTCCATCCGACGCATTACGGGAGTGCCGCCATGAACCAGCGTCACACTCAGGTTCGGACGTGCCGAGTGAAAATAGATCTGAGCAAGGAGTGCCAACAGCCGGCATCCGTGATCCCCCTCAGCTGCTTAGCTTCCGCGCCACATGAAGGTGTTCTTTCGGGAACTCGTCTGGCAGGTGATCGGTGCTGGTGAAACCGGACTGGCCTTCCGGGCCGGGTCGCCCGATCATCACGCGGACGGTAGTCGAACCCTGACACTGCCTGAGGCACTTAAATGGCCAAACGTGAGCGAACTGCGGCGGGCCAGAAGGACGAAACGCTCCTGGATCTCAGCCACCTTCGGCGCGAAACACGAACCGCTCTGGAGCTCGCTGTCGTCGCGCTGGCGCCGTCGGAATTGATCGACCGCTTGGCGAAGTCGGCGGGGCTGCTAGAGGCGATCGCCGAGTTGCCGACGGACAGCGCGCCGGTGGTGGCACTCGTCCCCGGGCTCATGACGAGCGCGAGAAGCGCCCTGGACGATTGGCATACGTGGTACCGCCGGTACCTCGAGAAGAAGATCGCGCGAGGTTGAGTGGCGCCGCGGCATCAGTTCGGCGACGGCGCTCAAAGGAAGGACCACCCGGGCATGAGCATGGTGCTTGGGAGTCGAAGAAATTCGATCCTGCGAACACATCGAGATCCACTATGGGTGTAGCGTCGGTCCAGGATCGCGCGCGCGCTGCATGGGAGGCCGCGACTCTCAGGGGCGCCCTGAAGAGCCCCCTCCGCGGGGTGCTCCGCCATACTCGGGCGGAAGCCGAGTCTCCTCCAGCTCATCCTCCACGGCACGCCGCAGCAGTGCGCCGCTATCACGTTCCGGGCTAGCGGTTCATCTCAGGCCGGGGAGATCCACACTACAAGCGCGGGTCGTTCGAGCTGCTCGGCGGGCAGCACAAGGAACGAACGGTCTGCACGAGTACTTCAATCGCGAAGGGCTTTGTGAGTACGGCGTCTGCGCCGGGCCATTCTCGGTCAGCAGTGCTCATGACAACGACGGGAATCGCGCGCGCGTTCGCTTCAACAATGAGATCGCCGATAGCTCGTTGATCACGAGGACCGAGGCTCACTAGCAGCAACCCGGGGCGTGGGTCGTCTAAAGCTCCGTCGATCGCATCCGCGTCGGCGTACGTCCGACTTTCAAACCCGACAGACCGGAGCAGCTCTACGACAAGCTCAGCGGTATCGACATGAGGCTCAACGATGAGAAGCGGTCCCATGGTGGCCCCCTTCCGATCGCGTTGCATGGTCGATAGTGCCGCCTGCAGATCGGGTCAAGGGCGGTGCGACGCTACGTCACAGCGGGCTTTCACTGATGGCTGGCGCGGGCATTTGATGGCTAACAAATCTGCATCTCTGCGGCCTGGACAAGCCCATGTACAGGCCGCCGATCTTCTACCCTGGCACGCATCTGTATCTGCACCGTGGGCGCCCACCCAGGATAGCAGCGCGCCTCACCGTCCGCGGGAGTCAGGGCCGCGCATCTTCCAGATCAGGGTTCTCGCGCGGACGCCGGCCATAAAGATTTGGCGCATCGGCACTGGCACCGAGTTCGAAGCCGAATGGAGTAGCAACGTCCCCCGGCGGCGCGTACCGGAGGACACGGGGGGACCCCCGACCAAGGTCGCGCCTGGTGCGCTTCC
>Ga0066700_10001358_pt1 | contig 10132 bp, 7 predicted proteins | sample GraSoiAngelo_149_FD_66460 | JGI IMG/M metagenome (GOLD analysis project Ga0066700, IMG submission 66460) | Grasslands soil microbial communities from the Angelo Coastal Reserve, California, USA - 14_1009_09_30cm | ecosystem: Environmental > Terrestrial > Soil > Grasslands | place: USA...
TGCCGCTCTCCTTCTCGACGGAAGAGCATGGGACGGTAGCGGCTGAAGTCATAGAAGATGCCGGGACGCTTGAGCCGGCCGATCTCCTGGGCCTCCCATTGCTTCTCCAGGAAGCTGAGTGCCATGGTGCCAACCGAACCGACGTCTATCCACGGTTGCAATGCGATGAGGAGACGCGGCTGCTCTAGGTCGGGCAGCGGGTAGACGAGTTCGAAGACAGTGTCGGCAGCAGTCATCCAAGTGCCTTCAAATTCGCTTCCGCCTCTCGGACTGCGGAGAAAAAGGCGCCGCGCGCCATGAGCGATGGCTCCGCGGCGGCACGAGCGGCGAACAGGTCCCGCCAGAGCTGCCACGCCTCGCGGTTTTCGGCGTCGCCCTTGCGAACAAAATCCACGAGGTGACAGGCTATCTGGAGGTCGCCTTCCTCCCAGAGTCTGCGGGCGCGCTCGAGAATGGGTGCGGAGCCGGTTGCGGCGATGAGAGCGGCGGCGACGTTGTGCGAGTGGGCGGGCAGAATATCGGCGGGGTCTCCATCATACCAGCCGCCGTAGAGGCGGTAGATGTTTCGAGCGATGAACTCCGGGTGGTCATAGATGGGCTGTAGCCAAGGCTTGTCGGTGGCAGGCCAGTCAATGTCGCGGATGACGTCTTCCAGCCACTTGCCTTCGTTCATGCCCACAACGACCTGGTCGTGGATAGAGCGCAGAAAGTACGCGGTGGTGAGAAGGGCCTCCTGGATGCGTTCCTCCCCGGAGACGACGGGGCCGTGCCCGGGAAGGAGATGCAGCGGGCGCAGGCCGGCCATGCGCTCGAGGCCGCGCGCCCAGTCCAACGCGTAGCGCTGGACCTTATACGGATTGCCGGCGTTTGGCGAGCACCAGACGAACGTGTCGCCGGTGCAGAGAACACGCTTCGACGGGCACCAGACCCATGTCTCGTCGTCTGTCTCACCCCGGCAATGATGGAGCTCGAAGACGGTGCCGCCGACGGTGGTGGTGATGTCAGCGTCGTAGGTCGTGTCGGGGTAGGTGAGGGAGGCCTCGGAGAACGGCCGGGCGTCGGGCGGCAGGTTGAATTGGATGCGGTTGATGTGGTCGTTCTGGCGGGCGAGCAGGCGATAACGATCGAAACGGGCGGGGAGATCGCGGTGGGCGATGATGTTCGGGCGGCGGTCGCCGCGGCCCTGGGCCTCCGCGATGATCGCATCGGCGCCCGTAACGTGGTCGATGTGGCCGTGGGTATAGACGATCGCCTCAACGGGCGCCTGGGTGTAATTCGAGCGCAAGCCGGAGAGTATGGCCGGCGTGAAGCGTTGCTGTGCGGTATCGACGATCAGCACGCCTTGCTCGCCGATAAAGGCGATGGAGTTGCCGAGCGCCGGGAAGGCGGCGACTCCTTCGGAGACCAGCTTCGGCTCCCCGAGATGAAAGAAGGCAGCCTGTTCAGGCGGGAGGTTGCGGGCAGAACTGAAGTCGAGGCGCTCGGCCTGTGCTGACTGGGTCATCGAGCTGCTCCTATTCGAGGAATGTGCACAGTATAGCGCAAGGTAGTCGCGTTGGCGTTACACGTCTGAAAGCTCATTACGGTCAACCGCGATGCGACTGAAACACCATGGCGGCTAGAGTGGCTGAGCGAGGAGGATACGCCATCCTCTTTGCGGACGGAGCCAGGATGGCTCGGGCCACGGAGGTTGCTGCCGGGGCCGGGGAGGCGAGCCGGGCATCCTGCTCCGTCTGCTGCTATTTCTAGCCCCGGCCTTCGTGCCGTTTTGCTCACGTGGCAACAAGGGGCCCGGAATTCCGTGCGTTCAATCTCCCTTGGCCGCGGCCACAATTACATCAGCGGCGACGGATAGCGAGAGTACGTCAGTGTTCAGGAGGATATCGTAATGCGTCGGGAGTTCGGCGCCGATGCCGTAAAAGCGGTCGAGATACTTCTCGCGTTCTCGGTCTGAATCAGCGACGGCCTTTCGCGCTTTACGGTCATCTTTGGTGCCGGATTTAGCGAGCCTGGCGGCGCGGGACTCGGGCGATCCCGTAATCAGCACGCGAAGAACGGCCGACTCACCGGCCAGGGGGATACTCGCGGCATGGGCCATGATTACGACGTTTCCCTGCGCCGCTGTCTCTCGGATGACTTGCTCGATGAGCGACTCATACGCAGGGGAGGTGTGGGCAGGAGCTGGAATGTAGCCGGCCGGCTCGACCGCGGTTGTTCCCATGTGCAAGAGGATGCGGTGAATGAGCGGGGGAGTGCGTTCGGCCTTGGCCATTTTGTCCGGTGACACTCCAGCCTTTTCGGCGGCACGGGCGACGATCTCTTGATCCACGAACCGAAAGCCGAGCCTAGCGGCCACGTCGCGGCCGATCTCTTCGCCCCCCGCGCCGAGCGCGCGAGAAATGCTGATGACTTTGCATCCCATGTGGACCTCCCTTGCCGGCGCGGGGGATTATACAATGACGATGAGATCGGCTTCAGAGCCAGCGCGCTTGACGGTACCAGTCCGCGGTGACTTTTGCTCCTTCTCGAATGTCGATTGAAGGGACCCAGTCGAGGTCGCGCCGGAGATCTTCACTGGAACAGACCCAATGTCGCTGCGCGATTTCGCGCACCTTGTCGCGAGTGAGTGATACGGCGCGGCGGGCAGCAAACGCGAAGGCCTCACTTGCGAGAGCCGCAGCGGAGAAGGTCCAGCGCGGGGCGCTTAGGCGGAAGGCGCGCCCGCCCACGGCCTCTTCGATGGCGGCGAGGACGTCGCGCCAGGTATGGACGCGGCCGTCCTCCGGAGAATAGATCTTACCGCCGACATCCGCTTCGGCAGTCAGCGCGAGGCAGATCGCGCGCGCGGCGTCTGGGCCGTAGACGACAGAGATACGGTTGTGGCCGCCCATGAGCAGCGGCGCGATCCTCAGGCGGGCGAGCCGGAAGAAGGGTGCCAGGGCCGGGTCGCGCGGACCGTAGATCACGGGCGGGCGGAAGATAACGGCTCGCGAGGCGAGGCTGGATTCGCGGACGGCATCCTCGCCGGCGAGCTTGCTGCGGCCGTAGGCGCTAACCGGGCTTGCAGGCGCGTCAGGGGGACGCGGACCGCCGTCGGGGCTAGGGCCATGGGCGGCGAGACTGGAGATGTATACGAACCGCTTGACCGAGGCTGATTGCTCTGCGGCACGGACCAGATTTGCCGTGCCCTCAGCATTGACTGCCTGAAACTCCGCTTCGTTGCGCGCTTTGACGAGACCCGCAGCGTGGACGACTGCATCGACGCCTTCTACCGCCGCCCGCAGCGTGGCGGCGTCAATGACGTCGCCAGCGACCTCCTCGTAAACGAGGCCTGAGATGAATCGGCGGCTGCTGGTCTTACGGAGGAGGAGGCGGCCGCCATGCCCTTGGCCCGCGAGTTGTTCAGCGATGTGAGAGCCAAGGAAGCCGCTGGCGCCCGTGATGAGGATCTTCATGGGGGGAGGCTGTAGCTGCGATGGAGCGCGGCCAGACTGGAAGCCCGGACTTCATGGAGAAGCAGCATCCCTGGCAGCCTAAAGCGGCTTCTCATAGATGCGGTATGTCTTGTAGTGGCGGCAACCGATTTTTGTGATGAGCGAGTTGATCAAGTGGTTGTCCTCGAGGGTCCAGGAGAATTCCGCCCATTCGTAGCCGCGCCGACTCGCCCGACGGTAGATTTCGTCGCAGAGAAGATAGGCGAGGCCTGCGTAGCGGCGGGTCCGAAACTCCTTGCGGACGCCAAGCAGAAGGAGACGGCCGTTGCGTGGGCGGCGGACCTTGAGCCGCCAGAGCAGCTTAAGGAAGCCGAACGGGAAAAGCCGGCCGTCGAGGTCACGGATGGCGTCGTTGAGATTAGGGACCGCTAAAGCGAAGGCGGCGGGTTGCCCATCGATCTCGATGAACGGTACGAGATGAGGATCGGCGATGAACTTGAGGTCGCGCGACATCTGGCGGGCCTCCGCCTCAGTTGCCGGGACGAACCCCCAGTTCTCGCTCCACGCCTCGTTGTAGAGTTGGAGGATCGTCCGAACTTCTTCGTCAAAGCGCTTCATGTTGGCAATGCGCACCCGAAGCTCCGGCCGTGAGCGTAGTTCACGCACCATGCGAGCAGGGCCTTCGGGTACCGGCTGGCTTTCCCATCGCCAGGCGTAGAGGTCCTGGACCTTGGCGTAACCGGACGTCTCCAGAAGCTCCAGGTAGTAAGCGTGGGTGTATGGCATCAGGATTTGCGGTGGGGAATCGAATCCTTCGACCAGAAAGCCGACTTCGCCATTGACGGAGAAGTTGAGCGGGCCACGAATCCGATCCATCCCTCGGTCGCGAAGCCAATTGGCAGCTTTATCGAGCAGGGTTGAGGCGATCAAAGCGTCCTTCTCGCACTCGAAGAAGCCGAAGAAGCCGGTTCGTTCGTTGTGGTAGCGGTTGTGCTCGTGATCGATCTGAGACGAGATGCGGCCGACAACTCGGCCGTCGCGGCGGGCCAGGAAGAGTTGGACGTCCGCGTGCTCGAAAAAGGGGTTCTGCTTCGGTGAGAGAAGCTCCCGCTGGAGGCGGAGGAGCGGGGGCACCCAGTACTGGCTTTCACGGTAGAGGCGCCAGGGCAGGCGGATGAACTCTTCGAGGTCGCGTTTGGAGGCCACGGGGCTTACCGAAACGGCGGACGCGATTTCGGGGCTAGGGGAGGATACCTTGTCTGCGGCCGACAGTGCGGAAGCGCTCCAGGGCTTGCTCGATCTGCTCGGAGGTATGGGTGGCCATGCAGCTGGTCCGCAGCATCGCCCTGCCCATCGGGACTGCTGGGTAGGTCACCGGGTTGGTATAGACGCCGTCCTCGATGAGGGATTTCCAGAACATGACGGTGCTGTACTCGTCGCCGACATTTATGGGAACGATCGGCGTTTCGGAGCGGCCCACATCGAATCCTATGTCGCTCAGCCCCTGGCGCCATTGAGCCGCCAGCTTATGCAAGTGGTCAACCATCTCTGGCTCGCGCTCCAAGATATCGAGAGCGGCGAGGGCAGCGGCCGTGGAGGCGGGTGGGAGGCTGGCGCTGAAGATTAGCGTACGGCCGAAGTGCTTGACCCAGTCTAGCACCTTGCGGGGGCCGGCGATGAAGCCACCGATAGAAGCGAGCGACTTGGAGAAGGTGCCCATAACGAGATCGACCTCATTCTCCAAGTCAAAGTGGCTACCTGTCCCGCGGCCACCTTCACCGATCACGCCGATGGCGTGGGCATCATCTACAAGCAAGCGCGCCCGGTATTTGCGGCAGACATCGACAATGCCGGGCAGGTCGGCGATGTCGCCGCCCATACTGAAGACTCCGTCGATCACGACAAGGCAGGGCTTGTCCTCGCCTATCCTGCTGAGGACTGAATCGAGATGCGCGGCACTATTGTGGTTGAAGCGCAGCATTTCACCGTCTGCGAGGCGGCATCCGTCATAGATACTGGCATGATCGGACTTATCAACGACGGCGACGGAGCGCCGGCTAACAAGCGAAGAAATCACGCCCAGATTCGTCTGGTAGCCGGTCGTGAAAACGAGGGCAGCTTCTTTCTTGACGAACTGGGCGATGCGGCGCTCAAGCTCTTCGTGCATATGGATGCTGCCGTTGAGCAGGCGCGAGCCGGTCATCGAGGTGCCATATTTGAGGACAGCACGCGCCGCTGAATCGACGACGTAAGGGTGGCGGGTAAGTCCAAGGTAGTTGTTGGAGCCGAACATTAGCACCCGCTTCCCATAGATCTGGGCCTGCGGGCCATCATTATTGTCGAGAGGCTGGAAGAAGGGATATAGCTGGTGATCGCGCGCCTGGTCCGCGAGCGCGAACTCGTTGGCCTTGGAGAAGATGTCACGACCGGCCGGAGCATCGTAACGATGTGCGAGCATGGCCTCAATGGTCATGCCGGGGGGAAGCTTGGGGAAGGAGACCGCGGCCGGCTCGCCGTCCTGTTTGCGTCGAGTTCGCTGGGCCATATTTGCGTTTCACTATAGCATTCAGACAAACGGAGCGAAACGCGGCGCTGCTTAGCGTGACAGCTCAGACCGATATATTTGTGCTGAATCCGCGAGCCGGGATTAAGGAGAGCGCGCGGCCTTTGGGAGCCGCTTGAGGTAATGCGAGTAGACAGCGACCGGCCGAAACTCCATGGCGGCGTAGATCTCTTTCGGCGTATCCGTCGGGTCAGCAACGATAACAACGGGGCCCGCGCCGTTGCGCCGGCATTCGAGCACGCAATGGTGGATTAGCGCCGTCGCCAGGCCGCGATGGCGAAACTTAGGATGAGTGAACAGATCCTCGACCTGGCCTACCCCATCGATGCCGGCCCATGAATTGAAATAAGCGAGTGGTCGGCCCTTCAGGCAGGCGAACCAGTACTGGACCGGCGGCTGCGTGAGCCGCGCCACCGCGTATAGCGCGTCGCCGACCGCCGGCTCCGACGAATTCTTGATCCGGCGCTCATGCTCGAGCCAGTCCAGCTTCTTGAGGGCAGCGTACTTCCGCCAATCGTCCTCGGTCTGCACCGGCCTGATCTCGATGTCGGAAGGGCGCGCGTCCAGGTCTCTATCGAGGACCATCACCAGCGAATCGCGGCGCTCGTAGCCATCGAGCAGAAGGCGGGCGACGAAGGCAGGCGGAGTCCGAAAGTCGACACCGAACTCGCGATGGGCCGCGTAATCGTACTCTCGTTCAACCCGCGCGAGGAGGCCGTCAATCTCCTCGGGCGTCGACGCGCGTATCTGGGCCACGTGGTTCGCGTCATAGATGAGCGGGTAGGTGCGATTACGCACGAAGCTCGCCCCACACGCCTCGAATGTCTCGTGCCCGAGGGCGAGGTTGGCCGCATCGACATCTAGCGCCTTGCAAGCCAATTCGGCGTTCTGTAAAGAGATGAGTGCGGAGGTCACAGGCCTATAATAGCCGTGAAGCGCTCGGCGTCGCCACGGTTCGGGGGGCGCAGATTTGGCTGTCGTTCAGGCGGGCCGGAAAGCCGTCGAGAAGCGGACGCCGTTGCGTTCGTAGTGCTCGGTCGCCACTTCTTCCTTGCGTGATTCGGCTCGGGCGGCTGAGGCCATGCTCCTCTTGCTTGAGTCCTCGCTGTTACCACCCTGTTTATCTGATGCCTCGCCGGGCGCGGCCTCACCCTGTTCCTTCTGATCGCCACTGATAAGGGCAACGACGGGCCGGTGCCTCACCTGCATATCCATCTCGCCGCCGGAGAAAACGCGAATGCGCTCGCGATCGAAGCCCGCTTCGAGCAGGGTTTCGACGAGCCTGGCGCCCTTCTGGACGCTTTCGACCACGTTGATTTCGCCGTGTTTCGGGTCGTCAAGATCGGCAACGACGACCATTACCTGTTCGGACATTAGCCATTACCTCCTCAGGTTACGCGCAATTTTCCTCCCTCGACGCCAGTGTCGCAGGCATGTCTCGCCAAACTCTCCCCGGAAACGGTAAACAAGCGGCCAATCGTCCGGCCGGGCTGCGGTCGAGGAGCGATGTCGATCGTGACGCATGCTCCTTGACAGGGGTGCTCGCGTGAAGGATTGTGAGTGTTGAATGCCGGACGTTTTTTCCACGCTGAAGTCGCTGGCGGCCGCTCGGCGTCTCGACCCGCTGGCGCCGGTGACGGTGATAGTGCCATCACACGCGGCGGGGCTTCAGTTGCGACGGAGGCTGGCGGAGTTGGCGCCTTTCGCGGGCGTTCGCTTCGAGACGCTTCCACGAGTTGCGGAACTACTCGCGGCGGGCCATTTGGCAGCGGCAGGACGTGCGCCGCTGGCCCGGCCTATCGGCGATTACGTCGCCGAGATGGTGGCTCGGGAATCGCGCGGGGCGCTGGGTAAAGTGGGAGAACTACCCGGATACGCCCGTGCCCTGCGCCGGATTTTTCGGCGTTTGCGCCGCGGGGGGATTCGCACTTTATCAGACACTCGAGCATCGGGTTATAGCGACCAATTTGCCGAGATCCTTCGCCTATACGAGCGGTTTCGGGAAGAATGCGGGAGCTTTTACGACGAAGAGGACTTGCTGGATGAGGCGGCCGCTGTTGTTTGTAAGGGGAGATGGCGGCCAGCCGAGTTTGGGCAAGTGTTCGTCGTTCCTCCGGGCGCCGAGTCGGCGGGCGCCGCTGAGCTTCTGGCAGCATTTCAGGAGCGAGCAGAAGAATACGCGGCGCTAGACGAGCCCGTATGCGACCCGGAGCGAATGTTCGTCCTTGCTCCCGACCCCGCAAGCGAAGCGCGGGAAACGGTCCGGGAAGTGGTGTCTGCTTTGGCAGAGGGCGTCCAGATCGATGAAATCGCGGTATTTCATGGAGCGGACCGGGCATACCGCCGTTTGCTGCGTGAGGCATTCGCTGGAGCTCGGGTGCCGGCGGTCCCGCTACCCGGAATCCCACTTATCGAGACGCGGACCGGGCGGGCGGTGCTGCAGTTGGCTCTGTTGCCCCAAAACAACTTTTCACGGACCTCCGCCCTAGAGTTCTTCAGCATAGCACCACTTCGTAGCCATCTGCCTGCCGGCGACGGTCGAGCAGTGGCGTTGCCGGCTGCGTGGGACCGGGTGTCGAGACAGGCGGGGATCACGAAGGGTGCCGACCGGTGGAGGCGAGGGCTGGACGCGTTCATGCGCGACATGGAGGCGTCTTCAATGTATCAAGCAGCGGGAGGAAACGATTCTCGGGCCCGGTCCGACGCGAAGGCAAAAGAGCAAGCGCGGGAGCTTGGCGAGGTGATGGAAGTGCTAATCGCGCGGCTCGAGCAGCTCCAAGAACCGCTGCCGGCCGCTGAATTCATCCGAAGATTCAGCGAGATGGTCGAGGAGTATTTGGACCCTTCGGCGGAAGCGCTGGACAACGTTCTATCAGAAATTCAGCAGTTAGGGACCGTGGGAGCGGTGGGCGGCAACTTTAGTCTAGCTGCATTCAGCGAGGCGCTGCGGGCGAACCTAGAGGCTGCCTATTTGCGGCCGGAGAGTTTGGGGAGCGGAGTGGCGACCCTGGAGTACCGGTCAGCAGCGGGGTTGCGTTTCGAGCGGGTGATCCTGTGCGGCGCCTATGAAGGATCACTCCCAGCGGGGCCGGGCAGCGACGCTCTGGTGGAAGATAAGACGTGGGCTGCGCTGCGAAGGGATCACCCCTATGTCGAGGACGTGGAATTGCGAGTAGGGCGCAACCAAGAAGCAGCCGGACGGGCGGTACACGCCGCCGGCGATGGTACCGTCATCTGGACAGCTCCAAGACACGAGCCCGGCGGCACGCGAGAGTATTACCCGTCTCCAGTTATGCGCGCGGAAGCTGCCAAGCGTGACCCGCGCATACTCACTTCATCCCAATTGCGCGCCCATTCGTCATCGGATGGCTGGTTGCGAAGGGAGCGCTCGCCGATATCGGTTGCGCTTAGCGGGCCGGTTGTGACGCCCGAAGAAGCCGGGTATCGCTGGGCGATCGGACGACGCCGCGGAGGTGATTGGCTGGAGCCCAAACACCGGCTGTGGCCGGCCGTCTCGATGCTCCGTGCACGGAGGAGCCGCCAGTTCACGGCGTGGGACGGCAACCTAGCGGAGCTGCAAGAACGGTCTCGGCTTGAACTTCAGCGTAGCGTGTCGCCGACGTCGCTGGAAAACTACGGTGTATGCGGATTTCGGTACTTCGCGAAGTCAGTCCTTGGACTGTATCCGGTCGACGAGCCCGAAGAGCGGGATATGATGGACGCCGCCTCGCGTGGCAGCCTCATCCACAAGATTCTCGAGCGGTTCTTTCAGGCGCAGCAGCTCCGGGGACGGCCCAAACAATACGAGGCGTGGACGGGCGACGATAGAGAATCGCTCATGCGCCTGGCCGACGAAGAATTGGCGCAGGCAGAAGAGCGGGGCGTGACGGGCCTCAGCGTTTATAGCATGCATGAGGCGCGGACAATTAAGGCGGACCTCCGCCGCTTCCTGGATGAAGACACTTTGTTCCGGCAACGGACCGGTGCTCTGCCGAAAAGATTTGAGACTAATATTCCCGAAATAGAGGTTGCGGGCGTGACTCTGAAGGGTATAGTCGACCGCGTCGACGAGACGATGGATGGCAAGCAGGCCTGGGTCATCGACTATAAGTCGGGAAGCAACGAGGAATACAAG
>Ga0066700_10001363_pt1 | contig 10120 bp, 11 predicted proteins | sample GraSoiAngelo_149_FD_66460 | JGI IMG/M metagenome (GOLD analysis project Ga0066700, IMG submission 66460) | Grasslands soil microbial communities from the Angelo Coastal Reserve, California, USA - 14_1009_09_30cm | ecosystem: Environmental > Terrestrial > Soil > Grasslands | place: USA...
TCGCTGCTGGCGATCCTGTATCGCGACTTGCGTCTGTGGATCATTCAGGTCATCACCCTTGCATTCGCGATCGGGGCGATGATTGCTTCGATGAAGTTGCTGCACATCGATCTGAACATGCTCAACGTTCTTTCGTTTCGTCTCGTGCTGGCGATCGGCGTGGACTACGGAATTTATGTTGTGCTTATCTGGCAGAAAACGCGTGAGATCGAGCATGATGTCGCGGGCGTGGTCAAACCGGTCGTGCTCGCAGGATTGACGGCGGTCGCCGGCTTCGGCTCATTAGTGCTCGCGAAGAATCCTGCGCTAAGCAGTTTGGGAAGCGCATGTGCAATCGGCATCTTCTGGAGCCTGGTCGCGACAATTTTCTTTACGCTGCCGGCAATGGCGGCGGCTGAACCCAAGCCGCGGCACGAAAATAAAATCGACACCGATTAATCCACTGAAGCTGATGCGCACGGTCTTCTTTATTCTGATCGGTCTGATTTGCCTGCCGGGTTTTGCCAGGGCGGAAGCAGTTCCGGACGCGGAAGTAAAAAACCTTCTGGCCCGAATTCGGGAGAACCGGATTACGCAGGCCGATTTTCAGGAGGAAAGGATTATCCATTTGATGAAGAAACCGATCCTGAGTTCGGGGAGGGTCTGGTTTCAGCCGCCGAACAGATTCCGGCGCGAAGTGAAAGGCAGTTCGCCGAGCCTCACTGTGAGCGATGGTCATCAGCTCTGGATTTATTATCCTAACTTTAAATCGGCTGAGCGTTATCCACTGGGGAAACGTTCGCCGCTCGATTCCACGGTGGCAGCGATCAATTCCGCATTGAATCTGGAGAATGTTGAAAACACTTTCCAAATCGCGGCCGCAAAGATCGACAAAGGATACGAGCTAGCGTTGACGCCGCGCACAGCTTCAATGAAGCGAGTGTTTCAAAAGCTCGATCTGCGAATCAATGACAATCTGCAGGCCGATCGCACGAACATGTTGCTGCCGAATGGCGATCGAATTGTGACCACGTATTCAAATCAGACCCGCGCGCCCGTTCCTCCATCGACGTTCGAATTCACCCCGCCGCCAGGCACCGACATCACAACGCCGCTCGGCCGATAAGGAGTTGCGGCTGCAAGCTTCTGGGACAGCGCGCCCGCATGCTCAGCACATGGGTAACACTTTGTTTGCTGGACGACAGGCTGCGCGAAATCTATAACCGACTCGATCATGCTACGGATTTGGTTTGCGGTCATTGCTGCGACAGCAGGCACACTTGCGCCCACTTTAGGCGCCGATTCGACCCAAGCGGGTGATTCCCATCGAATCGTTTCCCATATTCCGCGGGAACCCGTTCATTCAAGCGCGATCGCAAAGATTGGCTACAGCAAACGCCGTCGCATCCTCGAAATCGAATTCGTAAACGGCGCTATTTATCGTTATCTCGACGTGGCCCCTTCGGTCTATCGCGACCTAATGTCGGCCGAATCAAAAGCACGGTTTTACGATTCCAACATAAGGAGGCATTATCGTTCCGTTCTGGTTCGGCCGCGGCAAAATAATTGACTCCAAAAGCTTTCGCGAGTTGAAAAAGCGTTGGCGTTTCAAATTCGATCAGGCGAGGCAGAGATTCCTCCTCACTTCCACCGAAAAGCGAGTGGCGCTTTTCGTCCTGGCGGCATTCGCGCTGGGCTTGGGCACCAAGTGTTACCGCGACGCCCATCCATCATCTCTCTCCCCCACCCCAACCCGCGACAAACCCCTTTTCAATCCGCCGATGTCTACTCCCAGTAGGACACGTTGATGGCATCCATTTCGACGAGCTGTCGTGCGGAACGTGGGCCTCCGCGAGCGAAACGTTCATGTGGCCCGGCATTCGTCCTGCCACCCTATGGATCGCGTATGCGGGTGGTTCTCGCCGCCGGGGATCACCGACCCCGGCTACAACCTCTCCATTTTCCCCATATGCCTGTTTGCGAAAGGCGTCGTTCCCACGGATCATTTCGGAGTGACGGAGCACGTTGACGCGTTCACAAAGCAGATTTGTGAAGTTATCGTAGGCAAGAATCAGGCGGTAAAACTCGCAGTCGCCTGTCTGCTCGCGCGCGGCCATCTCTTAATTGAAGATATCCCCGGCGTGGGCAAGACAACGCTCTCCCAGGCGTTGGCTCGCTCGCTCGCGCTAGCCTTTCAACGCATCCAATTTACGAGTGACCTGCTTCCGGCCGATATTCTCGGCAATTCCATCTTCGATCAGGGCGAGCAACGCTTCGTGTTTCATAGCGGCCCCCTCTTTTCGCAAGTCGTGCTGATCGATGAGGTAAATCGCGCGACTGCCAAAACGCAAAGCGCGCTGCTTGAAGCAATGGAGGAACACCACATCTCAATCGATGGCGTGACGTATGAGTTGCCCGAGCCCTTTTTTGTGATCGCGACGCAGAATCCGCAGCATCAAGTCGGTACTTTTCCGCTGCCCGAATCTCAGCTCGACCGCTTTCTGATGCGGATCGAACTCGGCGTGCCAGACCGCGCCAGCGAGCGCGCAATGCTTCTGGGCATGGATCGCCGCGAAATGCTTAAAGAATTGAAACCGGTGTTTAGTATACGAACATTGCTCGAAATTCAGGATAACGTACGAAAGGTGCACGCTTCATCCGCGCTGCTCGATTACTTGCAGGATTTGCTCGATGCCTCGCGGCAACGTCACAGCACCGGATTGTCCCCGCGTGCAGGCCTCGCTTTGTTGCATGCATCCGAGGCTTGGGCGCTGATGAACGGACGCGATATGGTGCTTCCCGAAGATATTCAAGCGGTGGGAATCGCAGTCATGGCGCATCGGCTGGGACACGATATCGAGCAGTCCGGACAGAGCGGGCGCACACTGGCTGATAATCTGCTGCACAGCGTGCCGGTCCCGTGAAAGAGAGAAAATTCTCATTCGTCTATCCGACCGCAAGTTTTGCCGGCCTGCTGTTTGTTCTGGCCGTGATGTGGTACGCGGCGTCCAGTCAAAATAGTCCAGCAGTTTACCTGCTCCTCTTCGCCCTGATTGCGGTCTTTCTAGTTTCAATTCCGCACACCCTGATCAATCTCGCAGATGTGACGATAGTGCTTGAATCCGTGAAGCCGGCCTTTGCGGGCCAGGAGGTCTCGCTATCGGTCGAAGTTATGAACCGATCCCGTGCGACACGCCATGGGATTAACCTCGCTCTGGCAGGCTCCGGCAGAGAGCGCAAACGCATCGACCACATTCCGGGCGGCAAAGCCGCCCGTGTGACCCTTCGATTTCCCGCACGGCAGCGGGGCGAGCATAAGATAGGAACGTTGTGCCTAACGAGTGCTTATCCACTCGGTTTTGTTCGCGTTTTAAAGAAATTTGCGGCCTCTCAAACCTATCTCGTGTATCCTAAACCTGCGGGAGATCTTCAGCTCCCGTTGGGTCGCGCACGCGCGCCCCATAGCCGGCCACAAGCGGACATCGGAGAAGGCGACGACTTTGCGGGAGTCCGTCCCTACGTGACCGGCGAGTCGCAACGTCACATTGACTGGAAAGCCGTGGCGCGCGGGCAGCCGCTCATGACCAAACAATTTGCAGCCGAAGCGGAGGACTTTGTGCGTCTCGATTTTTCTGCTTTCCATTTGGCAGACGTGGAAGACAGGCTGTCGCAGCTCGCGCTTTGGGTGATCGAAGCCGAACGCACTCGACGTCCCTACGGGCTTCGTCTGCCAGGCACTGAGATTCTACCGGCTGTTGGACAATCGCATTTTCAACAGTGCCTGCGCGCACTCAGCTTATTCCAGTGAGGACACGAAGGGATACGAGTATTCCACGGCGACCGCTGCTTTGGCTGGCGGCCGCATTGCTCTTCACGTTGCCTCCAATGTTTGGTTCTCTCGCGACGTGGGTCCCATGCCTGTTTCTGCTCGCGCTCGCGATGAAATTTTGGATGGAACCAAAAGGGTACCGCCTTCGCTTTGCAACTTTAAAACTGATTCTCGCGGCAGTGGCACTCGCCGGGATTTTCTTCAGCTACGGATCTCTGAAAGGCGTTGCGCCGGGCGTGTCCCTTCTTGTCGTTCTAATGTCGCTCAAGATTCTGGAAGCGCACACAGCGCGTGAATTCCAGGTCATGGTAATGATGGCTTGGGTGCTTTGTCTTTGCGGATTTTTTCTGTCTCAGGACTTCGCGATCGCGCTTTGTCTCCTGGCCGCATTCGCGTTGCTACTTGTCGCGCTGATACAGTTTCATCGCGGATCGTCACCTGGGTCTTTCTGGTCGCCGCTAAGTGCGACTTGCAAGCTCCTTGCTCAGGCGGCGCCGCTCGTCGTCTTGCTGTTTCTTTTGTTTCCCCGAATAAATACCGGTTTCCGGTTTGAAATCCTCGATGCCCGTTCGGCGACTTCCGGTTTTCCTGGTCGACTTTCTCCGGGCAGCATCGCATCTCTTGCAAATTCGTCGGATATCGCTTTCCGCGCAGAGTTTCCTGACAGTAGAACTCGACCGCCTGGCGCGATGTATTGGCGCGGGATAGTCATGTGGCATTGCGAAGGTATGGAATGGCGAGGTCCGTATGCTCCCACACCAATCCCTCATTCCTCCAGGCTCGGCGCGCCCGGCGGTCGCGCCCTACCAGCTCAATCCTCGAACGGTAAGGCGATTCGACAGCGAATTACGCTCGCGCCGCATGGTGCACACTGGATGTTCGCGCTTGATCGGCCGTTTGAAGCCCCTCCTGGCGCAACGCTTGCGAATGGCAATTATCTCTGGAGCGTTCCGCCGATTCGAAAAGTGCGCCGGTATCAAGTCAGTTCATCTCCTGAGATTACGGAAAAGGAACTTCAGCCGCATGAACGTCAGGCAGCGCTCAAGCTGCCGGCGTCGATCAGTCCGGCCGTGCGCGACTTAGCACAATCCTGGACCGCCCAGAATTCCAATCCGCGTGCTACAGTAAACAACGCGCTCCAGTTTTTCCGGACGAATGGGTTTCGGTATTCGTTGTCGCCGGGCGAATACAAGAAGAACGATCTTGACGAATTCCTCTTTCATCGTCGAGTTGGCTTTTGCGAACACTACGCTGCCAGTTTCGCCACCCTGATGCGAGTGGCCGGAATTCCCGCGCGTGTTGTCGTCGGTTATCTGGGGGGTGAGTACAACGATCTGGGGCGATTCTTTCTCGTGCGGCAAGCGGACACCCATGCCTGGTGTGAGGTTTGGCTCCCGGATAGCGGATGGACACGAGTGGATCCAACCAGCGCAGTTGCGCCTGGACGAGCGAGTCTCGATCTCAACTCGTTTCTGGAGAGACGCACCGCTTCCGGAGAAATGGAAACTCGCCGAAGCGCGTTCGTCACAGAGCTGACCCGGTCGGCAATATTCACCAACGTTCGGCTCGCTTGGGAGGCGGTCAGTTACGAGTGGGACACTCGCCTCCTTGGTTTCGATGCCGACGTACAGGAGGCATTGCTGGCCTCCGCGGGAATCGCCAACCGCGGCTCGTTCTTCCTGATTACCGAAATCCTGGTTGTCGCCGCGGCTCTGCTCGTAATTTATGCCGGCTGGATGCAACTGCGGACGCGCTCGCGCTCCGACCGGGTTAAAGCGTTGTATGAGCGCTTTTGTCGCAAGGCTGCCCACCTTGGCGCGCGGCGCGATGCATGGGAGGGTCCATCAGATTTCTCGAGGCGGGCCGCCCAATTGTTGCCTAAGGAATCCGAGCGCATCCGGCAGATCTCGAATACGTACATTGCGCTGCGCTATTCGCCCAAGTCAGCCACTATCATTCTCGACAGGTTCGCGAAGGAAGTAAGTGCATTTGCCGCCCACAGCCGTCGCTGAGGGCTGATTCCCTTCTGAATTGCGCGTTGAGGGTGTGCTTGCCTACAAATATTTTGCCGGAATTGGATGCGCGGTACTTTCGTGCTGCCAATAGATGGTCACGATCCACCAGCGAGTGCCGTCGTAGAATAGCTGAATGCTGTTGATCCCGCGCATGAACGGTTCCGGATCGTCTACGGTGTAGCGCGATTCGTACGTGCTCCAGACGTGCGCGATATGCCCGAATTGTTCCGTGCGCCGCGCAATTTCGCGCTCGAAGAATCCGTTCTTCTCCAGGTAATCCCCGACGCGCGCGATGAAGCCGTCGATATCCAGCATGTGCGGCGTGATCTCGCCGCCGGGGCTCGTCTCGCCGGCATTTTCCGCCATCGGTATCAAACGCGCGCCGGGAATGAACAATGAGCGCTCACGGTTCCAATCACGCTTACCTGGCGGGCCTGAAATCGAATCATAAGCGGCCGAGATGATTGCGTCGATTGACTCGACATCAAGCGGATTAGCTTCTGACCTCGACATTGAACATTGAGCGTTGGCCGTTTGCTTTCAGCGCTTCGTTTGAAGCACCTTCATTGCCGCGTTATGTCCGGGAATACCGCTGACCGCACCGCCGCGTAATGCGCTTGAGCCACAGAGAAACACATTCTCGTACTCCGTTTCGACCCCCCACCTGCCGACCTGTTCTTTTCCCTCGACGAAAGGAAAAGTCGGCGCGTTCTGAAAGATGTTTCCATGATACATACCGAGTGCATCCTCGATATCGACCGGGCTTTTGCTTTCAATACAGAGACTGCCATCACGCGCAACCGCGAGATACTCTTCCAGCGGCTCTTCCAACCACTGATTCATGCCTTCGATGAATTTCTTCTCCGCGAGTTTTCGCATCGTATGGTTGTCGCGCGCAAACAAACTCCACGGCGTGTCGAGCCCGAACAATGTCATGGTGTGAAATCCCTGTTTACGCAGCTCTGGCGCGAGAATGCTGTCGTCGGTCAGCGTGTGGCAATAAACTTCACACGGAATTTTGTCCGGCAGTCGCCCTTGGCACGCTTGATCGTAGCTCACATTCATTTGCCCGTAGCCTTCGTCGCAATGAAACGTCCCGCAGAACGCCTCGGCCGCCGCGTAACGCGTCGCCTTCAGTTTCGGCAGGCGGCGAAGGAGCATGTTAATTTTAAACACGGACCCCTCATCCGTGGAGTCGGGCTGAAATAGTTTTCCAACGAACCTCGCCAACACGTTCCGCCCAAAATTCACCAGGAGATATTGCGCTCCAACCGTCTCTCTCTTTCCATCAACCTCAAATTCCACGCTGCGGTTTTTCCCCTTCACGTCGAGCGCACGAACATCGACGTTCGTTAACATTTCTGCGCCAGCTTTGCGCGCCGCCTGTTCCAACTCGCTCGCTACCGCACCCATGCCTCCGACCGGCACCTTCCATTCGCCACTCTTATTGCCAATCACGTGGTAAATGAAACACCGGTTCTGCACCAGCGATGGATCGTGCGGATGCGTGAAAACGCCGATCTTGGCGTCGGTAAACACGAGCCCGCGCACCAGATCGTTTTGCAAATAACGTTCGATCGCGTTCCCGATCGGTTCTTCGGCCAGGCTACGCCAAGCTTCGCGCGAAACACCATCGACATCGAACCGCCGCCGGAACTCCTCCTTCGCAACAAGCGGCTCCAGCATCGTGTCCCAGACCTGCTCGGCGAAGACACGAGAGAGGTTGTAAAATTTCTTCATCTGGTCGTACTCCGTGTTATTCCCGGTCAGGTCGAATATCGAACGACGACTCATCTCTTCGGAGACATTGCTCAAGAGCAAACCGTCGTGGCGCTCATTCTGCACATACGGCGTGAACGATGCAGTGACGCGTCGGCGCAGATCGAGGTTCAGCCCGAGATCGCGTATGATCTTTTCCGGGAACAAACTGACGAGATAGGAATATCGCGACAGCCGCGCGTCATAATCGGGGAAGACCTTCTGAGAAGTCGTCGCCCCGCCGATATAATTGTTCTTCTCCAGAAGCAGGACACTCAATCCTGCGCGACCAAGATAACTCGCGGCGACGAGCCCGTTGTGGCCGGCGCCCAAGATTACGACGTCGTAAGATGATTTCATTTAGTGATTGATTCGAAGACGGGTGCTCATGTTCGCAATCGTACTTCATTCCCGTTCCCAATTGCAAAGGCGATCTCAACGAATGACGGTTTGGGCGCCCGTCGCCTGAAACATGACGGCTGGGAAGCCGTCACTCCTTGCTCGTTCGCAGCCGCATTCTCGAGCGCGAAAGCGCTACACAGTTTTTAAATATTTCCTCAGCAAACCCAACAGTTAGGAAATATCACCTTCAGCAAACGAATGCCCCGCACGGACTAGTCATCATCACCGTGACTATGCCCATGCCCATCACGATTCCCCCGCTCATTTTCATCAGCGTATTCATCACCGCGCCACTGATGCTTTTTCCACTTCGCTTTCCACTTTGCATGTTTGAATTTTTTGTGCACCCATACTCTGCTTTCATACGACGAAGGTGCCGACTCCCAATACGCCATGTTCTCTGCAGGCAGCCCGAGCGCGTCGAGTGTGCGTAGGTCGAGTTGGCCGGTCGGCGAAATTCCCGAATGCAATTGGAACGTGCGCAGTGCGAACGCTGTGCGACGCCCGTATCTGCCGTTAATTCCGCCTCGATAATATCCGCGGCTCCCCAGCTGACGCTGCACTTCCGCCATAATGCGCACGACCATTTCAGCCGGCGGTAATTCATAGGGTACGCCCACGAGAGATCGGTTCACCTCCGCCCGCCGCTCAGGCTCGCCAAATGATCGGGGCGACGAATCCAACGGGGGCCGTGATCTGTCATCACGACTAGGGCCAGTTGGCTGAGTGACAGGAGAGGAAGCGGTGATCTGACGCGATGAGACTGAACTCGAAGTCACGTTAAGCGAGCGGAGTGTCTCCGAATTGAGCTCGCCAGTGACTTGCAAGCCGTTGCGAATTTGATATCGCCGAACCGCGGCAGTTGTCTCGGCGCTCTTTTCACCAGTAACGTTGCCGTAGTAAAAGCCTTGATCCGTGAGAGCTTGCTGCACAGATTGGATCGTCTCATCGGCGCGGCCTGAGCCCACGAAGGATAGGACGACGACAAGTTGCAATATTGTTCGTTTCATGGCGGGCCCGTTAGAATCAGCGGGCTTCCTATCTGTAATTCGCGCGGCTGTGTCAGTACGCGTGTGCAGCCAGATACATCGCCGCCACGAGGGCATCGTGCCCAACCGCGAGAATCCCCGCTCGCAATGAGATTTTATTTTGGGGCTCGCTGGTCCATGTTTACATCAAATATCAGCCTCCTGGATCAAACATTTCCTAATCGATGGGTGCATTCGAGTATCTCTCTGTTCTTATCTCAATCATTCTCGCCTTGGGCATGACGCGAGTGCTGGCCGGTGTTGGCGAAATGCTGCAAGCACGTTCGCGCCGTCATATTTACTGGGTGCACCATCTGGATCGTGAATCTCTTCCTGTACCTCGTGGTCGCTTGGTGGATTTTCTACCGCTGGCGTAATCAGCAGCCGTGGACATTTTTTCTGTTCGTCTTCGTCCTGATCTCTCCAACCATCTTGTCCCTGGCGTCACCGTTGCTTTTTCCGCGGGAAGGCGATGTCGATCTTGCCGTTGACTACAAGACGCATTATTACGCGAACCATCGCACCTTCTTCATCCTCTTCGCTTTGTTTATGCCGGTCGATCTCGTTGACTCGTTGCTCAAAGGTGTCCCACATTTTTTGGATTAGGGCCACAATACTTCGTCAGCAGCTTGCTATATTTCGCCGGCCTGACAACGGCTGCGATCACGCGGAACGAGCGCTATCATCAATTCTACGCCGTCATCTTTTCGCCCAAACCGTTGTCATCAGCTTCGCCATTTTTCATACGCTTGTGTGAGCGCAAGGGCGCGCGTTACGCTTTGCCTGCGAAATAAGATTTCGGAGGCAGCATTGCAAATGAGGACAGTCCAATTACCCGATGGCGAGCGCGTTCCAGCGCTGGGTTAGGGCACCTGGCGCATGGGCGAGAACAAAAGCGCGTATGCAGATGAGGTCGCGGCGTTGCGTTTGGGAATCGATCTCGGGATGACTTTGATCGATACCGCCGAGATGTACGGCGAAGGCGGCGCGGAAAAGGTGGTAGCAGATGCGATTGAAGGTCAACGCGACTGCGTTTTCGTTGTCACGAAAGTGTCTCCGCACAACGCGTCGCGCACGGAATTGCCAAAAGCATGCGAGCGCAGTCTCAA
>Ga0066700_10001365_pt1 | contig 10112 bp, 11 predicted proteins | sample GraSoiAngelo_149_FD_66460 | JGI IMG/M metagenome (GOLD analysis project Ga0066700, IMG submission 66460) | Grasslands soil microbial communities from the Angelo Coastal Reserve, California, USA - 14_1009_09_30cm | ecosystem: Environmental > Terrestrial > Soil > Grasslands | place: USA...
AGCCGGATCATGGAGGTGTTTCCGGGTTGGACAGGGGCGGAGGCCTGGGCGCGGACGCGGGCACGCGCGGCCGGGGAGCCTAGCACAGCGCCCGCGTTGGACCGGGTCCGAGGCGCCCGCTATACTTCGGCGGAGAAGCATTCGGGTCATCGGCCGGCGAGGGGGGCGCATGGCGGATTGGGACGTCATTGCCAAACAGCGGCTGACCGAGGACTGGGGCACGCTGCGCGCCGCGTACCTGCCGCTGAATCAGGCGATGCGCCGCACCGTGGAGTTCCTCGACAAGGGAAACGGCGCATTCGCCGACGTGGTGACCGTGTCGCGCGAGCGTCTCGAGGGCACCATGAAGAATCTCGGCGCGCTCGTGAACCGGCGCTCGCCCTGGGTGCGGCTCGAAGCGGTGCGAAACCTCCGCGTTCTCGGCACCGGACTGCGCGGCGCCTCCAACGACGATCCTCTGGCGCTCCTGCGATTCCTCTTCGCGTTCGGCGAGCTCCTCAACAACGTCTGGAAGGATGCGCCCGCCGAAGCCCGCGTGGCCACGAATCTCAAGCTCGCCCGCGAGCTGGATTTCTGGTTCGGCTGCGATTGCTGCGCGGTCGGCCAGCTGGTCCCGGCCGGACCGGACGATCCACCCGATCTGCTGCGCGGCAAGGAAGTGCGCCTGGTGTGGGACGTGGATGCGCTCTTCGCGTGGACGCTCGACGAGTTCGAGGACTACCTGGCGTCCGAGCGCTATTCGCTACCCACCACGCCCAAGCTGGCCGCGGTCGAGGACGTGAGTCTGCCGATCGTGGACGTCTCGGCGGAGAGCCTGCGCCGAGGCACCGATCTGTTTGGCGGGCAGGGGGGAGCGTTGTTCGGTCCCCTCGACCTCAAGTACCTCGACATCAGCTGACCCAAGCGAAGCCAGAGGCTCTCGCTTCGGTGGGCTAGCGACGCGACTTCTTCGCCGCCTTCGCCTTTTCCTTTTTCTTGCGTGAGTTCTGCTTGGCGCGCTTGCGGCGTAGCCGGTGCTTGTAGGAGGTCATGAGGCCTTTCTCGGCTGCCGCTCGGCAGCCGTCACGCTCGTGTTCCGAGCAATCGCTGGATCATCAGCTCCGCGGCCGGCCCCGCCTTCACCTCGGCGGTGGATGCCGTGACCACGAAGATCCGAGTGTTGTTGCTCCCCGAATCCGCCGGGAAGATGAAGAAGCCCTCTCGGTCCGGAGCGTAGGAGAGCGTATAGCCGCAGAGGATCTCGCCGTCCTGGAAGCGAATCGCGATCTTCTTGCCCTGCGCGGTCTCGGGCGGCGCGGCGACGAAGCCCACGAGATCCTTGCGCTCGGGGTCGCCCTCGAAGCTCTTCACGAAGAACAGCGCCTTGAGCTGGCTGCACCGAACCTCGTGCCCGGACCCGCCATCCATCGGCAAGACATGGAACGTGGGCCGGTTGGGGAAGAAGTCCTGCGTCGTTCCGTTCAACATCCGACCATCCAGGAATCGGGCCACGACTCGGGTCGTCTCCGTCATGCCTTCCCCCTGGTAACGTTCGGCGGGACGCGCTAGGTGGTACGCGCGTGTGGACTGCGGCGCCCGGACGTCTAAGCCAACGGGCGGCGCGTGTCAACGCGTCGCCCGTCGAGACCGTCACACCTCGCAACGTCCGATCAGCCGGCGTTGCCTCGACCCTGGTGGTGACAATTCCCCTTGCAGTCCTTCCGCCCATCCTGGATTTCTTCAACCGCCGCGGAATGGCGAGCACCCTCCGCGTCCAGACAGGCCTCCTTGGAACCATCCGAGAGGCTCAAGCACGCTTCCACGTTTTCGTGGTGCGTTCGCTGCTCGGATTCCATGTTGCTCTCCGCCTGCTCGTTGCACCCCTTGATGCAATTCTCGATTTTCTGTTTGTTCAGGGAAACGCCGGTCAGCGATTCACCTACCATGGTACAGCCGGCGGCGCCCACGAGCCCGAACAGGGCAATGGCTATGGCGCGGAGCGCTGGTCCGCGCCAAGTGGCGACTGGGTGCATCGTTCTTACCTCCGTCCAAAGGGGCAGTATTCGCTCTGGTGATTGTCAAGGGGCCGGGCACCCCTGGACGGTTGGAAGCCAGCCGGAATTTCCAGCCAACTCGATGTTAGCATGGATTATAAGCACAGATCGAGCCCGGTCGTTGTATCCGGCCGGGCCCGTGAAATCTCTCAATCCAAAGCATGAAGGGATGCTGAATCCGGGATCATCCCGCGATGCCACTCCCCTGCTTGTGGTTGCAGTTCTTGCTGCATTGCTGCAGCGCCGCATCGCAGGCGGCTTCGGCAGCCGCGTAGCACTCATTGCCGATGCCACCGCAGTCGTGAGCGGCCTGATCGAGACACGCATGATGGATGACCTGGCAGTCCTGCTTGCACTGGGCTCTAGCCGCCCTGTCCAGGCCGACTCCGGTGACGTTGTCACCGACCATCGTGCACTGCGAAAGAATCAGCGTGACGATGCCGAGCAGAGCTGGGAGCGCGACACGGCGAAGTCGGTTGGCTCGGGCATGCATGGGATCCTCCTTACGTGCGACGGATATATGGTTGCCCAACGCGCTACGCGACCTTCCTTGATGATCGAAGCGAACTCGTCCCTGGTCCGCACAAAACCCAAGCTGCTCACAGCCTCGGGCGCATCCTTCAATTGGAGCTGCCTTCACCCTGGTGGTGGCAGTCACCCAGACAACCCTTCCGTGCCTCTTGGATTGCGTCGATCGCGGCTTGGTGCCGAGCGCCTTCCGCGCCGAGACAGGCGCCCTGCTCGTCGCCCGAGAGGACCTGGCATTGGTCGATGCTCTGCTGGTGAGTCTTCTGCTCGAGGTCGATCGCTGCTGCAGCATCGTTCGTGCACCGCTGGATGCACGTGCCGACGGTTTGACGACTAAAGGATACACCGGTCAGGGAATTTCCCACCATGGTACAGCCGGTGGCGCACACGAGCCCGAACAGGGCGATGGCAACCCCACGGATTACGGGCCGGCGCCTGGTGGCAACTGCGTGCATCGTTACCTCCGTCCCAGGGGCTGTCAGAAACTCTGGTTGTCTGTCGAGGGGCGGCAACCCCCGGACGGTCGAAGTCAGCCAACTCCGTGCCAACTCCGTGCTAGGTCTGGATGCAACGCGAGCCCGGCCGTGATGGCCGGGCTCGTTGCTGCTTGCGGCAGGAGATCTCTCAATCGAAACCAGATGAGGTGAACCGCCAGCCAGTTATCCGACGATACCGGCGCCCTGCTTGTGGTTGCAGTTCTTGCTGCACTCTTGGAGCGCGGCGTCGCAGGCCGCCTCGGCCGCAAGGTAGCACGCGTTTCCGATGCCGCCGCAGTCGTGCTCGGCCTGGAGAAGGCACGCCTGGTGGGTGGTCTGGCAGTCCTTCTTGCAAGCGCTCCTGCCCGCTCTGTCCAGGCCGACGCCGGTAACATTGTCACCGACCATTGTACACTGCGAGAGCACCAGGGTAATGACGCCGAGCAGAGCCGCGAGCGCAGCGTAGGCGACAGCGCGGCGAAGTCGGTTGGGTCGGGCATGCTGCATGGGAATCCTCCTTACGCGCGACGGGCACCATTGTGTCCTACGCGCTGCGCTCTGTGCCTTCCTTGGTGGTCGAAGCGAGGCTCGTCCCTGGCCCGCCGCAAAACCAAGCTGCTTACAGCGCTCTGAACCAGCCGGCGCCGAGACTCAGATGCTCCAGGTCGAGCAACGCAATTCGCGCCCGTAGACCGAAGCCGAGATTGATGCCGAGCATGGTGTTCCACTTCTCGGAATCGTACTCAAGCGCCGCGGCTACCGTTCGCCGCACCGAGATCTCGTAGGCCCCGAACAGGCCATCGAGGGTGTAGCGACTCGCCGTGAAGACTCGAGGAGCATAGCCCAGTGTGACACGGCTTTGCAAACGGTAAATGTCGAATGGCATTCCCGCCACTCCGTATGTCGAGTGGAATCTGCGCGTTCCTCGGAGATCTTCACCCCCGACGGCGAACCCCGGGCGCCACGGCCGAGGGGTCAAAATCTCGATCCGGCCACTGAACATCCGGTCCGCATCGACGTAGGGAGATTCAGGCACCAGGGCTCGATAGGGGTGATAGCCAGGAATGACCGTCCACCGCAGCCCCACCTCGACGTGTGGCAGGAACCCTAAGGCCGCGTAGTACACCTCGTTGGGATACTGTCCCCGGTGGTCGTATGAGGCTTCCTTCGGAATGTTGTCGTAGCCTAGTTCGAAATCCTTGTCGCCCATCACCCCGGCCCAGGGCGTGTTGATGAAGCCGGTCATTCCGGTCAGCGAAACCCACTGCGGAGGCCCGTTTTGAGGGTGGTGACGCCGCCCCTCGCGAGCCTCTTCGTAGCGGTACCGGTTGGCGTTCAGGGCCGGCGGGTCCAGCTGCCTCAGGAGCTCTGCCCGGGACGCCACGTTCTTGACCGTTTCGCCGATCGGGATAGACTCCTCGCGATACTCGAACGCCAGCCGCTCGACGGGCAGAACGCGCACCGGCCAACCCACGGGGCGGACCATCGGGGGCAAGGGGATGCCGAGGCGGACGCCGCCTGTATTCTCGCCATGGGTGCGCTGCGCGAACAGGGCGACGTCGAGATCGCCCATCGCGCGACGTAGCTCGAGCTCGACGCCCTCATCGCCGAACAGATAGCGCGCCAGGCGCAGCCGCACGCCGAGGTCCAGGCCAGGGGGATGATAGGTGACGTCAGCGAAGCCGGTCCACCGATTGGGGGCCGAGTAGACGAAGCCCGAGTCCTCGAATGCCATGTATCCGGTGAAATCGCTCTGAGCATCGAGCAGGATCTCGCCGCCGTGCAGCGGGCGCGCGGCGCCGAGCGAGAAGCCGTAGCGATTGTCACCGAGCACACCAGCCGTGCCCGAGAAGAGCGCCATGCGCGTCCAGAAAAACTGATCGAGCAGGATGGGGCCGGGCCGAGTCTGCTTGACGTCCGGGTGAGCCGGGTCGACGTCCGGGAAGTCGTCGTGCACCGGGAAGATCATGGCCGCCCGAAGCCGCGCCCCGCTCCACGGGTTGTAGCGCAGCTCGGTCTGGATCTCCCATCGCGTCATCACCTGATCCAGGATGTCGCCCAACGAATATGTAAACAGGGGGTCCAGGAGCAGGTCCACGCTGTGCCGCGTCGGCGCCAGCGGCTCGCCCGCGGGCGGGCGAGGAAAGTCTCGATCCGTGGGATAGGAGACCCGGAAACCCGCTCGGGCGGAGTTCGAATCCGTGATCGTCGCGCTCGTGAGATCGAGCCGAGCCTCGAAGCCGAGCACGGGGCCGCCCGCCACGCGAGCGATCGATCCGAGCGCCTCGGTGGTGTGGCGGAAGTGGCGATTCTCGTAGCGCACGCGAAGCGAATCCGATCTCGGATCCACCACCACGTTCTCGAGCCCGAGCCGGCGCACGCGCTGGGCGAGAGCTGGAAGCGAGCTGGCGGGCGCGGCCGTGGACTCCGGCTGCGCGCGATCGGGTGGAGTGGCTGTGGAATCGACGGGAGCGGGCGCCGGATCCGTCCGGGCGGTCGAAATCGCCGGGCCCAGCCATAGGGCCGCCGCCAGCAGGAATGACGCGGATCTCAAGGGACTCCCGGGCGGACGCGAACCGTCGAACCGAAGCGCCCACGCGGACGCGGCGGCCGTGCGCTGAAAGGATGGCATTGAGTTGGAGGCGGAGGGTCGGACGAGTGCGTGAAGCATATCATAGACGCCGGCGTCCTGTTGAAGGCGGCGTGAGGATGTGCGAGCGTTCGCAGATTCTGCACGATGGCCGCGCTTCATATTTCGATCTCTCGCTTGCAAGGAGCAGCCTCATGGTTCGTCCCGCACTCGCCGTACTCTTCGCCGCCGCGCTGGTCGCCGGCTGCCAGCGATCCGCTTCGAACACCTCGACCTCCACCACGGCCGGGGGCGCCACCGCCGCCGCGCCTGCCACGGAACCTGCACCCGCCACCGCTACGTCCAGCAGCCGCACCACCGCCTCCGGACTCCAGATCGAGGAGGTGCAGCTGGGCACCGGCGCCGAGGCCGAGAACGGCAAGACGGTGTCGGTCCACTACACCGGGCGCCTCGCCGACGGCACCAAGTTCGACAGCTCGGTGGATCGCGGCCAGCCGATCGAGTTCACCCTCGGCACGGGAGCCGTGATCAAGGGGTGGGACGAGGGCATCGCCGGGATGAAGGTGGGCGGCAAGCGCAAGCTCACGATTCCGCCCGCGATCGCCTACGGAGCGGAGGGCCGTCCTCCGGTCATCCCGCCGAACTCGACGCTGGTCTTCGATGTCGAGCTGATGGGCGTCAAGTAGTGAAACCCGGCGGACGCGCAGCCGGCCGGCCCGCGGCCGACACGCGTTCCTGGATCCTCCTCGCCGTCCTCGGGGCGTGGCTCTCGCTCGTGGGAGCCGCGCCCCACACCTCCGCCTTCTCTCCCCTCACGCTCGAGCCGCGGCATCTGAAGCCTCTCTCCGGCCGCTCGATTGGTCCCGCCAACATGGGCGGCCGGATCTCGGGCCTCGCGGCGGTGGAGAAGGACCCGTCCACCTTCTATGTCGCCACCGGCACCGGCGGTCTGTTCAAGACCGCCAATCAGGGCACGACGTGGAGCCCGCTGTTCGACAAGCAATCCGTGGCGTCGATCGGCGCGGTGGCGGCCTGGCAGAAGAATCCCCAGGTGCTGTGGGTCGGCACGGGCGAGGCGAACAGCCGCAACTCCAGCTCCTGGGGCGACGGCGTCTACCGCTCGCTCGATGGCGGTCGCACGTGGACGCACGTCGGTCTCGAGGCCACGCGTCACATCGCCCGCGTGGTGCTGGATCCGGCGGATAGCAACACGGCCTACGTCGCCGCCCTGGGTCGACTCTGGGGCGAGAATCCCGAGCGCGGCGTGTTCAAGACTCACGATGGCGGCCGCACGTGGCAACCCGTCCTCCAGGTGGACGCGCGCACCGGCGCGGTGGATCTCGCCATGGATCCCGGCGACTCGCGGATTCTCTACGCGGCGCTCTATCCCCGCCTGCGGCGGCCCTGGTCGTTCGCGGGCGGAGGCGCGAGCGGCGGCATCTTCCGCACGCGCGACGGCGGGCGCACGTGGACCAAGCTGACGCAAGGCCTGCCGAAGCGCACGGGACGGATCGGGCTCGACGTGTATCGAAAGGATCCGCGCCATGTCTACGCCGTCGTCGAGTCGGACGAAGGCGGACAGCTCGAGGAGTTCGAGGAGCGCAGCCGAAACGGCGGCATCTACCGCAGCGAGGACGGGGGAGATCACTGGACCCGCCTCAGCGCGTACGCGCCGCGACCTTTCTACTTCAGCCAGATCCGCGTGCAGCCGGACGATGAGAGCCGCATCTACGTGCTCGGCACCGACGTGTTCGTGTCGGACGACGGCGGGCGCACGTTCCGCGGCCGCGGCGCTCGAAACCTCCATCCCGACGCGCACGCGATGTGGATCGACCCGCTCCATCCGGCCCACGTGCTGCTCGGCACCGACGGTGGTGTCTTTCAGAGCTTCGATCGAGGCGAGAACTGGGACTTCCTCAACAACCTCGCGATCGGCGAGTTCTACACCCTGGCCCTGGACCGGCGGCAGCCGTACTGGGTGTACGGCGGACTTCAGGACAACCAGACCTGGGGCGGGCCGAGTCAGAGCCGCTTCGATCCCGAGCCCTTCCTGGAAGAGCCCAAGCACGACGGCATCACGAACGACCAGTGGTTCTGCCTCGGCGGCGGCGATGGCTTCTACGTCGCGGTCGATCCGACGAATCCCGATCTCGTGTACTACGAGTCCCAGGGCGCGCACGTCCAGCGCTTGAACCTGGCGACCGGCGCGCGGCGCGGCGTCCGCCCTTCCAACAAGGAAGGAGAGCCGAGATTCCGCTTCAACTGGAACTCGCCGTTCGTGCTCTCGCCGCACGATCCTTCGGTGCTCTGGCTCGGCGGCAATCACGTGTTTCGGCTCTACGACCACGGCGAGAAGTGGGAGCTGGCCAGTCCCGATCTCACCACCCAGGACCCGACCAAGATGGTGACCGGCGGCTCCGCGGCCGAGACCTACTGCACCATCACCACGCTGCAGGAGTCGCCCCGCGTGAAGGGATTGATCTGGGTGGGCACGGACGACGGCAAGGTCTGGCTCACGCGCGACGGCGGCGGCCACTGGACGGACCTCACCGGCCGGCTGCGCGGGGTGCCGCGCGGCTCGTACATCAGCCGGATCGAGGCCTCGCATCACGATCCGGGAACGGCGTACGTGGCCATCGACGCGCATCGCACGGACGATCTCCATGCCTACCTGCTCGCCACGCGCGATTACGGCAAGACGTGGAGCTCGATCGTGGGCGACCTGCCGGCGGGCGCCCCCGTCAAGGTGGTGCGCGAAGGGCTGACGAATCCGCAGCTGCTGTTCGCCGGCACCGAGTTCGGTCTCTACACGAGCCTCGACCGCGGGCTCCACTGGATGAAGTTCGGTGAGCTTCCGACCGTGGCGGTCGACGATCTGGCGCTGCATCCGCGGGAGCGCGACCTAGTGGTCGCCACCCACGGTCGCAGCCTCTACGTGGTGGACGACGTGGGAGCGCTCGAGCACTGGTCGCCTGCCGTGCTGCGCGATTCGGTGACTCTCTTTCCGCCGCGCGCGGCCTACGGCTTCCAGCGTCGCACGATGAGCGGCTTGTGGGGCCAGCGGATGTTTTCCGCCAAGAATCCGCCGGCCGGCGCCGCGATCGACTACTTCGTCACCCAGGACCGCGACGAGGAGGTCTCGATCACGGTCGCGGACTCGGCGAATCACGAGGTGCGGAAGCTCAGCGGCCCCGGCACGCCGGGTCTGCATCGCGTGGTCTGGGACCTGCAGGCGCGCGATCCGCTCGAGCGCATCGGCCGGGCGGAGAGCGATCAGCCGGTGTTCGTGCCTCGGGGCCGCTACGTGGTGAAGCTCACCTACGGGAAGGCGCGCGAACGGAAGCAGGACCTGCAAGTGATGATCGAGCCCGGCGCGGAGCCGCCGCCCGAGTAAGGCCCCGCGCCGCTCGCCGCGAAGGCCCGCCTGCGTCCTGCCAGAGCCGGATTCCGCCCAGCAAGCCGGCCACGTTGTCCGCCGCGACGACGCCGGCCGGCAGCCCGCGCCTCAGCAAGCGCGCGTTCCCGCCTCCCAGGTAGGTGCGGCGCGGATTGAAGGCTCGCCGCAGCGTCTCGACCGCGCGCATCAGGCGCTGCCGCCAGCGACGCGCGCCGATGCGATGCAGCACGTGATCGCTCAGGCGCTGCTCGTACGTGAGTCCGCGCTCGAACGGATGGTGCCCGAGCTCGAGATTCGGCACGAGCCGCCCGTCGAGAAAGAGCGCGGAGCCGATCCCGGTGCCGAGCGTCAGCACGAGCTCCACGCCGCGCCCCTCCACCAGTCCCAGACCCTGGATGTCGGCGTCGTTCGCCGCCCTGGTGGGCGCGCCGAGCACGGCACGGAGCGCCGGCGGCAGGTGGAGTCCGATCCAGCGCGGGTGGAGGTTGGCGGCCGTGCGCGCGACCCCGTCGAGGACCACGCCGGGAAAGCCCACCGAGGCGCGATCGTAGCGCGGCATTCCGGCGGCGAGCTCGCGCAGCGCGCGCAGCACGGCGCGCGGCGTGGCGGGCCTGGGAGTCGGCGTCCGCTCTTCGGCGCCGACCGGCCGGCCTTTGGCGTCGAGCACGAGCGCCTTGATCCAGGTGCCGCCGATGTCCACCGCCAGCGTGCGCGTCCCTGCGTTCATGCCGGCAGACTACCCGACGCGCGCGCCTCGGGCGATGCGCTCTCGCGCATCCGCACCGGCGAGGCCGCGAGCGAATCCACCGAGATCCAGCTCCCGTCCTTGCGCGCCTGGCCGAACTGCAGCACCCCCGTCGGACAGGCATGGACGCAGGCCGAGCACCGCACGCACTCGGGGTCGATCATCGGCAGGCCGCGATTCGCGAAGCTCATCACGTCGATTCCCTGATGGCAGATCGCGGTGCACTGATTGCACGAGATGCATTTCGCCTTCTCGGGCAGAATCGCGAAGCGGCCGAGCCGCGCGTACACGTGCATGAGCGCGGCGAGCGGACAGAAGAAGCGGCACCACACGCGACCGGAGA
>Ga0066700_10001370_pt1 | contig 10105 bp, 10 predicted proteins | sample GraSoiAngelo_149_FD_66460 | JGI IMG/M metagenome (GOLD analysis project Ga0066700, IMG submission 66460) | Grasslands soil microbial communities from the Angelo Coastal Reserve, California, USA - 14_1009_09_30cm | ecosystem: Environmental > Terrestrial > Soil > Grasslands | place: USA...
GGCCTCGGGCCAACTGGCCTGGGCGCCCGCGTGCGCCTCTCCGGAGGAAAGGTGACCGTGACCGACGGGCCTTTCACCGAAGCCAAGGAAGTCGTCGGTGGCTATGCCCAGTTTGAGTTCAAGACAAAGAAGGAGGCCGTCGACGCGGCGGTCCGCTTCATGGAACTTCACAAACAACACTGGCCCGGCTGGGAAGGCGAAACCGAAGTCCGCCAGATGTGGGGGCCCGAAGATTTCGCGAAGACCGCATAGAAAGGAGAGGGTGGAAGAGATACGGCTGCCCCGTTCAAGCTCCGCTTGGGCGGGGGTGTTCGACTGGTCGTCAACGGTCGTGCGAGAGCTGATAATCCTTTCGACTTCTCTCAGCGGCGAGCTCTTCCAACCGTGCGGTGACCCCAAGAAAATCCCCGCCCAAGCGGAGCTTGAACGGGGCACCCTCGGGAGTCGGGATGGGCGACTCACCTTGCTTTGACCGATTAAAGATGGTGTGATCGGTAGTTGTGACAGCTACCGACACCCATCGCGCCATCGACGCCGTCTGGAGGATCGAGTCGCCCAAACTCATCGCCGGGCTGGCGCGGATCGTACGCGATGTCGGTGTGGCCGAGGACCTGGCGCAGGACGCTCTCGTCGCCGCACTCGAGCAGTGGCCGCAGTCGGGCGTCCCCGACAATCCAGGCGCATGGCTGATGGCCGCGGCCAAGCATCGTGCCATCGATCACTTCCGCCGCAACACGCGGCTCGAGCGCAAGCACGAAGAGCTCGGTCGCGAGGGCGTCATTCAGAAGATTGGGGCACGCGAGGTCCGTGCCGGCGAGGGCCAGATGAAAGACCTCGAAGCGGCTTTTGATGACGCTGTTGGCGACGACCTGCTGCGCCTCATGTTCGTAGCGTGTCATCCCGTGCTCTCGACCGAGGCGCGGGTGGCGCTCACTCTCCGCTTGCTCGGAGGCCTGACCACCGACGAGATCGCGCGCGCCTTCCTCGTCCCCGAGCCGACTGTTGCCCAGCGCATCGTCCGCGCCAAACGAACTCTCGCCGAGGCGTGCGTTCCCTTCGAAGTCCCCCGCGGCGACGAGCTTGCCGCTCGTCTTTCATCCGTGCTCGCGGTCATCTATCTCGTTTTCAATGAGGGCTACGCAGCGACCGCCGGTGACGACTGGATGCGGCCCTCCCTTTGTGAAGAAGCGCTCCGTCTCGGCCGTGTCCTGGCCGAGCTTGCGCCGCAGGAGCCCGAGGTCCACGGCCTGGTTGCGCTGATGGAGATCCAGGCGTCGCGCTCGCAGGCGCGCGTCGGCCCGTCCGGGGAGCCCATCCTGCTCAACGATCAGAACCGCGCCCACTGGGATCAACTCCTGATCCGGCGCGGACTCGCCGCGCTCGAGCGCGCAGAAAAGTTACGAGCAGAAAAGCTGGGTGGGAGAACGCGGCGCGCAGACAATCTCGACTCAGAAAGATCCAGCGTCGCGCAGGGTCCATACGCATTGCAAGCCGCGATCGCTGCTTGTCACGCACGAGCGCGTACTCCGCAGGAAACGGCCTGGCCGCGCATCGCCATGCTCTACGATTCGCTTGCCCAGCTCACACCGTCACCTGTTGTGGAATTGAATCGCGCCGTTGCCGTCGCGATGGCGTTCGGTCCAGCAGAGGGCCTGAAGCTCGTCGATGCGCTGACTTCTTCAGGCTCACTTGAAAACTATCACCTATTACCGAGCGTACGTGGCGACTTCCTGTTCAAGCTCGGTCGCTTCGACGAGGCCCGTGCTGAGTTCGAACGCGCCGCATCGCTCACCCGAAACGCACGTGAGCGCGAACTGCTTTTCGAGCGGGCAGCAGGGTGCTCGCGCAATTCGGCACCATCCTAGCCACGGATCGAACGTCATCTCAGGCGGCCTTTTTGTGTCTCCGCTCATCAATCATGCCATGTAAATGTGCGACCGCGCGTTCAATGTCAAGGTGCTTGTATTGTCCTGCGCGGCTTTCCGCGGAAAGAATTGCACAGCGATGGACCTTCTCGAAATCCCCGTAAGGAAATTTGTATCTTTTCTTGGTGTTTTCGTCTTCCTCGTCGTCGATTCCCAAATGCCATTTCGAATATTCGCCGAATCCGTGCTGTTCAATGAAATTGTTTTCTTCTTTGGCGGATGGCTGATGCTCGCTCCAAGCGTCCCGGTCGTCCATCACGACTTTTCCTCTGCGGATGAGTTTCTTGGCATGGTCGAACGCCTTCCTGTTCAGTTTGACTGCCATACTTACCTGCTTTCTTCATGGTAACCGGGACGCGCCATAGTCATGCAGCACGTTTCTCGCGCTCTGATTTTTGGCGCTGGGATTCCACCTGACGCGATTGCTTGCCTGTGGACTGACGTTTCAAGAACGCCGACAATCTCTCCTTCAATCTCGAAAATAGCGAAGACGTATCTTCATTCGTCTTGAGTTGTTTCTGCAGATTCGAGATTTCGTCCTTCAAAGCTTTGTACTCGGGGTCCTGTGTCGCGTAACCGAGCGCCATGGCCCGGTCCAGCTCATAGCGTGCCGTATCCAGAAGCTCTCGCGCCGAGTCCTTCTCGGTGTTGCGCTGGGCTTCCGCTTCGTTGATTGCCTCCCGCGCCAGGAGCAACGGCAAAGGTGTAACTCGATCAATGGCTACCAAAGTGCTAAGCGCCACCATCAGCACCATCCGCGCTTCGTCGTTCTTCTTCTCATCGAGCAGGCGCGCGGCCTCCGTCAAAGCAACAGGATAAGTTGCCAGCGGAAGATTGCAGGTGCGGACCCGGAGTTCACTCATCAGGCCATAGAGGAGCGCCCGCGCCGCGGGATAGTCGTCCAACAGGATCGCAGCGTCGACAGCATCAGCAATTTCGAGGATGGCATCGATATCCTCCGGCGCCGTGTCGAAGACCACGACCTCCTGGCTGACAGGTATAAGAGCGTTCTCGGGGTTGCGGGCGAGCTGAACATTGATCTTTCCCGACGCGCGCTCGATGGCCGAAAGAGCTTCGCTGATCGTATTCGCATTGATCGCATCGATTGCCCTCTGCGTTTCTTCAATGGCAGCGATGCCCTATGAAATGCCGCTGTTGTGCGGTTTCCTTACTGCGGAATGCTATGGAGAGAGACTGCTGATCACAATTCCTCGTGAGTGTGAACCAAGGATCCCGTAATCGATGTAAGACTCGATCCAGCGGTGGGAGAATCTCGATCTACGACTTTAGCTCAGGTGGAGTTCGCAACTACACGGCAGTTTTTTCTTCGGCGGAAAGCAGTAGAAACCACTCTGACGCCGAAACTGACCTTTCCTACACATCCTGTTGGAATATCAACCGATGCTCATGAGGAATTGCTACTGGCTAAGTGCGCTTCTAGCATCCCGAGTAACGGCTAGTTTACTCACGCCACTGGCTATGTAGGGAATTTTTTCTACACGAGTGGCTGGAAAAGAAAGAAGGATGCAGGTGAAAAAGATCACGCATGTGTCTCAACGGCTCGCGCTAGCTTTAGTGTCGGTATTAGGACTCTTCTCAATGACGATCGACAGCCAGGCTCAAGACATTCATCAGTTCACGTTTCACGTTAGCGCAGGAGTGTCACCTTTGGTTGGAGATATCAGTAAACGCCTGGGACAATGGGTGGCACATTACGGTGGGCGGTGGATACAAGTTCACGCCGCATTTCGATACCACGCTTGACTACACCTTCAACGGCTTTGGTGTAAGCAGGGGAGTCCTCAACGAAGCGCAAGTGCCCGACGGCGATGCGCACGTTTGGTCGATCACGGTGAATCCCAAGCTGCGGCTGAATCCCAGCGGCAAGGTGGACCCTTATATAGTGGGCGGCGTCGGATATTATCGCCGCCAGTTCACTTTACCAAGCCGGCCCTGGTGGATGTGTTCATCTTCGATCCATTTTTTTGGTGTGTTCTTCAACACTCTGGTCCCAGCGAATCAGGTAATCGGTGAAATCACGAATAGTGGAGCCGGGGGAAGTTTGGGTGCGGGGTTCGACATGGGAATTGGCAATACCGGCCTGAAATTCTTTTCTGAGGCACGGTATCACTACGTCGACACGGGCCGGATTCCAACGCGAATGGTGCCCGTAACCTTCGGCATCCGATGGTGAGATTGCCAATTGAAAGGGACAGCCCACAAAAGTTTGCACGTCGCGCCACGCGTGAAGACTTCTGTGCCTCAATCAACTTGCAAGCCATACTTTGAGCTCAGGCAGGTATCGAAGGCGTTCGGATCGAATACCGTCCTCGAAAGAGTAAGCTTTGCTGTCTTGCCCGGACAAACGGTATGCATCCTGGGCCGCAGTGGAGCCGGCAAATCAGTTTCGTTGCGACTCTTTATGGGCTTTCTCAAGCCGGACTCTGGCCGCGTGATCGCCGGTTGCGAAGACATCACCGATCTCTCAGAAGAGGAACTGGATCGCATTCACAAGAAGGTGACAATGGTCTTCCAAAGCGGAGCCTTGTTCGACTCCCTTTCGGTGTGGGAAAACGTGGCTTTTCCTCTACGTGAGCGCGAAAACCTTGATGAGGAAGAGATCGATCGCAGGGTGGATAGGTTACGATGGTGGGAGCTATACATATACGCGATCTCCTGCCTTCCGAAGTCTCTACCGGCTTGAAGCGGTCGGTGGCGATCGCCAGGGCGCTGGCGGCGAATCCGGAAGCCGTGCTCTACGACGACGAGCCTACCACGATGGTGGACCCGATCATGGCGCGCCGGCTCGGAGATCTGATAGTCACACTCAAAACGCAACTCAAGCTGACCAGCCTGGTGGTCACGCATGAGATGCGTCTGGCTGAAAAACTCGCTGATCACATTATTTTTCTGGATCGAGGCAGGGTCATCTTCTCTGGAACGGTCGCGGAAATGGAGCGCTCCTCCGAACCGGTTGTGCGGAACTTTTTGGAACTAGACCGCTTCGATATGCGAGCACTGCTCAGCAGGAAAGAACCCGACTACAGGATCGTAGCCTGATCGTGACTGATGGTGACTCTTATGTTTGAAGCGCCTGAATTTAGAAGAGTGTGTCGCGCCTGCGGCAGGAGTAATGATGTGGATGCGAAGCGTTGCGACGCTTGCGGGGCCGTTCTCGCGGCCTCGGCAGAACAGTCCAGCACCCGCTTTGTTGATGATGATCCGGCACTGCGATACTTGATCCGATCAATCGTACCGAACTGGACCGATTCGTGCGGCTGGACGAGGCCGAACTCGCATGCGGACTCCTGCGTTCCAATGACATCGCGTGCGAGGTGAGCAGTATGGTGCTCCCCGGCCTCCCGGCGGAGTTGATCCTCTGGGTGAACAATCGCGATGCTGAACTGGCTTGGGCGCTACTGGCAGATACGGAACGAGAAGCGTCTCGAAGAGATAACGACGCTGCCTGAGAGGCGCTGGACAGAGTTCCCGAAAACTTTCTAAGTCAGCCTGCGGCCTTTCATTTGAAGGTCTGCCTTTCGGGCATTTCTCGGGCGTCTTCTGACGCTGCCAGGCGGCCGGTCCGCTGCATGGTTGAGCAGTCATATTCGTACGCAACTCCACAGATGAGGCAAACCTGGTAGTCCTGGCCATGCAATCCCGCATGCGGCCAGGAGAAGCGATGCCGGCAGCACATTTCGAAAAACCGCTTGAGCAATGGATTCGTCATCTTGTATTAGGGCGATGTCGCCAATGTATTCTCACCTTACTCCAAAACGCTCCAAAACTAGTCCTACTTTCTAGTTCATTCGCCGCAGGAGGATGGCCAGTACCTGGTCTCATTACCTAGTTACTGAAGGAGGGTAACAGTGCACTGCCCAATTGACAGCGCGAGGAAGAACTACAGAGCGCACATTATTAGCGACGCTTGCGCTACCTTAGTGGTGCGGAGGTCGAGACAGTAAGTGGATCGACCCGGCGCGCGCTCTTCCGAAAGAGGGATGCCTATGCACAATGCGAATGTGGTCGACCCATCGCGGCGTAGCTCGAGGTTGCCAGTTACGGTTCCAATTCTCGTTACCAGCCTGGAGCCAGGCGCGGATTTTTCCGAAGTGTGCGAGACCTTGGTTGTCAGCGCGCATGGTTGCGCGATTCGGTCTCCCATGCGGCTGGAAGCCGGCATTCCAGTGCACTTTGAGAGAAAGGGAGGGCGCGAAACCATAGCTCATGTCGTGGACTGCCAACCGATCGGCTCTGGTCAACAGGGCTGGATGCTGGCGGCACAGCTGGATCGACCAGAAAACTTCTGGGGATTGAAACCTTGTCCGCAGGATTGGATGCAGTTGCCGGAGGTGCCCCAACAGCAAGTCCCAGGGAAAGTGGCGGTCAGGAATACGACAGAAAATCGCCGGGGCGAGAATCTGGTTGTTCGTTCACGGAAAACTACCCCCGACAAAATTCAACATCAACTTACTGATATCGATGTGAGGGTGATAGTTGCCGAGGTTACTCAGTCATTGCAGGCTGAAGTGATAGAGCTCAAGCAAAAGCTTGGACGAGCAGAGCCAAAACGCAGTCAATTTGACATATCACTTACACATATTCCTCCGGAGGTTGAGGATAAGCTATGGACACGCCTGCGAGAGGACATCGGGACGCAAGCTTTGCAGCAAGCACGCCAGCAGTCCGAGCAGGTACTTGAGGCGGCGAAAGAGGCGATCGGAAAAAAGATACGTGAAGCGCAGAATGAATTCCGTGAGCAAGTGGCGGAAGAGCTGCAAGGAGTTGAGCAGCGGGCGCAGGGTCTCTCAGAGGAAGTCGCCGGTGCGGTGCAACAACATGTGAATTCTGGAGCCGAGCGATTTCAGCAGCAAGCCTTGGAAGCGGGAATCCGCCTGGAGCGGCGGAGCGAGGAGTTCTTGCGAGATCTACAGCAGCGCCTCGGTGAGGAGAATGAGGCGCAGCGCCGGGAAATGCAGAAAGCGCAGGCGGCGGTTGCGTCAGAATCGTCACGGCTGCAGTCGCAAACCACCGATCTTGGCAGCCGCATAGCGGAGTTGGACAAATCCGCCCGCCAACTTGAGTCAGAGCTGGAGAACCGCCTGGTGCGGCTGGGCACCGACATAATCTCCGGCGCCCGTACCCAACTGCAGAGCGCGGTGGACGTGGTTCTCAAAGAGCTCAGCACACGCAATGCGAAGGAGCTTGGAAATCAACTCGACGAGGCCTGTGAGCGGCTAAAGAATGCCCAGAAACAAATCGAAGCCTCGGTTTCCGAGTTGGTAAAGACCCGGGTCGCCGACACTCTGGTCTCCTTCGGACAGACTATGGAAGAGCTGGCGCAGGATTCCGTGGAACGTTGGCGAAAGGCGCTCGCCAGAGATCTGAATTCGGTGACCAACATCCTTGGCGGGCAATTGCGATTGGAAGGCGGTCCCGATAGTAATGAAAAATAATAACCGCGATGGTGACGTATCAAGGCGTGAGACGAGAGCCTCATAGTCGACTTCGGTTATCTTCCAACGGCCCGTTCGCACGGCCGCGCAACGGTATGTCAGTAACCGGTTCCAGGAAGTGGAAGGAGGTGCGGGCTGCCTGATGCAGTATCAACAACGGTGATTCTGCCCTGCTTGATTCCGATTGATGTCGGATTGAAGCTGACCTTGATATAGCAAAACGCACCCGCAGCAAGGGTCACACCACAGGTGTTATTTTGTTTGAAGTTTGCGGACGATTGAATGCTGCTCATAGACAATCCCGTACCAGTGCCGTTGAGTAGGCTAATTTTCTGAGCCGCGCTGCTGGTGCCCACCTTTTGCTGACCGAACCTCCCGACCGGAACTCCGAAAACCGAACCTGCGCTCCGGACAACCCCGATTAAGCCAAATGGTACATGGGACTGACTCTTATAGTTTCCGGGCAAATCACGCTAAGTGGTCCCGGTGCTGCCTGACAACAATCAGCACAGGGCTGAAGTGACCACTGAACCCGGGCTGATCCGCGGCATCGGCTTTAAGGTTTCAGAAGTGACTTCCCGTAGCCAACAGGAATGGCGAAATTCGATCCGCCGAACTCACGCACCATGGCGAAGTTAATTCCGATAACTTTGCCCTCGTTATTGAAGAGCGGACCGCCGGAGCCGCCCGAAGTGGTTTGGGCATCATAGACAATCTTGTCAGTCAGCACTTCGCCGATGTGCCCTTGAGTGATGACAGGCCTAATCAGGTTGCGGCGGGCGAGTTCATCCATCACCTGCTTCGGATCACCTTTGGTTGCAGTCGCGATGGACTGGAGCGTCTCTGCGCCCGCCCGAGCCAGAATTGCATTGAGGGCAGTAGGATATCCAAGTAGCACGACGGGGCCCCCGCTGATGGCTGAACGGCGGCCCTCGGCAAGGGCTACCTGTTTGATTCCCAGCCCTGAAATATTTCCTTTCACGATAGCGACGTCCGCGGCAGAGGAAATCCTCTCGGTGTTGATGGCAATGCCGTGTGGAATGCCGGGGAAATATGCTGCCATCTCAGCAATCACCGGCTCAAGACCTTGATCGAGCATCTCCTTCAACTCATCATTCTGCCACCAAGGCTCGGCCACGTGATGATTGGTGAAGATCTGTCCGCCGGCGGAGGCGAGAAACCCAGTACCAAAAACATCCAAGTGTACTTCCGGACCATTTCCGGTGAGGCTCAAGAGTGGATTGCTGTGTTCGTCGGTCGTTGGCTCGCCACTGCTTGTCATCCCAACGTAGTGCAATCTCAATCCGGTAGTGTGTTCGCGGAAGGCAAGCACAACATGGATGAGGCAGACGCTTGGCTCATACGACTGGATAATCGTCTGGGCAACCTTGCCCTCGGTCTCGAGTTTCTGAAGGCGGCTTTCTACTGCGGCTAGCTGCTTCCGCAAAACAGAAGCGTCTTCCGTTTTGCTGATCGCAATTTGCGATTTCAGGGCTTCGCTCTTCTTCTGAAGTTGGAGCTTTTGTGAATCGCTCGCCAGGGATGGACCGCGTTCTCCGTCTTCAAGGGCTCGACGCGAGCGTTCCATCAACTGTTGTTGCGTCAGCATGCCGTTCTGCAATCGAGTGATTGCAGCATAGACTCGGGTATTCTGCTCCTGGGTGCGACGGTAGAAGAAGAAAGAGACCAGACCAGCAACGATCAGCACGGCAACAGTTGCCAGGCCGCCAAACCGAAGTGTGCGCCGTTCTTCGTTGACTGCTGTCACCACCTGCTGGGTAGCATTTCGATTTTCCTCGGCAAGGCGCAGCCGCTCTCGAAACTCGTCCGCGATGTATTTGTTCTGAAGTTGGGAACGTACCCGTGCCAGCAATTCGTGTGAGTCAAAGGGCAATGACAGCACATCGTCAGCTCCGAGATCCAGGCCCCGAGTGCGCTCGGCTGATCCTCGCGGAGACAGCATCACAACGCGTATGTCATGAGTCTGCTTGGAACCCTTGATTTCGGAAAGAAGATCACAGCAATCGAGTTGTGGCGGGTCAGCCCCCAGGACAACTACGTCGGGATCGAAGGCGAGGACTGTCTTTATTCCGTCCCCATAGTCAGTCGAGACTTCAAATCCGGCAGCGCTCAGCACCGTGACGATGTTGTCTCTGAGACTATCGTCGGACTCCACCACCAGCAATTTCCCTACTTTGGAATTCATAACACCCGTTTCTTAGGATGGTGCCGGACCAGTGAAGGATTCAGTTTGGCCGCACCGGCGTCAATGCTTCCTCGGCCTTTAACTCCGAGATGCTCCCGGTACTTCGTCGATAGTGCCTAGGCGTAATACCGACGATTCGTTTGAATGCTTTGCTGAAAGCGGCATCGGAATCGTAGCCGACAGACTTTGCCACCTCGAACAGCTTTTTGTCACCTTTTTGCAGCAACGCTGTGGCCTTCTGCATTCTCCAACTTGTCAAATATTCCAGCGGTGTTTCCCCAACCAGCTCCTTAAAGCGCACCGCAAAAGCGGAACGCGACATACCACAGGCAGCGGCCAGCGATCCGACTGTCCAAGGATGCTCCACTTTTTCGTGCATGGAATTGAGAGCGGCACCGATTTGCGAATCGAAAATCGCCCGCAGCAAGCCGCTCTTGCAGGTCTCTGACTGTGATCCGATGTGGGCGCGGATCGAGTGTATGAACAATAGATCTGCCAACCGGTTGACCAACAGTTCC
>Ga0066700_10001372_pt1 | contig 10101 bp, 8 predicted proteins | sample GraSoiAngelo_149_FD_66460 | JGI IMG/M metagenome (GOLD analysis project Ga0066700, IMG submission 66460) | Grasslands soil microbial communities from the Angelo Coastal Reserve, California, USA - 14_1009_09_30cm | ecosystem: Environmental > Terrestrial > Soil > Grasslands | place: USA...
CCGATGAGGCTTGTGAAGCCGTTGCCGTTGACGGTGTTCGTTGCGCACGCGTTAGGCTGCGACGCCTGTTCGGGGCCGGGCTCGAAAAGCACGACCCGGTGGTACTGGTAGCCGCTGAAGACGTAGATGTCGCCCTTGCCGTGAAGATCGACACAACCGCCAGAAGGGATGAAGAGGACGATCGCACCCGGAGTGACGGAGCTCGGACAGCTTTGGTTGGCTCCGCTGGTGGTGTTGACACAGTGCCCTTCGTTGGCCAGATCACCGCGCGGCGGTATGCCGGCCGGCGGGGTGGCGTTGGGCAAGCCGTTCGCCGGCGGCAGCCCCTCCTGGTCGGGCGGCGCAGCCGCCCCGCTTGGCCAACCCGCCGGAAACGTTCCGCTGTTGATGGTCACTGACGAGCTGCCGGTGCTCTGGAAGGTCGTCACGTAGGCGAGCCCTGAGCAGGAATCGTTCTCGGCAAGGTAGACGTTGAAGTACTGCGCGCCGGGATCGTTGGTCGCCGACACCTTGATGACGCCGCTGCTGCCAAGCGTCACCGTCTTACACATCGAGGGAGCGCTCTCGCGCAGAAAGCACGTCGGCGAGAGGGCGGAGCAGCTGGCAACTCCGTTCGGCTCCCAGCGCACCGCGGTCAGCTCCACCGACCACGTCCCCGACAGGTTGTTTGTGCTCGATCCGTTGGGGAGCACCGCGAACGTTCCGCCGCAGTTGGTCTTGTTCGAGTCCCAGAACTGGTTCGCAGCTCTGACCGACAGGAAGGAGCCGCTTGGTATGGCCGCTCCCGCGGATTGATTCCGCGCCAGAGGGATTGACGTGGCTCCGGAGATCGCACCAGCAGTGCCGACGGTAAACGTCTGTCCGGCCACCGAGATGGTCGTCGAGCCCGGAATCGCGGCGGTCAGCGGAGCGACCGAGATGGAGCTCACCCCTCCACTGGAGATGGCCTGGGTGGTGGTGGTCGTGAGTGGCTGGCCGGCCGCGGCCATTTCAGGCTCATCAGGCGGCCGAAGCTGGTTGCTGACAAAGCCACCGTTCTGCGTGAACCCGGCCTTGAAGTCGTAGACGCCTCCGGCCAGGAAGTAACAACCGGCGCTCGCCGACAGGCTCGGGTCCGCCGTGTACGTGCCGGGCTGCTCGACGCTGCCGCTCGTCCCGTTCCAGGTCCTGGAGTCGGCATTCAGCGGAGGCATCGGGTAACCGGGGTCGGGCATCGTCCAGCCGTTGGCCTGCGCTCCTGTGACCGTCCAGGGCGCCGGGGTGTTGAGGGCGGGCGGCGTCCCGCACACGTCCACAACGTTGCCGTCGACCGCGCCGCCGGCGGCCGCACTGTTGTCGAACACGCTGCCGTTCGACCAGATGTCGCCCGTGACATAAGTCCTCGAGCTGCCCTGGAAGGTGAGGGACTGGCCACCGTTGCCTCCACATCCGTTCGGGCTCAAGGTCAAGATGGCCGCGCCGTGGGTGCCGGCTCTCCGTGCCACAGCAGTCGCCGATGCGGCCAAAGAGAGGTTGGGACCGGCGCCCAGCACCTGCATGATCGCCACGGCCATCGAGTGGCGACCCGTCGCGGTGAAGCTGACGCCCGCGATCGTCCTGTTCGTGACGGAGATTGTCAAAGCGTGCCCCGAGGGATCGCCGAACGTACAGCTCGCCGATGCCGTTCCGATCCCGGCGCAGGTGGGTGCGCCGTAGAGCGCCTCGTCGCCGGCGTAGGTGTCAACCGCCTTCTGTTCGGCCTGCGCGTAGTCCGAGGTGTTCATGTAGGTGTACGCGGCCGCAAGAGCGGCGGCATCAGCTGCCGCTTGAAGATGCCGGCGGTCGAGGTATGCGCGGCCGCTGTCAATCGCAAGGCCGAGCAGCCCGAACAGCACGACGATCATGAGCGCGATCAGGACGATGGCCTGGCCACGCTGTGATCGTGTGGTGCGCCGCGGCAACTCAATACTCCGTGTTGTAGACGGCTGCCGCACTGATGACGATGTGGTTCGTGAAGAACTGCTGAATGAGTGGTGTGATGGGCACGAAGTTGTAGCGGATCGTCACCTGCAAGGGCGAATGGTTGTATGCAGGGTTCGTCGCGCTGCAGGCTCCTGCGGAGTAGGCCCACATCTGACCGCCCGGAGCGTTCTCGAGCGTGGGAGACAGGGATTCCGCGGTGGACGGTGGGTTCGGCTCGGTGATGTAGACCCAGCCCTGGTTGACAGGAGGGGTGACTGATGTGATCGGGCCGTTTGGGCAGGGATTGGCAAGCGTGACGTCGACCGCGTGGGCCCGGACCGCCGACTCCACGTCGGCGTTCGTCGGAAGCAGGGGCGAGTTGCGGATGGCCACCCGCACACCCTCGTTGACGGCCTGGTTGAGAGTGACGTAGATGTAGATCACCCTTCCGAAATCGACGACCGCGAACAGCAGGACCAGCAGCAGGGGAGCCACGATGGCGAACTCGACGAGGGACTGTGAGCGCTCTCGTACCCGGTCGCTGGCGCGGCGCGCTTCCACGTTAGAAACCACCGATGACCATGTGGGTGTTCACCGCCAGATGTACCGAGCTGCCGAGCATGCTGTCCATGAATCCGGTCGCAAACCCGAAGTTCATCAAGAGAATCACGTTCACGTCGTGCCCCTTCAGGCTGTTGTCGCCGGGTGCCGATGTCAGGTCTAGCCCGGGCGTCCCGTCGTAGCAGATGAAAAGCAAGGGCTGGTTCGTGCCGGCCCCAGAGTAGGCATCATCCGAGTACGGCGGGTTGAATTGGGCGTTGCCGTCCGCGGTGCCTGGGCAGGTGGTACCCGGGTTCTGGAGCGATGAGACCGGCAGGCCGGAGTTGGTGAGGATGGCGTCGACCGCACCCTTGATCGCGCCGTCATAAAGATATGGATTGGTGCCTGAGCTCACGTCAAACCAGCTCGCCTGCCGTGCGCCTTCACGAGTCGCTCCGGTCAGGCCGACGCCGAAGTAGAAGACCCTGCCGAGATCGGTAAGGCCGAGAGCCAGCAGCAGGAGCACCACGGCTGCCAGGCCAAACTCGACAGAGGACTGTCCGCGAACCCGCTGATGGCGCGTCATGGCACCACACCGCTGTGCATGAGCAGGATCAGCGCCGGACCGAGCAAGATCACCCACAGGGTCGGAAAGATGCATCCGACCATCGGGATGAGCATCTTGAGCGACGCCCGTGCGCCCCGCTCCTGGGCCATCAGCAGACGTTTCTCGCGGATCTCATCGGACTGGATGCGAAGGACCTTGACGATGCCCGAGCCGAGCTGCTCGGACTGGATCACGGCCTGCACGAAGTTGTTGAGCTCCTCGACCCCGCAACGCCGGGCCATGTCGTCCAGGGCCTCCAGTCGCGGCTTGCCGATACGAACTTCTTGAAGTACGCGGATGAACTCTTCGGCCAGCGCATGGTCGTACTTCTGGCCGACCTTTTCCACGGCCGCCTCGAATGTCAACCCTGCCTCAACGCAGACGACCAGCACGTCGATCACGTCGGGAAGCAGGAACTGGATGTCATTGCGGCGGCCTTTGACCTTTCGTCGCAGCCACAAAGTGGGCAGGTACAGGCCGAGCGCTGCGCCCACCGCCGCGCCCAGCGCGATGAGGACCACGCCGCCTGTGAGGAGCCCCAATCCGATGCCAACCGTGCACATCACGCCGGTGGCCACGTACCGGATCGCGATGAAGTCGCCAGTGCCCAGGCCGCCCGGCCTTCCGGCCAGCTGAAGGTCGAGGTGGATCTGCTGACGAACCTTTTCGGGAGTGGTCTGTTCCAGGAGACGTCCGAGACGCCGCACGAGCGGCCTCACCACCCGGTCGCCAAACGGCGCCTGCAGCTCAATCTCGGTCAGTGAGATGGGAAGTCCCGTCTCATATGCCCGCAACCGGCCCTCCACCACGTCTGCGTTGGTCGGCGGCGCCGGGTTCAGACTCCAGATCGCAATGAAAGCTCCACAAGCGGCGATCATGCCCAGGGCGATCGAGGCGTACAGGAGCCCCATCGCTACACCCTGAAGTTGACGATCCGTCTGATGAAAAAGTTCCCGACCAGGATCGACACCAATGCGACGGTGAGAAGGGCGATTCCGATCCGGTCCTGGAACATGGTTCGAAAATAAGTCGGGGTGAGGAAATAGAGGATTGTCGCGACGATGACGGGCAGCAACGTGATCACCCATCCCGACGCCCTTGCCTGAGCGGTCATCGCCGAGATCTGGCCCTTGATCTGTACGCGCTGGCGGATGGTGTGTGAGATGCCGTCGAGGATCCGCGCCAGATTTCCACCGACCGTGCTCTGAATCGATATCGCCGTCACGATCAGGTCGAGGTCTTCGCTCCCGGTACGCCGCACCATGTTGGTGAGCGCGCGATCCGTGGTGTTGCCGATGTTCATCTCGCGAACGACCCGTCCGAGCTCTTCGGAAATCGGGGCCGTGGTGTTGCGGGCAACCATGTCCAGTGCCTGGGGCAGCGACAACCCGGCTTTGATGGCGTTGGACAGCAGGCTCAGCGTGTCTGGCAGCTGCCGGTTGAGCGCTTTCAGCCGCTTGTGCTGGCGGTAAGCCACGTAGCGCATCGGAATCAGGTACGCGGCGACCCCCGAAACCACGAATTGAGGGCCAAAGCCAAAGCGGATCAGCGAGATGGTGACACCGCCGATCAGGAACGCGACCTGGATCATCACGAACTCTGGCGGCCGGAGCTTCAGGTTGGCTCGGGCCAGGTGTTCGGAAAGCGTCAGCCCTCCGTTCAGCCGGCGACGCTGGCTCGACCGCTCTGCCAGCACCTCGAACGGCCGGTTGACCTTCTCACGCAGCGTCGCCGACCTGACCACGCCTGATCCCGGAATCGCGAACTCGTCCGTCTCCCGGGTTGCGGCGGGAAGCGCAAGGGCGATGCAGGCGGTGAGCACACCGATCGCCGCGAGGGCCGAGAACAGCACCACGCTCGACATGTCAGGCCAGCCCGTCCGGGCTTGACCCGGTCGCCTGGAACATCGCCTCGCTCAGATTCACACCGCGCTCGGCGAAGTGATCGAGGTGGACCGAGCGCTTGCCAGTGGCGGCATGAAAGCCCTGGACGTTGCCATCGTCGTCCACCCCGACCGCGCGAAACTGAAACAGCTCTTGGGTCTCAGTCTCGCCGCCGGCCAGCCCGGTGACCTCGCTGATGCTGACTATCTTTCGAGCACCGCCACGCACTCGCTGGGCCTGCACGATCACATCGATCGCGGATGCGATCTGCTTCTGGATCGCGCGTGAAGGAAGGTCCGCACCGCCCATCAAGACCATCGCCTCGAGACGGCTGATGGCGTCACGCGGGCTGTTGGCGTGAACGGTGCTCATCGAGCCCTCGTGGCCCGTGTTCATGGCCTGGAGCATGTCCAGGGTCTCGCCCCCCCGGCACTCTCCGACGAGGATGCGGTCCGGCCGCATGCGCAGGGAGTTGCGAACAAGGTCTCGGATCTCGATCGCGCCCTTGCCCTCGACGTTCGGGGGCCTCGCTTCGAGCCGGATCACGTGTGTCTGCCGAAGCTGCAGCTCGGCAGCGTCCTCGATCGTGACGATTCGCTCGTCGGCCGGAATGTAGCCGGACAGAATATTCAGGAGAGTCGTTTTGCCCGAGGAGGTCCCACCCGAGACCAGAATGCTCAACCGGCTGCGCACGGCGGCCTCGAGGAACTGCATCATGTCGGCGGTCACTGCACCGGCTGCGAGCAGGTCGGAAGGCCGCAACTTGTCCCGCGAGAACTTGCGGATCGTCATGCAAGCACCGTCCAGGGCCAGCGGCGGCAGGATGACGTTCACCCGCGATCCGTCACGAAGGCGGGCGTCGCACATGGGAGAGCTTTCATCGACTCGGCGACCCACACTGCTCACCACCCGGTCGATGACCTGGCGAAGCTGCGCGTCGCTCTCGAACACGACCGGGCTCAGCATCACCCGACCCGCACGCTCGACAAATATCTGCCGCGCGTGGTTGATCATGACCTCGGAGATCACAGGGTCCTCGAGCAGTGGCTGCAACGGACCCAGGCCGAGGACCTCGTCGAGAAGGGCATCGATCAGGTTGCCGTAGTCGAGCCGGTTCAGCGCTATCGCGCTGGTCCGCATGTACTCCTCGGTCAGGCTCGCGATGAGCTTGCGCACGCCCTCGCGATCCCCGATGTCGATCTCGTCCGCATGGCGTTCCACGAGGAGGTCGTGAATTGCCGCTTTGGCGGCGGTCAGCCCTCCCACCCTGGTCCGCTGCTGCTCAACAGCCTCCGCCACCGGCGTCGCCTCGGTCTGGAGCGCCACGGGCGATTCCTGGCGCGCACCGGGGAGAACGCTCAAACCGGGTTCTGACTGCCCGCCGGTCTGCGAGCCAGCTCGTTTCAGCGAGTCGAGGCGATCCTTGAGCGCCATCAGCTTCCGAGCACAGGAGCATTGCCGAGCCTGCTGAGTCGCCTGAGCGCGCTGCCTGCAGCCCGTCGGACCTTCTCGTTCCTATCGGCGAGACAGGAGTGGAGCTCAGGCCCAGGTGAGTAGGACTTGATCGACGCCAGCGCTTTGGCTGCCGACATCCGGACCCGCCAATCCCGTTGTTCGAGGGCGGCAATCAGTGCCGGGACGGCCGTAGGGCTACCGATCCAGCCCAGCGCACGGGTGCCGGCGGCCCGAAAGCGCGTCGATCCGACGCCAGATTGCGCAATCAAAGGAGCTATGGCGGTCCGGCGGCCGCGCAGCCCGGCCGCAGCCGCCGCGGCCTGAAGCGCGGCTCGGGGATGTCTGGCGCTGAGAATCGCCTCGATGTACAGGTCAGGGGCGGCTCGAGCGAGCGCGATGATCAGGCTGCTCCTGGGCCCCAGCCGCTGGATCGCGATCACAAGTGCATCAGCACTGCGAACGCCACCGATCGTGCCGAGAGCGTGCGCTGCCGATGCCCGCACGCTTGCATCCCGCGACCAAAGGAGCGGCGCGATCCAGGGCACCGCCGCCTCCATCCGCAGCAGACCGGCAATGCGAGCGCTCTGTCTCTTTACGAGTGGGTCTCGCAGCCCAAGACCGTCGATGACCTTGCTCGTCGACGCCGACCTTCCAAGCGCTGATGTGAGCAATTCAATCGCGGCCATTTGGGGTTCGAACCGGACCACAGCCTCGGCCAGCATCTCCGAGGGATCGAATCCGCGGACGCCGAGTTCGAGATCAAGTGTCTGGCTCCGCCCCGCGAGGACCGCCCGGATTTGACGGCGAAACAACGTCCGCCGGAGCGCGAGCCGGGCCGGCTCGAGCGGGCGCCGCACCACCGAGTTCCTCAGCACTCCGCCGGCACGGCCGCGCGGGGCACAGAATCGGCTGGAACGTGACGCGTGGCCGCGGCAGGTCCATGTTTTTGCTCGAGAAGATCGGCGATGGCCTGTGCCCCCCGCGTGAGCTCGCTCCGAGGATCTGTGAGGCTGAGGATGGTGCCTGTCAGCGCCGCCTGATCGGGTTTCCCACCGTCGAAACCGACCTCGACGTCCACACCGCGCTTGAGCATTCGTTCGACGGCGGGCTTCAAGACCGCCGGCCGTGCCACCCGGTTGTTGAGCACGACCGACAAGCGGTCGTCCGGGATGCCCAGCTTGCGCAGGATGTCGATGGCGTCGGCGGCGCTCTTGACTGCGGATAGCTCAGGCGCAGCCACCAGGACAACGTGCTGGGTGAGGTCGAACACCGTCAGCGCCGCGTCGTCGATGGCGATCCCCAGGTCGACGACGACGAAGCGGAATGTCTTGCGCAAGACGGTGATGGCGCGGACGATCAGCTCGGGCGTGACCTCATCAGCTTCCTCTGGACGCAGCGCGCCTGGAAGGATCATTGGACCACCCGCGTGGTACAGGATCGTGCTCAGCACGGCCTCGTCGAATGACTCGACCGTCGCTGCGGCAAGACGAGCCAGGCAGCTCGTGGGGACAAGTCCTGCAAGCAGCGCGGCGTGGCTGTAAGGAAAATCGAGGTCGAGTAGGACGACCTGTCCCGGGTGGCGCTGGGACAGAGCGCCTACGAGATTGAGGGCGAGACACGTGCCGCCCGAGCCGCCCTTCGGGGAATACAGACCCACCACGGTGGCCTCCCCCAGGAGCATTCCCCAGGTCGCCTGGACTGCCGTATCCGCAAACATGCGATATCGCTGATCGGCAAGCCGGCGCAGCTGCTCGACGAATGCTGGCTCGCGCGCGACCACCGAGTTAAGGCTCTGGCGGTCGATCGCGATCAGCCTGCAATCGGACTGAGCGACTACCGAGCCCTGATGAGCCCGATTGAGCAGACAGGCGGATTCGCCGAAGAAGTCCCCGGGACCGAGCAGCGCAACGGTGACAGCGCCGTGTGGTTTCTCGATGACCACCTTGCACGTCCCGCTCTCGATGAAAAAAATGGTGTCGCCGGGCTCCTCCTGGTAGACGATGATTCCGCGAGCCGACACTGCAAGTTGACGCGCCCGCCTGGCAAGGTTCCTGAGTGCCGCCTCTGGAAGGGAGAAGAAAAGGGGTGCTCGCTCCAGAACCGCTACGCGTTCGAGCATCGTGTGGATCGGCGGCCAGTTGTCTACGGTGGCTGCACGCGACCTGGCGTTCCCCGAGCGTTCACCGCTGAGGACGGCGGGCCGGTTCTGGGGACTTATGCCCCGATTCCCCCTGAATGGGATGCCGGCGCTCACCTCGCGGCCCATTCGTTGCGCACGCCTATCCCTTCGTGAAAGACCAGCGCTCGTCGACCTCTTTCGGTCCAACGGCGGAAGGTGTGCTGTTGGAAGGGCACGTCGGATCCGGCTTGCCGAGGGCGGTGGGGTCATAGGAGTGGTAGTCGAGCAGCACGTACTTCAAGGTGACGTTCGTCAGCAGCCACTCGAGGAACTGCGCATCGCACTGAGACAGCACCACGGTCAGGCTGGCGACGACGCCGACCGTCTGGCCCTGCTTGGGGCCTAGCGTCGGAGGTCCGACACGGATCACGCGTACGTTCGTATACACGGTTCGGGTCAGAAGCCGGGAGGGCTTGTTGAAAAACAGGTCGCTGTTCGCAGTGGCGATGACGTTTATGTAGTCGCCTGGCGAGACATAGCCACCGACTCCTTGCAGTTCTCCCGTGGGTAGCGTGATGGCGATGTAGCCCTGCGGTATGGGCAGATAGGAATTGCTCGGGCTTGCAATCTGATCGGGATTCGACGAGACGATGTTCGACGTGATCGCCTGGCCCTTGTAGATGTCCACCAGCGCGGAGTAACCCAACAGGTCGGTAGGCCGCACGAATGCGTGGGGGGGAAGCGCCGTCTGCGGGATCTCGGCCAGTGTGAGGGTGGCGATCGTGATGGGTTCCCGAGCCTGGATGTCCGCCGCCGCCACGACCACTGGAACCTTCCGACCCGTTTGGGCAGTGTTGGCGAACAGGATTCCGAACGTGAACATCAAGATGAACGCCAGGAGCGCCAGGCCGACGCCGAGCAGGAACATGGGCGTGCGAACGCGGGGTGTTTGGCGTGCGGGCGCCGTCGGCATCGGCATCGGAAGGGCCATCTAAAGTTCTCCAGACATCGAAGAGCCGCTCACCCAGCGGCTACCGTCCCAGTATTCCGCCAGTGTCGCGGCCACCGGCACGGGGGCGACATCTGGGGCCCTTCGCAGCACCAATGTGCCGGCCAGCAGGTCGTGGAGGGCCTGCTTTCGCGGAGTGAAGGCGGCGAGGATCCAGCCCACCAGAAGGGTCAGGTCCGAGATGGCTTTGAACCAGTAGCGGAGGCTCGCTCGCCTGAAACCGATGGGATCGCCGTATAGGTCGGTGACGTACAAGCCGATGGCGTGCTTACCCACCGTTCCCTGCAGGGGCGAGCTTTCGAGCACGGCAAAGTACGCCCACCCGATCGCCGACCAGACCGGGGCGACTGCGGCCAGGAAGTAGACGTCGGCGAACACGACGGCATACGAATCCGGCCTGGTGGTGATGAGATCCTTGAGGTCCTGGGTCATCATCAAGTAGCCGACGGCCAGCACCGATTCGACCAGCGACAGCAGCACCACGTCGATCAGGTAGGCGGCAAACCGCAACCAGAAGCCCGCGTAGATGTGCTGTGGTTTGCTCATA
>Ga0066700_10001386_pt1 | contig 10071 bp, 8 predicted proteins | sample GraSoiAngelo_149_FD_66460 | JGI IMG/M metagenome (GOLD analysis project Ga0066700, IMG submission 66460) | Grasslands soil microbial communities from the Angelo Coastal Reserve, California, USA - 14_1009_09_30cm | ecosystem: Environmental > Terrestrial > Soil > Grasslands | place: USA...
TTCTCGTCAATCCCTGCGGTCCGTGATAGACCGCGTACATGCTGGCGACGACGGCCAGCAGCACCTGCGCGGTGCACACATTGCTCGTCGCCTTTTCGCGTCTGATGTGCTGCTCTCTCGTCTGCAGCGCCATTCGCAGCGCCGGTTTCCCATCGGCATCGCGTGAGACTCCGATGATCCGGCCAGGGATGTGCCGCTTGAACTCATCCCGGGTCGCGAAGTAGGCAGCGTGCGGCCCGCCGTAGCCAAGTGGAACACCAAACCGCTGCGTATTGCCGACCACGATGTCGGCGCCCCATTCACCCGGCGGCGTCAACAACACCAGACTGAGAAGGTCTGCAGCAACCGTCACCAGCGCGTCGGCCCCGTGAATCTGCTCGACCGTCTTGGTGTAGTCGATCACCGCACCGTCGCTCGCGGGGTACTGCACCAGCGCTCCGAACACTTCGGGGCCAAGTCTGAAGTCGGCGTAGCTGGCGACCTTCACGTCGATGCCGCGCACGCTGGCGCGCGTCTTCACTACATCGATCGTCTGAGGGTGGCACTCGGACGCAACCAGGAAGACTTCCTTTCCGGGTTTTCCCTTGAGTGCGTAGCTCATCGTCATCGCTTCGGCCGCCGCGGTCCCTTCGTCGAGTAGAGATGCATTGGCGATCGGGAGCGCAACGAGGTCGCTGACCATCGTCTGGAAATTGAGCAGCGCCTCAAGCCTACCCTGCGCGATCTCCGCCTGATACGGCGTGTAGGCGGTGTACCAGCCCGGGTTCTCGAGAATGTTTCGCTGAATCACCGGCGGTGTCACGCAATCCGAGTATCCCATTCCGATGAAAGAGCGGAACACCTGGTTCTTCGCCGCCAGGGCGCGGAAGTAGGTCAGCACCTCTAGCTCGGTCAGACCTTTGGGGAGATTCAGACCCTCACGCCAGCGGATCTTCCGCGGAATAGTCGCGTCTATCAGCTCATCGAGCGACGAAAAGCCGAGCGTCTTCAGCATCTCGGCGACGCTTTTCTCGTCAGGCCCTACATGTCGTGGAACAAAGGATTCAGCGGTGGGAATCGCAGCTTCAACGTGCTTGATTGTGGTACTCATAGGAGTGACAATTTAACACCGTATGCACCCCCGGCGAAGTTACAGCCGCTGGCGTCTCCTCCTGGTTCCACCGCGCACTGGCGCCGAAAATATGGCGCGGGACAGTGCGCTCCAGGCGCGCGCTGCGCGGAGCGGAGAAACCGTGTTCAGCATCTATTCGTGGAGTCGTCCAACGCTCTCGTTCGGACGAAACCAGCCTGCCGACGGATTTTATAATCGGGAAAGAATCCGACGGGCCGGGATCGACGTCGTCAGACGACCAACCGGCGGTCGGTCGATCCTCCATCACCGCGAAGTCACCTACAGTGTTACCGCTCCCATCGACGGTGCCTCGCTCCGCCAGACGTACTCGCGCATCAACCGCATCCTCCAAATGGGTCTGGGCCGGCTTGGGGTTCTTGTCGAGGCCGCGGCGTCGTCTCCGCGCGCGCCAGCTCCAAGCGTGCGACCATGTTTCGAGACCCCGAGCGAAGGAGAGCTGGTGGCCGAGGGCGCCAAGTTGGTCGGCAGCGCCCAATGGCGCGAGAACGGGGCGCTGTTGCAACACGGCTCTATCCTCGTCGATGATGACCAGTCGTCGCTGCCAGAACTTTCAGCTTCCGTTCCTCCTGTGAATGGATCCTTGCCGCCACCCGCAACGCTGCACGCATTACTTGGCCGCCCTCCCGGCGCGGAGGAAGTAGCGCGCGCGATGTTCGACGCGGTGCGCTCGCTGGAGGATGCAGCCGCGACTGAAATCGTTGAAGATGATGTGCGCGCTGAAGCCCTGAACCTTGTTCCGCACTTTCTCGATGAGGATTGGACATGGCGGCGATGAGATACGCTCGGATCCTTTGCGCGGTGCTGCTTTGCGCGTGTGTCGGAACAGAGTCAGCGGGGAGAGCCAGCACCGGTGGCACGCTCGCCATCTCCACCGGCGGCGATCCGGATGCACTGATTCCATCTCTCGTTCAGACCACTCAGGGTGCACAGATCATCGACATGATCTACGACCGCCTCGCCGACATCGGTGATTCGCTCAACACCCTCGGCGATCACGGTTTCACACCCAGGCTCGCCGACCGTTGGACGTGGGCCAAGGATTCCATGAGCATCGCGTTCCATCTCAACCCGAACGCGAAATGGCACGATGGCCAGCCGGTCCGCTCCAACGACGTGCGATTCACCATCGCCAGCACCAAGGACTCCACCCTCGGCTCGCCCACCGCGTCGGTGATCACGAACATCGATTCGGTGACCACCCCGGATTCAGCGACGGCCGTATTCTGGTTTCATCAGCGTTCACCAGAGCAGTTCTACGACGCCGTATATCAGAATCCGATCATGCCCGAGCACATCTGGAAAAGCATCGCGCCGGCCGGCTGGCGCGGCTCCGAAGCAGCCAAGAATCCAATTGGGTCCGGCCAATACAGGTTCGTGCGCTGGATCCCGCGCGCCGCAGTCGAGCTCGCCGCCGACACGACCAACTATCGCGGCGCACCCAAGCTCAGTCGCCTGGTCTGGAGCCTGGCGCCGGACTTCAATGCGGCGCTGACGAGATTCCTTTCTGGCGAAACGGATCTGTTCCCGCAGCTGCGACCCGAGAATCTCGCCGAGGTCGCCAAGCATCCCGAGCTGAAGCTCCAATCGTACCACGCGCTCGCGTACATGTTCTTGCAATTCAACCTGCGCGATCCAGCGAATCACGATCGTCCTCACCCGATTTTTGGAAATCGGGAGCTGCGGCGCGCGCTGACGATGGCAACCGACCGGGCGGCGCTCGTAAAGAGCGTTTTCGACACCCTTGCTCTGCCCGCGGTTGGACCGACGTTGCGCGTGTATCCAACGACCGATCCGAATCTGCAACAGATCGCGTACGACCTGCCGAAGGCACGGCAGCTTCTGGATTCACTGGGTTGGCGCGTGACGACGAGTGATAGCATGCGCACTCGCAACGGGAGGCCGCTTCGCTTCAGCATCACAGTTCCAGGGACGAGCCAGGTCCGCGTTCAGCTGGCGGTGCTGCTTCAGGAGCAGTTCCGCCGTGCGGGCGTTCAGGCCGACATCGAGCGACTCGAGTTTCCGGTGGTCGTCGAGAGGGATCGGAAGCGCGCATTCGACGCCACCCTCGGCCAGTGGAACACACAGCCAAGTCCAGGTGCGGTGCGAGGATCGTGGGGAACCGCGGGCTCGCGGTCGGCAAGTGGCAACAACTATGGGTCCTATGAGAACCCGGTCTTCGACGCGTACGTCGATAGCGCTCTGAACTCTTTCGATCTTGGCAAGCGCAGGAGCTATTTCACTGCTGCCTACCAAACCATCATCCGGGATGCGCCGGCGATCTGGCTGGCGGAGCCGCGGCAGATCGTCGGATACCATTCGCGCCTGCAGCTCGCGACGCTTAGACCGGATGCGTGGTGGGCGCACATTCCCGAGTGGTCGATTCCGCCTGACAAGCGGATTGCGCGTGACAACGCCCCGGTGACGCAGTCTGCGCCTTCTCCCGCGCCAGCGAGCGGGACGGGCCAGAAAACTCCCTAGCGGGTGATCCGCTTCATCGCCCGACGGCTCGGCCAGGCCGCGGTGATCGTGGCAATCGTCGCCGCGATCACCTTCGCGCTGATTCATCTCGCGCCGGGCGATCCGTTCAGCGCGGTGCTCGACAATCCGAACGTCAGCGAGAAGGTGCGCGAGACGCTGCGCGCACAATACGGTCTCGATCGTCCGCTGCCGGAGCAATTCGTTCGCTACATCGGCGCGCTCGCTCGAGGCGAGATGGGCTGGTCATTCTCGCACGATCTTCCCGTGCGCGAAGTCCTCGCCACCGCTCTGCCCAATACTCTGCTGCTGATGGGAGTGGCCCTCGTCGCCAGCTTTGCGCTCGGCATCATCGTCGCATTGGTGCAAGTAGCGAGACGCGGCTCGATCATCGACAACGTCCTGGGCGCGATCTCCCTGTTTTTTTTCTCGATGCCTGACTTCTGGCTGGCGATTCTGGCCCTGCTGGCGCTCACCTACTGGCTGCCGATTTTCCCCGTCGGCGGAGCCGTCGATCCCGTGATGCACGAATACCTCGGCCTGGGCGGCCGCATCGTGGATCGTCTCAAGCACCTCGTGCTTCCCGCACTCACGCTCACGCTGCTCGCATCAGCGTCGGTGGCGAGGTATCAGCGGGCGGCACTCCTCGACGTTCTTCCCGCCGACTACATCCGCACCGCCCGTCTCAAGGGTTTGACCGAAAAAGAGATTCTGCGCCGTCATGCGCTGCGCAACGCGCTGCTACCGATCATCACCTTGATCGGCCTTTCCTTTCCGGCGCTTCTCACCGGCGCTTTCTTCATCGAGCGAATTTTCGCCTGGCCGGGAATGGGCTACGCGGTCGTGAATGCGATCGGCACCCGCGACTACCCGCTCGTCGTCGGTGGAGTGATCATCGGCAGCATCATGGTCACCCTCGGCAGCTTGCTCGCAGACTTGCTCTATGCCTGGGCTGATCCCCGCCTCCGCAGTCATTAAGCCGGCGCAGCCGCGCGAATCCCCGCTCGGCCTGACGCTACGAGCGCTTCTGCGCAGGCGCTCCTCGCGCATAGCGATGATCGTCCTCGGTGTGATCATTCTCGTGGGCCTGCTGGCTCCTTTCATCGCGCCTTACGATCCTGCGGCACAGCCGGATATCGTGGCGCTCAAGGATCTTCCTCCTTCGCTTTCGCACCCTTTCGGGACCGACCCTTACAGTCGGGACGTTCTGAGCCGGGTGATCTACGGGGCACGTCTCTCACTGACGATTGGAATTCTGGCGACGATCGTCAGTCTCACCCTCGGCGTAGCGTACGGCGCCGTCGCCGGCTACATCGGCGGGATGCTGGACGCGATCATGATGCGAATCCTCGATGCGTTTCTCTCGATTCCGCGCTTGCTGTTGATGCTCGGCGTCCTGGTAGCATGGCCGCACCTCTCGATCGGCGCGCTCGTTTTGTTTCTTGGACTGACGGGCTGGTTCGGGCTGAGTCGGATCGTCAGGGGTCAGGTTCTTGCGTTGAAACACGCGGAATTCGTGACCGCCGCGCAGGCACTCGGCGCGAGTCGGCGGCGAATTCTGGCGAGACACCTGCTGCCGAATCTCGTCTCGCCGATCGCGGTCGCGGCAACGCTGGGCGTGGCGCACGTGATCGTGCTCGAAGCCGGACTCTCGTATCTCGGGATTGGCGTTCCGCAACCGCTCGCGAGCTGGGGGAACATCATTCAGGATGGTGCCGATCAAGTCGCCCGACTTTGGTGGATGTCACTCTTTCCCGGACTCTTCATGGTGTTGACGGTGATGATGCTCAACATCCTTGGCGAAGCGCTGCGCGACGTTTACGAGCGGAGGTCCTGAGATGGCATCACCACTGCTCTCGATCCGCGACCTCCGCACTTACTTCTACACAGAGAGCGGCGTAGCGAAGGCGGTCGACGGGGTGTCCTTCGATATCGGAGCTGGAGAGACTGTCGGCATCGTCGGAGAATCGGGTTGCGGAAAATCGGTCACCGCGCTCTCCATTCTGCGACTGATTCAGCCGCCGGGTCGCATCGAAGCGGGAAGCCGCATCGATTTCGAGGGCAAGGATCTCGTCACGCTCCCCGACGAAGAGATGCGCAACATTCGTGGCAACCGCATCTCGATGATTTTCCAGGAACCAATGTCGGCGCTGAATCCCGTGTTCACTGTCGGAGACCAGGTGGCGGAGGTCGCCCGCATCCACGCGGGGATCGGCAGAAAGAAGTCATGGGAGCTCGCGGTCGAGACGTTGGCGCTGACGGGGATCCCTGCTCCTGAAGAAAGAGCAAAGCAGTATCCGCATCAGCTCTCGGGCGGAATGCGTCAACGTGTCCTGATCGCCATGGCGCTGATCATGAAACCGGCTCTCATAATCGCTGACGAGCCGACCACTGCGCTCGACGTCACCATCCAGGCGCAGATCCTCGACCTGCTGGTGCACCTGCAGAAGGAGTTCGGGACGTCGATTCTGATGATCACCCACGACCTCGGCGTCATCGCCGAGACGACTTCGCGGGTTATAGTGATGTACGCCGGGGAGATCGTCGAAGAGGCGTCAGTCACTGAGCTGTTCGCGCGGCCTCATCATCCTTACACCGAAGGACTGATGCACTCGATGCCGCACATCGGTCACGATCAGGAAAGGCTGAACGTGATTCCCGGGACCGTCCCGTCGCCGACCAATTGGCCGCATGGCTGTCGATTCAGAGAGCGCTGCCCGTACTCATGGGATCTGCCCGAGCGCGAGCATCCGCCCTTGTACGATGTAGGCGCTGGACACACCTCCCGCTGCCACTTGGCGCGCGAACCCCAACGTCGTAACCATCCGCACGAACCGCTGGTGGTGCAGGAAGGAGTTGGTGCGGCATGAGCGCAACCGCTCGGGGTGGCAACGGCACTGCGCCGCTGGTCTCGGTGCGCAATCTAAAAAAAGAATTCCCGATCAAGAAAGGAGTTTTCTCGCGGCAAGTCGGTGCGGTCAAAGCGGTAAACGATGTGTCGTTCCACGTTGCCCGCGGCGAGACGCTGGGCGTCGTCGGCGAATCCGGATGCGGAAAGACCACCACCGGGCGCACTATCCTGCGTTTGCTGGAGCCGACGTCGGGCGAAATCTATTTCGAGGACCGTGACGTCCGCGCGCTGGGAACGCGCGACCTGCGCGCGCTTCGCCGCGATATGCAAATCATCTTTCAGGATCCGGTCTCCTCGCTGAACCCGCGCATGACCGTCGGCGCAATCGTTCGCGAGGGACTCACCATCCACAAGCTGGCCGAGGGCGCTGCCGCGGATGCGCGGGTTAGCCAGCTGCTGCAGGAAGTCGGACTCCGCCCCGAGTACGCGACGCGCTACCCCCACGAATTCTCCGGGGGACAAAGACAGCGCATCGGAATTGCGCGGGCGCTTTCGGTCGAGCCCAAGTTCATCGTCTGCGACGAGCCCGTCTCTGCTCTTGACGTGTCGGTGCAGGCGCAGGTGATAAATCTGCTCGAGGATCTTCAGCGCGAGCACAATCTCACCTACATGTTCATCGCCCACGATCTCTCGGTCGTCGAGCATATCGCCGACCGCGTGGCGGTGATGTACCTCGGGAAAATTGTGGAGCTGGCGACCGCGGACGATCTCTACCGCGAGCCGCTCATGCCCTACACGCAGGCACTGTTGTCGGCGGTTCCGGTCGCCGATCCAAAATCGCGCAAGGAGAGAATCATTCTTTCCGGCGACGTCCCGTCACCCGCCAGCCCACCGCCTGGCTGCGTCTTTCATCCGCGTTGCCACCATCCGGCGAAGGACGTCGCTTGCACGAAGATCGTCCCTCCACTCGAAGAAAAAACGCCTGGACACTTTGTTCATTGCATCAAGCAGCCCCCGACCACCGTCAGCTGGGAGCAACAAAAAGAAGTTGGTGGCGTACATCCACCTGAGCGGTATCTTCCGCTCGCCGCAGTGCACGCCTAATCCTCTTTCCCTCTTCCCTCTTCCCTCTTCCGATCATGGCCAGAGAATCGAGAGACGTGTTCAAGCAGCCTTCGGCAGGCACTGTAACGCTAGATGAGCCCCCTCCCGGGGTCGGCCGCGGAGCGAGCAGCAGAACATTTTTCGGACACCCCGTAGGCCTCTCCACACTGTTCTTCACCGAGATGTGGGAGCGGTTCTCGTACTACGGCATCCGCCCGCTCCTCGTCCTTTTCATGACGGCGGCGCTGGCCCAGGGTGGGTTCGGCTTCGAGCGCAACACCGCCTCGTCAATTGTCGGCATCTACGCCGCGTGCGTGTACCTCGCGTCGCTGCCCGGTGGATGGATTGCCGACAGACTGCTTGGACTGCGGCGCGCTATCTGGTACGGCGGAATTCTGATCGCGCTCGGCCACCTGTCGATCGCGCTGTCGATCGTATTCGCACGCTCGGCGTTCTTCATCGGGTTGATCTTCATCGTCCTTGGTACCGGCTTGCTCAAGCCGAACATCTCGGCGATCGTCGGCGACCTGTACCCCGAAGGAGGATCGCGTCGCGACGCGGGCTTCTCGATCTTCTATATGGGGATCAACATCGGCGCCCTCGTGGCGCCCCTCATCACCGGAATACTCGGTGAGAGAGTTGGCTGGCACCTCGGTTTTGGCGCCGCCGGCGTCGGCATGTTGATCGGACTCATCACCTACCGCTTGCGCGCAGACAAGACGCTGGGAGATATAGGCGTTGTGCCGGCGTCGACGGACCCCGCCGAGCATCGGCGGGTGAAGATGTCAGCGCTGATCGGGGTCGGCGTGATCGCGCTACTCGTAATCCTGACGATGTCCGGCGTCATCCACATCAATCCCGTTTCGCTGGCGGAGAAGATGAGCGTGGTGATGCTCGCCCTCGCCCTTCTCTACTTCATCTACCTCTTCGTCCTCGGCGGACTCACGGCGGAAGAGAAGAAGCGAGTGGTCGTCATCATCCTGCTGTTTGTTTTCGCGACGATTTTCTGGGCGGCGTTCGAGCAGGCGCCTACGTCACTCAATCTTTTCGCCCGCGATTACACAAATCGCGTCGTCTTCGGCTGGGAGATGCCGACGCTATGGCTGCAAGCCGCCAACTCGGTCTTCGTGATCGCGCTCGCCCCGGTTTTCGCGTGGCTCTGGATCAGCCTGGGAAGACGCGGTAGGGATCCATCGAGCGTGGCGAAATTCGCCTGGGGTCTGTTCTTCGCCGGCCTCGGCTTCGTGGTGATGTGGCAGGCATCCAATGTCGTGATCGCTAACGGCGGCAGCATTCGCGTCTCCCCGTGGTGGCTGGTGTGGAGCTACTTCTTCCAGACAATAGGCGAGTTGTCACTGAGTCCCGTGGGACTCAGCTCGATGACCAAGCTCGCGCCCTTCAAGTTCAAGGGGCAGATGATGGGCGTTTGGTTCATGGCCTCGGCGATTGGCAATCTCATCGCCGGGCTTGTTGGCGGCCACGTCGATCCGGAGAAGCTGGACCAGATGCCGACGCTCTTCCGACAAACGTCGATGTCTCTCTTCGTTGCGGCGGTGGTGTGCGGACTGCTCGTCTTCGCGGTGCGGCGGATGATGAAAGGAGTACCGGCCGGCCAGCGCTAGGGTCGGAGATGTGTGCAAGTAAACATCACCCGAGCGTCTCTCCATAGGGCTGACGGATAATCTCACCCGTACGCGGAGGAAGACATGTCCAGGTTCGTCGGTGCAGTGATGTTTCTGCTTCTGGGGTCGCCAGCTGTCTCTCTCTCGCAACAGCAAACCACCGCGCCTTCGCCGCGAGAGCCGGAGATCACCGCCAGCGGACGCGGAGAAGTCCGGCTCTCTCCGGATTACGCCTACGTGGTCATCGGAATCACCACTCAGTCGCCGAGCGCGGTACAGACTGCTTCACAGAACGCGGCCAAGGTTGCAGCAACGGTCAGCGCGTTACGCGCTCTCGGGCTGACCGAGCAGCAGATTGTCACTTCGGGATACAACCTCACCCAGACCTACGAGTATCCGAAGAATCAGCCGCCGCGCGTCAATGGATTCACCGCCCGCAACGCGATACGAGCCGAGGTTCGCCGTCTCGACGACGTCGGCAAGGTGATCGATGCGGCGATAAATGCGGGAGCAACGGACGTGTCATCCATCCAGTTTCTCGCATCGAATACTGAGGAAGCCCGGCGGACCGCATTGTCCTCGGCAGTTCAACAGGCACGCAGCGACGCCGAGGTCATGGCTCGCGCCGCTGGAGGTAGACTCGGTCGATTGATCTCCGTTAACTCGACCGGAGTCTCACAGCCGATTGCAGTTCGGGGTGCGACCATGGATGGCGTATTAACGTCGGCAGCGGGGGGCTATGTCGGTCCACCTACGCCGATCAATCCCGGCGAGCTGAACGTGGTCGCGTTCGTGTTCACCCGTTGGGAGTTTATTGGCGGCACATCGCGCTGACGTCGATCCTCGTCCCTCATCCCTCGCCCCTCGCCCCTCATCCCTCGCCCCTC
>Ga0066700_10001390_pt1 | contig 10062 bp, 10 predicted proteins | sample GraSoiAngelo_149_FD_66460 | JGI IMG/M metagenome (GOLD analysis project Ga0066700, IMG submission 66460) | Grasslands soil microbial communities from the Angelo Coastal Reserve, California, USA - 14_1009_09_30cm | ecosystem: Environmental > Terrestrial > Soil > Grasslands | place: USA...
GTGAGCGTGCCGTCCAGGTCGAGGAACACGATGCGGATCGGGCCGGCGATCGGGATTCGAGCCTGGCGCCGCGAGCGCGTGCGACCCCGCGGCCTCGCCTTCGTGCCGCGCCGCCGCGGGCTAGGCATGAGCGACCGCGCGCGAAGCCTCGTGCACGCGCCGCGCGTCGTCCAGGAACGCCTCGGCCTCGGCGAGCGGCAGCTGGGTCGCAGGGTCCGACAAGGCCCGCGGCGGGTCCGGATGCGTCTCGAAGAACACGCCGTCCACGCCGCATGCCACCGCCGCGCGCATCAGAGGAAACGCGAAGCGCCGATCGCCGCCCGTCACCGGTCCGCCTGGACGCTGCAGGCTGTGCGTGGCGTCGTAGAGGACGGGCCATCCGAGCTCGCGCATCGTCACAAGCGAGCGCATGTCCACGACGAGATCGTGATAGCCGAAGGTCGTGCCGCGTTCGGTGAGCAGGATTCGGTCGCAGCCGGCGGCCGTCAACTTCTCCACCACGTGCGCCATGTCGTCGGGGGCCAGGAACTGCCCCTTCTTCACGTTCACCGCCCGGCCGCTCTTCGCCACCGCCTGGAGCAACGAGGTCTGGCGCGACAGGAAGGCCGGCACTTGCAGCACGTCGGCCACCTCCGCCGCATCGGCCACCTCGTCCTCGGCGTGCACGTCCGTGAGCACGGGCACCCCGAGCTCGCGGCGCACGCGCTCGAGAATGGCGAGCGCCTCGGCCCGCGGCAATCCGACGAACGAGTGTGAGCTCGAGCGATTCGCCTTGGCGTAGGAGGCTTTGAAGACGTACGGCAGCCGGCGCGCGGCGCACGCGGCCTGGAGCTCTTTGGCGACGCGCAGGCAAAGCTCGGCGCTCTCCACCACGCACGGACCGGCGACGATCAAGAGCTTCCGCTCGCCGACCTCTGCCGAGCCGATGGAGAAACTCTTCATGCCGGCCGTCGCGCCCCCGCGGTGGGATCGGGAAGCTCGGCGTCCTCCGCCGCCTCGTCGAGGGGCGACGGTTCCCTCTCGGCCGCGGGCGAGTAATCGTTGTGGCCGAGCCGCGCGCTGCGCCGCTCGAGCGACGCCCGTACGAAGTCCACGAACAAAGGATGCGGCTCGTGCGGCCGCGACTTGAGCTCGGGATGGAACTGCACGGCGAGGAACCACGGATGATCCGGCAGCTCGATGATCTCGACCAGCTCTCGCCCCACGCATTTGCCGGAGAGCACCAAGCCGCGCGACTGGAGCTGCGTGGCGAACTTGTTGTTGAACTCGTAGCGATGGCGATGCCGCTCTTCGATCTCGGGGCTGCCGTAGGCGCGCCGGGCGAGACTCCCCTCCTTCAACGCGCAACGAAACGAGCCGAGCCGCATCGTTCCGCCCTTCTCGGTGACGCCGCTCTGCTCGTCCATGAGATCGATCACCTTCTGCGGCGCCTGCGGATCGAACTCGCTCGAATGCGCCTCCTTCCAGCCGGCGACGTGACGCGCGAACTCGATCGTCGCCACCTGCATGCCGAGGCACAGCCCGAAATACGGAATGCCACGCTCGCGCGCGTAGCGAGCGGCCTCGATCTTGCCCTCGATGCCACGCTCGCCGAAGCCTCCCGGTACCACGACACCGTCGACGTCGGCCAGATAGGTCGCCGCATCTTGCTGCTCGATGTCCTCGCCCTCGATCCAGCGCAGGTGGACGCGCGCCTCGTTGGCCGCGCCGGCGTGCACGAACGATTCGATGATGCTCTTGTACGCGTCGCGCACGTGCGTGTACTTGCCGACGACGCCGATCGTGCACTCGCGGGTCGGGCTGACGACGCGGTGCACGAATGCGTCCCAGGCCTCGAGCTCGGGATCGGCGGCTTCCACTCCCAGCTCGCGCACCACCAGGCCATCCAGACCGCCTTCGTGGAACACCCGGGGCACTTCGTAGATGGAGCTCACGTCGACGGCGGCGATCACCGCCTCGGTGGGAACGTTGCAGAAGAGCGCGATCTTCTCCCGTACGTCGTTGGAGAGCGGAGCCTCCGTGCGGCAGAGCAAGATGTCAGGCTGGATGCCGATCTCGCGCAGCTCCTTGACCGAGTGCTGCGTCGGCTTGGTCTTCATCTCGCGCGCCGCCCGGATGAAGGGGACCAGCGTGACGTGCACGAACAGCACGTCGCGGCGATGCTCCAGTTTGAGCTGCCGCACGGCTTCGAGGAACGGCAGAGACTCGATGTCGCCGACCGTGCCGCCGATCTCCACGATGTGCACATCCGCCTGGGTGTTGATGTTCAGCGATTGGATGCGGCGCTTGATCTCGTCGGTGACGTGCGGGATCACCTGGACGGTGCGGCCCAGATAGTCTCCGCGGCGCTCCTTCGACAGAATCGAGTCGTAGACCTGGCCCGCCGTGACGTTGTGGCTGCGCGTGACCGAGACGCCGGTGAAGCGCTCGTAGTGGCCGAGATCCAGATCCGTCTCGGCGCCGTCGTCGGTGACGAAGACCTCGCCATGCTGGAAGGGGCTCATCGTCCCGGGATCGATGTTGAGATACGGATCCAGCTTCTGGAGCGTGACCCGCAGACCGCGCGCCTTGAGCAACAGGCCCAAGGATGCCGAGGCGATTCCCTTGCCCAGCGACGACACGACGCCGCCCGTGACCACCACGATCTTCGCCATCGTTCCGGTCCCCCTCGGTTGGCGTTCCGTCGGCGGCGCTCTAGCGGAGCGCCGGCCCTCGCTGTTCGAGGATCGCGAGCTGCTCGGGCGTGTCCACGCCGGCGAACGCCCGGGCGCCCACGATCACCTTGATTCGAATGCCATGCTCCAGCGCGCGCAGCTGCTCGAGCCGCTCGGCCCGTTCCAGCGCCGTCGCGGGCCAGGTCGTGAATTCGAGGAGCAGATCGCGCCGAAATCCGTAGACACCCACGTGGCGCAATGCGGGCCCGCCGCGCGAGCCCGCGGCCACGTCGGCCCGGCTAAAGTAGAGCGCCCACCCTTCACCGTCCACCACCACCTTGACCACGTCTTCCGCGGCCAGACGGCGCGCCTCGTGCTCCACGTGCGCCACGGTCGCCATGCGAGCGCCGTCGTCCGCGCGCATCGCGACGACCATCGCGCTCACCGCCTCGCCGTCGAGCTCGGGCTCGTCGCCCTGGAGATTCAGCACGATGTCGAAGCCGGGCGCGCGGCGCGCGACCTCGGCCACGCGATCGGTGCCGCTCTCGTGCGTGAGCGCGGTCATCTCGACCTCCGCGCCGAAATCGCGGGCCACGGACGCGATGCGCGGATCGTCGGTGGCGATCGCCAGCCGGTCGATGCCGGGCGCGGCGCGGGCGCGCTCCCAGACGTGCTGGAGCATGGGCTTGCCCCAGAGCATGTGGAGTGGCTTGCCGGGGAACCGGGTGGCGCCGTAACGAGCAGGGATGACGGCGAGCACGCGGGCACTCACACCGGCGCTCCGAATGAAGGCGCGCCAGCCTGGGAATCTGGGTTTCCCTGACCGGCGCGCACAAACCAATTTCCGTGACGAGGCACGGGGAAAGAACTTAGCACAGCAGCCTCGAGTTTCCAATTTCTCGTGGCGGCTGGTGTCTTGCCGCGCGGCGGCGCGCTTGGCATGCTGCGCGGCATGCGAAGTCAGGCCGAGAAGGCGAGCGCGCTGCGCGCGTTGCACGAGCGCGCGGGCGCGTTCGTCATCCCCAACCCCTGGGATGTCGGCACGGCCCGCTTGCTCGAGCGCCTCGGCTTCGAGGCGCTCGCCACCACGAGCGCCGGCTTCGCCTTCTCGATCGGCAAGCGCGATGGCGCCGCCGGCCGCGAGGTGATGATGGCGCACGTCGAGGCGCTCGCCTCGGCCGTCGATCTGCCGGTGAGCGCCGATCTGGAGAACGGCTACGGCGACCGCCCGGCGGACGTGGCCGCAGCGTTTCGCGATGCGGCCGCGCACGGGATCGTCGCCGCGTCCGTCGAGGATTCCACCGGTCGCGCGGACGAGCCGCTCTACGAGCCCGCGCTGGCGGCCGAGCGCGTGCGCGCCGCGGTGGCGGCGGCCCGGGCGCTGCCCTTTCCCTTCCTGGTGACGGCCCGGGCGGAGAACTTTCTCGTCGGCCGTGACGACCTGAAGGACACGATCGCGCGTCTCCAGAGCTATCAGGAGGCCGGCGCGGACGTGCTCTACGCCCCCGGCGTCTCCCAGAAGGACGCGATCGCCACGCTCGTGCGGGCGGTGGACCGGCCGGTGAACGTGCTCATGGGCTCCGACGGCCCGCGCCTGACGCTCGCCGAGCTGGCGGAGGTCGGGGTCAAGCGCGTGAGCGTGGGTGGCGCGCTGACGCGCGTCGCGCTCGGCGCCTTTCTGCGCGCCGCGAAGGAAATGCGCGAGCGCGGGACCTTCACGCTGCTGGCGGAGGCGGTGAGCTTTCGCGAGCTGAGCGAGATGTTCGAGGCCTGAGGCGGCGGCTCAGAAGAGCCTCCAGATGGATTCCGCAGGCTTTCGCTCCTTGAAGGCGCGATAGCGCCGGCACAGGAGCCACAGCGGCACGAGTCCGGCCGCCCAGACCAGGTACATCGTCTGCAGGCCCACCGCCCGGCGAAAGAAGACCGCGCCGAGGATCGAGAACAGCCAGAGGTGCGCCAGATAGAAGAAGAGCGGCGCGCGCCCGAAGACCGCGAGCGTGTCGAGCAGGACCCCGACGCGCGTTCGAACGGCCGCGAACAGCCCGAGCACGAGCAGGTTCCCTCCCACCATGAAGAACGAGAACACGAGCGCGGGCGGGTACTTCACGAAGTTGAGGAACTCGATCCACGAGCGGTCGCGCGGCAGGCGCAGGTTCCCGAAGCCGCCCGCGGCGCGCATGCCGATCGCCGCGAGCACCAGGAGGGCGCCGATCCATGACGCGGCGTGCAGCGCGGCACGCTCGCCGCGCCGCAGCCAGCGGCCATATGCCACGCCGAGCGCGGCCAGCGCAAACCAGGGAATCAAGGGATAGAGCACCATCAGGATTCCGGTCTGTCCCGGGATCAGGAGCAAGCGCAAGATCGGATGGAAAGCCACCGTTGCTTGCGCCGGCGATGGCGTGAAGGCGTTCGTCACCCAGAGCCCGGCGGCGCCGAGAATCAACCAGGCGATCGAGCCGAGCCGCAACAAGAGTCCGCCGGTCGCGAGCGTGAGTCCCAGCGCTGTGAGCACGCCGGTGAGCAGGAACGCCTGGCCGCCCGGACCCGGAGCCGGCGGAGCCGCAACGGGGTCGACTTGAGTGAGAATCCCAAGGATCCAGGACGGGTTCTCGACGATTTGATTGACCAGCACGAGCAGCAGGCCGCGGCTCACGAAGAAACGCGCGATCCGGCCGTGGCTCCAGCCGAGCGGTCGGCGCGAAGCGGCGAACAGCGCCATGCCGCAGCCCATCAGGAAGAAGAACCCGGGCGCGCAGAAGTGCGTGACGAAGCGCGTGAGGAACGCCAGGGCGTCGTCGTAGCGCGTGATCTCCCCACCCCAGAACTCCGAGCCGTGGCGATGCGCGATGAAGAAGCTCGCGTGATCGAGCGCCATGATCGGCATGATGAGCCCGCGCAGCGCATCGAGCGGCAAGAGTCGAGCGTCGCGCACCGGCGCCGGCTCGATGGCCTGCCGCGCGATCAATCGACCGAGGTCGGAACCGTGGCGGGCGCGGGGACGGCGGTCGTCGCGGGAGCGCCGGCGGGGACGGTGGCCGCCGCGAGAGCGCCGGCCGGGACGCCTGCCGGCAACCGGCGGCGGAACTCTCGCCGGAGGAGCAGCAGGCTGATCACCAGCTGCAACGTGACCGAGGCGACCGACAGGTACCACATCCAGCGCAGCTGAAACCCGGGCAGCCGCGCCAGGAATACCGCCGGGATGGCCAGCACGAAGATGCGCACCATGGAGGCCAGGAGCGACGGTACCGTGTTTCCCAGCGCCTGGAACATGCTGGAGGCCACGAAGATCACGCCGGAAGCTACGAAGTTCCACGAGATGATTCGTAGATATTCGTCTCCCACGGCCACCACTTGCGGGTCGGACGAGAAGATGCGGATCAAGGCCGAGGGCACGAGATGGCACAGGAGGGCGAACAGCGCCATCGCGCCGACCGCCATGATCACGGCCGAGCGGAACGTCTCGATCACGCCGTCCCTGCGGCGCGCGCCCACGTTCTGCCCGGCGACGGGACCGACCGCGAAGCCGAGCGCCACCACCGGCATGAAGCCCGCCTGGAGCACTCGCATGCCGATGCCGAAGCCGGCTTGCGCCGCGGCGCCGAAGGGCCGCGCGAGGGCGTAGATGATGAAGAGGTAGACGGCCATCAGCGCGAACTCGGCGCCCGCCGGCAGCCCGACCTTGAGCATGGCGCCCCAGAGCTCGGGACGGGGCTTCCAATCGGAAGGCGTGAAGGCGAGGAACACGCCGGGCTTGAGAAAGAAGGTGAGCAGCCAGACATTGCCGATCACCACCGCGATGAAGCTGGCGAGCGCCGCGCCCGCCACTCCCATCGGGTGATGTGTGACCCAGCCGAAGATCAGGAAGGGCGCCAGCACCATGTTGATGATGACCGTGCTGGTCTGGACGATCATGCCCGGCTTGAAGTCGCCGACGCCCCGCAGCGACGAGCTCATCGCCACCAGGCCGAACTGCAGCGCCATCGCAGGCAGGAACCAGGCCAGATAGGCCTTGGCGAGACCGGCCGTGGCGGCGTCCGCGGCGAGCGCGTTCGCGTAGGGCGAGCGAATCGCGATCGAGAGCACGAAGAACACCAGAGCCACGAGCAGCGACAGCACCTGCGCCTGATTGAAGACGAGCAACGCCCGTTCGCGGTCCTTGCGTCCGGCCGCGTGCGAGATGAGCACCGTGGCGCCCACACCGAGCATCTGCGAGATCGCGAGCACGATGAACATCAGATTGCCCGCCACGCCGACGCCCGCGACCGCTTCCTTGCCGAGGCGCCCGACCCAGTAGAGGTCGATGAGGAAGTAGAGGGTCTGGAAGAGCATGGTGACGAGCATGAAGCTGGTCGTCTTGAGCAGATGCCGCGTGACGGAGCCGCTGGTGAGGTCGTGCATGAGCGGCAAGGTACCCGCCTTCGGGTCGAGGCTCAATCCCGAATGCCGACTCTGGCGCGGCGCGCGGAGGCGATGCTACGGTCCCGCCATGTCCGACCTCCCTAGGCGGCTCGCGCTCGATCTCGAGCTGTCGGAGGTGGAAGTCTGCAAGTCCCTGGCGGACATGCCCGCGGCGGTGGCGAGCGCGGTGGGGCTGGACTGGCGGACGCTGGACTCGGGGATCGCCACGGCCGCCAGCCGCGCCGACGTGCTGATGTACAACCGGGTCGTCGGCCTCGGCGTCGTGGCCCCGGCGGAGCCAGCCGATCTCGACGCGGCGACCGAGTTCTTCGCCACCGCCGGAGCGCCGCGCTTCATGGTCAACCTGGCGCCCACCGCGGCGCCGCCCGAGCTGCCGCAATGGCTCGCGGCGCGCGACTTCTCGTTCCACAACCACTGGATCAAGCTGTGGCGGCCGTGTGACGAGCCGATCGCGGAGCCGCCGGATGCGCGCGTGCGTCCGATCGGCGCGGAGCACGCCGAGGCGTTCGCCCGTTGTGACGTGGAAGCCTTGGCATTGCCGGAGGCGATCGTTCCCTGGCTCGCGTGCACCGTGGGCGGGAAGCACTGGCATCACTACGCCGCATTCGATGTCGACGAGCCGGTCGGATTCGGCGCGCTCCGGGTGATGGGCCGTGTCGGTTGGCTCGGCATGGCGAGCACCAGGCTCTCCCATCGGCGTCAGGGCATCCAGACGGCGCTGATCGCCACCCGGCTGCGTGCGGCCGCCGGGCTCGGCTGCGAGATCGTCGTGGTCGAGACTGCCGACGACAAGCTCGAGAAGCCGAACCCCTCCACGCACAACCTGGTGCGGATGGGCTTTCGCGCCGCCTACCGGCGCCCGAACTGGGTGAAGAAGCTGGCGCTCGAGATGGATCCCCTGCGGGCCGCCGCGGCTGCACTGGCGATCGAGCCCGAGAAGGCCGCGGCCGAGGCCCTCGCGATCGAGACGGAGAAACCGGCGGCCTGAAGCTCGGACACCGAGCTCAAGGCACCAGGTTCGCCCTCGCGCCGGCGCAAGTTGCCTCATCCGCCTCGGGCGGATGACGTCCTAGACCGCCACCGCCAGCTCGGCGATTCCCGCCGCCACGTCGGCGCCAGACTTCTTCAGCGCGGCCAGCTCCTCCGCCGACAGCTCGAGCTCGACGATCTTCTCCACGCCCTTGGCGCCGAGAATCACCGGCACGCCGATGAAGAGATCCTTCATGCCGTACTCGCCCTGGAGAAGCACGGAGCATGGCACCAAGCGCTTCTGATCGGTGAGGATCGCCTCGACCATCTCGACCGCCGACATGGCGGGCGCGTAGTACGCCGAGCCGGTCTTCAGGAGCTTCACGATCTCGGCGCCGCCGTCGCGCGTGCGCTGGGCGATCTGCGCCAGGCGATCGGCCGGGATCATCTGCGTCACCGTGATGCCCGACACCGTGGTGTAGCGCGGCAGCGGCACCATCGAATCGCCGTGGCCGCCGAGCACCATCGCCTGCACGTCCGCGCCGGAGATCCCCAGCTCCATCGCGATGAAGGCGCGGAAGCGCGCCGAGTCGAGGATGCCGGCCATCCCGAGCACGCGGTGCTTGGGGAAGCCGCTCACCTTCCAGAACAGATGCGCCATCACGTCGAGCGGGTTGGTGACCACCACCACGTACGCGTTCGGCGCGTGCTGCTTCACCGCCTCGGCGGCCGGCCGCACGATGTCGGCGTTCGCCTTGAGCAGATCGCTGCGCGACATGCCGGGCTTGCGCGGGAAGCCGGCCGTCATGACCACCAGGTCGGCGCCCTTCACGGCGGAGAGATCATTCGCTCCTTCGATGCGGCCACCGGCTCCCCAGAGCGGCGCCGCCTGCTGCATGTCGAGCGCCTTACCCTGGGGCATGCCCTCCACGATGTCGATCAGCGTCACATCGGCGAGCCCACGCTCGGCGAGGAACAGCGCGGTGCTCGCGCCCACGTTCCCCGCCCCGATCACTGCCACCTTGCTCTTCACGGCTGCCTCCTTCCGCCTCGTGAAAAAGGCGCCACGCTCGACGAGGCGAACGTGACGCCGAAGAGTCTGGACTCTGTGGCGCGGCTAGGCGCTCTCGGCCGTGGCCGGGAGCGGCACCACGTGAATGCGCTTGCGCTCGCGTCCCCACCGCGTGAAGCGAACATGGCCGTCCACCATCGCGAACAGCGTGTCATCGCTGCCCTTGCCGACGTTGTCGCCGGGGTGGAAACGGGTGCCGCGCTGGCGCACCAGAATGCTGCCGGCCCGCACTTGTTCGCCACCGAAGCGCTTGACGCCCAGACGCTGGGCGTTCGACTCGCGGCCGTTCTTGGAAGAGGACTGTCCCTTTTTATGCGCCATGACGACTCCTACGCCTCGATGCCGGTGACGCGGATCCGCGTGAGCTCGTCGCGGTGGCCGCGACGCTTGCGGAAGTCGTTCCGACGCTTGAACTTGAAGATCCGCAGCTTCGGGCCGCGCAGATGCTCGACGACCTCCGCGGTCATCGTCGCCTCTTTCAAGTAGGGCTGGCCCACCAGGATGTTGTCGCCGGCGGCCACCATGAGGATCTGATCGAAGCTCAGTCGCTGTCCGGGGTCTCCGGCCAGCCGGGGAACCTCGATGACCTCGTCTTTGGAGACGCGGGTCTGCACACCGTTGATGTTGACGATCGCGTACACGATAACTCCTGATTCAGCAAATGATTGGGCGGACAGCTTCGAGCCGGTTCCGAGCTTTGGCCAGGCCCGGTGGCCAGCCAGAAGAACGCAACGAGCCTTTGTACCACCTCCGCGCCGAATGGGTCAAGACCACGGCATTTCGACTCGTGACACAGGTTTGGCTTGTGGCCGCGCCGGAGCAGAAGTTAGCTTCCAAGCGTCCGTCAGGACACCATCCCGCGCAAATCACCGCAGTCGCTCGGCCGAGCGTTGAGGCGTTCATGGCTCGAGGAAGGACTTGGAAGCTCCTTCTCGTCGAGGACGACAC
>Ga0066700_10001391_pt1 | contig 10056 bp, 10 predicted proteins | sample GraSoiAngelo_149_FD_66460 | JGI IMG/M metagenome (GOLD analysis project Ga0066700, IMG submission 66460) | Grasslands soil microbial communities from the Angelo Coastal Reserve, California, USA - 14_1009_09_30cm | ecosystem: Environmental > Terrestrial > Soil > Grasslands | place: USA...
CCGCAGCGTCAACGTCCGGTCGGCGTCGTGCCAGCTCTCGGCCTCATCGCTCGCGGCACCGTCGAGCGCGGGCCCGCTGTACTGGATGGCGATTTCGGGCCGCTCCAAGTCCACCCTCCCCCGCATCGGGCGCGTCCACTCGACTCCGTGCTGGTGGGGGACCCGCCGGTAGAGGGACACCTCGCCGTTCAGGACATCGCCGTCGATCGTGCCGGAGAACTCGCTCACCCGAGGCGAGTAGCGCTCCGCCAGCCCCCGGGGAGACACGATGACCAGCTCGCCGACCGCGACGACGCGGTTGCCGGTGAGCGAGATGTCGTACCGCGTGACGTACCGCCATCCGTGGATCGTCGCGTCCAATGCCAGCCAGGTCCCCTCGAGTCGCTGGAGCCCTGCGACGGCGGACGGCTCAGCCGCGAACCCCGCGAGGGGACTCGGGAGCGCCAGGCCGACGACCCCGAGGAGAAGCCACCCCGCCGCCCGACGCACTCGCCCGCTCATCATCGTCCGTACCTCTCGGCGTCCGGAGAAAGGGCGCCACTCACGGCGCCGGCACCGGCTGGCCGCGCTGTCGAATCCGCCGCGCCCGGGGGGGGGCGGCGGCACCGCGTCGGCCCGCGCCCGGCCCCGATACGCCCGGACCGAATGACCCGGATGGGCGGCACGAAAAATAGCAGCCGGGCTACGGAGAGGCAAGCCATGATTTGCCGCAGGCGCCCGCCCGCCGTCGAGATCCTGTGGCCACGCCGGCGGTCAGCGGCAGGTACGACTCGACGCGCTCGGCTCGAACGGACGCGAGGCTCGGGTGCGGGTCCAGGGCGATCGGCACCCGTCAGAGCCGCCAGCCGATCCACTCGGCGGTCGCACGCCCCATGATCCACTCGCGGTCCCCTCGGGAGAGAAAGTCGAGCGCGTCGGTAAAGAGGCGGATGGCGTCCGCGTAGGGACAGGTGAGGCGGGAGTAATCCGTGCCCCAGAGCATGCGCCGGGAGCCGAAGGCCTCGTAGATGCGGCGAACGTGCGAGTGGAGCCGCGGGAACGGGTAGGGCTCGCTCGAGTAGCACGGGAGCGCCGAGACTTTGGCCGCGACGGCCGGGTACTTCGCGAGCGCCAGGACCTGGTCGAGGTCCTCGAACGCGGCATCGTCCTTCAGCGCACCCGGCCGCGCGAGATGATCGAGGATCAGTCGGAGCCGGGGGTGTCGGGCGGCGATCGGGGCGAGGGCCGGGGCCTGCCCCGGCACGAATACCATCAGCGGGACCCCCGCCTGTTCCGCCGCCGCCCAAAACCAGTCGAGCGAGCCGTCGCCGAGCCAGGCCTGCCAGAGGGGCAGATGGAAAGTCAAGCGGATGCCGAGCATGCCGGGCTCGGAGAGCCAGTGCCGGAGCCGGCCCTCGGCGCCCGGCGCCGTCGGGTCGAATCGGCCCATCACGGCGAACCGGTCCGGATGAGCCCTGGCGGCAGTCAGCGCGTCAGAGTTGTCGTCGCCGATCCACGACGGCGGCACCAGTACGGCCCGTGCGACGCCGGCGCCGTCCATCACGCGAAGGACCTCCTCCGCGCTGAGCGAGCGTCCGTGGGCGTAGGCCGCCCGGCCCGGGGGCCAGGGACGACTCGGTGTGTCGGGATTCCAGACGTGAATCTGGGCATCAATGATCGTCATGGCGTCGTCTCCTCGGCGCGACGCGCCGTGCCGCCCCTGTCGAATCGCCAGTCCCCGCGGCGACCCGACCAATCGGCCTCGAACTCGGTCCGGCACGAAACAGCGACGTCTCCTCCGTCCGAGCGCGCGCCGAGCCCGGCCGCGGCGGGTCCTGGCAATCGACCGACGGGGCCCAGCGTCAGCGTGAATGGCGCGACCGCGTGGGACACCGGTCGTCGAACAGTCTCGTGTCGCCTGCCGCTCACCCGTCGCGGAACCCGGACGCCCGCGCCCGGCGCGCGTTGTCGAGCGCGCGGTCCACGTAGTAGCCGAGCACGGTGCCGTAGAAGACGGCGTGGGCGGGGAGCTGGTCCAGTGGGTCCCCGTTCGCCCGGATCCACTCCCACCCCGCCAGCGGCGCCACGGCGAGGAAGTTTACGGCCCAGAGCGCCACACCGTAGAGCCCCCCGGCGCCGACGACGATCGCGGTCGACGGCGACATTTCCGCCGAGGACATCACGAGGCCGAAGAACGCGCCGAATAGGGCGGACAGGAGTACGTGCAGGGCCCCGCCCGTGACGACGGCCGAGCCGAGCGGGTAGCCCGGGTCGAGCGCGGCCCCCGCGGTCACGATCCCGGCGGCGATCCGCGCCGACCTGCCGCCGCCGACCGCCACGATCTCGAACACCGCGAGCGGGACACCCGCCACGATCCCCCCGGCGAGGCCCTGGTCGAGCCACCACCAGAGGGGCGGGCGCGGCCAGCGCCAGTCCCGCGCGGGGGGCGTCCCCTCCGGTTGATGCGCCACGCCGACAGTATGCACTGGCGCGGGCGCGTGAGGGCCGGGGATGGCGGAGGCTACGCCGAGCGCGGCCAGTCGAGGCCGGGGTCCGAGATTCTCAGGAACTCAGCGCCCTAGCAGCACGGCGGGCGGCTCAGGACGAGCCGCCCCTGCTCTTTCGGGTCCAGAAGCGGAGACCACCGCGGAGCCCAGTTCACAGGGCTCCGGAACGGCCGCGATGGAGGGGGCGCTGGCGCAGGCCATCGATTCCCGCAACGGCCGCGCGCTGTCTAGCTCTCGAAGCCGCAGACGTCCCGGCCGCCCGCGACGGCGGTTTCCGGGGCGGCCCCGGTCGCCGGTCACCCCTGCTTTTTCGCGACGCCGTGGACGACCGAGGTCGTATCGGTCCCGATCAACTGAACCTCGTTATTCGAGGTGATCACAAAGGCCAGCGTCTCCGTATGCCCGGGGACGAACTGACAGGTCGCCGTCCCCATCCCTGTCGGGTCGACGGAATACATGCAGGAGAAGGTCTGGTGGATGACCGCCGCGCCGGTGGAGTATCCGACGCTCAGCGTTCGCAGGCCGTTCAGGATGTTGCCGTGCCCATCCGCATACAACGAGCCGACCGCGGCGACGCGGGTCCCGTCGACGAAGGCCCCGTCGAAGGAGAACCCGTACGTGCCCTGGACGTTGCCCACCGTGAAGGAGCCGGCGCCGGACCCCGAAGCGGCCAGCGTGACGAGCCCCAACGCCAACACCGGAACCGACAGCCATTTCGTCATCGACGATGCTCCTCTGGTCAGGTCGTTCGCGGCCACTCTGGCGGGGGCCACCAACCGCTCCCCGGTGCGTTCGCCGAGGCCTCACGTCACCGCGGCCGCACCGAGGCAGGTGGTGGGGAGATACAACTTTCGGGCCATCGGCGGTGGCATTGTAAGGACGGGAGTTTACAGCGACGGGTGTCGACCGGAGACTTCCCGGATGCGACAGTCGACTGTCGCGTCCGTCGCGCGATTAGCCAGACGCCCGGTCCAGGACTCGCTCGGGCCGGAGGCCCAGGGCCAGGAGCCTTCGGTAGAGCGTCGCGCGATGGATCCCGAGGATGCGGGCGGCCCGGCTGATGTTCCCCCCCTCCCGGCGCAGGACGTCGAGGACGTGTCGCCGGTCGACGGTCGCGAGGCTCTCCGCGCGGTCGGCGTCGAGGGCGTCCGGCGTCCGTCCGCCGCTCAGGCGAGCGGGGAGAGCGTCCGGGGTCAGTGTCGCTCCACGACTCAAGATACACGCCCGCTGGATCACGTTCTCCAGCTCGCGCACGTTGCCCGGCCACGCGTACTCGACGAGCCAGCCGAGACACTCGGGGGGGACGGCCTTGGGAGCCACGCCCAAGGCCCGGCAGAATCGCGCCACGAAATGGGTGACGAGGAGGGGGATGTCCCCCTGTCGTTCTCGCAGCGGGGGAAGTTCGACCGGCACCACGTCGAGGCGATGGAAGAGGTCCGCGCGGAAGGTGCCCTGGGACACCATCGCGCGGAGGTCCCGGTTCGAGGCGGCGATGACCCGGACGTCGACCTGCACCGCTCGTCCCCGTCCGATCCGCGCGACCCGCCGCTCCTGGAGGAACCGAAGCAGTTTCGGCTGAACGTCCAGCGTCAGCTCGCCAACCTCGTCGAGGAAGAGGCTCCCGCGGTCGGCGTCCTCCAGCTTTCCGCGACGCGCGCTCACGGCCCCCGTGAACGCGCCGCGTTCGTGGCCGAAGACCTCGCTCTCGAAGAGCGACACGGGAACAGAGGGACAGTCGACGACGACAAAGGGACCGGCAGCACGCGGGCTCCCCCGGTGGATCATCCCCGCGACGAGCTCCTTCCCGGTGCCCGTCTCTCCGGTAATGAGGACGGTCGCGGTGGTCGGTGCGACCTCTTCGACGAGTCCCCGCACGGCGCGAATTTTCGGATCGGCTCCGAGCAGTCCAGGGGCGTCCGCGGCCACGTCGCCCGCGAGAGCGGGGGGCTCAGGGAGGACGCTCGGTCCCCCCCGTCGACCCCCCCCGGCCGCCGACAGCACAGCCTGGCGGAGCGAGTCGACGCCGATCGGCTTTCGCAGGTAGTCGCGCGCCCCCAATCTCATGGCGGCCACCGCGCTGTCCAAGTCGCCGTAGCCCGTGAGGATCACGACCGCGGGCACCGCTCCGTCACCCGCCAGCGCCCTGAGGACCTCGAGCCCACCCCAGCCCGGCATCTTGAGATCGAGGAGGACGACGTCGAAGTCCGCGCTCCGAATCAAGTCGAGCGCGTGAGGACCCGAGTGGGACTCTATGACCCGACATCCGCTGAGCGCGTCCCGCACAAACTCGCAGACGCGCGGCTCGTCGTCGACGATCAGGACGTCCAGACCGGCCCTCATCACAGTACGCCTCCGGGGAGGACGGCGACCGCCCCCCGCTCGGGTAGAAGGCAACCCGCGTACCAATCGATAACTGGCTGATCTGCCGGTCGAGTTTGACGCGGGTCGCCTCGTGAGTGTGCCCCCTGGGCATCGACAGGACAGCGTGGCACGGGGAGTCCTGCGGTCTCGCCTCCCCGCCCCCCGGCCTGGCGGGATGAAGTGTCCGGAGACCCCCATTTGACCAGCGCGCAGAAGTTCGGAGAGACTCGTGCGTGAGGCTCTGACGCCTGAGGAGGGGCGATGCAAAGAGACGACGTGGAGCGCCGTGTGCTGGACGCCGTAGGGCGCGCGATGGGGCAGTTCTCGATGCTGCGGCCGGGTGACCGGGTCGCCGTGGGGGTGTCGGGGGGAAAGGACAGCCTCTGCCTGCTCCATGCCCTCGTCCTCCACCAGCGACGCGTGCCGGTCAGCTACGAGCTGATCGTCCTCACCATCGAGCAGGGCAAGTTCACGGCCCCGATCACGGCGCTCGCGTCGCAGATCGAGCGCCTGGGGGTCCGATGGGTGGTGCGCGAGGACCCCGCCACGCTCCGGCTCGTGCGAGCGGGCGCCGCGCACGGCTGCGACGTCTGCAGCCGCCACCGGCGACGCACCCTCTACCAGGTCGCCGCGGAGCTCGGCTGCACGACCTTGGCGCTCGGTCACACGGCCGACGACTGCGCGGAGGCGCTCCTGCGGAACATCCTGTTCAACGGCCGGATCGCCTCCCTGCCGCCGGTCGCCCAGTCGCGGAAGGGAACGCTCCGGCTGATCCGCCCGCTCGTCTACGCCACCGAGGAGTTGACGGCCGCGTACGCGACCGCCCAAGGGTTCCGCACCGTCGGCTGCGTCTGCGGCGAGCGGGCGAGCGTGCGCCGGGAGATCCGCGACTTCCTCGCGGGCCTCCGTCACCGGCACCCGGGCGTGGCGGAATCGATCGGCGCCGCCCTCGCCAACGTGAGCCCCTACACGCTGTTCGACCGAGCGCTCACCAAGGCGGGCGCTGACGTCTCGCCGGCTCTCGCCGGGGCGCCGGACGAGGACGCGTCGCGCGCGTGACCCGGCCGCCTCTCCAGGCGCTCCTGCTCGATCTCGACGACACCCTCCTCGACTACTCCGGCTCCGCCGCCCGGTGCTGGGAGGAGGCGTGCCGGGCCGTCGCCGGACCAGCGGGGGTGGACCCGGAGGCGCTCGCCGGAGCCATCGCCCTAGTCGGTCCCTGGTTCTGGTCGGATCCCGCGCGCCACCGCCGCGAGCGCGTCGACATGCTGCGCGCCTGGGAGCGGATCGGCGCGCGCGCGCTGGCGCGCCTCGGGGTCGCCCCCGACGGCCTCGCGGCCGCCCTGGCCCGGGACTTCGCCGCCCGCCGCCGGGAGGCGATCCGCCTCTTCCCCGACGCACGCGGGACCCTCGAGCGGCTCCGGCGTCGGGGCATTCCGCTCGCCCTCGTGACGAACGGCGACGCGGGCCAGCAGCGCGACAAGATCGAGCAGCACGACCTCGCACGCTATTTCGACGCGATCGTCATTGAGGGGGAGTTCGGCGCCGGCAAGCCCGACGAGGTGGTCTACCGGCACGCGCTGGCCGCGCTCGGCGTCGCGCCCGCCGAGGCCTGGATGGCGGGCGACCATCTGGAGTTCGACGTGGAAGCGCCGCAGCGGCTCGGGCTTCGCGGCGTGTGGGTCGATCGCCCCGGACGCGGCCTGCCCGCGGAGAGCACGGTCCGGCCCGACCGGATCATCCGCGCGCTGGGAGAGCTGACCGACGGGCTCTGATCTGACGTCAACGGCGCGTCGCTGTCCGCGAGGCGCTCGTCTACCTTCGACGGACGTAACGACGGCGGACTGGCGGGCGCGATCGCGGAAATGGCCGGCGTCGCCCTGCGATCCGGGGCCGCCGGTCGGAGTAGGAACTATCAGCGGCACTGCGGCCGTGGAATCGACTCGACGCGAGACGACTTTCATACGTGGGTTGAGGAGAAACGGCTTTATGTCGTGAAGGTTATCCGTGCCGTCCTTCGATTGGTGGCCCCATATCGGAAGCTGCTGCGCTGGTCCATCGGGAGTCTTGCTCCTACACCGTCTCTATCGGATTAGCCTCCTCTCTATGTCACTTTGCCGCCTCCAGGGGACACGCTCCTAGAGGGGGTCGCGTGAGCTGGCTCGTGACCCCACCCGTGAGCGACCGCGGCCGCGTCGTGGCGGCCGACACGAGCGCTCGCCGCGTATGGACCTCACAGGCCCAACGCCTTCCGGAGTCCTTGATCGATCGCCTCCACATCGGGCGTGGCCATCGTGCCCAGCTTTCGATCGATCATGGTTCGCTTGATCGTCCGGAAGATTGCGGTCGCCACGGAGGGGAAGAGCAAACCGGCCCCCTTCCAGTCTGAGATCAAGTGATCGCAGAAAAGACGACGTCGCGCCACATTGCTGGTAATGGCCGCCACGATTACTTCCTGCCGCCCCCGGTGGTAGGCGGCAGAGCTGATCACGACGGCGGGGCGAACTTTCTTCCCCGACTCATCGGAAAACACGAACCCTACCAAGACGACGTCGCCTCGGCTACACGCGGTCATATTGCGAATCTCGCGGGTTGTCCCAGAGCCCCGCGAGCACGGGATCCGCCTTTGCGGTCAAGGCGAGCATGCCCTCGCTCTCATCCCCGAGGTCTTCGCGCAACCGTTCCTCGATCGCCTCCAGGATATACTGCCGGACCGTGAGGTCTCGCTTCGCGGCGGCCAGCCGGAGGCGACGCCGCACTTCTGGCCGTACGTCGAGGCTGATCCGCGGCCGTTTCGGCGATGACTCCATTGGTCGTGGCATCTGCGTTCCCCCCCTTCGCGACGAAGGGTGACACAGAGTGTCCATGGTGTCAATGACGCCAAGGAACATCGATCAGCTGAATGGTAGCCGAGCGCCCGGTACCAGCGGTCAGGCGCGACGGCCCCCCCTCGGGAGTCGGCTGGGCGGGCCCCGGCCGACCGGCCGCGTCAGCGGCTCGCGGGGCGGAAGATCGGACCGCGCAGCTCGTCGATCGAGGCCAGCGTGACGGGCTGGCCCGCCGAGAGCCCCGCGGGGTCGCCCTCGAGGCGCGCCGTGAGCCGCGGGCCCTCCACCAGCTCGAGGAGGCCGACCGCGTACGGCGCCTCGGCCTCGTAGCGCGCGGGCGCCACACGGATCACCGTCCACGAGACGAGCCGGCCGCGCCCCGAGAGGGTGACGTCGCTGCCGTCGGCGGCGCCGCAGGCGGGGCAGGAGCGTCCCCGATCGAGCGAGAGGGTGCCGCAGCCGGCGCAGCGACGGGCCGGGAGCGTCAGAGCCTCCCGAGGATCGTCACCGTGCTGACGACGCCGGTCCCGCCGAGGTTGTGGGCGAGGGCGACCTCGGCGTTCCGCACCTGGTTCGCGGCGTCGCCGCGGAGCTGGCGCACGAGCTCGTAGACCTGGGCACAGCCGGTCGCGCCGACCGGGTGGCCCTTGGCGATGAGCCCCCCGGAGGGGTTGACGGCGACCTTGCCGTCGAGGCCGGTCCAGCCTTCCTCGACGGCCGGCCCGCCCTTGCCCTTCGGAAAGAAGCCCAGGTCCTCGGTGGCGACGATCTCGGCGATCGTGAAGCAGTCGTGCACCTCCGCCACCTGGACCTCGGCGGGGGTCACCCGCGCCATCGCGTAGGCTTCGCGCGCGGCGCGCACGGTCGCCGGGAACGACGTGAGGTCCGTCGTCTCCCAGAGCGTCGCTGGCCCGGTGGCGTGCCCGCTGCCGAGCACCCGGACGGGCGTGCGGTGAAAGTCACGGCCGCGGTCGGCGGGGCAGAGCACGAGGGCGGCGGCGCCGTCGGAGATGGGCGGGCAGTCGAAGAGCCGGAGGGGGTCGGCGATCAGCCGCGAGCCGAGGACCTCGTCGAGGGTGACCCGCCGGCGGAACTGGGCCTTCGGGTTGGCCGCGCCGAGCCCGTGGTTCTTGACCGAGACGAGCCCGACCTGCTCGCGCGTGGTGCCGTAGCGCGCCATGTGCTCGCGCATGATGATGCCGAACGCGCCCGGAAAGGTGAGCCCCGTGCGCATCTCGCGCTCCTCGTCGCCCGCGGTGGCGAGGGCGGCGGTCACCTCGGGGGTCGGCGACGCGGTCATCTTCTCGGCGCCCGCCACCAGGACGAAGTCGTAGAGGCCGAGCGCGATTCCGAGGACGCCGTGGCGGAGCGCGATGCCCCCCGAGGCGCAGGCGCCCTCGACCTTCGTGGCCGGGATGCCCGGGAGTCCGAGCCGCCCGGCGAGGAGTGCGGCCAGCGAGCCCTGGCTCGCGAGCCGCTCGCCGACGAAGTTACCGACATAGAGGGCCTGGATCTGCCCGCGCGGGACGCGCGAGTCGGCCAGCGCCTCGCGGCACGCGGCGACGGCGAGCTCGACGAGGCCCGTGCCCTCCACCCGACCGAACGGGGTGGAGCCGACGCCAACGATCGCCACCTCTCGCATGGACGGCCCCCCTCCCTTTCTACTCTACCCCCGTCAGGGCTCGGGGGGGCGCGACCGCCTGGGGCCGGCCCCGGGCGCTTCTCCCGCGGGCGCGCCGAGTCGCCCGCCGGGCGCGCCGACCCCGGGCCCGGTCAGGAGCCGTCGCACGTCGTCGGCGTAGCGGACCTCCGAGTCGTCCTGGGGCCGGTAGCCCAGCACGCGGCGGGCGCTCTCGAGCGACCAAAAGGCCCGGGTGTTGTCGCTGACCCCGTAGACCACGAGCCAGGGGACGCCGTGCTCGTTCTCGATGCGCGGCGTCTCGATGCTCCGGCGGAAGAGCTGACGGAGGTCGCGCTCGCTCACCCACGCCCCGAGGTCGCGCTTGAAGTTGGCGAGGCCCGACCCGCCGGGCCCCACATGCTGCTCCCGGAGCGGACCCTCGTAGTGCGCGCCCGACACGTCGCGGGGCGCGCCGATCCGCACCTGCACCACTTCGAGCTTCCGGCCGAAGGCGCCAGAGGCGTAGACGAAGCCCAGGAGCTCGTAGCAGGCCTTCGCCCAGCCGTAGAAGTTGTCGGACAGCGGCGGGTCGTCGGGGGAGACCAGCTCGCGCCCGCGCGCGTGGACCAGCGCGTGCTCGTACCAGTCGGCCGCGTGATTCGAGCTCGCCGCGACCACCCGTCGCACGCCGGCGTCGTAGGCGGCGCGGTAGACGTTCTGGGCCATCCGGACGTTGGCGAACTCGGTCTCGAACCGGTCG
>Ga0066700_10001394_pt1 | contig 10052 bp, 4 predicted proteins | sample GraSoiAngelo_149_FD_66460 | JGI IMG/M metagenome (GOLD analysis project Ga0066700, IMG submission 66460) | Grasslands soil microbial communities from the Angelo Coastal Reserve, California, USA - 14_1009_09_30cm | ecosystem: Environmental > Terrestrial > Soil > Grasslands | place: USA...
CAGGTCGCCCAACGACTGCGCCTGCTTCAGGATCGAGAAGGTGTAAGGCTGGCCCGGGATCGGGACGTCCTTGGTGTCGTCCTGCACGACCTGAAGGAACAGGCCTGTCTTCGGACCACCTTTGTGCAGCTGCCCGGTCGAGTGGAGGAACCGGGGACCGTATCCGGCCGTGGTGGCGATCCGGCTGCCGTCCCGGACCGAGGTGCGGATGGAGGCGAGCGCCGCCTGCGAGGCGATGGTGCGCGTGGTGTAGGCCATGATGGCGAAGTAAGCGCCGGCCTTGGAGCGTTCGAGGAGCGACTTGATGCCGGCCTTGGCGCGAGACGCCGCCACCGACTCGGCTTGCGGCAGCCTGCCCTTGCTCTTGAAGGTCGCCAGCACCTTCTTGGTGTTGTCCTTCGACTCCTGCACGTTGGGCTGGTCAAAGGCGTCGATGCGCAGAACCGACCCGGCGACCGCCGTGGCGATCTCCCACCGCAGGAATTCGCCGCCGAGGTCGAGCTTGTCCCGGAGCGTCAGCGTGACCACCGGCTGGCCGGCCTTCTCCAGCGCCTGCACTGCGCGATTCGGCGCCTCGCCATCCATGCGGATGTAGACGAACAACCTGTCCTCTCCGTATGCCCCGGGCTTGCCCAAGGGCTCGCCCTCCACGGGCACGATGCCCTTGCCCTCCTTGCCCGTGCTCTCGGCGATCAGCTGCTCCACCCAGTAGCCGAAGGTGGCGACCTTCGGAGAGGTGATCAACGTGACCTTGTTCCGGCCCCGAAGCGCCAGCTCGCCCATCACCGCGCCCAGCCAGGCGCCCGGGTTTTTGTCGACCGGAACCGAGTCGGCGCATGAGTGTGCCATCTCGACTGCGCGCTCCAGCATCTCGGCCACGTCGACTCCCATCAGCGCTCCGGGCACCAGCCCGAAGTAGCTGAGCGCTGAGTAACGCCCTCCTATGTCTGGCGGGTTGCGGAAGATCCACCGGAAGCCGTGATCCTTGGCCAGCTTCTCCAGCGAGGTGCCCGGATCGGTGATGGCCGCGAAGTGCCGGCCCGTGGCGCCCGCGCGCCCTCCGGACTGCGCCTGTTCCCAGAAATACGCGAAGTGCGAAAGCGTCTCGGTGGTCTCGCCTGACTTGGAGGCGACGATGAACAGGGTGTCCTGGATGCGGATCGAGGAGCGTACGGCGAGTATCGAAGCTGGGTCGGTGGTGTCCAGCACGTGCAGGCGGGGGTGGCCCTTGACCGGGCCGAAGGTGTTGCGGAGCACATCGGGGCACAGGCTCGAGCCGCCCATGCCGAGGAGCACCACGTCGGAGTAGGTGCGTCCGTCACGGGCGAGGTCTCGCAGCTCGGGCGCGTGCTCGAGCATCTTCTCCGCGACTGAAAGCCAGCCGAGCCGGTCGCGAATCTCCTCGCGCTTGGCAGGGTTGGCGGTCCAGAGCGTCGAGTCCTTGGCCCAAAGCCGGCGCGGCGCGTCGTCCTTCTGGAGCTGCGCGATGCGAGCGTCGACCGCGGGCTGGAGCTTGGCGAGGCTGTACCACTGGCGCGGCCCCTTCCCGGCCTTGATCTTCTGGCTCTCCTTGCGCAGAGTGTCGAGCAGGCTCTCGAAAGACTTGGTGAACGACTCCACGCCTTCGATCTCGAGCTCGCGAGTGACCTGGTCCAGGTCGACGCCTACGTCTGCCAGCTGCTTCAGCTGACGCTTGGCGAGCTCGACGTTCTCGTCGAGGCTCCGCCGCACCTCGCCATGCTCGCGAAACGCGGCGAGCGTCGCGGGCGGGATGGTGTCCACGGTGTCGGGTCCGATCAGCTCTTCGACGTAATAGGTGTCGGGATATCGTGGGTCCTTCGTCGAGGTGCTCGCCCATAGGCAGCGCTGCGTCCGGGCGCCGGCCTTGCGCAGCTTCTCCCAGCGCGGCCCGCTGAAAAGCTGCTGGAAGCGCTCGTATGCCATCTTCGAGTTGGCGATCGCTGCTTTTCCGTAGAGGCGCTCGAGGGAGCGCTTCTGCGCCGGATCCGTGCTCAGTCCGACCTTCTCCGAGAGGACCTTGTCCACCTTCGTGTCCACGCGGCTCACGAAGAAGCTGGCCACGCTCGCGACGCGACTCAGGTCGCCGCCCTGCTTGTGAAGCTTTTCGAGGCCGGACACGTAGGCCTCGACCACCTCCATGTAGCGGTCGACCGAGAAGATCAGCGTGATGTTGATGTTGTGGCCCTTGGAGATCTGGTCGAAGATCGCAGGCAGGCCCTCCTTGGTGGCGGGGATCTTCACCATCACGTTCGGACGCCGGCACTGGTCGTGCAGGTACTCGGCAAATGTGATCGTGCGTCTCGTGTTGGTGGCGATCGTCGGGCCGACCTCGATGCTGACGAAGCCGTCCTTGCCCTTGGTCCTGTCATAGACCGGCCGGAACACGTCCGCGGCCGCCTGTACGTCCGCGACCATCAGCTCCCACAGCATGTCGTCAGGCTTTTTCCGCGCCCGGACCATCTGCACCATCGCCTCGTCGTAGTCGGTCGAACCGCTCACGGCCTTCTCGAAGATGGTCGGGTTTGAGGTCACACCGGTCAGGCCCTCATCACGCAGGCGGGCCAGCTCCCCCGAGCTGATCAGCTGCCGGCGGATGTTGTCGAGCCAGAGCGACTGGCCCTGCTTCTTCAGCTCCCTGAGCGCGGTGGAGGTGGCCATCAGCGGGAGGCCGCGAGCTTGGTTGCAGCGGCGACGATGTGCTTGCTGGAGATGCCCGCCGCGTTCATGAGCTCATCAGGCTTGCCGGATGTCGGCAGCCCCTTGACGGCGAGGTGCGCGATCTTTGGAGCGCCGTCTGCGGCGAGTGCCTCCATCACGGCGGCGCCGATGCCTCCCTCCGGGTAGTGGTCCTCGACCACCACCAGCCGGCCCTTGGTGACCTTCGCGGCTTCGCGCAGAGTCTTCACGTCCAGGGGCTTCAACGAGTAGAGGTCGATGACCCTGGCTGCAATCTTCTTCTTCGCCAGCGCGTCGGCAGCTGCGAGGCAGGCGTGCAGTGTCACGCCCGCACCGATCAGGGCCACGCGGTCCTTCGGGCTCTGCCGCAGCACCTTCGAGCCGCCGATCTTGAACGTCTCGTTGGGCCCGTAGAGGGTCGGATAGGCGCCGCGAGTGGTGCGCATGTAGACGATGCCATCGAGTCCTGCCATCAGCTCGGTCAGCTTTGCCGCCTGGTTGGGGTCGCTCGGGTAAAGCACAGTCGCGCCGTGGATGGCGCGCATGGAGGCCAGATCTTCGAGCGCCATCTGCGACGGCCCGTCCTGGCCGATCTCGACCCCGGCGTGCGAGCCGACCAGCCGGATGTTGGCCTGCGAGATGGCGGCCATGCGGATGAAGTCGTACGCGCGCGTAAAGAAGGCGGCGAAGGTGGAGGCGAATGGCCTGTAGCCCCGCACGCTCATCCCGACTGCGCACGCCACCAGCTGCTGCTCGGCGATGAAGATCTCGAAGAAGCGCTCCGGGTGGGCCTTGGCGAACTCGTCGGCGTGCGTCGAGTTCGAGACCTCGCCATCCATCGCGACCACGTCGGGGATCGCGGCCAGCGCCAGCAGCGCGTCCCCGTAGGCCTTGCGCGTGGCCACCTTGTCCTCTTTCTTGTACGTGGGCAGGTTCACCGCGGGGAGCGCCAGCGAGCCGTCCTTGCGCTTGATGGCCGGCGATCCGGACTCCGGCTTGCTGGTCTTGACCTTCAGGTGGCGAATGCCGCCGAGCTCCTTGATCGCGCGTTCGGCCATGTCTGCGGGCAGCGCCTTGCCATGCCAGCCGTCCTTGTTCTCGATCTCGGAGAAGCCTTTGCCCTTGACTGTCTTGGCGATGATCACAGTCGGCTTTCCGGTGTTCGAGAGCGCACCGCCGAAGGCGCGGTCGATGGCAGTGATGTCATGGCCGTCGATGACGATCGGGACGCATCCGAAAGCCTCCGCCCGGCGGCGGTAGGTGTCGGTGTTCCAGCCGTACTCGGTCTCGCCGCGCTGGCCCAACCGGTTGATGTCGAAGATCGCGGTCAGGTTCGACAGGCCGTAGAAGCTCGCTTTGTCGAGCGCTTCCCAGATGGATCCCTCGGCGAGCTCGGAGTCGCCGCACAGCACCCACACGTGGTACGGCAGCTTGTCCAGGTTCTTGCCCGCCAGCGCCACACCGACGGCGATCGGCAGGCCCTGGCCCAGGGAGCCGGTGGCCACGTCAACCCATGGAATCGCCGGCGTCGGGTGGCCCTGAAGCCGAGAGCCGAACTGACGGAAGGTCATCATCTCGGCGTCGGTGATCGCGCCGACCGCCTTGAACATCGCGTAGCACAGCGGCGACGCGTGGCCCTTGGAGTAGATCAGGTGGTCGTTGTTCGGGTCTTTCGGCCGCGCCCAGTCGTACTGGAGGTAGCGGGCGATGAGGACCGCGATCAGGTCCGCCGCGGACATCGACGAGGTCGGATGGCCCGAGCCGGCGGCCGTGCTGCAGCGGATCGAGTCCACCCGCAGCTGCTGGCCAAGCTGGCGGACGAACTCGAGGTCGGTCGTTGACTGCGTCTCGGTGACAGCCATGCTCACTCCCTACAAATAGACGTGGGAGCATCCCGCCTCGATCGGCGCGGGATGTCAGTGTTTAGTGAGCTAAGTTTATCGAGCCGTCGAGATTGTCTCGATTTCGTTGCCGAGTGCCGGCAGCCGGACGCGGCGAGTGCTAGGCGATGGTTGAAGCCAGGCGCTCGACCTCGCCGACCATCCCGTCCAGGATGTTCAGGCCGGCATCCCAGAAGGCCGGGTCCGTGATGTCCATCCCGATCTTCTTCACCAGCTCGTCGGGCCTGGTCGACCCACCGGCAGCCAGGAACTCCAGGTAGTCATCCACGAAGGCTTGGCCGCGCTCCAGGTAGCGGTGATAGACAGCCAGCGCGAGCAGGTTGCCGAAGGCGTAGGCGTACACGTAACCCGGTGTATGGAGAAAGTGGCCGACGTAGCTCCACCAGACCTTGTGCTCCTCGGTCAGCGTCAAGCCGTCTCCGAACATGGGCTGCAGCTTGGCCTGGAAAAGCTCGTTCAGCTGGTCGACCGACAGCTCGCCCTCCGCACGCCGGGCCGTGTGGCAGGCGTCTTCGAAGCGGTTGAACGCCACCTGCCGGAAGACTGTCGCGAACGCGTCCTCGACCTGGTTGCACAGAAGTCCCAGGCGGATCTTCGGGTCCCTTTCCTCCGCCATGATCCTGTCGAAGGTCATCGCCTCACCGAAGACCGAGGCGGTCTCGGCCAGGGTGAGTGGTGGCTGGTAGTCGAAGTAGTTCTGCTTTGACGCCAGCTGGTCGTGCAGGCCGTGGCCCAGCTCGTGGGCCATCACCAACGCGTCCCGGAACTTACCTGTGAAGTTGAGCATCACGTAGGGATGGTGCCGGGGTGAAACCTGCATGCAGTAGGCACCGCCTGCCTTGTTCGGCACCACCGGGGCGTCGATCCAGCCATGGGCGAAGAATTCCTCGATCAGCTTCCCGACCTTCGGCGAAAACCTCTGGTACGAGCCGAGCACGAGTTCCCTCGCTTCGTCCCAGGTGAGGTTCCGCTCGCTCCCTGCGACCGGGGCGTACCGGTCCCACTCGTGAAGCTCTTCCCCACCAAGCAACCGCCTTTTGACGCGGTAGTAGCGGACGCAAACGTCGTATCGAGCCGTGACCGCCTCGACCAGCGCCTGCACCGCTGCGTCCGACGTCTCGTTGGCCAGGTTGCGAGATGAGATCCAGCTTGGGAAATGCCGCAAACGGTCGTCGATGGACTTCTCCTGCAGGATCGTGTTGAAGATGTAGGCGCGTGTGCGCACATCCCGCGTGAGGGCACCGGTGACCGCCGCGCTGGCCCGCCGCCGCACGCTGCGGTCGGAGTCACGAAGCGCTGTCAGCGCCTCCTCGAGCCCGAGGTCGCGGCCGTCCAGGTCCATGCGGATCCCCGCGCAGAGCTCCTCAAACAGCCGCACCCAGGCCCCGCTGCCGACCGGGCTGAAGTCTGTAAGCACGCGCTCCTCCGGCTCGGACAGCTGGTGGGGGCGGAACTTGCGGGCTTCCTCCACGTGATGCCGGTAGCGAGCGGACTCGGGATTGGCGAATAGCACCGCCGCCTGCTCGTCACTGATCTGGGCAAGCTCGAGCGCGATGAAGACCCCATGCGCGCCCCGCTCGGCCGCCGCCTCCCGAACCCTGGCCAGCAGGCGACCCGCCCCTGGGTCCTGAGTGTTCTGGCTGTGCAGCAGGTAGGCGTAGACCTCGGGCTTGATCGCGGTCTCCTCGGCGAGTTCGAGCTCGGCCATCATGCCCGCGAAGGCGTGCGGCTCGAGCGATCCGAGCGTGCCCCTGTAGCGTGTCTCGAACGACCGGGCGAAGTCGAGCGCCTTGGCGAGCGTGGCTTCCAGCGCGGGGTCAGCCGGCGAGGCGAAGAGGTCGCTGAGGTCCCACCGGATCGTCTCGGACCCGTTCTTGACCACGGTTTGCGCCACGAGGGGTCAGAATACCCGCTCTCGTAACAGCGCTGTCAGGGCCGCGTTTGAACCAGCAAATGTGGCGGCTGCTGTTGGGTCTCATCGTCGTGACCTCCTGCAGCTCATCGCCGGACGCGGCCTTTCAGCCGCCGGCCTCGCCACCTGTAGCGAGCCCAACTCCCGCCCGCTCAGGAGTGCTCGCGGCCGTCTCAGGTCCGGACGACGTGATCCGCCTGATGGGCTCCGACGGTGCGGTGGTCGCCTCGGCGCCTTCAGCACCGGCGCGCTACCGCCAGAACTTCCTGATGCCATGGTTCAGCGCCACGCAGACGAGGGTCTATTTCCTGTACGGCGGCTCAGACGTCCGCTACCTCACGCCTCGCGGCGAGACCGGTTCGATCACACGAGTCACTCTCGCTCCCAACCAGCAGGCCGGCATCTCCGTGAGCCCAGACGATCGGCGGATCGCGGTCGCCATCCTCAACTACACGCCCCCGCCGGGCTCGCAGACGGTGGTCAACCCCCCGACCTACGACGGCATGCGCCTGTACGTTGAGGACCTGCACGGCGGCGGCCACCACGCGGACATCTTCGCCTCCACCGAGGTGGCCGAATTTCCGATTGGCTGGATCAACGGGCGGCTGGTGATGGCGGTCAGCAGTCCTGTCTGCTGCCAGCTGCTCGCGATCAATCCCTATGGGGCGACCTCGTACCACGTCATCGACCCCGCCAACGGCGTGCGGTTGGCTGACCTTTGCCCGAACAGCCTCGGGCCCGTCGGACCTGTGGAACCGATCGGCACCGCCTGCTGGGAGGACCATGCTGAACCTCGCTACCAGCGCTGGGACGGCAGCCCGTTTCCCACCCCGACCGCGATGACGTCGCCGTTCCAATACCTGAACGCCCTGTCACCCGACGGCACCAGGGTGGCTGCCGGCGGGGCCCAGATTCGAATTTTGCGCGGCGGCCAGGGCGACGACCAACTCGGCGAAGGCGGATTTGTCTACGGATGGCTCGACGACTCGCACCTGATCTACGAGCCGGTCGGCGGCACGATCCGGGCGTTCGATCTCTTCACGCGGACGAGCGTCGCCCTGGACCGCTCTTACTACTACCTGGGTGTGTTTCCAGCCGCGATCAGCTGACCGTCAGCTGCTTCTCCAGCTCGAGAACTCGATCCGGCTGCGGCCACCGCCCGGCGTACGCGCCCTCGTTGACCGCCTCCGTGACCTCCGCCAGCAGGGGCATCGGTGCAAGCCCGCTCACCTCACGCATGTATTCGAGCGGAGTCTCCGGCGGACCACGACGGCGCCCGGCCCGCTCCTGCAGCCGGTCGTAGAGGCGCAGCAGCTCGGATTCACCCGGCGCAGCTTGTGAACCGAGAGATATGAGCCGGCGCTTGCGCCGCACACGCAGCCATGCCCAGAGCAGCGTGACCACCAGGCCGATCGCGATCGCCGGAGGTATGACCCCGAGGAAACCCATGGACGCGAGCACCGCCGGGGCCGCCCCGATGCTGAGGTGTGGGATCAGCCGGGCCAGCCCGGCTGCCGCCCAGTGGTTGGGGAACCGTGTCGCGGGCAGCGCCGAGAAGCTGGGCGTCGGATCGACGGGCACCCACCCGTCGTGGGGAAACCAGACCTCGACCCAGGCATGCGCGTCCCTCTCTCGGACGACGGCCTGGTTGAGCACGGGGTCGTAGTCGCCGGTCGCATATCCCGTGACCAGGCGGGCCGGGATGCCGACGCTCCTGAACATGAGCACGGCGGCGGTCGCGAACTGCTCGCAGTAGCCGGCCTTGACGTCGAAGAGGAACCAGTCCACGGGGTCCCGGCCTGGCGGCACGTGGCCGAGGTCGAGCGTGTACGTGTAGCTGTGCTGCAGGTAGGTCGTCAGCGCCATCACGGCGCCGTACTGGCTGGTCGTGTTCTTGACGAGCTTGGAGGCGAGATCCTGCGCGCGATAGGAGAGCGAGCCCTTCAGGTACACGTCCATTGCCTTGGGCAGTGAGTCGGTCACGATCGAACCGTCTTGCTCCAGTCGCGCCGCGGACAGGTCGGGGATGTAGGACACGACCGAATAGGTGGTTCCAGGTCTGAGCACGTCAGGCGTGTGGAACGTGCCGTAAGCGTCGCGGCGCAGCCCCGACACCGGGACGTAAAGGCTCTGGATCGGAGCTGCCGAGTTGATGACGCCCGGCATCGTGCGCGCGACCCGGAACACCTGGACGAAGGTGCCGAGGTTGGCTTCAGGGGGAGGCTCCAGGAGTCGAGCCGGGACGTACGGCGGGTACTGGTAGACGGCGTTGGGCTGCGAGGCCGTCCAGATGCCGTTGTCATAACTGTCGAAGACGAGGCCTCTCCAGTAAGCGGGAGCTCCCGTCCTGACATACATCACCGGCGAGTCACCCAATCGGCCACGGAAATGCAGGTCGACCGAGCCCGAGGTGTCGCCACTGATCTGCACCAGGGGCAGGATCGGGTTCTCCAGCTCGCCCCTGAACTGGGCATAGGAAGGCAGGGAGACCACCAGCGGGCCCGTCGGGTCAAAGGTCGGCTGCGGGATGAAGATGAAGGCGGCAACACCCAGGAGCGTCGCCCCGGCCAGGAAGGTGCCGGCGGCCCTCGGGAGGGCGAATCGCGCCCCCATCCGGCGCAGGTGCGACGCGCTCCAGAACCCGGCCAGGCAGGCGGCCCACATCAAGACCAGCAAGCCGAACGGGTAGTCCCACGCATAGACGGACGCCAGGTAGAGGATCGCGAGGCTGATCCAGAGGCTCGAGTAGCAGTTGCGCCGAGTCTTGAGGTCGAAGCTCGTGACCGCGACGAGCAGGATGGCGAAGTTCGCCTGCGGCATCACGCCCCCGAACAGCGCGCCGACCGAGTCCGCGAGAAAGTAGGAAAGGGACGCGACCACGAGCGAGGCGACGAAGACCTGGCCCCAGAAGGTTCGCTTCCGATTCCTGCCCCGAAAGCTGACCAGGTGGCCGGCGATCGCGACACCAAACCCGAGCGCGGGGATGACGTAGTCCTGGCCGTACAGCACGACCGCCAGGACCGCGACAGCAAATGCAGAGAGGACAACGACTCGCCCTTCGAGTGACTGCTCGACAGGAGACGCCGGCAGGAGCTTCATACCGGCCAGCCCAGGCCAACTTGCTGCGTGGGAGCGTCGATCTCAGGTTGAGCATCTCCGACAACCCAGCCTCGCACTGAGCCGCCCTGGGCCTTGACCGTCTCGAGCGCGTCGACGAGCCGGGCATCGGCAGTGGCGATCACCGCCACCGCGTCCCGCATCAGTGGAGGCCCAGACGGCGTGGCGTCCTCGTCGACTGCCGGGTAGCGGGCAAGCCACTCCAGAAGCGCCCAGATGTTTCGCTCCTCGCTTCGATGGGTGGGCTCGACTCCGGGCGCCCACAGCACGACCCTGCCGCCGGAGCGGATGCAGTCCCATGCCTCCGACGCTGCGAGTCGCGCGATCTGATCCGCGGCTTCGGGCGACGGCGGCGCGGGGTCACACACGATTCCGAGCATCTGAATTCCTGGGGGCTCGAACTCGCGGACGATCAGCTCGCCGTG
>Ga0066700_10001398_pt1 | contig 10042 bp, 8 predicted proteins | sample GraSoiAngelo_149_FD_66460 | JGI IMG/M metagenome (GOLD analysis project Ga0066700, IMG submission 66460) | Grasslands soil microbial communities from the Angelo Coastal Reserve, California, USA - 14_1009_09_30cm | ecosystem: Environmental > Terrestrial > Soil > Grasslands | place: USA...
CCGCAAGGTCCGTCACCATCCCTCCCCCAAGTGCCACGATCGTATGACCCCGCTCGGCCTTGCGCTCGACAAGCCAGTCATAGATTTCCGATGCGGTTCCCAGCGACTTGCTCGCCTCGCCCGGTGGCAATGTAAACGCATCGAACGGCACCTCCGCGCTTCGCAGCGCGCTCTCCACTTCGTCCCCATAGTGATGGAACACAGCCTCGTCACTAATTACGTACACCTGTCGAGCGATCCCAGCCTCCCGGAGTCGCTTCCCCAACCCCGAGAGCATCCCCCAGCCGGCGAGCACCGGGTACTCGCCGCTGGCCGTGCGTACCATCGCCGCGGCTCCTTCCGGGACCGTGTGCAGCGTGCCCGGCGGCGTTTCGGCGTCGCGATCAGTTAGCGCGCCAAGCCGGTCGGGGTCGGTTGAGACCGAGGCGGAGATATCCTTGTAAGCCCGCGCAACCTCGGCCGCTACTTGCTTCGGCGTAAGGACATCCGTGTGTATCGTCCAGTCGCACAGGGCGTACAGGTGTTGCCGCGCTTCCTTTAGCATGCGGATACGCGAGAGCGGGTCACCGCTTGCCAGGAGTGGCCGGTCCAACGCCCGCCCACCGCTGCTCAGCCTGCGGAATATTGTCTCCGGCCTCGCTTCAAGGCACACGACGAAACCCCCGTCCGCTATCGACCGCCGGTTCTCCGCTCGCAGGACGGCGCCCCCCCCCGTTGAAACAACGACGCGCTCTCTAGCGCATGCCGTTCGGATCGCCTCTTTCTCCAGATCCCGGAAAAGCTCCTGCCCGCCGTCCCGAAAGATCTCGAGAATAGACTTCCCGGCTGCACGCTGGACCATGTCGTCGGTGTCGGCGATCTCCCAGCCCAGCGTCCCGCTAACAATCGAGGCGACGGCCGTCTTCCCAGCACCCGAGAACCCCGTGAGGACAATACGAGAAGGACGGGTCACTGCCCGGTCTCTTTCTCGTACAGCCCCGGCTCCGCTTTCTCCATCCAACGCTCCGGCCGCTGTAGCTCGGTGAACCCGAACTGCCGGTACAACCCATGCGCGTCCCGAGTGCCGAGAATCCAGCGCCGCAGGCCCTGAAGCTCCGGATGCGCCATGACCGCGCGCATCAGCAGCTTCGCCAGTCCTCGTCCCCTAAATGCTTCGTCGATATAAACGTCCGCGAGGTAGGCGTACGACGCCAGATCGCTGATTACGCGCGCGAAACCGGCCTGCTCGCCATCGCAATAGACACCGAACGGGATCGAGTTCTCGATCGATCGCTCCACCGTTTTGCGCGATACCCCTTCCGCCCAGTAGCTCGCCGTCAGGAACGCATGGACGCGGTCCAGGTCTAGCTTGCGTCCGTCGCAGCTGACCAGGATATCGCCCTCCCGCACCTCGTAGACCATCGGGGGCGATTATCCGCCTCGTGGCCCAATTGTCGCCTGGTACCCCTCGAAGTTCCTGAGCGTCTCGCCCAATGAGTCCCCGCCGAACTTCTCGAGCATCGCGCTTGCCAGCACGAATGCCACCATCGCCTCGCCGATAACGCCCGCGGCAGGCACCGTGCAGACGTCCGACCGCTCGTAATGCGCTTGAATCTCTTCAGCCGTGTGCAGGTCCACCGAAGGCAAAGGGTTCGAAAGCGTCGATATCGGTTTCAGCGCGCCGCGGACGATCACCGGCTCGCCATTGGTCATCCCGCCTTCGAGGCCACCTGCGCGATTTGACGCCCGCCGCCAGGGCCGACCTTCCCACTGTTGCGGCGGCAGGATCACATCATGCGCCTCAGATCCGGGGCCCGCCGCCACGGCAAATCCGCCGCCGATCTCGACGCCCTTCACGGCGTGGATGCTCATCACCACCTGCGCCAGCTGCCCGTCCAGCTTGCGGTCCCACATCACGTGCGAACCAAGCCCGATCGGCACTCCCGTCGCCACCATCTCGAAGACGCCTCCCAGCGTATCCCCGGCTTCCCGAGCGGCATCGATCGCCCGCACCATTCGCTCGCCGGCTTCCGGGTCGGCGCAGCGGACCGGCGAGTCTTCCACCGGCGTCCAATCGTAACCCGCGTCCGCCTGCGCACGGATATCTCCTATCGACACAGTATGCGAGTGGACTTCGATGCCGAACTCCTCGAGGAAGCGGCGGCAGACCGCCCCCACCGCCACGCGCGCCGCCGTCTCCCGCGCCGACGCCCGCTCCAGCACGTTGCGCGCATCATCGAAGCCATACTTCATACTCCCCGCCAGGTCCGCGTGCCCGGGCCGCAGCCGCGTCACCTTCTTGGGTTCGCCGGCGTAGGGCCCTACTTGCATTACTTCTTGCCAATCCTCCCATACCCTGTTCTGGATTAGCATGGCGATCGGCCCGCCAAGCGCCAGCCCGTGGCGGACGCCGCCCACGATCTCGGCGTGGTCCTGTTCGAGCTGCTGCCGTTTCGACCGCCCGTAGCCGCCCTGCCGCCGCCGCAGGTCCCGCGCAATGTAGTCTTCGGTCAGCGGCAACCCGGCCGGTACTCCCTCGAGCACCGCCACCAGCGCTTTGCCGTGGGACTCGCCGGCGGTCAGAAAGCGGAGGTCCGTCATCTCCTGGACGGCGCCGGCGGTGCCCCCGCGTCTTCAGCCTCCACCGATTTCGGCGCTTCGACTTCGATTGGTAGCGGCTGGCCAAGGTCATCCATGCGATAACGGCCGCCTAGCGCCTCCACGACCTGGGCCGTCGTCCACTCTTCCCAGTCGACCTGCCGCGCATCTTCTCTCGAAGCTGTCGTGGAGAGGATGCAGACGCGCTCGGTGACTCGGTCGGGTTCTCGCATCGTCATGTAAACATCGATTTGCACCCTCCCCGGCTTGTGGTGAGGGAGTTCATACAGCAGCATGTCCAGCGCCTTCGCCGTCACCGCCATCGCCTCGTGCAACGGGTTCGCCGTCTCGACCCACCGGCCATTCACCAGCCGGTAATCGCCCTCCGCCTGGCACGAGACCCTCACGAGTTCCGCATCCACTTCCACGATCTGCATGCCCTGAATCCCGCGCCAGACGTCTGGGGATACTTCCTTCGGCCGCTTCATCGAGCGCCAGGCGCCCAGCGAATCCTCGACGATATCGCGGATGACCTTCACATCGCCCTCGGCCGCCGCCTTTCGCCAGGCGAGCGCTGCACGCGTACCCTGCACCACGATGTACGTCACGATCACAAACATGATGAACAGGCCCAGCACCGCCCACTCCATCGCTACTTCCTCTCCTTCCCCACGCCGGCTTCAACCCCGGACCGGGCTGCCCCAAACATCACGTCGACGGGTGCCTCACGCCCGGTCCATAACTCGAATGAGGCTGCGCCCTGGTAAACAAGCATCGGCAGGCCCCCAAGGAACTCCGCACCCGCCCCATTGGCGGCAGCCCGTAGAGATGTTTCAGCGGGGTCATAGATCAAGTCGAACACGAAATGACGCTTCTCGATCAACTCCAACGGAAGCGGCGACTGAATCGAATCGCCTGAAGCGACCGGGGTACAGTTTATCAAAAGGTCACAATGCCTCATTGCGAATTCCCAAGACCTGCGCTCATCCGGCATTGCGCCCACCGGTATCTTAGCGCCGCCGTCGCGGAAGTCTTTAGCGAGTGAAACTGCACGCGCGAGAGTCCGGTTGATGACTGTGACCGATGCGGCACCCGCATCGAGCAGTCCGGCGACCGCCGCTCTCGCCGCGCCGCCCGCCCCCGCGATTACCACCCGCCGGCCGACCGGCTCGAAGCCGCCGTCTTGGCGGAGCGCTCGCATCAGTCCTTGCAGGTCAGTGTTGTAGCCGAACAGCCGGCCTTCACGGTTCACGATCGTATTCACTGCTCGGATCCGGCCCGCAACCTCATCCACCTCATCCAGCATCGCCATCACTGCCTCTTTGTGCGGGATCGTCACGTTCGCGCCGAGCACCGTCGGTGAACGCAGCGTCGTAACTCGCGTTTGCAGCCCGTCCGCGGGCGTTGGCCACGCTTCGTATAGAATGTCCAGCCGCAGGGCGTCCAGCGCTGCCTGCTGGAACGCCGGCGACAACGACCGGGTGAGAGGGTAGCCTATCACTCCTAAATACTTCAGCACGTCACGCCCGTCCGATGCTCAAGGTGGCGTCCCCGGATCGCCGCCGTACCGCTGTATGTTCTCGAGATGCTCCTGGAACGTCTCTGCGAAAGCATGGGAGCCGTCCGGTTTCGCTACAAAGAACTGATAGTTCGTCGGGGCCGGGTTTACGACTGCTTTGATCGAATCGAGCCCCGGGCTGCAAATTGGACCCGGTGGCAGACCGCTCTCGATCCGCGTGTTGTATGGCGAGTCGACATCGAGGTCTTCCTGCGTAAGCTCCTTCTTCCAATACCCGTACTTGCTTACGTTCTCCGGGCTGTTGGCGACCGCATACTGCACCGTCGGGTCCGCCTCCAGCGCGATCCCTAATCTCAACCGTTTCAGGAAGACCTGTGCCATGATCGGCCTCTCCTCCGGAACCACCGCTTCTCGCTCGATAATGGAGGCCAGCGTCAGCACCTCGTGCAGCGTCAGATCCTCCGCCGAAGCCTGCTCTTCCACTGAAGCCGGCACGTTATCGGCAAACCCCTGGAGCATACGCTGCACGACATCTCGTCCGGTGTCACGCTTCCTGATTGGGTACTTCGCCGGAAAGAGGTAGCCATCCAGACGCTGGCTTGCCCGCAGCTCCTCCAGGAACGAGAACTGATACTCGCTCCGACGCGCTGCCGCCAGGAACTCGGTCCGATCGATCCCTTGCGCCGCTACCGCATCCGCAATCTCTTCCAGCCTGGATCCTTCCACGATCGTCACGGACTTGCTCGAAACTACGCCGTTGCGTATCCGATAGACTGCGTCCAGCTCCGGCGTCTCACGCGCGAACTCGTATTCGCCCGACTGAAGCAGCCGGTCATACCCAAGGAACGCCACAAGCACCCTGAACTGTGCGGCCGAAGCGATCGCACCCTTCGACGCCAAATCGTCGGCAATCTCCTTGGTGCTGGCCCCAGCATCGACTGTTACAGTCACCGGATCACCCGGCGGGCTCGCCGCCGCATGGTATCCGCCAACGTCGTCAACATCGTTCGCCGGGCCGGCGACGACGACCCAGACGGCTACGACGATACATGCCAATGCGAGCACGGTGGCGGCTATAAACCTCATGCCCGGACTGAGCGCCTGCTATCGAGGAACGCTTGAAGCATGATTGCCGCTGCGATCGCATCCCGTCTCCCCTTGTCGCCCTCGGACCGGCGGCCGCTACGGTGTCCGGGAAGCTGGTTGCGGCTTGCTTGGACTGTCGTCAACCGTTCATCCCACGTATATACCGGAATCGACAGCCGCCGCCGCAACTCATCGACCACTTGCAATGCCTGCTCTGCTTGCGGCCCAACCGCGCCGGTCATCGACAGAGGGAGCCCGATGACGACTTCATCGGCCCCCTGTTCATCAAGTAGTCGCGATATCGCCGCCAACTGATCATGTCCTGCCGCCAGCACTATTATCGGCACAGCTACTTGCGTCCGGTCGTCCGCCGCTGCCACGCCGATGCGCTTCGCGCCCAGATCGAGGCCTACTATCCGCATCTGGCGCTCAGGCGTCGTGCGGCCCGTTGCTGGACATCATTTCCCGCACCGCCTCCGGCACGATCGCCAGCGCCTCCCCGATCTTCGAGGCGTCCTTGCCTCCGCCCTGCGCCATCTCAGGCTGTCCGCCGCCACCACCGCCCGTAACCGCAGCGACGCGCTTCAGTATCTCACCCGCCTTGGGGCCTTTCGGAATTACGTCCGGACTTACGATCGCCACGAACTGTGGCCGGCCGTCGATGACGCTGCCCAGCACAGCCACGCCCGACGGCATCGTTTTGCGCACCGCATCCGCCGAGTAGCGCAGCGCGTCAAGGCTGGGCAAATCGACCTGCGAAGCAAGCACTTTGACACCATCGACATCGATCGCGGCACTTGCGATCTGGTCCGTTGCAGAACCAGACGCGAGTGACCGCTCGAGGCGCTCGGCTCTTTTCTGAAGCGCGTCCCTCTCCGCGACCAACGCATCTATGCGCGCGATAAGATCCACCCTCCCGCCTCCCACCCGGCGCGACGCCTCATCCAGCTCCGCCAGTTTCTGCCGAACGTACTCCTCGGCCCCGCGCCCCGAAAGCGCCTCGATTCGCCGCATCCCCGCTCCGATCGATGATTCGCCCGTGATGATCACCATCCCGACGTCACCTGTCCGTTCGCAGTGAGTGCCGCCGCAAAGCTCCGCGCTGAACCGCGGTATCACGGTGTTTACTTCAACCACTCGCACTTCTTCGCCGTACTTCTCGCCGAAGAAATGCAGCACCCCTTCTGACACCGCCTCATCGAACGACGTCAGCCGCGTGTGCACCGGCAGGTTCTGACGCACCTTCTCGTTCACCAGCCGCTCGACCTCCGCCAGCTGCTCGGCGGTCGCTGGTTCCGTGTGCGTGAAGTCGAAGCGCAGGCGGTCCGGCGCCACAAGCGATCCTGCTTGCTTGACATGCGTGCCCAGCATCTTCCGCAGCGCCGCGTGCAGCAGGTGCGTCGCCGTGTGGTTCCGCATCGTGTCCGCCCGGTGCCGCGCGTCCACCCGCGCCGTCACCTCGTCGCCAACCACGACCTGCCCTTCGACGACGCGCCCCCTATGCACTATGAGCCGGTCCGCTACCCGCTGTGTATCCTCAACGAGCACCCGGCCACCAGGCGCAACGATCTCGCCCCGGTCGCCCACCTGTCCGCCACCCTCCGGGTAGAAGGGTGTTTGTTCCAAGATGACGACAACCGGCGCGGAGTCGTCCGCGCGATCAACAGCGGCTCCCCCAACAACAACGCGCAAAAGTTTCGTTTCATGGGCGAGTGTCTGATAGCCCACGAACTGAGCGTTTTGGTTCGCGAGAAACTCTGCCGGGAGAGCGTCCACCGTCGCCGTTGCCACCTCGGCCTTAATTACAGCATCAGCCCGCGCCAACCCTCGCTGCCGCTCCATCAACACCTCGAAGTCAGAATCGGCATGATCATCTATCGCTAGTCCCTCTCCCGCCGCTATCTCATGCGTTAACTCCCGTGGGAAGCCGTAGGTATCCCAGAGAACAAACTCCGCCTCGCCCGTAACTTTGATCTCCATGGTTTTGGCAGTAGCCATTTCTTCATTTGAAGCGAGCCAAGGTTTCGGCCCTAGCAGATCGCTGAGTGGCCGAAGCACGGCAAGCTTTACAGGTTCGGGCAACTCGGCGCTGTGCCAGAGATCCTCTAACCGAGTCTCCTGCGCCGCCCACCTGCCAATTGGTACTTTCGCCATAAAGTCCTTCATGTAGTCTCTCAGATGGGCAATGGCCTTTACCGCAATCCGTCCGCGACCCAGAGTCTCAGTAAACCGGGACTCCTCATCCTTTACCCATCGGGCAACAGCGCCGGCATTGTCCCTCAGTTCTGGGTAGGAGCGGTACATGACCTCGACCACCGTTGGGACGAGCATATCCAAATAGTTGACGTTGCCAATCAGAGAATGGGCGTGGTATATCGCTCGTCTCAACATCCGTCTCAGCACGTAACCTCGCCCCTCGTTGCTAGGTGTAATGCCATCGGAGATCAAGAAGCACGCGGCGCGCACATGCTCCGCAATGATGCGAATTGATCTATCCCTCGAGGTCGACTCGCCGTAGCGGACGCCATAGAGATGTTCGATGTCGCGGATAATCGGTCTGAAAAGGTCCGTATCGTACGGCGACGCCAGCCGGCTCTTGTCCCAGCCCTCGCTCTCGAATAGCAGCACCGTCGCCACCCGCTCGAGCCCCGACCCCGTATCGATGTTCTTCCACGGCAGCGGCTTGCGCTTCTCGCCGTCGCAGTAATACGACATGAACACCAGGTTCCAGATCTCGAGGAACCGCCCGCACTCATGTGACGGCTCGCACGCCGGCCCGCAACCAAACTGCTCCCCGAAGTCGTAGTAGATCTCGGAGCACGGCCCGCACGGGCCGATGTCGCCAGAGAACCAGTAGTTCTCTTCTTCGCCGTAGCGCAGTATCCGCTCCTCGGATACCCCCACCTTCCGCCACAGCGCGTACGCCTCGTCGTCGTCGAGGTACACAGATGTCCATAACCGCTCGGGCGGCAGCTTCAGCACATCGGTGACAAATTCCCACGCCCAGGGGATCATCTCAGCCTTGAAGTAGTCCCCGATCGAGAAGTTACCCAGCATTTCGAAGAACGTGAGGTGCTTCGTGTCCCCAACCGACTCGATATCCGTGGTTCGAAAGCACTTCTGCACACTCGCGAGCCGGGTGTGCGGCGGCTTCGATTGACCCATGAAGTAGGGCTTAAACTGCACCATCCCGGCGCTCGTAAACAGCAGCGTCGGGTCGCCCGGCGGCACTATCGGCGCGCCGGCCGTGCGGCGGTGCCCTCGCTCCTCGAAAAAGCGCAGAAACGCCTCTCTCAATTCGTGCGTATCCATGCGAATCGATTATATCTTGGCGTCTGCCGTGAGGCAGATCATCAACTAGCTCCTGCCTCCTTCTCTCCTTGACAGCCTTCCTGACCCCACCTACCATATCTTCTAAGGACTAACCGAATCGAGCCACCGCTCTTTGGACACTGAAGAACCTCCAGATACCTCCGAACTTCCACATCTGCGGCACCTTCGCAGCTTTCCCCTAACGACGCGCTCCTTTCTCGCGTCTTCCTCTATGCCATCTTCCAACTGATTGACATGTCCACACCGAAATCGCCGACCCTTTGGACGCGCTTACCTTCCGAATGACCAAACGCAGCTCCAACTCCAACGGGCACTCCGGAACCAGAGCGAAAACGCTCGTCGCTCGCAAGGTGAAGCGCGCCGACTATGAAGGCGTCCAGATCGTCTCCCCGAGGACCACCTACATCGAACCCGGCGTCGCGGTCGGTCCTGGCACCATCATTCATCCCAACACCACGATCTCGGGCAAAACTAGCATCGGCGCTCACTGCCGCATCGGACCAAACAGCATCGTCGTGGATAGCCAAATCGGCGACGAAGTCACGGTCTTCGCCTCTGTGGTCGAAGGCGCCGTCATCGAAAGCGGTGCGGACGTCGGCCCCTTCAGCCACTTGCGCCCTGGCGCTCATCTCGAGAAGGGTGTCCACATCGGTAACTTCGTCGAAGTGAAGGCCTCGCGCATTGGCGCGTCCAGTCGCGCCGGCCACTTCAGCTACATCGGCGACGCCAAAGTCGGCAAGGACGTGAACATCGGTGCCGGCACGGTAACCTGCAACTACGACGGCGCGACCAAGCACCAGACCGTAATCGGGGACGGCTCCTTCATCGGCAGCGATACCATGCTCGTCGCTCCCATCCGCGTCGGCCGCAAAGCCGCCACGGGCGCCGGCTCGGTCGTCACCAAAGACGTGCCGGACGGCGCCAAAGTCGCCGGTGTACCAGCCCGCACCGCACCAACCACCAAGCCCAAGCTGAGCAACTCATCGCGCAGCGGACCTAATCAAGCTCGTGGCCGAGCGCGCGCCGCCCCCACCAAAACCCCAAAGCCGCGTACTTCAGTACGTAGGAGCCAAAAACTTCCGGCAAGGCAGGTTCGAAAGAAGCGTGGATAGCGATACGGTCCTCGCCCTGCTCTTTCTAATAGCCGGGATCATCGTCTTCATCCTCGTTGTCGCGGCCGAGGCCGGGATCATCGCCGGGATGCGCGAGCAAGCCATGCGTGAGCCCGCCGAATCCCGCGTCGAAGCGCTCCGGCGCTTCTATCACGAGCGGCAACTGACACTCTCATCCCTCACCCTCGCCCGCAATCTCGCATTGGTCGGCGTTACGGCCATCGTCGTCTTCCTCGTCCTGCGCGAGTGGAGCGACAGCTGGCTCGCCCTCGCCATCACTACAATTGCCGTAGCGGCTGCCTTTCTCCTGCTCCAGGCTTTTCCGCGCGCGCTAGTTACGCAGGACCCAAGCGGTTCACAGAAGGCGCTCGCTCCCATTGTCAAGTTCATCCGGGTGGTCTTCCGTTTGCCGGTC
>Ga0066700_10001401_pt1 | contig 10039 bp, 8 predicted proteins | sample GraSoiAngelo_149_FD_66460 | JGI IMG/M metagenome (GOLD analysis project Ga0066700, IMG submission 66460) | Grasslands soil microbial communities from the Angelo Coastal Reserve, California, USA - 14_1009_09_30cm | ecosystem: Environmental > Terrestrial > Soil > Grasslands | place: USA...
TGCCTGCGGCGGGTGACTCGGCCGTTCCACTTTTTCCCGCGGTGCTCGTCGCGTAGGTCCGGAAGACCGACGAGACGGTCCCGTCGAGGTCGGTGGTCACGGCGTGCATGCCGTCGCGAATGAGCGAGAGGTCGGTCGGGATCGAAAGCGCCGAACCGGCCTGCGTCTTTGGATAGGTCTTCACGCTCTTCCCGTCGCGGTCGCGGAGCTCGATCACGAGGCGCGGCTTCCACACCATGCCGTCGTTCGCGAGCGTCGACGCGTAGTTCGCCATCTGCAGCGGCGTGGCGAGCAGGTAGCCCTGCCCGATGGCGAGGTTCGTCGCGTCGCCGGGATTCCAAACCTGATCGGCCGCGCTCGTGAAGTACTGCTTCTTCCAGTCCGGGCTCGGAACGATCCCCTCGGCTTCCAGGACGAAGTCGATGTCCGTCGCTTTTCCGAGCCCGAAGCTCTTCGCCGTGTTGGGAAGGATGTTGGGGTCGCGATCGTTCAGTCGCTTTCCGATCTCGTAGAAGAACGTGTTGCAGCTTCGCGCGAGCGCGGTGCGCAGGTCCATGAGGCCGAGCGCGACGGGCTCGTGGTTGACCTGCGCCCACGGCTCACCGTAACCGGTCCAGCGCTGCGGACAATCGATCCGGTCGCCCCACTTGTAGACGCCGTTGCGCAGCGCGGCAGCCGATGTGATGGGCTTGAATGATGATCCGGTGGGGTACTGGCCGAAGGTGGCGCGGTTGAAGAACGGCCGATTCGGATCCGCCGAGTACCGCGCGATCGCCGCGGCGTCACCGGAGACAAGCGCGTTCAGGTCAAAGGTCGGACGGCTCGCGATGGCGAGGATCTCACCCGACCACGGATCCTCCGCGACGATCGCGCCCTTCTTGTCGCCAAGCGCGTTCTCGGCGGCGCGTTGGAGCTTGGGGTCGAGCGCGAGCACGACGTCGCGCCCCGGAACGGGCGCGACCTCGCCCAGGGTTTCGACCGGGCGCTCGTCCGGCTCGACGATGCCGAGACGGAATCCGTAGCTGCCGCCGAGCTCGTCATCGAGGGTCGCCTCGAGTCCACTGTCGTTCCTGCCGATGAGGTCACCGGCTTCGACCCCTCGATCGGTCTTGGCTTTGGCTTGGTCATCGGTCGCTTCCGCGAGGTAACCGAGGGTCTGGGAGGCGAGGCCGCTCGGGTAGCTCCGCACGCGCGTCGCCTGCACTTGCACGCCCTCGATCACCGCGAGACGAGCTCGGAGCGCGTCGAGCTGCGACGCGGGTACGGTCTTGATCGGGACAAAGAGGTCGGGCTTCACCCACGACTGCGTGTACTTCGCTTTTATCTGGTCCGGCGTCATCGCGAGCGCCGATGAGAGCGAGGACAGGAGTCCGGCTTCGGAGCGCATTTGTCCGGTGATCACGCCGACGACGCCCGCCTCGACGAAGGTGGCGAGCTCGGTGCCGTCGCGAGCGACGATCCGGCCGCGCGACGTGGGCAGGCGCGTCATGCGCACGAGCCGACCCGGGGTGAGACGCGGAAGGATCGCCTCCGACGTCCACGCGATCCGCCAGACCGCCTTCTCCTTCTCGCCGACCATGACGAGCTGGAGCGCGGTTGTGCGAGCGATGTCACCGACGCGCCGTGTATGGAAGGTCACGTCGAGCGGCACGCTCGCCTTTCGCGGATCGGGCGAGCCGTTTGGAAGCGCGGGGTGCGTCGCCGTGCCGGGCTTCGCTTCCAGCGACCGGAGCGTCATCTCCTCGGTGATGCGGGGCAGCCGGTCGATGAAACCGGCCGGCGTGACCTGCGCTTTCGCGTCGTCGGTCAGGAGGTCCCACATCGACTGGAAATCGGACTTCTGCCAGGCGGCGGCGTACTGGCGGGCGATCGGCTCGGCCGGCGGCGGCCCCGGCTCGCACGCGCTGAGCACCGTCGCGCAGAGGATCGTAACCGCGGCGAAGAGGCCGCGGCTAATACCCAGCGGCCTGACCCTCGCGGCGCGGATCCGCGCCACCTGCGAACGATCCGTTCGGCTCGATCGCGATCGCTTGCGCGCCTCCGGTGATCTCGTCCCAATCTCCAAGCACCGCCACCTCGTGGCCCTTCGCCGCCAGTGCGCGGCGGACCGTCTCGGGATACCGGCGCTCCATCTTCAGTGTGCGCCCCGAGTCGTGATACCAACGGGGCTCCTCGATCGCCTGCTGCACATCCATGCCGAAGTCGATGAGTCCCACCGCGAGCTGGAAGTTCGTCTGCACCTGCGCGTGGCGCCCCGGCGTGCCGAAGACGAACCGCGGCATCGAGCCCTCGAGCGCGAGAACGGTGTTGAGGGTGTGCACCGGCCGTTTGCCTGGCGAGAGCGCATTTGGCGACCGCGGGTCGAGCGAGAACCCGGAGAGACGGTTGTTGAGCAGGATTCCGGTGCCGGGCACGACGGTCGCGGCGCCGAACGCGCTGAACACGCTCTCGATCAGCGAGACCGCATTGCCGTCGCGATCGACCACCGCGAGGTACGTCGTGTTGGCCGGCGTCATCAGCGACCCCGCCTCGGTGCGTTCGCTCGCCTTCGCGCTCACGGCGCGGCGGCGGCTTGCGACAAACTCGGCGTCCAGCAGGCGACGCGCGTCGAAGTCGACCCGCGCGGGATCTCCGGCGTGGGCGTCGCGATCCGCGAACGCGAGCTTCTTTGTCTCCACCATCAGGTGGATGAGCTCGGGGCTTCCCCACTCGAGCGATCGCACGTCGAGACCTTCGACGATGGCGAGCTCCTCGAGAAGGATGTGACCCTGCGAGACCGGCGGTTGGCCGAAGAGACGGAGACCGCGGTAGTTGAGCGCGAGGGGCTGGGGGCGGTCGGTTCGGTGCGCGGCGAGGTCGGCGCGGTCGATCGCGCCGCCGATCGCCGCGATGGCGGTCGCGAAGCGCTCCCCGAGGTCGCCGCGGTAGAAGGCGTCGGCCCCGTCGCGTGCGATGGCGCGCAGCGCGGCCGCGAGATCGGGCTGCTGAAGCATCTGTCCGGCATGAGGCCAGCCGCGCGGGCAAAAGACCCGCATGGCCTCCTCATCGCGCGCGAGGCGGTCACCTTCCCCGGCGATCGCCGCGGCAAGGACGTCGCTCACGGGGAAGCCGTTCTCGGCGTAACCGATCGCCGGTGCGAGCGCGCGGTCCAGGCTGAGAAGGCCATGATCGGCGATGAGATCGGCGAGACCCGCGATGAGGCCAGGTACGGTCGCCACCGACGCACCGTGCGGGGGGAACGCGGCGCCCAGGCTCTCGGGCTCCAGCGCATGCGGGGCGGCGCCGGAACCGTTGTATGCGGTCACGTCGCGCGACCGGGCATCGTAGGTGAGCGCGAACATGTCGCCGCCGATCGAAGTGCGATGCGGCATCACCACCGCGCACACGGCGGCCGCGGCGACGGCCGCATCGGCGGCGTTACCGCCTTCGCGCAGCGCGGCGAGGCCGGCGGAGGTCGCAAGGTGATGTCCGCTCGCGACCAGACCGTTCGCGGCTCGGACCGTCGGGCGAGTCGTCACCTCGCCTGGATGGTACTCAAGGGGCGAATGCGATTGCGACGCGCGACACGAAAGCAGATACCGCCGCGATAGCGATCCCGAGGCTCAGCGAGCCGCGCGGCCGGGGCACCATCGGCGCGAGCGCGAGAGCGAGCAGGACGAAACCGAAGTGCGGGCTTCCCTGGGTGAGGAGCCCGCCGAAAAGGACGTAGCCGATACCGATCCACGCGAGCGGCGCACCCGTCTCGACGAGGATGACAATGGCGCAGATCGCCGCGGCCAGAACTGACCCCCAGAGCACGTACTCCGAGAACGTGGCCGCGAACCGTCCACCGGTCTCGCTCCAGGCGAGCACCCCGATCGCGGCGGTATCGAACCCCGCGGCGAGGAACCGTGCCGCCTTCCCCATTCGGCTCAACCCGGTGAGGTTCCTCCGGGCTCGACGCCCAGGAAGAGGCGGGTGTAGCCGACGGGCTCGCTCGACCCGAGCGGCTCGGGGATGGTCCCGTCCAGGTGAAGCAGCATGGCGTGCTCGTCGCACGCGAAGCGCTTCGGACAGACCGGACATTCCGAGGCGCTCTTTTCGGGGAGCCGCCCGAGGCTCGTCAGAACGAAACCGCACTGCTGGAAGAAGTCCGGGACGAGCGTGAGCGCGAATACTCGCCGCAGGCCGAGGCGCCGCGCCTCGGCGACACACGCGAGCACGAGCTGACGACCGATGCCGCGGCCGGACGCCTGAGGGCTCACGGCGAGCGCACGCACCTCGGCGAGGTCGGGGGTGAGCACGGCGAGCGAGCAGCATCCCAGGAACCCGGACAGGTCCTCGGCGACGACGAAATCGCGCAGGTGCTCGAGAAGGAAGTCGCGCGACCGCTCGAGCATGCGGTCCTGCGCCGCGTACGCGTTGATGAGGGCGCGCATCTCGTCGACGTCCTCGACCCGCGCCGGACGGATGGCGACGCTCATTGCTGAAGTGCCTCGGTCGCTTCGGCGAGCGCCTCGCGGACACGCGCGGGCGCGGTGCCGCCTGGAGAGGAGCGTGACGCGAGCGACCGCTCTGGTCGAGCCTCGTCGAGCGCGCTTGCCTCGAAACTCAGGTGATAGCGGTGCAACTCCTCAAGGCTGAGGTCGCCCAGATCGCGTCCCTGGGCAATGCGGTCGCGAACGATGCCCCCGACCACCTCATGAGCCTCCCGGAACGGCACCCCGCGCTTCGCGAGATGGTCGGCGAGATCTGTCGCGGTGAGCATTCCGCGTTCTGTGGCGCGCCGCATCTCTTCGCGATCGAATCGGATCCCCCGAATGACCGTGGCCAGCGCCCCAAGCGCCGGCTGCAGCCTGGTCGCGTCATAGAGAGGCACACGCTGTTCCTGGAGATCCGAGTTGTACGCGAGCGGCAGGCCCTTGATCGCCGTGAGAACCGCGACGAGATCGCCAAGCAAGCGTCCCGAGCGACCGCGAACGAGCTCGGCGACATCTGGGTTCTTCTTCTGCGGCATGATGCTGGACCCGGTCGCGTGACGATCGGCGAACTCGGCAAAAGCGAATTCGGAGGACGTCCACAGGACAAGCTCCTCGGCGAGACGCGAAGCGTGGATCGCCGTCAGCGCCGACACAAAGACGAAGTCCGCGACGAAATCACGATCGGCCACGGCGTCGATGCTGTTGCGGAAGACTCGATCGAGCCCGAGCTCTTTCGCGACCGATGCCGGATCGAGCGGATACGGTGCTCCCGCGAGCGCCCCCGCACCGAGAGGCGATGTTGCGGTGCGCTCGCGCGCCTCCGCGACTCTCGCCCGATCCCGCCGGAACGCCTCGACATGCGCGAGGAGGTGATGCGCGAGAGAGACGGGTTGTGCGCGCTGAAGGTGCGTGTAGCCCGGCATGAGAGTCTCGACCTCGTCGGCCGCGCGCTCGACGAGGGCTCGCGCGAGATCGAGGATCGCTCCATCGAGCTGCATCAGCGCGTCGATCACAAAAAGCCGGAGGTCCAGGGCGATCTGATCGTTCCGGCTCCGGCCCGTATGCAGCTTCCCGGCGACCTCGCCCACCAGATCCCGGAGGCGATGCTCGACGACCGTGTGCACATCCTCGAAGTCGCTCGGCCAGGGGAAGCGCTTCTGATCCACCTCTTCGAGGATCCGCTCGAGCCCTTCGACTATTCGCTTTACCTCGGATGCCGGGAGGATCCCCTGTCGGCCGAGCATTCGCGCGTGCGCGAGACTGCCGCGAATGTCGTAACGGAGGATGCGATGGTCGAGCTCCAGAGAGCTCGTGAACCAGAGCATGGAGCGGTCGAGCCCTGTCACGAAACGCCCAGACCAGAGAGGCTTCTTCTCTTCGTTCACTTCTTTCGTGTGGATCGTCCGCTTTTCTTCGGCGCGGAGAGCGCCTTCCTCGGTATGTCGAGCGACGCTTCGCTCCCCTCGCCCCAGAGCGCCTGCGTTCGCGCCTGCGTGCGCAGCGGCAACCCGAAGACCCGGATGAATCCTTCCGACGCGCGATGGTCGAAGGAATCGCCCTTCCCGTAGGTCGCAAGCGACGTGGAGTAGAGCGAATGCGGAGACCGGCGCCCGACGACGGTCGCGGCCCCCCGCTCGAGCCGGACGCGGACCTCGCCCGTCACGAAGCGCTGCGTGCTGCGGACGTACGCGGCGAGGTCCTGGTGATGCGCCGAGAACCAGAGACCGTTGTATACAAGCTCTGCGTACTCGCGGCCGACCAGCGCCTTGAAGCGCAGCGCCTCCTTCGTGAGCACGAGCGACTCGAGGGCCCGATGGGCCTGGTGCAGGAGGACCGCGGCCGGCGCCTCGTAGATCTCCCGCGACTTGATCCCGACGAGCCGGTCTTCGACCATGTCGATCCGTCCCACGCCGTGCTTTCCCGCCAGCTCGTTCAGGCGCTGCACGAGATCCACGCTCTCGACCTTCGCGCCGTCGATCGTGACCGGGGTGCCCTCCTCGAAGCCGATCGAGATCTCCAGCGGTCTCGCGGGGGCCTCGTCCACATCGGCCGTCCACTGAAAGACGTCGCGCGGCGGGGCGCTCCAGGGGTCCTCGAGCACGCCCGCCTCGATCGAGCGACCCCAGAGGTTCATGTCCACGCTGTAGGGACTTTTCTTGGTGGCTTCCACGGGGATACCGTGTCGCCTGGCGTAGTCGATCTCCTCGTCGCGCGTCATGTTCATGCCGCCGCGCATCGGCGCGATCACGGTGAGATCAGGGGCGAGCGCCCCCACCGACAGGTCGAAGCGCACCTGGTCGTTTCCCTTGCCGGTGCAGCCGTGCGCGACGAAGCGCGCGTTCTCGGCTCGCGCGGCGTCGACGAGGAGCTTTGCCAAGAGCGGTCGGCCGAGCGCCGTCGCCAGCGGGTAACGGCCCTCGTAAAGCGCGCCGGCCTGCAACGCCGGCCACACGAAATACCGAAGAAAGATCTCGCGGGCGTCCTGGACGATCGCCTTGCGTGCCCCGCTCGCGATCGCTTTGCGCTGAACCCCCGCGAGATCGCCGGTCGCGCCGAGGTCGCCGGTGCACGTGACCACCTCGAAGCCGAGCGTTTCACGGAGCCATGCGACCGCGACGCTCGTATCGAGGCCGCCCGAGTACGCCAGGACGCAGGTCTCGCCCGCGTACTGCTTCGTCACTTCGTCTCCCTTCGCGCGATGCCGAACGACGCGAGCCGCCCCAGCAGCGAGCGCGCGTGACGCTCGGTCGTCGCGGCGATGAAGACAGTGTCGTCGCCGGCGAGGGTGCCGACGACCTCGTCGAAGCGTGAGGCATCGAGGGCCGCGGCGAGCGCGTTGGCCGTGCCCGGTAGCGATCGCAGCACCACGAGATTTGTCGCGAGGGCGCCCTCGACCGGATAGTCCTCGCAGAACCGCCGCAGGCGCTCCAGGCCACCTCCCGGAGCGGCGGCGGACGGCGGAGCATAGGCATGTGTCCCGTCGCGGGCCACCTTCACGAGCCCGAGCTCGACGATGTCCCGCGAGACGGTCGCCTGCGTGGCGGCGAAGCCCGCACCGCGCAGGGCCCTGACCACGTCGGCCTGGGTCGAAAGCCGCTGCCGGGACACGACGCGGAGCAGCGCCTGCTGCCGATGATGTTTTCGCGCGAGCGCATCCCTCACGCCGCCGCCTCGAAGACCGTGCCAACCTGCTCGCCGGCCAGGAGCCGCTCGACGGAATCGACGCCGCGCGTCGCCACGATGGCCGCGCGGCATCCGGCCGCGGCTGCGATGAGACACGCCTCGACCTTGGGAAGCATGCCCCCTTCGATCGTGCCGTCGTCGACGAGAGCCTGAGCCTTGTCGGCGTCGAGCCGCGCGATCACGCGACCATCCTTGCCCCGCACGCCGGGAACGTCGGTGACGAACACGAGGAGCCGCGCCCCGAGGCTTGCCGCGATCGCGCCGGCCGCCGCATCGCCGTTCACGTTGAGGACCTCGCTGGTGACGCGGTCGAGCGCGGCCGGCGCGACGATCGGCACGCGACCGGCGTCCACGAGCTCTTCGATGAGCGCGCTATCGACGAGCGTCACACGGCCTACAAAACCGAGCTCGGCATCCTCGCGCTCGGCGCGCAGCATCCCGCCGTCGATCCCGGTCAGACCGACAGCGGGAACGCCGCGTGCGATCAGCGTGGCCACGACGCGTCCGTTCGCGAGCCCTCCGAGCACCGCGAGCGCGACGTCGCGCGTCTCCGCGTCAGTCACGCGCAGGCCACGCACGAACCGCGTCTCCATTCCCAGGCGTTCGGCCCAGTCGCCGACGAGCGGACCTCCCCCGTGCACGACGACGAGGGGGTGTCCGGCATCGTTTAGAGCGACGACAGCGTCGAGAGCGGCATCGGTCTCGACGCCCACCGAGCCGCCGATCTTCAACACGAGCAGGTCCTTACGTGGTGTATTCGGCATTGATCCGGACGTACTCCGCGGACAGATCGGTGCCCCACGCTCGCGCCGCATCGGTGCCCAGACCGAGATCAACCTCGATGGGGACTTCGGCCCGGTCGAAGACCCGTCGGACGGCGTCGCGGTCCAGAGGAAGGGGCGTTCCCGAGGCGAAAACGACCACCTCGCCGATGCGCACGCTTGCGCAACTCTGGTCCACCTTCGCCCCCGACCGGCCGGCGGCCGCGAGGATGCGCCCCCAGTTCGGGTCGGAGCCGTGGATCGCAGTCTTCACCAGGTTCGACGTCGTGATCGTGCGCGCAGCGCGGCGCGCGTCCTCCGCCGAGGCCGCGCCGCGGACTATTACCTCGAAGACCTTCGTCACGCCCTCGCCGTCCGCGACGATCTCCTTGGCGAGCGTCTCGCACACGCCTTCGAGCGCGTTCGCGAACTGGGCGAGGTCGTCGCCCCGCGGCTTCACTCCCGACGCCCCGTTCGCGATCACGAGCAGCGTGTCGTTCGTGCTCGTGTCGCCATCGACGCTGATCGCGTTGAACGTCCGGCCGGCCGCATGCCGGGTGAAACGCTGAAGCGCCTCCACGTCGACGTCGGCGTCGGTCATTACGAACGCGAGCATCGTGGCCATATTCGGATGGATCATCCCCGCACCCTTCGCGACGCCTCGCAGGTGCACGGTGCCCGAGCTGAGGGGAACGTCGACGCCGATCGATTTCGGCTTCGTATCCGTCGTCATGATCGCCTTCGCGACGTCGCCCCACTCGCCGGGGCGCAGCCCGATGCCCTTGACCGCCTTCATGATCCGCTCGACGGGCAGCGGTACCCCGATGACTCCGGTGCTCGCGACTGCGACCTCGTACGGGTCGCAGCCGATTCGTTGCGCCGCGGCGCGGGCCATCATCACCGCGTGCCGTTCGCCCTGCTCGCCGGTGCAGGCGTTCGCATTGCCCGAGTTCACGACGATCGCCCGGAGGCGTCCCTGTTCGAGATGGCGACGCGTGACCACGCAGGGCGCCGCGATGACCTGATTCGTCGTGAAGACCCCGGCAGCCGTACAAGTCCGGTCGGAAGCGATCAGCGCGACGTCCGTCCGCGTCGGCTTCCCGTCCTTGACACCTGCGGCCGCGGTACCAGCGGTAAATCCGAGAACGTCGCCGGTCATGGCCACAGTGGGAGCGCCTCGAGACCCATCGTCTCGGGGTAGCCAAACCGAGCGTTGAAGTTCTGAAGAGCGGATCCGGCCGCGCCCTTCACGAGGTTGTCGAGTGCGGCGAACGCGACAAGACGCGCGTTCTCCTCATCGACGAGGGCGTGTACGAGACACCAGTTGCTGCCGAGCGTGGCTTTCGTCGCGGGATACGTGTCGATGACGCGTACGAACGGCTCCTCGGCATATTCGCGCGCGTACGCGGTCGAAACGTCCTTGGCGGTCTTTCCTGCGCGAAGCGGCGCATAGCAGGACGCGATGAGCCCGCGGTTCATCGGGACCAGGTGCGGCGTGAACGTGAGGCGCGGGGCCTTGCCCAAAAGCGCGGCGGCCTCCTGCGCGATCTCGGGTGTGTGGCGGTGCTTGGGCACGCCATACGGACGAACGCTCTCATCGATCGTCCCGAAGAGGTAGGCGTCCTCGACGGCGTG
>Ga0066700_10001402_pt1 | contig 10037 bp, 8 predicted proteins | sample GraSoiAngelo_149_FD_66460 | JGI IMG/M metagenome (GOLD analysis project Ga0066700, IMG submission 66460) | Grasslands soil microbial communities from the Angelo Coastal Reserve, California, USA - 14_1009_09_30cm | ecosystem: Environmental > Terrestrial > Soil > Grasslands | place: USA...
CTCAAGCCCTACGGCATGGTGTTGGTCACGGGGCCAACCGGATCAGGCAAGACCAATACGCTGTATTCCTCGATCGCGCGATTGAACACGCCGGATACAAACATCATGACTGCCGAAGACCCAGTCGAATTCCAGTTGGCTGGGGTCAACCAGGTGCAGATGAAGGAGCAAATCGGATTGAACTTCGCCGCCGCGCTTCGCGCTTTCCTGCGGCAAGATCCAAACATCATCCTGGTCGGCGAAATTCGCGATTTTGAAACCGCGGAGATCGCCATCAAGGCAGCTCTCACCGGCCACCTGGTGTTGTCCACGCTGCATACTAACGGCGCCCCCGAGACCATCACGCGACTCATGAACATGGGCATCGAGCCCTTCCTGGTGGCGACCTCCGTACACCTGATTTGTGCGCAGCGCCTGGTACGCCGCATCTGCCGGGAGTGCATCGAGACGGTGGACGTGCCTTATCAGACGTTGCTCGACGAAGGCTACGGGCCCGAAGAAGCGAAGACGGTAAAGATCCAGAAAGGCAAAGGCTGCGGTACTTGCAGCAACACCGGCTACAAGGGCCGTACTGGTTTGTACGAAGTCATGGAAGTGGATGACGAAATCAGGGAACTGGTTCTGGTGGGTGCATCCGCAATTGAGCTGAAGAAGAAAGCCATCGAGCGCGGCATGATCACTCTGCGGCGCAGCGGACTCATCAAGGTTGCGGCGGGAATGACCACGCTTGAAGAAGTGGCCCGCGAAACGATTCACTAACGATTCTAGGCAAGGAAAGGGAACAGGAGACTATGTCGCTTTCACTCAGCGATCTTTTGAAACGCATGTTGGAGATGCAAGGCAGCGACCTTCACATCACCACCAACTCGCCACCGCAGGTGCGCGTACACGGACATCTGGTTCCATTGGACTTGCCGCAATTGACGCCCGCCGAGACCAAGCAACTTTCCTACAGCGTCATGACCGATTCGCAGAAGCATCGCTTTGAAGAAAATCTGGAGTTGGACTTTTCCTTCGGCTTGAAAGGCCTGGCACGATTTCGCGCCAACCTATTTAACCAGCGCGGCGCCACGGCGGCAGTGTTCCGTCTCATTCCGTTTGAAATCAAGTCATTCAACCAACTCGGGTTGCCGGCCATCGTCAGCAAGTTGTGCGATAAGCCGCGCGGGCTGGTGCTGGTGACGGGACCGACCGGCTCAGGAAAGTCGACGACTCTGGCCGCCATGATCGACAAGATAAACACCGAGCGGCACGACCACATTCTGACCATCGAAGACCCTATCGAATTTGTGCACATGAACAAGAACTGCGTGGTCAACCAGCGCGAGTTGCATGCCGATACCAAGAGCTTTAGCGACGCTTTGCGGGCTGCGCTTCGTGAAGATCCGGACGTGGTGCTGATCGGTGAAATGCGCGATCTGGAGACCATCGAGTCCGCATTGCGCATCGCTGAAACCGGCCACTTGACCTTCGGCACATTGCACACCAATTCGGCATCGTCCACCATCAACCGAATTATTGACGTCTTTCCGGCACATCAGCAGCCGCAGATTCGAGCCCAATTGTCGCTGGTGCTGGAAGGCATTCTTTGCCAAAGCCTGCTGCAGAAACCCGACAACAAAGGGCGGGCCATGTGCATGGAAATCATGGTACCTAACGCTGCCATCCGCAACCTGATTCGCGAGGACAAGATCCACCAGATTTATTCGGCAATGCAGTCCGGTCAGGACAAGTTTGGTATGCAGACGTTCAATCAGGCGCTGGCTACCGCGTACTTCCAGAAGCAAATCACGCTGGAAGTGGCCATCGCGCGCTCCAGCAACCAGGACGAGCTACAGGAAATGATCGCACGCGGTGCTGGCCTGAACCGGGGTAATAATGCCGCGGTGGCGGCCAAAGCGGCAGCGCCAGGAAAACGGTGAGTCGAGTCATTAATTTGGCCTGTTCTGGCTGCTACGAGCTGGAATGGGAGAGGCAAGTGGAAGACCGGGCACATGAGTAAGACGCCGAAAGGCAGTTAAGCGAGGAGAGATTTACCATGCCAGTTTTTACATTTTCAGGCAAGAACGCATCCGGTGAGAAAGTTTCCGGGGAGCGAGTGGCAGCCAACAAAGAAGTTCTGGCGACCCAATTGCGCCGTGAGCGGATCACTGCGGGCAACATCAGGCAGAAGGGAAAAGAATTCTCTATGCCTACCTTTGGCACGGCGTCGGTCAAGACAAAGGACATTGCCATCTTTTTCCGGCAGTTCTCGGTCATGATCGATGCCGGTCTTCCCCTGGTGCAGTGCTTGGAAATCCTAGCGGCCAACCAGGAAAACCAGTCATTCCAGAAGACCCTGACGGGGGTTCGGACCACGGTGGAAGGCGGGGCCACGCTGGCCAACGCCATGCGCCAATACCCGAAGATCTTCGATGACCTGACCACCAACATGATGGAGGCCGGCGAAACCGGCGGTATTCTCGACATCATCCTGCAGCGTCTGGCGCAGTATGTCGAAAAAGCCGTCAAGCTGCGTTCGGCTGTCAAGTCAGCGTTGATCTATCCAGTGGCGGTGGTGTCCATCGCCGTGCTGGTTGTGGGCGCACTGCTGAAGTGGGTGGTGCCAATCTTCGCCAACCTGTTCGTCGGCCTGGGGGTCGCACTGCCGTTGCCGACGCGCATCGTCATCGGGCTCAGCGCGTTCGTCGGCCAGTTCTGGTGGTTCTTTATCGTGGGCGGCGTCGGGATGGTCTTCGGGGTCAAGCAATTGCGCAAACACCCCAAGGGTCGCTACTACTTCGACTACGTACTTCTGAAGCTGCCAGTGCTAGGGCTGCTGCTACGCAAAATTGCCGTGGCTCGTTTTACGAGGACGCTTGGCACCCTGATCACCTCGGGCGTGCCCATCCTGGAAGGCTTGGCCATCACCGCCAAGACTTCCGGAAATGCGGTGCTCGAAGAAGCCTTGATGAAGGTGCGCAAAGCCATTGAAGAAGGCCGCACCATCGTTGATCCGCTAAAAGAATGTGGCGTCTTTCCTAACATGGTGACGCAGATGATCGGTGTCGGTGAAGCCACCGGCGCCATGGATTCCATGCTGCAGAAGATCGCCGACTTCTACGAGGACGAAGTCGACTCCGCCACCAGGGACATGTTGGCCATGTTGGAGCCGATCATCATCGGCCTGCTGGGTGTCAGCATCGGTGGCATCGTGATCTCGCTCTATATGCCGCTGTTCTCGATGATCGCGAAACTGGCGGGATAACACAAACTTGCAGAAGAACAGGCCGTGCGGATTTATCTGTCACGGCCTTTCCTTCGCACTCAAAAAAACTACGCGGTCGCGGGAGTGAAGGGTTGTCTTCATCCCTCTGTGAATGGACCGTAAAGGGCACGGGAAGCTGGAATACACATGCAATCGATGTTCGATGAACGGAACTGGCTGGCGTGGCTGGTCAAAGTCCGCATCATCATCCTGACCTTTTTGTTGGGAATTGAGCTTGCGGTGGCCCAGTTCACGCCTACCGCACTGCCTCTGTGGCTTTTCGTCAGCGCTCTGCTCCTGTGGTACACCTTCTCGCTATTCTACGTTTTGCTGCTTTCCTTCTGGCAGGAGCATCGGGTACAGGCTCTGTTACAGGTGCTCACCGATCTCGCTATGGTTACCCTGGTGGTTCATGTAACCGGGGGCGTCGATAGCTCACTGAATTTTCTTTATCCACTGGTCATCATCGTGGCCTGCATTCTGCTGCCCCGCGGCTGGGCATATATGGTGGCGGCGGGAGCTTTCATTCTTTACGGCGCCATTCTGGAATTGAACTACTACGGCGTGATTCCTTCCTATTCGACCACACATCCCAGACTGAAGTCGCTTCAAGCCATCATTTTCATCAATCTCTTCGCCTTTCTGGCGATTGCTTATCTCGCCGGTTTATTGACCGCCAAGCTGCGCCAGGTGGATGTGCAGCTCAAACGTGCCAGCGGCGCCTTGGAGAACCTGCAAGCCCTGCACGAGAACATCATTCAGTCGGTCAGCGGCGGGCTGATTACGACTGGTTTAGATGGCCACATAACTCTCGTCAATACCGCAGCCCAGAAGCTGTTGGAGCGGTCCGAAAACGACTTGCGGGGCCAGTCGGTGAAAGCACTGTTCCTCGATCCGCTCCCCAATGTCGGCGCTGAACCGGCCCACGCGGAAATTCGCTTCAGTGCGCCCAATGGTTTTCGCAAAACCTTCCGGGTCATGGTTACCGCGTTGACGGTGCCCGAGCGCGGCACTCTGGGCTTCGTCTATACCTTCGACGACCTTACCGAGATCCGGCGCCTGGAACGCGAAGTGCGTATGCAGGACCGCCTGGCAGCCGTGGGACGCCTGGCGGCTGCGATCGCACACGAGATTCGCAATCCACTCACTTCGATTGCCGGTTCGGTAAGCATGCTCTCCGGAATCCCCGCTTTGAGCGACGAGCATCGCCAGTTGCTGCAGATCGTGACGCGCGAATCGGAGCGGCTGAACAACATCATTACCGACTTCCTCGCCTACTCGCGCGGCAAACAATACCGCTTTGACAAAGTAAATCTAGTGCCGCTGCTCGAAGATACTCTCACTCTTCTCGAACATCGGCTGATTGCGGAAAACACCGGCATACGCATCGAGCGCCGCTTGGACGTCAAAGAAGCATGGGCGCTGGCCGATGGCGACAAAATTAAACAAGTCTTCTGGAACTTCTGTGAAAACGCGGTACGGGCCATGAAAGGCGGCGGAACCCTCACCGTCTCGGCGGAACCTGCCGGCGAGGACTGGCAAATCAACTTCGCGGATACCGGCCCTGGAATCCACCCCCAGCAGACAGAAAAGATCTTCGAGCCCTTTCAATCGCAGTTTGAGGGTGGAACAGGCCTCGGCTTGGCGATCGTCTATCAGATCGTGCAGGCTCACGATGGCAAAGTGTGGGCGCGTTCCAAGCTCGGACAGGGCACCACGTTCGTAGTGAGACTCCGCGGCATCGGTGTCGATGAACGGCCTGAAGCGAAGTCTGGCGCGTCACAGCATTCCGTGAACATCAACGCATCCGATGCCTCTCCAGCTACCAGCGCGGCAGCAGCCGGAGGCAAAGCCCATGGCTAACATCCTGGTCTGCGACGACGAACGTTCCATTTGTGAGCTGCTGGATATTTCCCTGCGCCGCGAAAATCATCGCGTCGAAACCGTGAATTCGGGCGAAGCGGCCAAGCGGAAGATTGACGGCGCCCTATACGACGTGATCGTCACCGACATCAAGATGCCCAAAATCGATGGCATCGAGGTGCTGCGCTATGCCCACCAGATCTCTCCGGATTCGGCTGTAATCCTGATCACTGCCGTCGATGATTATGAAGCGGCGGTTGAGGCAGTCAAAGCCGGCGGGGCAGCGGATTACATCCGCAAAAGTCCTGGACTGGTAGACGAGATCAAACTTGCTATCAACCGTTCCCTGGAGAAGGTCGCACTCAGCAAACAGAATTTTGCGCTGCGGCGCGATGCCGCAACCCACAATTCTCTGGACAACATTATTGGTGTCAGCCCGGCAATGGAGAAACTCAAGCATACGATCCGCACCGTGGCTTCCACCAACAGCACTATCCTCGTCTACGGAGAGAGTGGCACCGGTAAGGAACTGGTAGCGCGGGCGGTGCACGTGTGTTCGCCACGAGCCACGGACTCCTTCGTCTCGGTAAACTGTGGCGCCTTTCCCGAAACCCTGCTCGAAAGCGAACTCTTCGGATACGTCAAGGGTGCTTTCACCGGAGCCAATCAGAACCGGCGCGGTTTATTCGAAGTGGCCGACGGGGGGACCATCTTCCTCGACGAGATCAGCGAAATGACGCTGGCCATGCAGGTGAAACTACTTCGCGTTCTCCAGGAGCGCTCGGTGCGGCCGGTTGGCGGAACCAGTGAAATCGGCATCGATGTTCGCGTGATCGCCGCAACCAATCGCGATCTGGACCGGCAAGTCGCCGAAAATACCTTTCGTGAAGACCTTTACTACCGTCTCAGCGTAATTCCCATTTGCGTTCCGCCGCTGCGAGACCGGCGGGAAGACATTCCGCTGTTGGTGAATCATTTTCTGAAAAAGTATGCCCCGGCGGCTGGAAAAAGTATCTTGCGGGTTCACCCCGAATCGCTGGAATCCCTGTGTGGATATGAGTGGCCGGGTAACGTGCGCCAATTGGAAAATACTGTGGAGCGCGCCGTAGCCCTGGAAACGACCAATGAACTCCATGTAGAGTTGCCGGCAGAGCGTCCCAAAGCGAAAGGCGCTGCTGCAGCCGCTGGCGGGTCTGGCACGCTCACGCCTGCTGCATCCGGAGCGATCTTGCCCGAGGGCGTGGACATGGAAAAGTATGTCGCTGACATCGAGCGCTCGCTGCTGCAATCAGCTTTGAAGCAATGCCAGGGCGTGCAGACCCGCGCCGCCGACGTACTCGGAATCTCCTACCGTTCATTCCGCCACTTGATGAAGAAGTACGAACTGTAGGCCTGCGGCGGGCTTCGGTGCTTCCGCCATTGGCAGCATCGAGCCAGCTTACATGACTCGGCAGCGGACTATACTAGGCATAACCTCCATGCGCTACGCTCTTCGCTTTCTTTGGAATGCTACCCGCGGACACCGTCTGGCTCCCTGGCGCAGCCCTTATCTGCTATGGCGCATCGAGACCTATTGCGGGGTGAAGATGCAACAGATTGGCTTCCTTGAGTTCTGGGAATTCATGTGGAGGGAACGGGCTAACTTATGGCGTTTCCTGAAGTGGACGGGTGAGATGGAGCACTACGTCCATCCCCGACCTAAAAGTATTTAACGCCCCCGAGCAACTAGAGCAATTCGCTCGGACAATGTATGGCACAAACTCTGCAGTTATTGACCGTTCGTTGCCGCCGACGCCTCTCCCAAAATCACACTCACATCACTCCCCTTGTTGACGCCTAACAACTGCGCCGCGGCGCCACGATTGGCCGCGATCTCGAGGAATCCCATGCTGCCCAGAATGCCGAAGACTTCGTTGGGCGCGCCCTGCCCGTAAGCGGTGCGAATCTGCGTGATCTCACGTTTGCCGACCACGATCTTGAAAGCGCCAGGTTCAGGCTGGAACAATGCGGGAGCGTCCTGGGGTGTGATGTTGGTGATGAGATTGCCGAAGCGGTCAACTTTCAAAATCACGCCGCGCAGAGTATGGTCATTCGATAACTTGGGCTTGGGCGCGGAAAAGCGCACGAAATCAGTAATCTCATCGCCAAAGCGGGAAGGGTCAACGCCTTTTGCCAGATACGCGGCGATCGGCGCAAAGACATCGCGGGCGTGGAATGTGTTACTCACCGGCTGCCGGAAATAATGCTCAGCAGTGACATGGCGCACCAGAAGCCGCTCCTCACGATCGTAAATCAGCGAAAGCACGCCATTATCGGGCGCCACAAAATGGTGACGCTCCACAGTTGCCAGAATCGGCCGTCGCGCCGTTCCCACTCCCGGGTCAACAATGACCATGTGAACCGTACCCGAGGGAAAATAGGAATAAGCCTGCGAGATGGTGAGTGCTCCATCCAATACGTCGAATGCCTGCACCGCATGGCAGATGTCGACGATCCTGGCGTCGGGGACCAAGTCCAGGATCACGCCCTTGACCGTACCTACAAAATGATCATTAACTCCAAAATCGGTGGTAAGAGTGATGAGGGGCGAATGGGCCAATGATTCCTCGCAGTGCAGTCGCAAATTTGTGGGAAATGGCGAAGGTAGCGCGCTAAGAAGGGTAAGTCAAGACACAGAGGTAATTAGGGTAGCGCCAAACAACTTGCCCCGGGGAGCGACCGTGGAACAACTGGGCATCCCCGGGGTGCAAATTGATCGTCAACTGGGCGAAAGGTCAGCGGTTTATGCGGTTCGAGGCATCCGCTCGGAACTTCCGGCCGGAGCATTTTCTCGGCCCACAGTATCTCGCACTTTTTCCTTTATGTTGCTGGCCTGTTCCGAAACCCGGTCACGAACTTTGCTGGCCTGTTCGGAAACTCTGTCCCGGATGTTGCTGGCCTGTTCTGCGATAGTATTGCGGGTTTCTTCGCCGGCTGCCGGTGCAAACAGCATTCCTACACCAACGCCCACGCCTACGCCCACCAGGAAAGTCCCGACTTTGGAACCCCACCGCTCTCTGCCTCGAATGGCATCTGTTACCCGCTCCATCCGATCCATGGCATCCTCATATTTCTCTTTGGCAGTGCCTGTCCAGTCATCGACCCGATCTTTAATATTATCGGCAGCCTTTTCGCGCCGGCCGGGTTCGACTAGAAGAAGTCCTGCTCCGAGCAATAATTTCAGTAACTGTCTCATATTCTGGTTCATAGTTTTTAAGGTGCGTTGGGAGGCTGTGAGTTGCTCAAAACACCCACTCACAAGATCGATTCCCCTGCACGAGACAGGAGTTGACCTCGAAACGTCACACCGCTATTAAACTCCTTCTTCGAGGGTTTCACATCCCTTGAAAGCTGTAATCGGCAGCGGACATCACTGTACGGGCGATCGCCTCGAACATAGAAAGTACTTTCACTCCGCTACTCGTAGTGCAAGGCTTCAATAGAGTTAAGCTGCATTGCTTTGAGGGCAAGAAAAAATCCAGAGAGGATGCCCACGAGCGAGAGAATCACAAACAAGATGGCCATCACACCCATCGACGCGTGCAGAAATACGTCGCCCTCATGATTGGACTCAAAGCGAAAAGCTAGAGACTCATCACTCGATGTCGATTGTCCCCGAACCGGTCTGCACTTCGACCGGGACGCCACCACCGCGGACTTTGCCGTGAACTTCCTTGCGGTTTACGGCCCCCTGCACCGTAACCGGGTGAGCGACCGAAATTGAACCCGATCCCGTATGAGCGTCCAAATCGAAAGCCGCATTCTGCGGCAGCCGCAACCGAATGCTGCCGGAACCGGAGCGCACCGTCCATGCCCCGCTGGGATCACCCTGAGCGCGGATCGTCCCACTGCCCGCTTTGGCTTCCAGTGACCCGTGGACGCCGTTCAGTTCCATACCGCCCGACCCAGTTTGCACATTGACAGCGCCCGGAGCTGTCTGCTCCAAGGTGATGCGCCCGCTGCCAGTATCAGCTTCAAACCCTCCAGCAATATCGGATCCGTGGATGGAGCCGCTGCCCGACTTGGCCCTAACATTGCCCTTCACGTGATCGATGTCAATATCGCCGGAACCAGCGTCGGCGCGCACTCTGTCACCGAGGTTCGTAATCTTGAGACCGCCGGAGCCTGAGCTGACATCGAGAGGACCTTTAATTCCATCCACCGTCTGGTTCCCCGACCCGGTATGCGACCTCAACTCGGTATCAGCCGGCACCTCGAGCTCGTAGCTGATCGAAATGTTACGCCGTAGCTCAGGATCACTTATGCGGCCAATGTGGATGGTATTGCCGTTCTGTTCTATGGGAGGATTCTGCTCAATCCGCCGCACCCTCTCCTCGGCATTGCCGAAAAACCACTCGTTGGCATGAATGCGCGCGTTCACCCGGACCTCGTTCGAGTTCCCCCTCCGTACCTCGACGCTGCCTGAGCCGGTGGTGACGTCCAGATTTACTGCTCCGGTAACTTTGAGGGTTCGTTGGAATGAGCCGTTTACCGCCAGCCGTGCGGCAAACGCAGGCAGCGCGTGAACGCACATCAGCATTGCTAGACAAGCCACCGCGAAGTGGCGGGCAATTGGTTGGACTCTCATTGGTTCCTCCACTCAACGGATTTCAATATCCCCAGACCCGGTGTGTACACGCAAGGGTGGTCCGCCGCCGTGGACTTTACCCGAGACGTTTCGCCGCGGCTCCTGCACTCGGCCCTGCACGGTCATTACGACAGGCTGATCCACCACAATAGTTCCAGAGCTGGTGGAGAGATCGAGGTCAAATCCAGAGTCCGATGGCACGCGCAAAGTAACGTTCCCTGATCCGGTTTTTATTTCCCAGCCGGTGGCCGGCGTACCGTCTGCCGAAATATCACCGCTTCCCGCGTCGGCTCTGAGAGC
>Ga0066700_10001407_pt1 | contig 10019 bp, 10 predicted proteins | sample GraSoiAngelo_149_FD_66460 | JGI IMG/M metagenome (GOLD analysis project Ga0066700, IMG submission 66460) | Grasslands soil microbial communities from the Angelo Coastal Reserve, California, USA - 14_1009_09_30cm | ecosystem: Environmental > Terrestrial > Soil > Grasslands | place: USA...
AGACGTGCGCCCCCGGTTCCGCCGCTGTGAAGATCCGATGCAGATCTTTGGCCGCAGCCGTAAAACGCTGCTCGTAATCCGGCTCGCCGCCTAGCCCTGCTACCACCACGTAATACGTTGCCGCATGCACCTGAAGCGCGGTCGCACAGGTGAGCAGCAGCACTAGCAGCGCGCGCTTCATATCACGCCCCAGTTCCGACGTAACAACCACTCCGTGATTGGCAGGCCGAGCAGGAGCAGGAAAACCACCGGCATATCCCACAGCTGTTTCGTATTGCGAACGGAAATCCCGGCCTCCGAGTACGACACGTCTCCGGGCAGGTTCTTCAGCTCGGACGGCGTCCAGTATCGTCCGCCCGTGTCGGATGCAAGTTGCTCCAACAGGCGCCGATTCTGCTCCGTGTGAAAGTTCTCCGCCACCCCGTCTTCGCGCTGGAACATCACCACGTCGCGACCGAGTTCCTGTGGTTGACCGCCCGCAGATTCCGCTGTGAGTTCGGCGAGATAGGTACCCGCCTTCTCCGCCGTCCATTCGGTTTCATACAGCCCAGGTGTACTTCCCGAGGGCGTCAGATCAATGAAGGCGTCCGTCCCTTGCGGTCCAACAATGTGCGCCGTGACATGCGCATTGGTGGTCTGCTGAAACTGCTTGTCGCGCACTTGTGCCTTCAACGATACCCGCCCTTCATCCATCAGCAGCCGCTCTGGCATCGAGGCGACAACCGGACCCGGCGATTCGGCCACCAGCCAGCGCAACAACTGCTGCCAGAAAAGATCGTGCGATAGGTCACCGAGAGCCTCGCTCATCTGCCAGCGCCATGTGCCGCCCGTTGCCAGAATCGCCGTGCGGCCGTGCCCGTAGCTCTCGGTAATCAGCAGCGGCAGTTTCCTCCGGCCCGCGCGCAGGTCGGCAAGCACGGTGGCTCCAGGTTTCGGCGCACCGGCATCCTCATAGTCGGCAAGATAGGTCAGCTTCTTCCAACGCTGCGCATTCTTCGCCGGATCATCCAGTAATTGAGTAATGGGCGAGTTCAGACCCTGCGCCGTCAACTCGACCGTCGCCGCGTTGCGGTGAAAGTTGTTTTTTCCTTGCGGAAGAATCGTCGGTAGCAGGTCGTTTAGGCTCGAGGCCCCCCATCCGCCGTCGCTCAACGAGAACCGGCCTCCCAGAAACAGGATCCCCCCGCCGCGGCGGTCGACATACTCACGAAGCAGCTCCTGCTGAAGCGGTGTGAAATAATCGGCGTCAACCGATCCGATGATGATGCCCGTATAGCTAAACAGGTTCTCGGGCCGGGCCGGAAACCCGTTGGCTAGCTCGCTCGGATCGCTGATCCCCTGCCGATAGATCTTGTTTTCGCTGGTGCGTAGCATGGACACGAGCTGCACGGTGGGATCTTCCGCTTCGGCTCGCCTTATGAATTTGTATTCCCAACGCGGCTCACCCTCGAGATACAAAATCCTTCGCTTCGCGTCGCTCACAACGATGGGGCGCGTCATGGTATTGTTCGCGAGGTTTTCTTCGCCAGACAGCGTCTCCATGCTGAAGGTCAAGCTTTTTGCGCCCGCGGCACCGGCGGGGAAGAAAACAGGCTCGGCTTGCATGCGCCCATCGGCCGCCAAGGTGATCTCGCGCCCCGCGATCTCTTTAGCCCCATCGCGAACCGTGAGCTTCGCCTTCTTACCTGCGTAGCCTCGCTGTGTCAGGCTGACCGTCGCGGAAATCCGGCTCTCCGCGATCACGCTCGCGGCGATGCTGACGTCTTCGATCTCCACGTCATGCGCGCTCTGCTCTTTTCCGAATCCCACGGTGTGCACCGGGAGCCGCCGATTGCGTAGCGCTTGAAGAACATCGCGGCTGATCCCCGAGCCGCCTCCTGCGCTATTCTGGCCGCCATCGCTGAGCAGCACGATCGCTCCGACGGGCAAGTCCGAGGTTTCTGTGGCGAGCCGCTTCAGATTGTCGCCAATGCGCGTGGCCGGCGCTACCGGCATAATCTCTCGCGGCCCGTCCGCCGGCGTCAATTCACGGCCGAGCCGGTAGAGCCGCGTTTGAAAACGTTGCCGCAAGCCCGCGAGAACACCGCCCTCGAGCGCCTCGACTGCTGCCGCCTCTCGCGTTTTTCCCTCGCTATCCGCGATGCTCATGCTCCGCGAATCGTCCACGACAACGGCAATAATGTTCTGCTGTGAGCTGAGCTCGGCCACGAGGATTGCGGGTTGCCACAGCAAAAACAGGACCAGAGCTACAAACGCAGACTGTATTCCCCAAACCACCCAGGCTCGCCAGTTTCGCACCTCAGGCGCAGCGTTCCGGAGTTTCCAACGAATCAGCAGGGCAAGTCCAACAGCGGCTGCGACCATGGCCACGACCAGCAGCCACCCAGGCCACTTCCCGAGCAGCACGAATTGCCCTTTCCGGAATACCGCGCCCGGGTATTTGAACAGAAGCTGAAACATGCACCCTTCGCGTCCTTAGTGCTACAGCAAGAATCCAGCGCGTGGCCGTCGATCTTTCACTCCATCCGCTCCCGGCAAAACGAATCGCGCCGTACCACCCCTAATGAGTCATCCCATACAGGATGTAGTCTAGCCCCACGCGAAACGCCATGGACGCAAATGTTTCCGGGTAATTGGGATCATCGGCCCACTCCCACGCATCGCCGAGGTGCATATTGTGGCAGATCGCGACGATAATTCGCCCCTTGCTATCGCGGATGGCCCGCCATTTGGGCTGATAACCGTCCTTCTCATACGTCCGGCCGGTCCAAACATATTGCTCGCCGGGTATCTGCATCTTGTCGTCGATGTCGTAGAGCGTGTGGAAGATCTCATCGCCGCTCCGCAGGTCCTCGACCTCAGCGTCAGGCAGCACCAGGCGCATTCCGTTCATGAAGTTCTCCCAGTCCTCCGTACCATGGAAGTCATCCACCATCAGGAACCCACCCTTGAGCAGGTACTCGCGCAATCGTTTGGCTTCCTTCTCGCTGAATGTCCAGCTCTCCACCTGAACCGCGTAAATCCAGGGATAGTTGAAGATCTCGTCGGAATCGAGGGTAACCACCTGCTCCGTTGGCCTCCCGTCGATGCGCGTCAACCGGTGCATGGAGATCAGAAACTGCCGGTCCGCTTTGGGATAGTCGCGCGACCACGAACTCCGCCACCGGTGGCCGTAACCACCGAAATTACTCGCTATGTTTGTGGAATAGGCCAGGCGCGACCAGTAGAACTCCGCCTTGACGTTGGTCGGGGAGTCGTCATTTCCGAAGCCGAAATCCCCGGTCCGCTGAGCCCACAGCGCCGCGCACCCGGCCGAGGCTGCCAGAATCGCCAATGCGATGTGCGTACACTTCATAGTGAAGCTCGGCGGAGGCGAGTGCGCGAGTATTTAGACGGCGAAAGTGCTCACTTGGTTGCAGTTAGACCGGCCTCCTGCCCGCCTTGTCCGGCCCGCGTCCGCGTGAGACGATCGAGGCAGGTCCCGATTTTCAGGGAGCGGCATTACTTTGGATAGGCGCGGTCTCCTCAAACTCGGCAGCATGGCTCTGGCTCACGCCGCGGCGCCGCGGCTGCCGATCGGCCAATCGGCCGGCACTCCACGGTTGCCCACGGGCCATCCCCCCGAAGACAACCCCGATTACTTGCTTCGCATTGCCCCCGTCACCGTGGAACTCGACCGCTCCCATATTCTCTCCACCGTCGGGTACAACGGTGCCGCACCCGGCCCCCTCCTTCGCCTGCGGGCCGGGAGACGGGTCGGGATTGACGTCGTCAACGACACGGATACACCGGAGCTTGTTCATTGGCATGGCCTGCTCATCCCACCCGAGGTCGACGGCACCCAGGAAGAGGGCTCGCCGGTCGTACCGCCGCATGGACGCCGACACTTCGAACTCACACCCGGTCCAGCCGGAAGCCGGTGGTATCACTCGCACGCCATGGCAATGGATGACTTGCACAAGGGCGGGTACACGGGCCAGTTCGGCTTCGTCTACGTCGAGGACGGCAACAACCCGGGCCGGTACGACCAGGAACTCTTCCTCGCCCTGCGCGATTGGGAACCCTTCTTTACAGCAACCATGGACGATGAGGACGACGACACCCATCATGGCCCGTTGCTCGAAAAGCCAGCCACGCTGAACACCGACCCGGATGGCCTCGAGGTCGGCTCGAACACCTACTCGATCAACGACAAGGCGCTTGGGGCCGGCGACCCGATCCGTGTTCGTGAGGGTCAACGGCTGCTCATTCACTTCCTGAACGCCAGCGCCATCGAGAACCGCCGGGTCGCGCTGGCGGGTCACAAGATGAAGGTCATCGCACTCGATGGCAACCCGGTGCCGACTCCGCAGACACTCGACTCGATCTTTGTCGGCGGAGGTGAGCGCATCGATGTGGTCGTCGAGATGAACAATCCGGGAGTTTGGATCCTCGGCTCAACAGAGAAGGCCATCCGCGAATCGGGCCTCGGCGTGGTTGTGGAATACGCTGGCCAGCACCATCAGCCGCAATGGATCGATCCGCCTCAAGCGCCTTGGGACTATACCATCTTCGGAACCGCCAACTCCTCCTCACCGGCTCCGCAGAAGACCATTGAACTGATTTTCGAGAAGCTGCCCGGCGCGGCTGGCAAGTTCAATCTTTGGCTCATCAATGGCAAGCCTTACCCCCATGAACGCGAATTCGTCCTCGAACAGGGCACGCGCTACCGCCTCCTGATGCGCAACCGCACCGACGATGCTCATCCCATGCACCTCCATCGCCACCTTTGGGAGTTGGCGGAGATCAACGGCAAGAAGACTGCAGGCATTGTCAAAGATACCGTGGTAGTCCCATATTTTGGCCGAGTTATGGTTGATTTCACTGCCGATCAGCCGGGACTGGCGCTTTTTCACTGCCACATCCAACAGCACATGGACTACGGTTTTAAGGCTCTTTTTCGCTATGGCTGAGGCGCTTGATTCGGTTCATCAGATTCGCTATGGACGACTGTCACCTGGCGGATAGACCATCGCAAAGCCCGTTCCCCGGCATCTCATTACAATAGAGATTTGCCCGGTGGCGAACGCGCGAGTGGCAAGACAGAAGGGAAGCTCGCATGAAGGAGTCCTGTCGAGAGTTGCTGAAAATTCTTTTCCCCTTCTGTTGCGCTTTCGCCTTTGTTCGCGTGATGTTTGCCCAACTTCCTTTCCGCGAATATCCTTCTGTCGAATACGGCGAATCGGCTCCCCTGCCGCCAGATTGGCAGCGTTCGGGTGAATGGGCTTTTGCTCGCCTCATGTACCCGCCCGGCCCCAATGACGGTTACCGCGGGCGTTTCGATGGCGATTGGCGTCAAGGCATATCGCTGTGGACCCAGGACGGACCGCCCGCCGACCGCAATTTTTCCGCGGCTGTCCGGCGACTCACTCGCATCGACGCGCGCTCCGTGGAACAGGACGTGAATCTCGACGATGGCGACGAGGTCTATAACTGGCCCTGGCTTTATGCCGTCCAGGTCGGTGAGTGGGGGATCACTCAACATCAGGCCGACGTCCTGCGCGACTACCTCTTACGCGGCGGCTTCCTCATGGCCGACGATTTTCACGGCGCGTACGAGTGGCAAATGTTCGAAAAGCGCATCCGTATGGTTTTTCCCGATCGCCCCATCGTCGATATCCCGAATGACGATCCAATCTTCCACACCCTCTACGATCTCGACGAGCGATATCAAATCCCCGGGGCCGCGCATTTGCGGCTCGGCTACAAAGTTCCGGATTATCCGCAAGGGCCGGGCGATGGCAAGGGCGCTCACTGGCGTGCGATCTATGATGACAAGGGTCGCATCATGATCGCCATCTGTTTCAACTCCGATGTCGGAGATTCCTGGGAATGGGCGAATCACCCCGCCTATCCCCAGCGTTACTCCGATCTCGGCTTGCGCGTTGGGATCAATTACCTTCTCTACGCCATGACCCACTGACCTGATCGCAGTTCAACCCGTTGCGAGTGCCAGCAACAGGTGCGTGTTATCTGTCGTTCCGGCGATGATCGTGATCAAAATGGCGCTCGTCATGTCGATCGTGATCGCGGAAGTCGCGGTCGCGACCGCGATCCCAGTGGTGATCGTGTTCAACGCGGCCGCGGTCTCCCTCCCAGTAGCCCCCGTAATATCGCTCGCCATCGTGGCGCGGCGGAATCCAACGCGCTCCCTCGTACGGTGGCCGAGTCCAATACCCTTCGTGCCATTTGTAATGCCTGCCCACCGGATACCAATAACCCGCCACCCACACGTGCTCACGAGCGGGGCTTGGGGGAAGAACGGCGACCGCCCGTGGCGGCGGTGGTGCCCCAATCACGATTCCGACAGAAACCTGGGCTTCACTTGCGCGAGCTAGAACTAACAGCGTCGCGACCAGCAGTGTCGCTCTGATGACGTTTTTCATGTGGCTGTAGCCTCCCTCGACATCCTACGCGCAAGCGGGGAGGCGTTCGGAAGCAGTGCTATTCGTGAATGCGAAAGAAATACTTGGTCACGCGTACAGGTAAATGTCCTGCCCCAGGTTAATTCCACCACCTCGCCACAGACATTTCCACGTGGGGATCCTCGTCGTTAGGAAGTTCCGCCGCTCTTTCTGGAGGTGGTTGTCTTCTGACCTGAGCCGCCGTTCGGTAACCGCATACTTCTCCGCGGTTGCGCCGTTCCCCTTGCGGGCAGGTTGTTGCATCGAGGCTCGGACGCAGACGGACCGGACGCTGACCCAAGATGTCGACGGCGTACGGGCCCCGCGAAGCGCTGCCCACGGCGCTGCCGGGGAGGTCCGGGTATCGCTTGCGAAGGCCTTTGACCATTTGACCATCTGCCTACACGTGGATAGCACGCGACGTAGGCGTATAATCCGTGCCGTTTGAGGGGGAAAACGATGCGCGCGGGGATATTCTCGACCTTAGCTCTCTGCCTGCTTGGATGCTTCGCGGTTCGTGACTTGGCGCAGGAAAAATCAGACGCGACGAGTATTCGTGCCTTGGAATCAAAATGGGTGGATGCATATAAGCAGCGGCAAATCGCTACCGTTGCGGGGCTGCTGGCAGATGACTACGTCATTACCGTTGAAGATGGCACCACCTACGGTAAGGTCGGCTTCATTAGCTATAATGCGGGACCCTTGCGCGTGGATATTGCGGAATTGGCGGACGTCAAGATTCGCATGCACGAGAACATCGCGGTGGTGACAGGGGCCTACCACGAACGAGGCGAACTGGGCGGGAAAGCCTACGACTATCACGACCGGCTAACCGATGTGTGGATGAAGGTTGGCGGAAAATGGCTGCTCATTGCATCGCACTATAGCGTGCCCGCGCGCCCTTAGTCGAACCCCAGAATCACTCGCACAAGGTTGGCCCGCCTGCACCGTCCCTCGAGGAAATTGCTCTCCCTGGGAAATGCAAGCCATTCCTTTGCGAAGATAGATAGGGCCGGACAGCAGCTGACCACTTTCTTGACTTCCACCACAACACCCTACACTGCCTAGTACAACCTGGCTCCGCAAGAAGCGGGGAGACACTCCGCCGCATAAAAAAAAACGAGCAGCGAGATTTGTTCCCTGGCGCCCTGAAAATGAAGGTTTTGCGCGCGCTGAAGCGCGAACCTCTCCACGGCTATGCCCTCGCTCGGCACATCAAGCGCACCTCGAACGATCTGCTTCGGATCGAACAACGCGCGCTCTATCCGGCGAAGCCACCGGAACACGATGGACGTTGCAAGAGCAGTTTGAGAAAGCGTCTGCGATCTGTAATCTCCTGTTTATGGTCCTTTAACAATGGCCTCTTAGAGATCGGTTATCGCGGCTCAGAACAGAAAAAAACAAAAACTCGAGATCGTCTGCTTTAGGCCGATCACTGATCACCGTTTCGCACTCTTTGTTGGCTTGCAGATCTAGGCCTATTCGTCCTCCAGAATACCTGGAGAGTTGCATGTAATGCTCGATATAAAAATACGGCATCTCCCCAATTGCACCATCGCTACGCCGTAGGTATTGTCGCTGCGGGACCCTGAAGATCCGAGAAGAGGAGTTTGCAGTTTCATTACAAATGTAAAGAACTGATGTTGTGTCTCTTCCTTCGTGTTTCGCGCAAGTGGACAACCAAAGGTCAGAAGCACGTAGCGGGGAGAAGGACACCAGGCAAGAAACCATCCGCTAAAGAAGACTCCATGTCAAAGCGTACCTTGCGGTTGCTGCTGGCTGACTGGCTCTTTAGGGCGCGTTGTGGGCGGCGGATGACCCCTTCGTCGGCGAATGGAAGCTCAACCCGTCCAAAAGCAAGCTCAGCGACGAAATGAAGGTTGAGAGCGCCGGCGGAAACAAGTGCGCATTTGACTTCGGCGAAACCATCGTGGCCGATCGGACCGACCAGCCCGGTAACTTCGGCCCTGCCTTGATTGCATAACAATGTCGGTGAGCGTCCTGGGCCCGGGCCGCACCCATCATCGCCGCGACCTGCAAGCTCACCCAAGACGGCAACACCCACCTAGATTCGCCAGTGTTTCTAATTCTTAGATGGAGACGATATTTGAGCAACATCGGCACTGCGGCAGACCACCAGAACTGTATTGATGTCCACTTCGACCGATCGTCGGCTTATTGGACCGACATTTATGAGTACGAAGACGTGGATGGAACCATCTACCGGGAGCGGCGTGCGGTGGTGCTGGCACTTGCGCAAAAACTGGGATTGCCGGCCGAATCGCGAATTCTGGAAGTCGGGTGTGGATCGGGATTGACCAGCGTCGAGCTGGCTCACGAGGGTTATCGGATTCAAGCTGTCGATTCGGTGGACGCCATGATCCAGCGTACGCGGCAACACGCCGACAAGGCGGGAGTCGGTGACCGGATTAGCGCGAGCGTTCGCAGTGTGTACGAGCTGGGCTATCCGGACAGTTCATTCGATCTGGTGCTGAAAATTGGGGTTGCCCCGTGGCTGCATTCCTTGGAGGAGGCGCTCCGCGAAGTGGTGCGGGTAGTGCGACCCGGCGGGTACTTGATTACGACGGCAGATAATTGGTGGCGGCTCAATCACTGGCTTGATCCTCGTTATTGGCCTCCGCTCCAACCGGTGAGGCGGCAAGTGCGCGACGTGCTTGAGCGGTGCGGGCTCGTTGGGCCGCGGGGAGCTTCAGCTCGGTTTCATTCCACCGGAGAATTTGACTCCTGCCTCTTGGCCGCCGGGCTCGAGAAGATTGCCGGCAGGACCGTGGGATTTGGCCCCTTTTCTTTCCTCGGATGGAAATTCCTCTCCGATTCCTCGGGAGTGAGGGTGCACCGCCGGCTGCAGCAACTCGCGGATAGAGGGGTGCCGATCTTACGGTCGATGGGAACACAATACATCGTTCTAGCCAGGAAAGGAGTCGCAACATCGGCTCCGCCGGGGAGGTGAAAACCATGCGTGAAATGACAAAAAAGGCGTTAGGGGGGCGACACCTTCATACCAGCGATTATCTGAGCATGATCGGTGTTCCCGAAATACGGCCGGCAACGAGCCCGTTCGATCCGGGTTACGACCCGGCGACGCTCGAGAGCCATCTGGAGCAAAGCGCTCATCTGATGTCCATTCTCAAGATCTCCATGGCTTGCTGGATGGTTGCGAAGGAGGCCGCCACGCGCCGCAAGGTGGCGGCAGCGAAAAAGCACCACGTACCGACGGTCACCGGAGGAGGGCCGTTCGAGGTGGCGGTGGCACAGGGGCAGCTTAGCGCTTATCTCGACCTGTGCGCGGACATAGGGGTAACGCGGATCGAGTGTGGCGAAGGTTTTACGGAAATGACGCTAAAAGCCGCCGATGTGGTCAAGATGGCGAGCGAACGAGGCCTGGATGTTCAGTTCGAGCTGGGTAAGAAGCATACCGGAGCGTTTACCGAGGACGGCGTAACGCAGCTGATCGAGCAGGGGCGGAGGTGGCTCGATGCGGGAGCGCTGCAACTGGTCGTGGAAGCCCGGGAGAGCGCAAAAGAAGTGGGACTTTTTGACGATAAGGGAAACCTC
>Ga0066700_10001410_pt1 | contig 10013 bp, 11 predicted proteins | sample GraSoiAngelo_149_FD_66460 | JGI IMG/M metagenome (GOLD analysis project Ga0066700, IMG submission 66460) | Grasslands soil microbial communities from the Angelo Coastal Reserve, California, USA - 14_1009_09_30cm | ecosystem: Environmental > Terrestrial > Soil > Grasslands | place: USA...
TTCGAATTTCGAATTTCGAATGAAGAATTCAGAGTTAAGAATTAGAACAGCCTTGGGCGGGTGGGCTTCTTAATTCTTCATTCTTCATTCACACTTCGTGGGTCGCGCGCATTACTTCACAGTTGCCAACGGCCGCAATCCCGCCGGCGGATTCGGGTAATCGTGCCTGTCCGCCATCTGCGCGATCGGCGTATTCATCACCGGCACCGCGAGTCCGGCGACGTTTGCGGTCAGATTCGTCGTAGCCGGCCGCTCGATCGTCGCCGCGAGGCGCACCTTCACATTTTTTGGCTCGAGGAGCGCGACTGAGTCGGCTTTGAGCAGCATCGCCGGAACGAACACGTCCGCGTTTCCAGGAATGTTCTTCAAGACGAGTCGCGCGGCAGGCGCGCCCGGCGCGGTGAACGTTATCGTTATGTTCCCCGGCGGTACGTCGAGCAGGATGAACGCGCCGTTTTCCGCAATTCCCCCCGACACGTACGGAGCATTCTCGACATCCACGTACGTCGATTGAAAGAGCTGACGACGACGAGCGGCCTCGGTCTCCGGCGTCTGAAAGGGAGCGTGCGGCGAACCGGCGACGTCGACAATCCAGCCGCGCACGCTGATCGGTTCTTTGCTGACTTGCGGCCCGTTCGGGTTCGCTGGGCCGCAAGCAGCCACGACGAGCAACATCAATGAGAAGCGAGCGGTCATCGGCATGCGATAATACGAGAATCGAAGTGCCCGGTGCCCAGTACCCAGTGCCCAGGTTGTTGATTCCAATGGACTGGGCACGGGGCACCGGGAACTGGGCACTGTTATGAAGCGGTTTTTTCCGCTGCTGATTCTCGCCGCCGCATCGATTCTCCTCGCACAGGCACCCAATCAGGCGACGCTTCGCACGCCGACGGGTGACCGCCTGGTGACGATCACACGCGTCAATGGACAAACTCTGTTTGCTGCGGACGAAGTCATGGCCGCGCTGGGAGGCGCCGTTTCGCCAGACGCGACCGGCTTCAAGGCGAATTTGAACAATACGATCGCCGCGTTCGGTCCCGACAGCCGCTTCGGTGTGGTCCGCGATGAGCTGATCGAGATGCCAATCGCTCCGGCCATCGTCGAAGGACGCCCTTACGTCCCACTCCAATTTTTCCAGGGATTCCTCGGCAAAGCGGCGGACCTCGAGGTGTCGTGGGATCCAGTCAGCCGCTTCCTGACAGTGCGCCCGACCCAGCACACGATCATCGGCGTTCAGTTGTCGGTGGCCAATGTGCAGGGCGTGTCGAAAGTCGTGATCACGCTCAGCGGACCCACGGATTACACGATCACGAAGGAGCAGAGCGCGTACACGATTCGATTTAAAACGCAGATTCGCGCGCCCTTTGCGGCGCAGTCGTACGACGATCCGTACGTCGCCAAAGCGACTTTTTCGGCGAGCGATCTGCGTCTCGATCTGAAAGCGCCGGATGCCGGCGCCGATGCCTACAAACTCGAGAATCCATTTCGGATCGTGCTCGACTTTCACAAAGTCGCTCCGGGACCTTCGACGCTGCCGACGATCGTCATTCCGACGAGGCCGGTCGAGACGCCGGGGATTCACACGATCGTGATCGATCCTGGACACGGCGGCAAAGAAGTCGGTGCGATTGGGCCCGGCGGAATGATGGAAAAGGATGCGACGCTCACGCTCTGCCGCAAACTCGCAGACAATCTCGAGACGAGGCTGAGAACGCGAGTCATCCTCACACGCACTGATGACAGCGTGGTCACGCTTGATCAGAGGACGGCCATCGCCAATCAGTACAAGGCCGATCTGTTTCTGTCGGTGCACATGAACGCCGCCGTGGTCAAGGGTGCGCACGGCTCCGAGACATACTTTCTTTCGCTGGAAGCATCCGACGAGCTCGCGAGGAAGGCAGCGGAGGTGGAGAATGCCGCGGGGAGACCGCTGCCGCCGGCCGGCAGCAGCGATCTAAAACTGATCTTGTGGGACCTCGCGCAGCAGGAGTATCTCGCCGAGTCGAGCCGCTTCGCGCAGGCGGTGCAGGAGGAGATGAACCGAGCCACCGGCGTGCAGAATCGCGGCGTGAAGCAGGCGCCATTCAAAGTGCTCGTCGGCGCGACGATGCCGGCGGCTCTCGTCGAAGTGGCGTTCATCACGAATCCCGAGGAAGAGGCGAAGCTCAAAACTGACGACTTTCAGAAAATGATCATTGACGCGCTGACGACTGCAATCCAGCGCTACAAGATCGATTACGAAACGCGTATCGGCGTCCTTCGGCCGGCCGCACCGGCGGCGGCATCGAAGTGATTCGCCGCTTTGCGTTTGTCACTCTGCTTCTCCTGACAACGTCTTGCCGCCGGCAACAGCCGCTTTCGCGCAATCTCAACGTCGAGAACAAAGTGGCGATGCGCACGGTGTCGCTCTACTACGAATCGCCCGATCTGTTACTCGCACCGGAACGTCGCAATCTGCCGCTTCCCCAGAATCCCGCCGCCGCGCTCGACCTCGTCATGCGCGAGCTGCTGAAGGGCTCGGCGAACGCTGCCGTTCCACGGCTGCTTCCGGCCGATACGACAATTCGCGGGGCGTACCTCCTGCCCGAGGGCACGGCCTTCGTCGATCTCGGCGGACCGACGCTGACCCAGGGTTGGACAACAGGGAGCCATCAGGAGTTGATGGCGATCTACTCGGGGGTGCAGACAGTTACGGCGAATTTTGTCGAGGCCAAACGTGTGCGAGTGCTCGTCAACGGAGAGCCGGCTGAAACTTTGGCCGGTCATGTGAGTCTAAGTAGAGCGCTGACCCCGGTGCCGTCGATGGTCGTCCGCTGAATCTGGTTGACCGAACAAGTGTTCTGTAGTAGTCTGCAGTTGCTTCCGAATTTGTGCGTTATCTTATTGAAATATAAGTTGTTGTCACGTTGCTGTTACATTGAGAAATTTTTCACAAAGTGTGCGATAATTTCTCCGTATTGATCATTGAGGAATTACTGGATGGGCAGGCGAGAATCTGCTTCCTGTTGTACTGAGCCTGCCTCAAAGTTGTACCTCTTGAAGTCTTCTTTGAACCTTACCGATCTGTTGACTCACCCCTGAGCGTTCGCGCCACGCACATCCAGTAAGTAACCCCCGCCCCGTCCCGCCAAGCGGGACGGGGCAAATTTTTTTCGCCAGTGCCGCAATCTCAAAAGCGAAATTTCGAATTTCGAATTAAGAATTAAGCATGAAAAATGAAAGCCGGCGGAACCACGTTTTTTATTTTTTATTTTTCATTTGAAATTTGAAATTTGAAATTCCGTCAGGTGATCAGCGCTGCGAGCGCCTGCTCGACGATCATCCGCGCATCCGCGTTGACCATCAGCCATCGCATTTCGCCAGTGGCGGAATCTCAAAAGCGAAATTTCGAATTTCGAATTAAGAATGAAAAATGAAAGCGGCATAGCGACGATTTTTCATTTTTCATTTTTCATTTTTCATTTTTCATTTTTCATTTGAAATTTCGTCAGGTGATGAGCGCTGCCAGCGCCTGCTCGACGATCATCCGCGCATCGGCGTTGACCATCAGCCATCGCGTGTTGAATACCGATGCATCGGCCGCGGCGAGGAGCCGCTCGCGAGGAATGGCAAGCGCCGGACGGCCGGCGGCGGCGTCGCACAAAATTTCTGCTAGTAGCGCCATCGACTGGCTGAGGTCTTCCTGACCGGCCAGTACGGCCGCAATCGCGAGCAGCGCCGCCGATTCTTTTTTCGTGGCGAACTGTTCGAGCAGCACGGCGATATCCGCCGCCAGCTCCTCATCGCGCTGCACGTTTCCTCCGACGTAAATCGCCTGCGACCGCGAGCGGATCGTCGGCAGCAGCAAGTCGGGCGAGCGCGTGAGCAGAATGAACGTCGTGTCGCGGACCGGTTCCTCGAGCGTTTTCAACAGCGAATTCGATCCGCCGGCGCTCAGCGCATCCGCAGGATCGATGATGAAGACTTTGTTGCGCCCTTCGTATGGCCGCAGGATGGCCGCAGCGACGATGTCGCGGATCTGTTCGACGCTAATCAGCTTTCGCTCGCTGCCAACTTCGATGAAGTGCACGTCCGGATGAATGCGCCGCTCGATCCGCTGACATGCGAGGCAATCGTCGCCGCTCGTTCGATTCAGACAATTCAGCGCTTTGGCGATTCGAATCGCCGCGTCGCGCAACGCCTCGGCTGACGGTCCATGCAGAATCACCGCATGATGCAGCTCCCCGCGACGCGCGGTGTCGGCTAACAGCGCTCCAGCATTGTTCATATCGGCACTCGCTCTTGCAGAACCTGCCATGTGCGCGCGAAAACTTCGTCCGCTGCTCCCGTAGCGTCGATCACTGCATAACGCTTTGGATCGGAGGCGGCGAGTGCGAGGTAGCCCTCGCGAACGCGGCGATGAAATCGAAGATCTTCGAGCTCGAAGCGTCCTTCGTCGAGGGGCGCCTTCGTATTGCGCGATCGCGCGCGCGTCAATCCGACCTCCTCGGGCAGGTCGAAAATCAACGTGAGATCGGGCTTCAGCGAATCTGTCGCCCAGTCGTTCAGTCCGCGCAGCCGATCGAGATCGAGAAGGCGACCAAAGCCCTGATACGCGAGCGTGGCATCAGTGAATCGATCGCAGATCACGACGCGTCCTTCGGCAAGGGCAGGGCGGATCACCTCGGTGACATGTTGCCGCCGCGATGCGGCGAAAAGAAAAAGTTCCGCGACGGGATCAATCTTCTCGCGCGTGTCGAGCAAGATCGCTCGAATGCGATCCGCAGTGGGCGTGCCGCCTGGCTCTTTCGTCACCAGCACGTTCGGAATGCGTTCCGCCAGCTTGCGGAGCTGCGTCGTCTTACCGGAGCCTTCGATGCCTTCAAGTGTGATGAAGACCATCTTTCAATCCGCGAAGGTAGTGTTCGCGCATCAACCTCTCGAAGACATCATTGCGCGCGAGAAACCGAAATCGCTCGCCGAGTCGGGCGCGGCGATGGAGGCGCGCGAGCTGGCGTTCATTCGCCAGACGGCGCGATTCGAGCTCGTGTACGCCGAGGAAATGTCCGAGCTCCGGGTGCTTGCGATAAAAAATCGCCCCCGATTTCCCAACCGTGTACTGCCGCCGGGCAAAGGAGTCGACATTCATCTGATGATAGTGACGCGTCACCGCCTTCGCGTTATAGCGGATCTTGAGGCCGCGCGCCTCCAGACGATAGGCGAGCTCGATGTCCTCCCACGCGGCGGATGGGAACGTGGTGTCGAACGGATTCTCGAGGAGGAGCTGCCGGTCGATCGAGATGTTCGACGTGTAGAAAAAGTTGAATGGAACCGTTTCACCGTCTTCAATTAATCTATATCCAAATTGAAGACCATAATCGTTTATGTAATCCATGAAGGCGGTAACACGCTCGCTGCGCGGCCACCCCGTGTAACCGAGACATGCGATAAGCCGATCATCGTGGGAATCGTGATGCGTGCGGGCATGCTCGGCGAGGAAGCGCGGCTCGGGAACCGTATCGTCGCCGATGAAGACGATGAAGCGGCCGCGTGCGAGCGAGACTCCGTGGTTCCTCGCGTGACCTGGCCCGGAGTTCGGCTGCGAGCGAAAGACAATTCCGCTGCGCTGCGTCAAAATCTTTTCCGTCTCGTCCGTCGAGCCGTCATTGATCACGATCGTCTCGAACTCCGGCGCTTCCTGCTGCTGACCAAGTGCGTCGAGAACGCGCTGCAGCATCGTGATGCGGTTATGCGTCGGAATGACCACTGAGAAAGTTGGCTGTTGGCCGTTGGCCGTTGGCTGTGAGGGGCTCTCTGTCTCGGCCAACGGCGAACGGTCAACGGCGAACGTATTCACGCAGACACTCCGCCATCAATGCACAGGACCTGGCCGGTGATCCCGCTCGAATCGTCAGAAATGAGAAAGGCAATCGCCGCTGCGACTTCGTCCGCACGAATCGCGCGCCGCATTGGGATCTCGTGAATCATGTTTCGCTTCATGTCGGCATCGAGACCTGTGAGCATGTCCGTCTCGACGAGGCCAGGCGCCACGCAGTTGATGCGAATTCCGCTGCGCGCGACCTCACGCGCAAGCGACCGCGTCATCGCAATCAAGCCCCCCTTCGCCGCCGAGTAGTTCGTCTGGCCGACGACGCCGTGCAATCCGGACACCGAGGCCACGTTCACCACTGCGCCGCGGCGCTGCTTCAGCATGATCGGCAGCGCGGCGTGCGTCATCGAGAACGCGCCGCGCAGATTCGTGTCCAGAACGTCGTCCCACTGCTCGTCCGTCATGCTGAACATCAACGCGTCGCGACGAATCCCGGCATTGTTCACAAGGGCATCGAGCGCTCCAAAGCGCGTAATGACGTCTTCGACAACCGCGCGATTGCGCGCGTCATCGCGAACGTCACCTGGATACGCGTGCAGCCGCTCGCGATCGGTGTTCACAAATTCCTCGGCTGCCGTTTTCGACCTCGTGTACGTGAAGGCGACGTTATAGCCGTCAGCGAGCAGGCGCATGGCCGTGACGCGCCCGATCCCTCGCGCCCCGCCGGTGATCAACACAGTTTTCGGCATCCGCCGGCGATTCTAACGGACTGCGCGGCGACGGACCGGCGGCTGGATAAAACTCGTGACAGTAGCGACCAAAATGCGATCGATCGGCGAAGTCGGATCGGACGCATCTTTCAGTTCGTGATTCATGCCGGTGATGATCTGCAGCTCCGCCACACGGTTCGCGTTCGACAGTCGCATCGCGTCGTCGATAGTGACCTGAGTGTCAGCCGTGCCCTGTACGATCAAAACCGGAATCATCAATCGGCCAATCTCCACCGCCGGATCGTAGCGAAACCAGGAGATGAGATACGGTTGCCCACTTTCGTCGAAAATGAATCTGAGTCCAAACGGCACCATCGAATTGGGGACGGTAACGCCGGCATTTAACGAGGCGACAATTTTTCGTGCAGCGTCGATCAGCGCGGGCGTGAATTGTGCCTCGATCTGCGACAGGATGACGTCGCCCGCTGGCCGGCCTGCGCCTGCGAGTGAGATCACGCGGTCGACCGGCATCCTTTCTGCGGCAATAATTCCGATCAATGATCCTTCACTGTGCCCGGCGACGATGAGCAGTGAAAATCGAGGATCGCTCCGAAGCTGCTGGAGCCATCCAATAGCATCGCTGATCTCGGTCTCGATCGTCATGTCGCTAGTGAATGCCGCAGCACTTGCCGCCACACCGCGTTTGTCATATTGCAGCGAGGCGATGTCCAGCGCGGCGAGCGCCTCAGCGAGCATCCGGTAGGAGTTGTTCGGAGCTTGTTCAAGAGCGGAGTTTCCATCGCGATCGGTCGGCCCCGAGCCGGCGATGATCAGAACTACCGCCAGCGTCGCACGAGCGGGCGGCACGAGCAGTGTGCCGTAAAGCGTGCCAGTCGGCGTTTGCAGTGTGACTTCGTCAGCGAGCGCGGGCGATGTGAGGAGAATGACAACGGCGGCTGCGATTCTCACACGCGCGCCAGCGATGCCGCAATCGATTTGAACACACCCACGCCATCCGCGTTCCCCAACAGCGCCTCGGAGCAGCGTTCCGGATGCGGCATCATGCCGAGGACGTTACGCTCGCGATTGCAGATGCCGGCGATGTTGCGCGCCGAGCCGTTCGGATTCGCTTCCGAGATGATTCGTCCTTCGCTGTCGCAATAGCGGAAGATCACCTGCCGGTTGCGTTCGAGCTCATCGAGCGTAGCCGGATCAGCGAAATAGTTTCCTTCGCCATGAGCGATCGGCATCCGCAGAATTTCTCCGTTCGTGAGTTCGCTCGTGAACGGCGTGTCGGTTTCTTCGGTGCGCAGAAGGATGTCGCGGCTGGCGAAACGCAGATGCGCGTTGCGCATCAGCGCGCCGGGAAGAAGTCCGACTTCCGTGAGCACCTGAAATCCATTGCAGATGCCGAAGACGATGCCGCCCGCGGCGGCATGATGGCGGATGGGCTCCATGATCGGAGCGAATTTCGCCAGCGCTCCGGCACGCAAGTAATCGCCGTACGCGAACCCGCCGGGGATGATCACGCAGTCGACGCCTTTGAGGTCCGTGTCTTTGTGCCAGAGCACTTCGGCCTCAGCGCCGATGATGTCGCGCGTGACGTGGAGCGCGTCGTGATCGCAGTTGGATCCGGGAAGAACGACGATGCCGAATTTCATAATTGGTTGTCGGTTGTCAGTTGTCGGTTGTCGGCGGGTGGGGACAACCGACAACCGATAACTGACAACCTAATGAGCGACCGCCGGTCTGGGCACACGGTAAATTGTAAGGTATCCCGCGCGCTCGGTCGTGTAGAGCAGATTCGATTGCCCGTCATATGCCACTGCGTACGCGTTCACGCCGTAGAGCGATGCCGGCGTGACGAGATGATCGGCGCTGGAAAACGCGCCGCTGCTGCTGCATCGCCGTTCAGCGAATAGCAGAAGGCGTGGCGCTGCGAGCGTGGCGATTTGCGGCCCGCTTCCCTTCGGGAGGCAGATCGGTTCGCTGATCGTCTTTTGTGAGACTTCATAAAGTGTGTCGTGGCCGAGGAGAAGAAGGACGCGGCCGGCAAACAGAGCGGCTTCAATCCCGTTCAGTCCCGCGACGAATCCGGTTTCCTGGAAGCCTTTGGTCTCGTAGAACGTCAGTCGATCTTTGGTGAGCACCGCCAAATGTGAATCGGTAGCGGCGATCGCCGTCGGCTCATCCAGGGCGAGCATGCGTAGTTCCTCGTTGCCGCTCGCGTCGTAAACATGCACGCGATGACCAAGAACAAACAGGTAACGTCCTTTCGGATCGGGAAGCGCGTCGCGGATCGGCTCACCTTCGATCGTGATCTCGCGGGCGACGTGGAGGTCAGGCAGCTCGAGGATCGTGACGCTCTCGTCGCTGCCATTTGCGACATAGAGGTGCTTTCCGTCGGCGCTCATTCGCATCGTGACGAGCTCTTTTGTCGCTGCAATCTCCGCCGAATCGAGGACCACCCGCTTCTTGATTGTGCCGCGTGCAGGATCGATCGCCACGACAGCCTGCGGCTGCGCAAGGCCAACGTAAATCGTGCCGTCGGCGCCGATCGCGATGCCATGCGGATCGCCTGGAAGCGACCAGCGGCGAACGATCTTCGAGTCGTTTGTTGGGATGACCGCGAGCGGAGTTTGCGCTTGAAGGGAGATCGCGGCGGATAAAGTGAGCAGCACGATCGTGGCTGCTGCGCGATCACCCCTCGATTGTGTAGGAGAAGTTTTCGATGACCGTATTCGCGAGGAGCTTCTCACACATTTGCCGAATCTGCTGCTCGACTTCCGGTCGTGACTGCCCACTATCCGCCAACGTGATTCGAAACAATTTGCCAGCCCGTACATCTTCCACACCCGAAAATCCAAGCGAGCTCAGCGAATGCTGAATCGCTTTTCCCTGAGGGTCGAGAACCGAGGGCTTCAGCTCGACGATGACGGTGACCTTCATGGTTGCTGGGGCGGGCTGAAGCCCGCCCCTACACTGAACTACTTCACGCTGGCAGTGAACACTTCCTCCATCAGCCCTCTGGCGGTGCAGCCGGGCGCCGGTTCGGTGTTGCGCCGGCTGTCGGTCCAGATCGGATGTGCGACCCCGCCGTACGCGACGAGGCCTTCGTAGTCGCCCTGCTGATTGCCGTAGTTGATCGAGCGGCAGGGGAAAACGCCGTCGCAGTCGTGCTCGTTCGAGCTGACCGTGGAGACGCGCACGTTCGAGGCGAACGTCGCGCCGCCGTCGCTCGAGCGCGACAAGTACGTGTCCGTCATGTAGCGGAAACCGGTCGTGTCGTTTCGTGTGTCATAGAACGAGACATTCACGACGCCGTTGGTCGGATCGATCGACAACCAATGATTGAAGCGATCGACTGCAAACGCGAGCTGGTCGGTCGCCGGTTTCGGCAACGACCAGCTCGTGCCTTTGTCATCTGAGTACGACGTGAAAATATCGGTGTTGCCGGTGCCCGCCAGATCCATCCACGAGCAGACCAGTCGTCC
>Ga0066700_10001412_pt1 | contig 10007 bp, 7 predicted proteins | sample GraSoiAngelo_149_FD_66460 | JGI IMG/M metagenome (GOLD analysis project Ga0066700, IMG submission 66460) | Grasslands soil microbial communities from the Angelo Coastal Reserve, California, USA - 14_1009_09_30cm | ecosystem: Environmental > Terrestrial > Soil > Grasslands | place: USA...
GTTTTTGTCGTCGAAGAGGAGGAGGCGGGAGGAGGCGCGGGACTGGACGGCGAGAGTGGCGAGGGCGCCGTGCTCGTTGTGGAATTGCCGCATACGGCGAAAGTCGATGGTGCTGATGACGTCGACATTGTGAAGGAGAAAGGGGTCGTCAGGACTGCCGGAAGGGGGCGCTTTCTGATCGCTCTTGGATCGCGTTGCCGCTCCAGCATCACTCCCTTCGCTTGGGATGACACTCCTGGTCTTGATTCCTTGAGCCTGGGAAGCCGTGGCCTGACGAAAATCTTCGAGGAAGAACCAGGCCGCTTTTTTGAGGCCGCCGCCGGTGTCGAGCAGCCGATCGTCTTCGCGAGAAATCTCGATGCGCATGCCAAAGTTGTTGTGGGATTTCAGGTAGTCGACGACCATATCCGCGAAATGATGGACGTTGGTGATGACTTCGTTGATCCCGAAGGCGCGGAGGCGCATGAGGGCGATTTCAAGAAGGGTGCGGCCGGCGACTTCCACGAGGGCCTTCGGGCGTGAGTCGGTGAGCGGGCGGAGGCGCGTGCCCAGGCCGGCGGCGAGGATCATGGCTTTCACGGAAGAACCTGTGGCGAGTGGCCAGTGACGCGTGGCGAGAAAAAAGAAGAAGTGACCGTCATTCAGCGAGATTTCCTACCACCGCGTGCAACAAGCCTAGTTTTTCGAGTTCGAGGTGGCGCACGACGACTTCGACGCCGTTTCGGCCGCGCAGATGCTTCGCGAGTTGTTCGGCGAGATAGACGGAGCGGTGTTGCCCGCCGGTGCAACCAAACGACACCATTAAGTTTTTGAAGCCGCGCTCGTGATAGTTCTCGACGGTCGCATCGATCAGGCTAAACACGCTGGCAAGGAACTGATGCACGCTCTCCTGTTGATGCAGATAGTTTATGACCGGCGTGTCCCTGCCCGTGAGCGACTTGAAGCGTTCTTCCCTCCCCGGATTCGGGAGGCCACGGCCATCGAAGACAAAACCGCCGCCGTTGCCGGTTTCGTCCTTGGGCACTTCGTGGTGAAAGGAAAAACTGAAAACGCGGACGACCAAATTGTCGGCTTCGGAAGAAATGCTTTTGAGTTTCTCCGAAGCGAGCATGTTCCGGAACGCGCCGAGCAGCGTGGGCAGCTCGACGGGCAATTGAACATTGTGGACCAGCCAGCGAATGTTTTTCAGGGCGTAAGGCACGCTTTGCAGGAAATGCGCTCGGCGTTCGAAAAAACCGCGGTATCCGTACGCACCCAGCGCCTGCATGATGCGGACGTAAACGTAGGCGTAAAAGTGGTGCAGAAAAGCTTCGCGGTCGACGGGGATGTAGTTGGCGAGCGCGCGAAGATAATCATAGAGAAGGTGGTCACGGAGTTCGGGCGGGAGGTCGGCCTTGGCGTCGAAGAGCAGCGAAGCGAGGTCGTATTGCAGGGCGCCTGTACGGCCGCCCTGGTAGTCGACGAAATAAGGCTGGCCGTCGCACAGCATGATGTTGCGCGACTGAAAGTCACGGTAGAGGAAATAGTCGCGCGGGGCGCCGAGAAGTAAATCGGTGAGACGGTTGAAGTCGCTTTCGAGCGCATGCTCGTTAAAAGGAATGCCCGCAAGGCGCAGAAAATAGTACTTGAAGTAGTTCAGGTCCCAGGCGATGGATTGGCGATCGAAGCTCGCGGCCGGATAACAGACGCTGTAGTCCAAATCGCTGGCGGCTTCGATTTGGAAGCGCGGGAGGATAGCAACGACTTTGCGGTAGGCTTCCACCACGGCGGGAGCGATGTTCTCACCGGTGCGATTCTTGGAGAGAAATTCGAACAGGGTGGTGTCGCCAAGGTCTTGTTCAAGATAAGCGCCGTGGTCGAGATCCTCGGCGTAGATTTCCGGAACCGGCAGGCCGTGCCGGCGAAAATGCTTGGAGAATGCGAGGAAGGCGACATTTTCTTCGCGGCCGCCGTAAAGAATGCCAACCGCGGTGATGCGGTCGTTGGCCAGGCGGATGATTTTGCGGCCGGAGCCGCCGAATTCACCCTGCAACGGCTGAACCCGCGTGGGCGAGGCGTGGAAATGCTGCTCGAAGAGGCTTTTAAGAACATCCAGGGACATAGGTTCCCTTCCATCCGTTCGGGAGAGATGGATCCGGCCGGCCGGCCTCTAGCATAGCCCATTCTGACATCGGAAGCCTGTGCGGTGTCCGTGGTTGTGCCTAGAAGTACAGATTGGCAGTTCGCGCCGAGTATTTTCTGACGGCTCGTTATAATGTAGCCATGCCCAAGCCCTTCGGAACTTCTTTTTCCAGAGAATCTCGACGGACCGAACAGAGAAACAAAGCTTCACAAAACCTTGACCGCATGAACGCGCGGGAAATTGTCACGCTGATGAACCGCGAAGACCGCAGGGTGGCGTTCGCGGTGGAACGGGAGATTCCTGCGATTGCCCGGGCGGTTGACGCAATCGTGGCGGGGATTCGCAACGGCGGGCGGCTGATCTATGTGGGCGCGGGCTCGAGCGGGCGCATGGCAGTGCTGGATGCGGCGGAGTGTCAGCCGACGTTTGGGACCCCACCGAAGCTGGTGCAGGCGCTCATAGCGGGCGGAGGACGAGCGATTACGCGGGCCGTGGAAGGGGCGGAGGATGATGTGCGGCGCGCCGAGGGCGAGTTGCGCACGCGAAAACTGACGCGCAATGACGTGGTTGTCGGAGTGACGGCGAGCGGGACGACGCCCTACGTACTAGCGGCGTTGCGATTCGCGCGTGGGCGCGGGGCGACCACGGTAGCGATCACTTCGAACCGGAAAATGCCCGTGGCGCGGCTGGCGAAAATCGTAATCGCAGCGGAGGTGGGGCCCGAGGTGCTGACCGGTTCGACACGGATGAAGGCCGGGACGGCGCAAAAAATGGTACTCAACATGCTGAGTACCGCGACGATGGCGCGGCTTGGACATGTTTATGAAAACCTGATGATTGATGTAGTACAGACCAATGAAAAGGTTGCGAAGCGGGCGTTGCGGATTTTGGCCGAGGCGAGCGGAAGAAATGTGTCTGCGGCAGAACACGCTCTGCGGGCGGCGGGACACCATATGCGCGTCGCGCTGGTGATGCTGAAGCTGGGGGTTGCGGCAAAGGAGGCACAGAAGAGATTGCAAACGGCGGGGCAGAATCTGCGGGTTGCCCTTGGTGAGATGAGCGAAGTGGCCGGTGGCGTGCGGCGAGTGGAGAGAAAAAAACGCGGAACGAAAAATGGATAAGTTTCTGATCAAAGGCGGAAAGGCATTGCGGGGAAGCGTGGCCGTAAGCGGGGCGAAGAACTCTGCGCTGCCGGTGATGGCCGCGGCACTGCTGACTTCGGACAAAGTGGTGGTGCGAAATGTTCCGAGGGTGCGCGACCTGGTCACCATGAGCAAACTGCTGGCGTTCATGGATGCGAAGGTGACGGTCGCAGCAGTGCCGGCGAGCGTTTACGAAATCGCGGCACCCAAGCTGAATCATGCCGAGGCGCCGTACGAGCTGGTAAAGACCATGCGCGCGTCGATTTTGACGCTGGGGCCGCTCATGGCGCGCGTGGGGGTGGCGCGCGTTTCCCTGCCGGGCGGATGCGCGATCGGGGCGCGGCCCGTGGATTTGCACTTGAAGGCGCTGGAGCAGATGGGCGCGGAGATCGCCACGTCGCACGGCTACATCGAAGCGAAGGTCCATGGAAACAGTTCAAGCGGACGGCGGTTGCGGGGCGCGCACATCGTGTTTGAGAAAATTACTGTGACAGGCACGGAAAATATCTTGATGGCGGCGGCGCTGGCGGAAGGCGAGACCGTGCTGGAAAACGCAGCACGGGAGCCGGAAGTGACGGACTTGATCGCGATGCTGCGGAGGATGGGGGCCGAGATTTGCGGAGACGGGACGTCGACACTGCGGATCCGCGGCGTGAAAGAGCTGCACGGCACGGAGCATACGGTAATTCCAGACCGTATCGAGGCAGGAACATTTCTTGTGGCGGGCGCGATTACGGGCGGCGATTTGACGATCAAGAACTGCCTGGCGGGGCATTTGGGCGCGGTAATTGCGAAGCTGCAGCAAACCGGAGTGCGGATCGACACCGTCGATGCCACGACGATTCACGTGCGGGGCGCTCGGAAACTGGTGGGCGCGGACGTTAACACCGAGGAGTATCCGGGATTCGCGACGGACATGCAGGCGCAGTATATGGCGTTGGCCACACAGGCGGAAGGCACATCCGTGATCACCGAAACCATTTTTGAGAACCGCTATCTTCATGCCAGCGAGATGGCGCGCATGGGCGGCAATATCTCGGTCGAAGGAAGGCGCGCGGTGGTGCGCGGTCCGGCGCAACTGTCGGGCACGACGGTGCAGGCTTCGGACTTGCGCGCAAGTGCGGGGCTGGTGCTGGCGGGCTTGGTGGCCAGCGGCGAGACGCTTATTGATCGCGTGTATCACATCGACCGCGGGTATGAAGGGATCGTCGAAAAGCTGCGCGCTGTTGGGGCTGATATCGAGCGCGTTCATGCCCCCGGCGCATGACACAGCGGCAAATGCCCTGTTGACACCAGGAAGGTCTTATCGGTATTTTGCGCTCCGGGAAGGGAGAGTTCGATGGAGCAACGGCGGCAGAATGTTTCAAGAAGGGATGCGTTGAAGTTGTTAAGCGCGGCGGGCGGTTTGACGATTGTAAAGTGGTCTCGATCTACCTTTGCCGAGCAGCTGCCGGTCAACCAAGAGATCGAGCCGTTTACGGGGCCAGGGCCGAATCCGCATTGGAATTCGGTTGGGCCCTACGTAGGCGAACCGCAGAAGGCGCCGCTGATTGGGTTGACGGACCGGCCGGTGCAACTCGAAACGCCTAGAAGCTACTTCCGGAGCGTGTTCACGCCAAACGACGCGTTTTACGTGCGCTGGCATTTGCCGGACATTCCCAATCGTGTTGATCTGGCGGAGTGGGGGCTGAAAATCGAAGGCAATGTCAACAAACCGCTCACGCTGAGCTTCAGCGAACTCACGGAAAAATTCAAGCCTGTCTCGGTGACTGCGGTGAATCAGTGCTCGGGGAACTCGCGAAGCCGGTTCCAGCCGCGTGTAGCGGGCGGGCAATGGAGCGATGGGCAATGCGCTGTGGACCGGCGTTCGGCTGCGCGAACTGCTGGATGCCGCGGGGGTCAAACAGGGATCGGTTCAAGTGCAGTTTCAGGGACTCGAGACAGGCCCGGGACCGCAAGGCTCCGGCTCGAACGTTTTCCTGAAATCGCTGGAACTTTCCGATTCTGCTTTGGACGAAGCGGTTGTGGCATACCTTATGAACGGTGAACCGCTTCCGATGTTGAATGGATTTCCTCTGCGGCTGGTGGTGCCCGGGTATTTCGCCACCTATTGGATGAAGTGCTTGACCTGGATTCGCGTTCTTGCTACGCCGGATGAAAACTTCTGGATGAAGACGGCGTATCGCGTTCCAGACACACTGCGCGGAAACACGACGCCGGAGGAGATGAAAGCGGGTGGCGTGAAGACAATTGCGATCTCGAGAATGCCGGTGCGATCCTTTCTGATTTCGCCCGATGGGAGCTCCAAAATCCCAGCGGGGATGAACGTCACGCTGCGGGGAATTGCCTTCAGCGGCTACGGGAAGATCGTGAAAGTAGAAGTCTCTGAGGACGGGACGAAAACGTGGAGAGAGGCCCGGCTTGGCGAGGATCACGGAGCTTATTCGTTTCGAACCTGGGAGGCACAATGGACGCCGAAAATACCGCGGAGTTACACGCTGGCGGTGCGCGCTACGGATGAAAAAGGCAAAGTGCAGCCCGATGAGCCCGTCTGGAACCCTGGTGGATATTTGTGGAACAAGATTGAAAAGCAAGAAATTGTGGTGGGAAAGGTGAGTGGAGGAGAGTCGCGATGAGAAAAAGGTTGAGCGTGTTGGTTCCGGGGGCGGGCCTGCTATTGATCGCGGCGGGGACGGCCGTATTCGCCCAATTCCAGAGCGGCTCTTATGGCTCGACCAAAACAAACAGCCTAGCGCAGACCATTTCCCCACAACTCTCGCAAGACGGCAATTTTTCCGTGGCTTCTTTCCCTTCCTTTGCCACCGAATTGGCGGAAGGAGAAGGGCGAGCGGAAACGCAAAGCTTTTGCGCGATGTGCCACAGCACGCGGTACATCACCATGCAGCCACCATTGCCGGCGCCGACCTGGGACGCGGAAGTCAACAAGATGATCAAGACTTTTGGCGCGCCGATCCCGGATGCCGCCGCAAAAAAAATCATTTCCTATCTTCAGGATCATTACACGCCGGAAAACCGGAAACACTAGGGCGCAGCACGCTGCGCCCCATTGCTCTCTGCTTGCCGTTTGGTTTCTATTGATTGTGGCTACTCGCGGCTGCCGGAATTGCCGCCGGAGCCGCCTTCGCCGCCGGACGGGCCCGGGTTGTGACCACCAGCTGCCGCCTTCTGTTGCTTCTCGCGCGCTTCCTTGAGCAGCGCCTTTCGCGAGAGGCGAATCTTGTTGCCCTCGATGGAAAGCACCTTTACCAGGACCTGGTCTCCCAGTTTCAGTTCGTCGCGAACATCGCGGATGCGATGCTCGGAGATTTCGCTGATGTGCAATAAGCCGTCGGTGCCGGGGAACAGTTCGACGAAAGCGCCAAACTCGGCGAGGCGGACGACTTTGCCGAGATAGGTCTTGGCGACTTCCGCGCTGGCCGTCACTTCCCGGACCATGGCGAGCGCGGCGTCGCCTGAAGCTCCGCTGGTCGAGAAGATGTGCACGGTGCCGTCTTCGAGGACGTCGATCTTGACACCAGTCTGTTCGGTGATGGACTTGATTTTCTTTCCGCCTGGACCGATGAGGTCGCGGATCTTGTCTGTAGGAATACTGAGTTTGTAGAGGCGCGGCGCATAAGCAGAAATCTGCGTGCGTGCCGTATTGAGCGTTTGCTCCATCGTATCGAGAATCTGAAGGCGCGCTTTTTTCGCCTGGGCCAGAGCTTCGCGCATCATATTGATGCTGATGCCCAGGACTTTGATGTCCATTTGCAGCGCCGTGATGCCGTTGCGCGTGCCGGCCACTTTGAAGTCCATGTCGCCGTAATGATCCTCGGCGCCCGCGATGTCCGTAAGGATGGAGTATTTTCCCTTGTCGCCGACGACCAGACCCATGGCGATGCCCGCACAAGAAGACTTGATGGGCACGCCAGCGTCCATCAGGGCGAGCGAACCGCCGCAGACCGTGGCCATCGAAGAAGAACCGTTAGATTCCAGAATGTCGGAAACCAGGCGCATGGCGTAGGGAAAGTCCGCCTCGGGCGGAAGCAAGTTCAAAAGCGCGCGCTCGGCCAGAGCGCCGTGGCCGATTTCGCGGCGACCGGGACCGCGCAGGAACTTGACCTCGCCCACGCTGAATGGCGGGAAGTTGTAGTGCAGCATAAAGCGTTTGAACTGGTCTTCCTCGAAGAGCAGGTCGAGGCGCTGCATGTCCTCCTTGGTGCCCAGCGTGAGCGTGGCGAGCGCCTGCGTCTCGCCTCGTGTAAAGAGCGCGGAGCCATGAACGCGCGGGAGCAAGCCGACCTCGCAAGTGATCTGGCGAATCTGGTCGAAGGCGCGGCCATCGGGACGCCGGCGGGCATTCAGGACGTCGTCGCGGAAAATATTTTCGCGCAAGCGTTCAAAGGCGCGCTTGGTAAGCGTGCGCTTCTCGTCCATCTCCTTCTGAGGCTCCTCGGGAATGGTGGCGAGGATTTCCTCCTTCAGGGCATCGACCAGGTGATAGCTTTCCTTCTTTGGATGCTTTTGGGTATTGAGCGCATCGTGCAGCCGTTCGCCGTATTTCTTTTGCAGATCCTTGTAGATGCCTTCGTCGAAGGGCAGCGGCTCGACGGCCACTTTCTTGGGCTTGAGCTGGCCGTGAAGCTCCTGAATAGCCGCGACGATTTTTTTGATTTGCGCGTGGCCGAATTCGAGAGCATCGGCAACCGTTTCCTCGGAAACCTCCAGCGCGCCGGATTCCACCATGACGATGGCTTCTTCCGTGCCGGCGATGATGATGTTCAGCAGGCTCTTCTTTTGCTGGGCGACGGTGGGGTTGGCAACGAGCTGCCCGTCGAGCAAGCCGACACGGACACAGGCAATGGGTTTCCCGAACGGCAAGTCGGAAGCATAGCAGGCGGCTGAAGCACCGGTGACGGCGATAACATCGGGGTCATTGTCGCTATCGGCGGATAGCACCAGGCTGACAATCTGGGTTTCGTTGCGCCAGGCTTCCGGAAACAACGGGCGGAGCGGCCGGTCAATCAACCGGGAAGTCAAAATCTCTTTTTCCGAGGGGCGTCCTTCGCGCTTAAAGAAGCCGCCAGGGATTTTCCCGGCGGAATAGGTATTTTCGCGGTAGTCGACGGTGAGCGGAAGGAAGTCTCGCTCGTTGGCTTCGGAAGCCATACAGGCGGTGGTGAGCACCACGGTATCGCCATAGCGCGCCACAATGGCGCCATTGGCCTGTTTTGCCATTTTTCCAGTTTCGAGGATCAGCGGACGCCCGCCAACCTCCACGGTAACCTGATGAGGTGCGTGTGAATTTTCAGACATGAAACATTTTTCCTTTGGCCCCGGCCCGGCCGGGGTGATTGGAGGCCACTCGCATGGCGAAGGGCCGTTTACAACAGGCTGCCCATTTTGCGGACAACTTCGAGGAAGAAAAGAAGGAAGAGTTGTTCGAGAAAAAACCGGGACGAGCTACACCACGAGATATTGCGGCACTACTTCTGCCGGACGCCTGAGGACAGACTCCGCGTGGAATTTGTCACTTCGTGAGAACGCAATGGATATCGCCCTGACTTCAAACCCAAAGCAGCGCGATTACTTGCGCAGGCTAAGACGGTCAACAATCTCGCGGTACCGATCCGGATCACGGCGGTTGAGATAGTCCAGCAGCCGGCGGCGCTTATTGACCATCATGATCAATCCGCGGCGGGATGCATGGTCTTTCACGTGGGACTTGAGATGCGTGGTCAGGTAGTTGATCCTCTCGCTCAAAAGGGCGATCTGCACTTCGGGCGAGCCAGTATCTTTCACATGGGTCCGGAATTGCTCGATCAACACTGATTTTGTCGCGCTCAAGTGCCCTCTCCGTTATCCCCTGAAATGTTCCTCTTCTTCTTCGACCTCTTCAGGCTAACACAATTTTCTTCCGCCTGTAAAGGGAAGTCCGTTACAAACAAGCAGAAGAACTTTTCCCTGCCGCCGAGCTGGCGCTCCCGTGGTTGCCCATGAAAACAAAGGAGATGCTCGGTCAGCCTTGGGCCAGATCCTTGCTCTGTTCTGGCCAGTTTCTCGATCTGCGGGGCCTTTTTCGCAAGCGAGACACAGAGCATCGAATTCGCGTCCGTGTTCTCCACCTGCTCCTTGAGTTCGTAGACCGTTCCGTACAGCCTCGAAACATCCTCGCGAAGCCCTTTCTCCCCTGTCGAGGGATACGCTGGTGAGAGCGAAAAGTACGCGGCCAGGTGACGCGAATAACCCCTAACCAACGCCCGGGCCGGCGTCGACGATGACGGACCCGACCTTTTCCGGCCTTTTTCGCAGAGACGGAAGGGGCGAAACAAAATTCCCCGGGCTGCGTCTTTTAAAGAGCGCCGGCAATTGCAGTTGCGCTTGCGGGGCAAATTCGCTTCAATGTTTGGGGCAAGCTTCTGAGGAGGGAACACCATGAAGAGAACCGTTGCATTTCTGGCCGTGGGATGTTTGACCGTGGGGATGATGGCCCTGCTGGGTTCGGCGCAGATGGACAAAAGCAAGAGACCTAGTCCGCCGGCGAAGGCCACCTGCGACCTGGGCGGCGGCAAAACCATCACGACCGACTACTCCAGCCCGCGCCTGAAAGGGCGCAAGATGATTGGCGGTGTCGAACCGTATGGCAAGGTATGGCGCAACGGCGCAAACGAAGCCACCACGTTTGTCACAACGACGGACGTAATGGTCGGCGGGACGCACGTGCCAGCAGGCAGTTACACCCT
>Ga0066700_10001416_pt1 | contig 10000 bp, 6 predicted proteins | sample GraSoiAngelo_149_FD_66460 | JGI IMG/M metagenome (GOLD analysis project Ga0066700, IMG submission 66460) | Grasslands soil microbial communities from the Angelo Coastal Reserve, California, USA - 14_1009_09_30cm | ecosystem: Environmental > Terrestrial > Soil > Grasslands | place: USA...
ACCCCTGGACACACGCGTGGATTGCAGTCCTTGATCATCCGTACTACGCCCAGACTGCTGGCAACGGCACCTTCAGCATCGACGGTGTTCCAGCTGGCAGGTATCGCATCCGCGCCTGGCATCCAGCCCTGGGTTTCGTCGATGACAGCGTGACCGTCCCAGCCGGTCAGTCGACCAATGTCGCGTTCAAGATTCGCAAGGCTGCTCCGGCAACTCCGACGGTCCCGATCAGTCAGCCTTCGCCTGATTCAGTGCGCGCTGCCGCGTCGGGCACACGGGCTATTCCGCTTCTGCCTACTGCGTCGAGCACGCCCGCTATGTCAGACACCTCGCCTTCGCCACCCCCGCCGACGCGCCAACGCTAGCCGACCAGCATGTCTCCCGGCCGGAACTGGCCGCGATAGAGACGGGAATAGACTCCCTCGGAAGCCAGCAGCTCCTGGTGCCTTCCTTCCTCTACGATCAAACCGCGATCGATGACAACGAGTCTATCGGCGCGTAACACCGTGCTCAGTCGGTGGGCGATGATCAACGTCGAGCGCGCGCGCAGCAAATCTTCCATCGCTTCCTCGACCAGGCGTTCGCTCTCGGTGTCGAGACTCGACGTCGCCTCATCGAGAATCACCAAAGCCGGGTCCTTCAGAAAAACTCTGGCGATGGCGATGCGCTGTCGCTGGCCGCCGGAAAGCTTTACTCCTCTCTCACCAACCCGAGTATCGAACCCGTCGGGAAGCCGCTCGATGAATTCAACGGCGTGGGCCGCTTTTGCCGCTGCGCGAATGGACTCTTCACTCGGCTGTAGCCCGTCGGTGCCAATGCCGGCGTAGGCGATGTTTTCTCTGATCGTCCCGCTGAAGAGCGTCGGCTCCTGGGGCACGATGCCGATCGCGCCCCGCAGCTCGGCCAGTGAAAGATCCCGAATGTCGAGGCCATCGAACGTGATTCGGCCCGACGTGACGTCCCAGAATCTGGGGAGCAGTGACGCGATGGTCGTTTTGCCGGCGCCACTTGGACCCACCAGCGCGACAACTTCGCCGGCGCCGATTCGAAGCGACACATCCTGGAGCACTTCCGGGAGCGCGGGATTGTACTGGAACGCGACCTTGTCCATCACGATCTCGCCGCGCAGCGGACGCGGCAGCTTGAGCGGTCGCGCCGGATCCTTCACTGCCGATTGCGCCTCGAGCAGATCGAAAACGCGGCGGGCTGCCCCGACCGCTTCCTGGTAGGCTCCGAAGAGCGAAGCGAGCGAGCCGACCGCTCCGGCCACATACAGCGCATACAGCAGAAATGAGACGAGAGCGCCGGCGGTGAGATTCCCTGCCAGCACTTGTCGCCCGCCTTGCCAAAGCACGGCGACGACGCCGCCGAATCCGCAAAATGTGAGTATTCCAAAAAAGGAACCACGAATTCGCGCGCGCCGCAGTGCTGCGTCGATTACCTGATGCAGATGCGAGCCGTACCTCCGCACCTCCTCCGCCTCCGCGGTGTAGCTCTGGACGGTCCTGATCTGCGAGAAGGCTTCGTCGGCAGTGCCGGTCGCTTCGGCGATCCGATCCTGGACTCCGGTGCTCGCTTTACGCAGCGCACGTCCAAAAACGAACGCGGCTCCGACGACGATTGGTACCACGGCGAGGGTCGTCGCCGTGAGTCGGCTGTCGGTAATGGTGAGCAGAATGATTCCACCGATCAGGAACAGCGTCTGCCGCGCGAACTCGGAGAGGTTGTAGCTGAGAACGGTTTGCAATACCGTGGTGTCGGCAGATAGTCGACTGGTCAGCTCACCCGTCCTTCTCTCGGTAAAAAATCCGGGCGACAACCTGACGAGATGTGCGAACAGGTCCTCGCGCAGTCGCGCAATCACCAGCTCGGACGTCGACGTCAGGAGATAGACCTGCACGAAGTTGAGCAGCGCCTGGACGCCGAACAGGATCAGGAGGCCAAGCGCGATCTTATTGAGGAGTGCAGCATCAGCGGAGATGAATGCAGCATCGAGCAGATGCCGGACGATCTGCGGAAATGCGAGCGCAATGCTGGCGCTCGCCAGCAGACACACGAACGCGATCACCAGGCGCCAGAGATATGGCCTGATTCTGGGCAGCAGTCTGCCCAGCGGACGCGGCGACGAAACAGTTTCCGTGGCGCGAGGAGTGGGGCGCTGTGCGGAGACAGCAAACGCTGGCGTCGTCACGAGACGAGCACCTTTCGATCGATCACCATCGCCAGGAAGAGCAGTGCGAGGTAGAGCAAGGAGAACTTGTAGACCTGCCACGCCGGCTTTGTCCAATCTTTCGCCGTGATGATTCGAATCACACCCGCCAGCAGAATCACGCCCAGCACGAGCGCGGAGACGAAGTAGATGATTCCAAATGCGCCAAACGTGAATGGAAGCAGAGTGAACGCGATGAGGATCACGTTATACCAGAGCATTTGCTGCATCGTCTGCCGCTCGCCCCACACCAGCGGTGCCATCGGGATCCCCGCCCGTCCGTAGTCGCGCTGCTTGAGCAGCGCCAGCGCCCAGAAGTGCGGAGGCGTCCAGTAGAAAACGATCAGAAACAGGTAGACGGCGGTCAAATCGATAGTGCCCGTCATCGACGCCCAGCCGACAAGTGGCGGAAACGCGCCAGCGGCGCCGCCGATGACGATGTTCTGCGGCGTCGTGCGCTTCAGCCAGCGAGTGTAGACGAAGACGTAGAAATAAAAACCTCCCAGGGCGAGCAAGGCGGTCAGAACGTTCGTGAACCGCGCCAGCAGATAGGTCGCGGCTGTTGCGAGCGCGATACCGAAGGCGAGGACTGCCCGGGGTCCCATGCGTCCGCTCGGAATCGGCCGCAGGCGAGTGCGCGCCATCTGCGTGTCGATATCGCGATCGAGGTACATGTTGACCGCATTCGCACCGCCGGCCATGAGGTATCCGCCGAGCAGAACGATGAGCACGAGCAACCATCCCGGATTGCCGGCGACGAACATCGGCGCAACGGTGGTGACGAGGAGCAGCGAGATGATGCGCGGCTTGGTGAGCATCACCATGTCGCGCAACAGCGATGGCTGCGCCTGTCTCTGGGCGGTCACGTCCATCAGGTGCTTACACCCTCCGGCGTCGCAAACTCGCCGCGCGACGGAGACTCATAAACGATTCTCTCGATGTCTGTGGTCTCCGCGGTTCCGGTGGCGAGAGCCGTAAGTGTGACAACTGCAATCCAGAGCGTTGTACCAACGGCCTGGTGGATCGACCGCAGCTGCGCCGGCAGGTGTAGCTCGACCATCGCCGCCGCGACGATGAACTGCACAATCACGACGCCAAGCGCCGTCCACGCGGCAGTGCGAACCGCGCGGGTCTCGTCTCGCTTGCGAACACCGATGGCAATTCCGATCAAATGGCCGAGAAGGAGAAACGCGATGATGCGATGCGTGACCTGGATCAGCAGCGGCGGGCCGTACTCCGGAATAACTCGACACAACGGAAATCCCTGGCACGCGGCCGCGGCGCCCGGAGTGTTGGCGGTGAGCGCGCCAAATACCAGCGCCACGAAAGTGATGGCGACCGCGGCGCGGCCGGAGCGGACCGTCCGCTGGTATCGCGCGGGAACGGAGCGCGCGCCGAATCCGCCGGCGCGAACGACGACGACAGCCAGCACCGCCAGCAGAGACATGGCGATCGCCAGATGAGTGACGACGACAAGCGGATTGAGCGAGAGCTTCACAGTGACCGCGCCAAAGAGCGCTGCCACGATCACCAGTGTCAGCGCCAACAAGGACGGACGCAGCACGCCGCCGGCACCGGCAACACCAACCTCTTTGCGGTGAGTCCACGCCAGGAACACCAGAGCGATGATGGCAATCGAGAGTGCAGCGGCGCCGTAACGGTGTGAGATCTCGACCAGCAGCGTCGGCGCGCCGTGCGGCGGTGTGAAGGCACCGTAGCAGTCCGGCCAGTGATCGCCGCAGCCCATTCCCGATCCGGTGATGCGGACGATTGCCCCAAAAACTACCTGCGCAAATCCGAGAACCAGCGCGACATACCCGATCCAGCGAATCGATCGCATTTTCAGCGGGCTGTGCCGCCGCCGGCGGGTGACGGCATCGGCATGGTGTGATTCATCTGGGAATGGTCCATCATCATATGGCTGTGGCGCGCCTCGATCCTCTGCCAGGTAGCGACAAGGACGACTGAAAGGGCGACGGCCGGAACGAATGCCCACACCAGCTCACTGGTCCGCGATGCAGCGGGAACGAGCTCTGATTTGTTGGCGCTTCGGAAGGCGAACGTAGATCGCAGGATCGCGAATTCGGCTACGACGCAAGCTGCTACTGCGATCCAGAAGATTGTCTCAGCCAGCGGCTGATTCATTTGCGATTGGAAAAAGTTGCGAGAGAATGCGCTAAAGCTACTCCCGCGCGGCGCGGCTTTGAACTACCGTATCAGAATGGCAGAGCCCGTTCGCGCCGCGGAAAATTCAGAATCACCGCAATCCGGCTCAGAGTTCGCGCGCGCGTCGTCACTGCCGCGGCGTCTCGGTCTTTGGAGCGCCGTCGCCGTTCTGATCGGCACGACGATCGGCAGCGGAATTTTCCGTTCGCCAGCCGGTATCGCCGACAAGCTTCCCGGTCCACTTCCACTGCTGGCGATCTGGGTCACGGGCGGCGTTTTCGTCCTTTGCGGTGCTTTGACGCTGGCGGAAGTCGCTGGAGTATTCCCTCGGACCGGTGGCGTTTACGTTTTCATCCGCGAAACGTGGGGACGACTGCCCGCATTCCTCTTCGGCTGGGCGGAGCTGGTGATCATTCGTGCCGCGGCGCTCGGCGCGATCGCGACCACCTTCTCTGAATATTTCCTGAGAGTCCTCGGCCACGATCCGCGCGCCCAGCCGTACAGCCGGTACGTGCACTACATCGCCGCCGTCGCCATCGTGCTCACGGCGACCTTCAACTATGTCGGAATCAAATGGGGCGCGCTCGTACAGAACGTCACTACCCTCGCCAAGACGGGTGCCTTGCTGCTCATCACGATTCTGGCATTGGCGATCGGACTGCCTGAGACCGGCGGTCACTTTTCCCCGGCGCTGCCGCCGGGAAGTTTTTCCTTCGGACAGTTTGGCCTCGCTCTCGTCTCTGTGCTGTGGGTCTACGACGGCTGGGCCGACGTCAGCTTCGTCGGCGGCGAAGTCCGTGACCCGGAGAGAAATCTTCCACGCGTCCTGATTTTCGGAACGTTGATCATCATCGGGCTCTACCTGCTGGCAAACCTTGCCTACCTGGCCGTTCTTCCAGTCGAGCAGATCAGACAGTCGAAGCTGGTCGCCGCCGATGTCGCCGACAAGCTCATGGGCGCTGCTGGAGTTGCTTTCGTCTCAGTCGCGGTGATGATCTCCGCCTTCGGCACGCTCAATGGCTCGGTGTTGACAGGCTCGCGAATTCTTTTCACCATGGCGGCCGATGGACTGCTTTTCCGGCCGGTAGCCGTCGTCGATCGGAGATTTCAGACCCCTTCGGTTGCGATCTGGCTCAGCGCCGTGCTCGGCGTCCTCTTCGTGTTGATTGGGACGTTCGAGCGCCTCGCCGACACCTTCGTCACCGCCATCGTTCCATTCTACGCCCTCGCCGTGGGCGCGGTCTTCGTGCTTCGTCGCCGGCCAGACTACAAGCCGCCGTTCAAGGTTCCTGGTTATCCCGTGGTTCCGGCGATTTTCATAGTTGCTACCATTCTCCTGCTCGGGAATGCGATCGTCGATCCTGCCAGCCGGGTCGCGACGCTCGCTGTTCTCGGCGTGATCCTGCTCGGCATTCCAATTTTTTTCCTGACGAAAACGCGCCGAACGGCGGGCGACAGCTAAAAAACGGCGAGCGTCGGACTCGTTGCCGAGTGGTGACAAAATTCTCTTGCCGTACCTGAGATCCCGACGCTACTTTTTGGCTTCCCTCCACCCATTTTTTTTCCGAGAAAACATGCTCAAGACACGTCTGTTTTTGACTGTCGCTACGGCCTTGGCACTGGTGACTGGAGCTTCGGCTCGTCTCCTCGCCCAGGGTGTGACGACTGGAGCTGTCAGCGGCACCGTTACTGATCCGAGCGGCGCACCGATCGAAGGCGCCCAGGTTCAGGTAAGGAATGCGAGAACCGGCGCCAGTGCCGGCGGCGTCTCTCGCAGCAACGGCCAGTTCAATATTCAGGGTGTCGAGCCCGACGCCGGCTACTCGGTCACGGTGCGTCGCATCGGATTCGAGCCGCTCACCCACGACAACATCCTGGTAAGCCTGGGCCAGACCACTCGCTCGGACTTCCAGCTCAGGCAGCAGAGCACGGTCCTCGCGACGGTGCAGATCTCGGCGGAAGCGACGCCAGTCATCAATCCGAGCAAGACTGGAACGGGCACGACGATGGGCGACTCGCTACTCCGTCGCCTGCCAACTCTGAATCGCAACTTCGCGGATTTCGTCACACTGGTGCCGCAGGTCTCGACGTCGACTGGTGTGGGGCTCTCCGGCGGCGGCGTGAACATTCGTCAGAACGCGATCCAGATCGACGGCGCGGCGTCGGGCGATCTCTTCGGCCTCGGTACCACCGGTCAGCCGGGCGCGCAGGCAAACGCAAAGTCGATTCCGCTAGACGCGGTGAAGGAGTACCAGGTTCTTCTCTCGCCGTTCGATGTTCGTCAGGGAAATTTTGGTGGGCTGTTGATCAATGCCGTGACCAAGACGGGAACCAATGAATTTCACGGCGCCACCTATGGTTATACGCGTAGCCAGAATCTGACGCGCAGCCAGCCGTACCTCGCCGAATTCAAGCAGCAGCAGTATGGCTTCTCGCTCGGCGGGCCAATCATCAAAGATCGTCTATTCTTCTTCGTTAATCCGGAATGGCAGAAGTTGAACACTCCGGCGACGGGAGCTTTCCTTGGCGGGACGGACAGTCTGGTGAACACCGTAACGGTCAATTCATTTGCCGATACGCTGAAGAAATACGGTCTCACCGATCCAGGCTCGGGCGGAAAAGTACTCAAGCAGAATCCGCTCACGAACGTATTTGGCCGAATTGATGCGTACTTGCCCGGCTACACGCGGCTTGTCCTGCGCCACAATTACGCGGCCGCCGACAACACGAATTTCAGCCGCAGCTCGTCGACATCGTCGAGTCCGCTATTCGGTCTGACTTCGAATTCATATCTTTTCAGCTCGAAGACGCATTCTTCGGTGGCGGAGCTACTAACGAACCTGCCGAACGGAGTTTTTAACGAGCTCCTGCTCAACCTCACGAACATCCATGATTTCCGCACCGTACCTGTAACCTTTCCGCAGGTCACGGTGCGCGGTTTCGCCAGAGCGAATGGATCCGCAAACGACGTCGCGATGGTTGCGGGAACAGAAGCCTCTTCTCAGGGCAACAAGCTCGATCAGCGCACCTTTGAGCTCACGGAAAACCTGACGATACCCGTCGGGGTACATCACCTCACATTTGGCACCAAGAATCTTTTCTATCGACCGATCAACTTGTTCGGCCAGAACTCGATGGGAAGCTGGACGTTTGCCAGCCTTGCTGCATTTGGCGCGGGAACTCCGGTGAGCTATTCGGTCAGTGCCCCCGCAGCCACGGATCCTGCGAACGGTCTCGCGACATTCCGAGCCAACATGTATTCCTACTATATCCAGGATTCGTGGCAGCATTCTGACCGACTCGTGGTCAACGCTGGGGTGCGGTTTGAAAAGCCGCATTTCCTCGATACGCCACCGGAGAATCCGTCGGTGCTTCAGAATTACGGCCGCAGTACTGCAGCCGTTCCGAGCCGGGGCACAGTCTCTCCTCGCTTCTCTTTCAATTGGGATATCACCGGCGATCAGGCAAATCAGTTGCGTGGAGGCCTCGGTTATTTCACCGGGACACCCCCGTTTGTGTATCTCTCCAACGCCTTCGGGAATTCGGGTCTGAGCGGATATGCGTCGCTGACCTGCGGTGGCAACGCCGGCAACCAGGGCAACAACTCGACTTCAACGATTCCGCCAGCGTTCAACGCAGCCAACATCGCGAACCCGCCAACTTCCTGCGCGCCATTTACCCCGGCGGGTGGCGCAACGCGACCCGGTGCGACGACGGCAGCGAGCGCCAACATCGCCACCATCGATCCAAAGTTCCGATTCCCGCAGTATCAAAAGATCACGTTTGGTTACGATCACCGGTTCGGAAACGGACTCGTCAGTACTCTTGAAATGTTGTACACCAAGGCGATGTCGAACCCGTTCTATACAAACCTCGCGCTCGCCGACTCGCAGGGCGTCGATCGCAACGGTCGCGTGCTTTATGGGACTTTGACCGCGACCGGCGGCAGTGCCACACTCGCACCCGGTGGACGCCAGCAAGTGATTGACGTCACCGACGTTCACGGCGACCGCACCTACAGCATCACGGGACAGCTGCAGAAGACGTTCTTCGACAACTTCCAGGGCTCGCTCGCCTACAGCTACATGCAGGTAAGAGATGTGGCGGCGACGACGAGCAGCACTCAGGGCTCGAATTATCGCTATCAGCGTGACTGGGCTGGCCGGCTCGATGACCGCAGCCTTACCCGCGGCAAGGAGGACATGCCGCACCGCATCGTCGCCACCGGCACCTGGAGACTGAAGACCTTGACGGACTTCTCGGTCATTTACGTCGGCAACTCCGGCGCGCCGTACGACTACGTGTATGCTGCGGCCGGTGGCTCAGGTTCGGGCGATGCGAACGCCGACGGCCAGTCCCAGAACGACCTGGTTTACGTTCCCAAGAACGCGCACGATCCAAACGAAATCCTGTTCCAGGGGTTCGACGGCGTTTTCACCGGGCTGACGCCCGCGAACGCGGTACTCGAATCACAAGCCGAGGCAGAGGCATTTGACAGATTCATCGATCGCGTGCCATGTCTCAGAAAGAGCCGCGGCAGGCTGCTCAGTCGCAACGCCTGCCGGAATCCCTGGCAAAACGACATCGACGTGAGCATTGGCCAATCACTGCAGGCGTTCGGACAGCAAAACCTTCAGCTGCGGCTCGACGTGATCAATTTCGCGAACCTGCTCAACAAGAGATGGGGCTGGCAAAACTTCTCGGACCAGAACAACACCTGCGGCCCGATTTGCAGCGCCACGACTCTGCTCAATCACGTAAGGAACGTGCTCCCGGCAGGTGCCACCAGCAGCCCGGCGGCGCAAGGCGTCTACACGTTCAACAAGACGATGAAGCCGTGGAACGCAGATAACGCGTCTTCCAACTACCGCATGCAACTCTCGCTGCGGTATAGCTTCTAGCAAAAGACCGCTTTCAGCGGTCGACCGGTTCAGTTCGTAAGAATGCCGGCGGGATTTCTCCCGCCGGCATTCTCATTTCTACTTACCGGCTTCGGCCTTACCGAGATCACATTCCGACGATGACCGCCCTCGATATTTCGAGCTACTTCGGACTCGCAGCGATGACGCTGCTCACCCTCAATATCCTGCTCGGCCTCGTCATGTCGGTGAAACACAATCCGGTCCGTGACTGGCCGCACCGGCGCATCAACACCTTCAAGATCCACAATTGGACGGCCTACATCGCGCTGTCCATCGCCGCGCTTCACCCAATCATCATTCTCTTCTCGTCGACCGCGAAGTTCACGCTGATCGACATCATCTACCCGGTCAACGCCCCCAAGCAACCGTGGATCAACGTCCTCGGCGCGCTCGCACTCTATTCGCTCGCCTTCGTTGTCGTCACTTCGTATTTCCGGCGCGGTCTGGGTAGAAAAACCTGGAAATCACTCCACTTCACCGCCTACGGCACAGCGGCGCTCTTTTATGTGCACGGGATCCTGACCGATCCAAATCTGAAAGATCAACCGATCGACTTTCTCGACGGCGAGAAAGTCTACGTCGAGCTGTGCCTGCTGCTGGTCCTCATCGCCATTACGCTGCGAATCCGCTGGCAATTACGCCAACCGCCTCCGCGCGTGCATCGTCCGAAATCGCCTCGCCCCGGCCCATTAGCGCAGCAAAA
>Ga0066700_10001420_pt1 | contig 9989 bp, 11 predicted proteins | sample GraSoiAngelo_149_FD_66460 | JGI IMG/M metagenome (GOLD analysis project Ga0066700, IMG submission 66460) | Grasslands soil microbial communities from the Angelo Coastal Reserve, California, USA - 14_1009_09_30cm | ecosystem: Environmental > Terrestrial > Soil > Grasslands | place: USA...
GTGGCTCGCCCTCGATGGGAATTTGGCGTGGCCACGTGAGCGTTGGGCGACGATCCTCACCTGCGTTGACGAAGGGAGCGCGATACACTGCCATCTCCTCGTCGCTCAACTTGCGCAATATGGCTCCCGGCAAGACGCTCTCAACGAAGAGATTCTTTTCCAGCACCATCATCTCGCCGTCGTTGCTACGAAATCCCTGGAAGATGGATCGCGCATCTTCAGGAAAATCCGCCCAGGTTATGGGCTGAAGGATCGCCTCCATGTAGGCGATTCCCTGTACCCGATCGGGGTGCTGGCGCGTCCAATCGAAACCTAAAAGGGAACCCCAATCGTGGAGCACCACAATCACCTTGTCTCCAAGGTTGAGCTGTTCCCACAGCGCGAACAGATAGTCCCTCTGTTCGTGGTAGCTGTAGCGTTCAGGCCCCGAGTCCGGCAGCTTGTCCGAGCGTCCCATCCCGATCAGATCACAAGCGATCAAGCGTCCGAGCCCTTCACAATGAGGCATGATGTTGCGCCAAAGGTAGGATGATGTGGGATTCCCATGCTGGAAGACGATCGTGTCACCAACTCCTTCATCGATGTAAGCCATGCGTCTTCCGTTAACCGCCGCAAACCGCGGCTCACGGTAGGGCGTCGCTGAGATAGGCATGAAGGTGTCCTCCATCTGAATAAGACGCATCGTCATGTCGTGAAAAGCTCAGGTCCCTTGTGATAAGCGGCGTCAGGCCGCGACCAACAGGTCAAGGCCGGCGAGCGGTCCGCCCGCCTGCTGAATTCGTCCGCCGGTAACGAGGCCGCCGAGGTCGATGGCCGCGAAGCCGAAGCTCTCGATCAGGTCTTTCACGACGCGCTTGGATTCTTCGTCATCACCGGAGACGAAGATCACGCGCTTGCCTTGGCCCTTGATCGGCCCCTCGTTGAAGTGGGCCATGCGAATGGAATTGAATGCCTTGACGATGCGCGCTCCTCGAGCAAAACCAGCCACAATCTCGCTAGCACCGATGCCGCCAAGATCGGCAAGAATCAGCTTTGGGCTGGTCTCGGCGAACGGGTTGGTGGCGTCGATGAGGACACGACCGTTCCACTCGGGCAAGCCGCGCAAGGCAGCCTCGACGTTCTTCCACGGCACGGCGAGCAGCACGTAGTCCAGACTCGCCGCTTCCTGGACGGTCGCCACCGACGCGCCCCTGCCGAGTTCGCTCACCTTGTCGGCAAGCGCACCGGGACCGCTCCGACTGCTCAAGACAACCTCATGTCCTCGGGCGAGCGCCTCACGCGCAACCGCAAGCGCAACCTCACCTGCCCCGATCGTCCCGATCCTCATCGGCCGGTCCTTTCGATCTTGAGAGAAGCAGAACTCTCCGCTACTGCCTTCCTCCCTCGGAGGCGCTTGCTACAGTTAGTTTTGAAATCACATCTGTCAAGATCATTTCGCTCGGCGCACGCGCTGCGTCGGCGGCGGCATTTAGGCGATGTGCGGCGGAATGTCACGAGGAATGCGCTGCGATGGGCATCGCGGCAGAACGTCTAAAAGTAATGGTAGCTCACCGATTGACAGTTTTAAAATCACACCTATTATCGTTGCCATCGTTTGCGCGACTAAGGGCAACGGGGCGAGCATGGACGGGACGGCGGCGCGACACGAAGCGGACGAGATCCTGGCCGAGCTGCCGGATCGGATCAGCGACGTCGTCAAGCCGTTCGCGCGCCACAGTCCAGACCACCCCGCCCTGGTGCAGGGCGATGTCACGTGGACTTACGCCGCATTGGCAGCCGTCGTCGCTGACACGGCGGTTATCCTCAAGCTCTATGATATCCGGCCCGGCGACCGGGTCATGATCGTCAGCGAGAACAGCCTTGCGCTCGTCGCGCTGATCCTCGCCAACTCGGAGATCGATGCCTGGTCGGTGGTAGCGAATCCGAGGCTGTCCGCTCGCGAGATCGATCTCATCCGTGAGCACAGCGGTGCCCGCCGGGTCTTTTATACGATCGAGGTGTCCGACGCTGCGCGCCAGCACGCGGATCGTCACGATGCCGACATTGCCGTGCTCCGTGGGTTAGGAAGACTCGGTGTCGGATCGCTGAATCGGGGGGCGGTGCCAGAGCCGGTCGAGCTGGATCGGTCACGCCAGGTCGCGGCACTCGTCTATACCTCCGGCACGACCGGCAACCCCAAAGGAGTAATGCTCACCCACCGCAACCTGCTGTTCAGCGCGCGGGCGGCGGGCGCGCAGCGCGAGCCGACCGACAAGGTTTACTGCGTTTTGCCGATATCGCATATCGTCGGTTTGTCGGCCATCCTGATCGCCTCGCTGATGGCCGGCGCTACCGTGCAGCTGGTGCCGCGCTTCGATCCCGCCGCGCTGGTTGCCGCGATCGCCAATAATGGCATCACGCTGTTGTTCGGCGTGCCGGCCACCTTTCAGCGGCTGTTGGAGTACAAGGTGGTCGCCGGAATCGACAAGCTGCCCCGCGGCAAGCTTCGCCGGCTGGCCGTCGCCGGCGCACCGCTCGATGTGACGCTCAAATCCAAAATCGAGGCGGAATTCGGGCTGCCATTGCGCAACGGCTATGGCATTACCGAATGCGCCCCTGCTATCGCAGCCGTCCAGGTGGAGGCGCCGAGAAGCGACGATGCTGTAGGCTCGCTGATAACGGGGATCGATGCGCGTCTGGTGGGGCCCGACGGCCGCACCGTGGCGCCGGGCGAGGTCGGGGAGCTGCACGTCCGTGGTCCCAATGTGATGCGCGGCTATTACCGGGACCCCGAAAGGACTGCGGGGGTGATCGACCCCGATGGCTGGTTCAACACCGGCGACCTCGCACGGTTCGACGGCGACACTCTCTACATCGTCGGCCGCACCAAGGAGCTGATCATCCGCTCTGGCTTCAACGTGTATCCCGCTGAGGTCGAGGCGGTGCTGAACGAGCATCCGGAGGTGGTCCAATCGGCGGTAACCGGGCGCTCCGTTCCGGGCAACGAGGAGGTCGTCGCCTATGTCCAGCTGTTGCCCGGATCAGCCGTCACCCCGGCCGATCTGATGGCGCATGCAGCGCGGCTGCTGACGCCCTACAAGCGCCCGTCCGAGATCGTAATGGTGGATGCCTTGCCGGCCGCCTCGACTGGCAAAATCCTCAAGTACCGATTGGCCGACGCGGCTCGTGATCGGGCCATTGCAAGGCTATCGGAGGCCTGACTTGGAAAACAGAAATGCCACCGCGGCCGTGATCGGCGCCGGCGATTTCATCGGCGCTGCGATTGCCAAGAAATTTGCGTCCGAAGGGTTTACCGTTTTTGCCGGGCGACGGCATGGTGACAAGCTGGCGCCGCTGGTCGCGGAGATCGAGGCGGCAGGCGGACGGGTCGTCGGGCGCTCACTGGATGCGCGCAAGGAGGAGGAGATCACTACGTTCCTCCAGGACGCCGATATGGCCGCACCGCTCGAAGTCTGCATCTTCAACATCGGCGCCAATGTCAATTTCCCACTGCTCGAGACCACCGAGCGGGTATTCCGCAAGGTCTGGGAGATGGCCTGTTACGCGGGCTTCCTGACTGCGCGCGAGGCCGCGCGCCTGATGCTGCCGCGCGGCCGGGGCAACATCTTCTTTACCGGCGCCACCGCCGGCACGCGCGGCGGGGTCGGCTATGCCGCCTTCGCCAGCGCCAAGTTCGGCCTTCGCGCTGTGGCGCAGGCTGCCGCGCGCGAGCTCGGTCCAAGGAACATCCACGTCGCCCATCTGGTCATCGATGCGGGCGTCGACACCGCCTGGGTGCGCGAGCGGATCAAGGAGCGGGAGGGCGAAGCCGCCCTCGCCAATCTCGATCCAGGCAGGCTGATGCGGCCGGCCTCGGTCGCCGAGGCCTACTGGCAGATTTATCAGGAGCCCCGCGACGCCTGGTCGTTCGAGCGCGAGATTCGCCCCTTCGCAGAGAAATGGTGAAGCCATGCCCAAGGTAGAATTCCACTTCGATTTCGGCAGCCCCAACGCCTATCTGGCGCATCTGGTGATCCCGGAAATCGAGCAGAGGACCGGCGTCAAATTCGAGTATGTGCCGGTGTTGTTGGGCGGCGTCTACAAACTGACTGGCAACCGGTCCCCGGCGGAGAGCCTCGCCGGCGTCAAGAACAAGCCCGACTACGAGCGCCTCGAGACGGCGCGCTTCATCAAACGCCACGGGATCACTCGCTTCCGGCAGAACCCGTTCTTCCCGGTCAACACTTTGACCATCATGCGCGGAGCTATTGCGGCGCAGAAGCTCGAGGTGTTCGAGCGCTATGTCGACGAGATCTACCGGCATATGTGGTCGGAACCGAAAAAGCTCGACGATCCGGCAGTCTTGCGGGAAGTCTTGCTCGAGTCTGGGTTCGATGCCAACCGCTTCGCCGAGCTGGTCCAGGACCCCGAGGTCAAGGCGCAGCTGCTCGACAATACGGAGCGTTCGGTCGCGCGCGGTACTTTCGGGTCGCCCACCTTCTTCGTTGGCGACGAGATCTTTTTTGGCAAAGACCGGCTGCGCGATGTCGAGGAAATGATCCTAGCGACGCGCTAGCCTCGGATCCCCAAATCGCAACCGCTAAACGATGGCTCAAAACATGGATGTAATGGTGAAGCGGTTCGAGCAGCCCGACGAAGTTCGAACGTTCGAGAAGGGCAAGTTCGAGATTGTCCGGATAGGCGGCATGACGATCGGCCGCGCGACCTACGACCCCGGCTGGAGATGGTCATTGCATGTCGGCCCGGCGACCGGCGCGTCGAGCTGTTTGGTCGAGCATGTCGGCATCGTCGTCTCTGGGTGCGCGACCGCTGCGATGGACAACGGCACCGTCACCGAATTGCGCCCGGGAGACCTCTTCCACATCGCACCCGGACACGACAGCTGGGTTGTCGACGACGAGCCCTACGTCGCCCTGCATTTTCTCGGCGCGGACCACTACGCGGACCGTTCCTGAAAGGAGATCGAATCTATGAAGGATCCAGTACAAGAGCGCATCGAGCGCGAGATCAGCGGGCACGACGTCGTGCTGTTCATGAAGGGCACTCCGGTCTTCCCGCAATGCGGTTTTTCTAACCTGGTGGTGCAGGTGCTGAGCCACCTGGGCGTCAAGTTCAAAGGCATCGACGTGCTCAGCGATCCAGCGCTCCGCCAGGGGATCAAGGCATTCTCGGACTGGCCAACAGTCCCGCAGCTCTACGTCAAAGGCGAGTTCGTCGGCGGCTGCGACATCGTCCGCGAAATGTTCGGAACCGGAGAGCTCGCTGAGTTGCTAGGCGTGACGACCGCCGCCGTTCCGACCTGATGTACCGGCCAGGGCACCGCGTTTGCCCTGGAGAGTTTGAATACCGAACTTGGCATGTTATATAATGATCGGAGAGTCGACAGGAATTGCTGGAAGAGCGAATGCGTTGGAATGAGCTTAACGAAGAAAATTGCTCGATGGCGCGCACGGTCTCGGTCATCGGAGACCGCTGGACGCTACTGATTCTTCGGGACTGCTTTCTGCGCGTGCGGCGGTTCGAGGATTTCCAGGAGCGCCTCGGGATCACCCGCCCGATCCTCGCCAGCCGGCTTAAGAAGCTCGTCGACGAGTTTGTGCTCGTCAAAGTGCCCTACCAGCAGCGGCCGCCGCGTTATGAGTATCGCCTGACGCAGAAAGGGCTCGACCTCTACGCGATCGTCATGGCGATTGTCCATTGGGGCGATGTCCACATGGCCGGCAAAAAGGGCCGCCCGCTGCTCCACACTCACGATCTTTGCGGCAAGGATTTCGATCCGGTCATGGTGTGCTCCGAATGCGGCGAGCCGCTCATGGCGAGGCAGGTCCATGTCCGTCCCGGCCCCGACGCCAAAAGCCCGCGACATCTGCCAATGGAGACCGATCTCCCGGGCGCTCGCCGTATCGCGAAAGACAAAGCGGCGGCAAGCTAAGGCGGCTATGCCGCCCTCGGCTGATTAGCCGCCAAGGCGGCGCGATAAGCCGGACGAGACGTGATCCTCTCCAGATAGGCGTGGCACGCTGAGGTGACCGGTACCCGGTAGCTTACAGCCCAGGTCAGGCAGGTCGTGAGCAATATGTCGGCGGTGGTGAAACGGCCGCCGACCAGGAATGGTCGCCCATCCTGCAGTGCCTGCTCGGCATGATGCAGTTGCTTCTCGAAATATGAGGCGGCGCTTTCCAACGCCATCGGTGCTTCCCCGTAGATGTGCTTCAGATCGCCGTGGCGGCGCATGACATAGAGGCTGGTCGCGTCGAGCTCGGTCGCAACGTAGAAGCACCATTCGAGCCAAGTCGCGTGTTCTCGCGGGTTCGTCGGGATCAGCGCATTCTCGCGGGTGCCGTAGGTATTCGAGAGATAGGCCGCGATTGCCGGGCTCTCGGCGATCTTGAAATCGCCATCCTGCAATAACGGGATCTTCTGCCGCGGGTTGAGCTCGGTGTATTCAGCCGTTTGGGTCTCGCCGGTGCGCGGCAGGATGGCCCGGCACTCGTAGTCGAGGTCGAGCTCGTGCAATGCCCAGTGAGCGCGCACAGTTCGGCTCGTTCCAACCCCCCACAGCACCAGCCGCCGCGGCGTTATGTCGGTCATTGTTACCACCGCTCGCTGTAGGGGCGGAGGTCGAGTTCGTGCGTCCAGCCGTCGCGCGACTGGTTGTGCAAAGCCCAATAGGCCTCGGCAACGGAACCGGTCTGGATCAGGCCGTCCGGCGGCAGATCCGGCATCGCGCCGGTGGCGGCGCTAAGCCGCCTGTAAATCGCCTCACTGTCGATCGCGCCATCGATGATCAGATGGGCAACATGAATATTCTTTGGTGCAAGCTCGCGCGCCATCGACTGGGCCACCGCGCGCAGGCCGAACTTGGCCGCCGCAAACGCGGCGAAGCCGGCACTGCCGCGAACGCTCGCAGTCGCGCCGGTAAATAGGATCGTGCCGCGGCCGCGCGGCACCATGTGGCGCGCCGCCTCGCGGCCGGTCAAGAAGCCGCCATAGCAGGCCAGTTCCCAAACTCTGAAGAACAGCTTGGCGCCGGTCTCGATCAGCGGAGACTTGACGTTGGCGCCGGCATTGAAGAGGCAAACTTCAACCGGTCCCAGCTCAGCTTCCACCTGTGCGAAGAGCGCCTGGACTGCCTCTTCACTACGCACATCCGTACCGACGGCGCGTGCGACGCCGCCGGACGCGATGATCTCCTGCACGAGGCTGCGCGACTTCTCGGCATCGCGCCGCGCGACGCAGACGGCGTAGCGGCCAGCCGCGAAGCGCCGCGCCACTGCGGCGCCAATCGCATCTCCGGCGCCCACCAGCAGCGCCACTCCGCCATTCCCGCTCTCGACCATCATCCCGTTCCTTCTTACGTTTTTAAATGACACTTATGATATCGTCGCTTCGATCGAAACGAAAAGATCCTTGTGAGCCTGAAGATCGCGATCGACCCCTCGGAGGGCGATCTTGTCGCTACGCTCACAGCGCCAATATAGGTGTTGGAAACAAACCCAGGGGTCGCATACATGCCGGGTCCATTGGCGGGAATCAGAGTGCTCGATCTGACCAGCGTGGTCTCGGGGCCGTTGGCGACGATGTTTCTCGCCGATCAAGGCGCCGAGGTCATCAAGATCGAGCCGCTCAGCGGTGACATCACTCGGCGCAGCCGACAATCGATCAGCGCGTCGGGGGAATTCTCGGCACTGTTCGTCTCCTCGAACCGCGGCAAGCGCTCGCTGGCGCTTGACTTGAAGCGGCCGGAGGCAGGAAAGATCATGCGCAAGCTGATCGCCAGTTCCGACGTGCTGGTGCAGAACTTTCGTCCTGGGACCATGGAGCGTCTCGGCTTCGGCGAGCCTGCACTGCGCGATTTGAACCCGCGGCTGATCTATGTCTCGATCAGCGGGGTCGGCGAGAGCGGGCCCTATGCCAGGAAGCGAGTCTACGACCCGATCATCCAGGGCCTGTCGGGCTTCGCGGACCTTCAGGCGGACCCCAAGACTCGCCGGCCGCAGATGATCCGCACCATTGTTGCCGACAAGACGACAGCGATCTTTGCAGCTCAGGCGGTCACTGCGGCCCTCTTTGCACGTGAGCGCACCGGCGAGGGCCAGCACATCCGGCTCGCCATGCTCGACACGATGATCGCCTATCTGTGGCCCGAGGCCATGACCCAGTACACCGTGGTCGGCCGGGAAGCGACAACTGCCGACCCTACCGCGCGCCCCGATCTGATCTTCGAGACCGCTGACGGCTACATCACCGTCGGCACCATCTCCGATTCGGAATGGCGAGGCTTTTGCGCCGCCTCGGAGCGACCGGATCTCGCCGAGGATCCCCGGTTCAACACGCCCGGCGGCCGGGCGGCCAATGCCACCGAGCGGATTCTGCTGATGGCCGCGATCATCAAGAAGCACCCGACCGCCGAATGGTTGCAACGGCTCGACACCAATGATGTGCCGTCGGCGCCGGTATTGCGGCGCAGCGAGGTGATGGCCAACCAGCAGGTATTGGCGCGCGAGCTGATCGCCGAGTTCGACCATCCCGACATCGGGCGCGTCCGCCAGCCCAAGCCCGCAGCTCGCTTCGACCGCACCCCGGCCGTAATTCGCGGCCCGGCGCCTCGCATCGGTGAGCACAGTGCAATCATCCTGGCAGAGCTGGGGCTCGAGACGGCGGAGATCGAGCGGCTGGCAGCCGAAAAGATCGTCCGTTTGGTGAAGGCTTGACCGCGCCGGGTCCAGTCGCCGCGGCAGCCTCGCGATAGCCTCAGAGCGCGCCCATGAACCCACCGATTCCTCCTTTCACCGCCGAGACCGCTGCCGAGAAGGCGCGCCTAGCCGAAGACGCGTGGAATACGCGCGATCCGGCTCGCGTGGTGCTCGCCTATACGAGCGACAGCCGCTGGCGCAACCGCGCCGAATTCTTGGAGGGCCGCGACGCGATCAGAGCCTTCCTCACCCGCAAATGGCAGCGCGAGCTCGACTACCGACTGATCAAGGAGGTCTGGGCCTTTCGGGAGAACCGCATCGGCGTGCGCTTCGCCTATGAATGGCACGACGACAGCGGCAACTGGTTTCGCAGCTACGGCAACGAGAACTGGGAATTCGACGAGCACGGCTTGATGCGCCTGCGCATCGCCAGCATCAACGATTTGCCGATCAAAGACGGCGAGCGCAAATACCACTGGCCGCTTGGCCGCCGCCCGAGCGGTCATCCGTCGCTCAGCGAACTCCGACTCTAAGTTCATTCGATGGCGCGACCGCGCCGCCAACTCTAACCATCTGGTGTAACCAACCGGGAAATACCTATGGCGTTTACGATCAAGATCAATGGAGCCGATCACTCCGTCGATGTCGACGGCGATACCCCGCTCCTCTGGGTGCTGCGCGACGTCGTCGGCATGACTGGCACGAAGTTCGGCTGCGGCATGGCGCTCTGCGGCGCCTGCACAGTGCATGTCGACGGCGTTGCCACCCGTTCCTGCATCACTCCTATCGACGGCATCGGTACTTCTGAGATCACAACGATCGAGGCAATCGGCGCGACAGCGGCGGGCGCCAAGATCCAGAACGCGTGGCTCGACCAGGAGGTCGTTCAGTGCGGCTACTGCCAGTCGGGCCAGATCATGTCGGCCTCGGCGCTGCTGGCGAGCAATCCGCATCCGACGGATGCCGACATTGACGATGCCATGTCCGGCAACATCTGCCGCTGTGGCACCTATGTCCGCATCCGCGAAGCGATCAAGCAAGCCGCGCAATCGAGCGGACAGAGGGGCTGACAATGATCCGCGATCACCTCACCCGACGCAGCTTCCTGCAGGTTGGAGCAGCCGCGGGCGGCGGCCTGATGCTGAGCCTGCGTCTGCCGTTCGCAACTGGCGAAGCCAAAGCGGCCGACGCGAATGACTTCGCGCCCAACGCCTTCATCCGTATCGGAGGCGACGGGCAGATTGTCCTGACTATGCCCTATGTCGAGATGGGCCAGGGCACCTACACCTCCAT
>Ga0066700_10001429_pt1 | contig 9961 bp, 10 predicted proteins | sample GraSoiAngelo_149_FD_66460 | JGI IMG/M metagenome (GOLD analysis project Ga0066700, IMG submission 66460) | Grasslands soil microbial communities from the Angelo Coastal Reserve, California, USA - 14_1009_09_30cm | ecosystem: Environmental > Terrestrial > Soil > Grasslands | place: USA...
AACACATTTGTCGATATTTACGCGCTGTAGCGTCCGCAGCCTGGGTAGCGCACGCGTCACGCGTGTTGGTGATCGCGTCTTCGCGATCACGGACTTCTCTGCTGAGACACCATTCTCTGCCAGTGGCGAGCGTTCGGAAAGACTGTTTCGGCGCGACGCCGAAACCAGCACGCGAGACGCGTGCGCTACCCAAGCCCCCGACATGTCCGCGCACTCCAAAGGTTTCGGAGTTGACGGGTCGATTCGCACAGCGCAAATAGCAACTTCCGATGGACGCCCGAGATTCGACAAATTCATCCGTGACCATTTACGACGATGAAGTTTTCCAGATGGCTTGTGAGCAGTTTCGAGTCATCGCGGATTATTTGAGCATCGACAAAAGCGACCGCGAGTGGGCGACGTATCCGAAACGCGCCGTCGCCGTGACATTGCCGGTCCACATGGACGATGGGAGCACCAAAGCTTTCCAGGGGTACCGCGTTCAACACCACATCGCGCTCGGCCCGACCAAGGGCGGCACGCGGTTCGCGCCTTCATTATCGATGGGCGAAACGGCGGCGCTGGCGATGTGGATGAGCTGGAAATGCGCGCTGGCACAATTGCCCTACGGCGGCGCCAAGGGCGGAGTGGCTATCGATCCGACGCGATTGTCGCGCAACGAACTGGAGGCGGTCTCGCGCCGTTACATGCAGGAAATGATCCCGTTCGTCGGCCCGCACACCGACATCATGGGGCCGGACATGGGCACGAACGAACAGATCATGGCTTGGTTCATGGACACCTATTCGGTTTACATGGGCTACGCCGTCAACGAAATCGTTACCGGCAAACCAGTCGCCATCGGTGGGACCGAAGGCCGGCGCGAAGCAACCGGTCGCGGCGTTGTTTACCTGATTGAACGCGCCATGAACATGCTGAAGATGAATCCTGAAAAGTGTACCGCCATCGTCCAGGGATTCGGCAACGTAGGTTCGGTGGCAGCTCTGTCGCTCGCCTACAAAAGCGGCGTCAACGTCGTTGGGATCAGCGACGCGCATGCCGCGATTTACAATCCTAAGGGAATCGACGTTAAAGCGGCAGAACAGCATATGTTGAAGAAGGGAAATCTGCGCGCGTTTGCCCAGGACGATCGTGTTGATCCAAAGGAATTCCTCACACTTCCGTGCGATATTCTTGTTCCCGCGGCGGTCGATCGAGTCATTACCGGAAAGAACGCCGGTGAACTCAAATGCCGTATCCTTGCCGAGGCCGCCAACGGCCCAACCACGCCGGACGCCGACCTGATTCTCGAAAATCGCTGGGACGAAATTTTTGTGATCCCGGACATTCTCTGCAACGCCGGCGGCGTGATCGTCTCCTACTTCGAGTGGGTGCAGGGTTTGCAGGCATTTCTGTGGACGGAATCGGAAGTGACCGACAAACTTTTCCGCATCCTTGAGCATTCGTTTGCGCAGGTGATCAGGCGAGCCAAAGAACACAAAATTTCGCATCGCACAGCGGCCATGGCCATCGGCGTCGAACGCGTCATCAAAGCCAAACAAGTGCGCGGGTTGTTCCCATGAGTCCTTTGTTGTAGCCACGTCCCTGCGGGGCCTTTGCATCGTTTTGAACAAAGACGTCCCAGACGGCGCACAGCGCCGCGGCTACAACGCCCGCATGTTTATACGACCGCAATGAAGTTTTCTCATTCTGAAGAAAAGTGGGAAGATCGACGGCTCGACGTTCTGACCGATGAGGAGAACGGTCTGCGCATCGTCGTTTCGCGTCTTGGGGGAGAACTAATCAGTCTGGCGCGAATAAACGAAGCAGGAAAATGGACCGGTTTTCTTTATCGCGACAACGATCTCTCCACACCGTCTCAGGGTTGGGCAAATCACGCGACCGTCATGGGCTATTATCTTCATCGGCTTAAAAATGGTCGCAGCCTTTATCGGGGCCGCGAAATTAAAGGCGGAAATCACGGGTTTCTTCGCTCGAAGACGTGGCGCCTCGCGGGAGTCTCCGATAAGGGCAGCGGCGCTTCATTGAGATATCGGATTACGCCGGAGGACTTTTCGCCTGTTGAATACCCGTTGAAAGTGGGTGTGGATCTCACATACAAGCTCGAGTTGAACACGGTCGACGTTCTTTTCGAGTTTCAGAACTACGAGCCTGAACTGACCGCGCATGTGGCGTTCGGATTGCATCCAGGATTCGCCGCGACTTCGTTCGAAAGCTTTCATCTTCAAATGCCAAAGGGTCTTTACCGTAGATACTTTTCGCCGGGCAATTATTTGTCAGGGGAAACGCGCGAAATCGAATTCCCCGGTGGCGAAATGCCATTTCCAAAGGACGAGTTGCCCGGTTCGATTATCCTCGAACTGGTTGACGTTCGTAGGCGCAACTTTTCCTATGTGGATCCGCCGAGCGGTCGATGGGTGACATTGGATCTTACCGGCGTGCCGTACATGACTCTCTGGTCCGACGGCGGCCCGTTTCTTTGCGTCGAGCCGTGCTGGGGCTTGACCGATCATCATGAGCAGCGCGCCTTTGAAGACAAACAGGGCATTCAAACGATTTCACCAGGAGGCGAATTGCGCGCTTCCTTCAGCATGGCCCCACAGCTTGCCTCCGCCGATTGAGCGGAATAACTAACTCCGGACCTCTCACTCCTGACCACTCACTAAAGTGCCAGCTGCTTCACTTCAGGCTCTGCTCGCGAAATCCGTTGACTATGCGGGAATGTTTCCGCCCTGCAGTCTTGCGCTCGAGTCGGCTCTCCAAAATTACGCGCAGTATGTGCGCTCGCCCGATGCGTGGATGCTCGGCGCATTCGTTCTTTCCGTTGAACAATTCGAGGCGGCCCGGCAACTCCTTTCGGAGTTCGACCCTTTGCATCCGCTGCGCGTCGCTGCGCTCGGTCCCAAAACTGCGAATGCCGACGCCTTTCTTGAAGCAGTGGAGAAAGCTGATACCGCGTTTCGTTGGTTGTCGAGCAATGTCGATCTCGTCTCGATTAGTCACCTCGAGATGTTCTTACCGCACGATGTAGATCTTGCCTCACTGGAGGAGGCGAGATCGATTTTGGGTGATCTACCAGTTTTCTGGGAAGCGCCACCAGAAAGAGTGCAACAAACGATTGCATTACTGGCCGAACACAATTCCGATGCCGACTTGGCAACCTTTGGTTACAAATTACGCACCGGCGGAGTGACAGCGGATGCATTTCCCACTTCCGCGCAGATCGCTGCCGCTCTCGTGACGCCGGCCACGCATCAACTCCCGATCAAGTTTACGGCGGGGCTACATCATCCGATCCGGCAATTTCGCGATGAAGTTAAAACAAAGATGCACGGATTTCTTAATGTGCTCGGCGCCGCAGTCCTCGCGGCGGAGCATCGATGGGATGCACACCAAACCTCGATCATGCTGGAAGATGAAAATGCAGATTCATTTTCGTTTACTGACGATTTTTTCGCGTGGCGGCAATGGAAGATCAGTATCGAACGGCTGCAGTATCGCCGGAAATTCGTGGCGTCATTCGGAAGTTGCAGCTTCGATGAGCCGCGCGACGATTTGCGCGCACTCGGACTTCTTTGATCACCACGAAGATCACGAAGTTCTTTGGAGGTGATTCCGAATTTTCTTCGTGGCCTTCGTGTTCTTCGTGGTTAAATCACGGAGATGACGTCGCCCTTGCGCAGTTTCATCGAAGTCCCGGCCGATTCGCATTTTCCCATTCAAAATCTTCCCTTCGGGATCTTTGAACCGAGAGATGGTAAGGCGCGCGTGGGCGTCGCGATCGGCGATTTGATTGTTGATCTTTCGGTTCTCGACGAGCTGGGTCACTTCCGCTCATCAGAGTTTCGGGGTCGAAATGTGTTTTCGGAGGATTCGTTGAATGCATTTCTCGCGTTAGGCCGACCGGCGTGGCGAAAAACGCGCGAGATTGTCCAACATCTTCTCTCGGCGGAGACGCCGACTCTGCGAGATGATGGCCGGCTACGCGAAAAAGTTTTTCACGCGCAAAAGGACGTGGTGATGAAATTGCCGGCGCGCATCGGCAATTACACGGATTTTTATTCGTCCTATCATCATGCGCACAACGTCGGCACGATGTTGCGCGGACCGGAGAACGCGCTGATGCCGAACTGGAAATGGTTGCCGGTAGCCTATCACGGACGCGCCAGCTCGGTTGTCGTCAGCGGAACTAACGTGCGTCGGCCGAGCGGACAGACCAAACCACCGGATGCGGCGTCCCCGACTTTCGGTCCGACGAAAAGTCTCGATTACGAATTGGAAATGGCGTTCCTGATTGGTCCTGGCAATTCGTTAGGTGAACCGGTGCCGATCGATCGCGCCGTTGATCACATCTTCGGTCTTGTTCTTATGAACGATTGGAGCGCGCGCGACATTCAGGCGTGGGAATATCAGCCGCTCGGCCCGTTCCTGGCGAAGAATTTCTGCACCAGCATTTCGCCGTGGGTAGTTACGTTGCAAGCGCTCGAACCATTTAGAAAACCGCTGCCTCTCCAGGACCCGGAGCCGCTCCCGTATTTGAGAGCAAAAAGTAATTTCACGTTCGATATTCAGCTCGAAGCGCGGCTGCAAACTTCATTGATGGACGCGCCGCACATCATTACCCGCACAAATTTCCAAAACCTTTACTGGAGCATTGCGCAGCAACTTGCCCATCACACAGTGAACGGTTGCAATCTCGAACCCGGAGATTTGCTCGCGAGCGGAACGATCAGCGGAGCAACCGAAGACTCACGCGGCTGCATGTTGGAATTGACCTGGCGCGGCGCGAACCCGCTCAAGCTACCGAACGGTGAAACACGCAAATGGGTCGAGAACGGCGATACACTCACCATTACTGGATGGTGCCAGGGCGATGATTACCGCGTCGGCTTTGGCGAAGTGAGCGGACGAATCATTGGGAGTGACGAGTGAATAGTGACAAGATCGACCTCAAGCGGGCTGTTGTCTTTGCGCGATGGGTTTCCTGGATCGGGCATCCGTTGGTTTTCATTAGCCTGTCCGTCGCCATTATCATTGTCTTGCGACTGGCTAGCCGCGCCGGGCTCGCACTTTTCCTGACTCTGTTGGCGACGTTGATTCTGCCGATGGCACTTTTGCTTTTTTTGGGGACCCGATCAGGTCGATGGAGCGACACAGATGTTTCCATTCGGGCGGAACGTGTCCGATTTTATCCACGCGCGATTCCGATTTCGGCGATGGCGGTGATTGCGCTTTGGCTATTGCGCGCGCCGGCTTTGGCATTGCGCGGAGCCGTGGTGACGTTGTTTCTGCTGGTTATGGCTGCGCTGATCAATTTTCGAATCAAACTGTCGTTGCACGCGCTTTTCGCTTTTTACAGCGCGATTATTCTATTTGTGGTCCATCCGGTCGTCGGCGCGATTGCTTTCGCGCTGGCCTTCCTCGTCTTCTGGTCGCGGCTTTATCTTGGGCGCCATGACCTGCTGGAAACGCTGGTCGGCGCTTCGCTTGGCTTACTGGGTGGACTGGTCACGGCCTGGTAGAGAACCGCTGTGGCGGGGGGCGGACCGGAGGGAAGGGCAGCGCGAAAACAATGCATCAACCCAGAGGTTTCGGAGTCAATAGCGCACGAGAACCAGAAATAATCCTTCGGCGGGAGCGGCAAAACGGGCTGGGCCGAGCTTGCCGGAGTATAGCCGCGCAGTGATATCTTCGACGTGCATTTTGCCGAGGGCGCATTTCACCAGCGCGCCGACCATTAATCGAACCATCTTGTAGAGAAAACCATCGCCATCGAACTCGATCGTCACGCAGGGACCTTTTTGTCGGACGCGCACAGAATAGATTGTGCGGACCATGCTCTGTTCTGGTTTGCCGCGATTGGCAGCGAAGCCGGCAAAAGCATGAGTGCCGACAAAATGTTTGGCCGCCTTCTTCAGAACTTTGAGATTGAGCTGGCGCGCGATGTGCCAGGCGCGACGATATTCGAATGGAGGCAAAACAGGCGCTGACCAGATTCTGTAACGATAGATCTTTCCTTTCGCCGAGAGACGCGCGTGAAAATGGTCCGATACGTATTGGCAGCGCATCACGCGTATGGCCGGAGGCAGCAACGCGTTGAGCGCTTCCGTCCAACGCGCAGGCGGCAAAATTTTGTTGGCAAGATCGACGTGTGCGCATTGCGCGAGGGCGTGTACGCCTGCGTCCGTTCGCCCGGCTCCGTGAACGCGCACTGGTGCTCCGGCGACGCGCTCAAACGCGCGCTCCAGATGATCTTGGATAGTGTTGCGATGAGATTGGCTCTGCCAGCCGGCGAATGACGCGCCGTCATAAGCCACGATCATTTTCAGCCTTCGGGACATTGCAATCTAGCAATCGTTATCGGTGATCAGTGAACGGTGATCGGTCAAAATTACTAATCATCTATCGCAGATCACTGATCACTTTTGGCGGCCGCCTTCGCGGCGCGGTGGTCGAGATAACTTTGCAAAATCATTTGGGCTGCGACTTGATCTACATAGCCGCGGGTGTGCCGCGTTTTCTTGCCTGCCTCACGCAAGGCCCGGTGCGCTGCAACAGTGGTTAACCGTTCATCCCAGGTTACAACCGGACACGGCAGAATGGCGCGGAGTTTCTCTACAAAGAGGAGGACTTCGGTCGCGGCCGCGCCGATCTGACCATCCATCCGCTTCGGTAGCCCGGCGACGACGTGGTCAACTTTCTTTTCGCGGACGATCTCCAAGATGCGGGATAGCGCCTGCTCATTCGCTGGAATAGTCTCGAGCGGATGCGCCAACAACTGTAGCTGATCAGAAATCGCCGCGCCGATACGCGCTCCGCCAAAATCGAGAGCCAAAATCGGCTTCATGTCTTCGGTAGGACGCGACCGGTCCGAGCCGGACTGGTGTTAAGCGCGCCGCGTGCAATCCTCACTGCAGTTCCGGCGGAATTTTGCCGACAAGATCTTTGATCTTTTCGGCTTCGTGCCGATGGCAAACCAAAAGTGCATCCTTGGTTTGCACTACAATGAGGTCACGAACTCCAAGCAGCGCGACGGTTGTCCCATCTTCCTCGAAAACGATATTATTGCTGGAATCGAGCGCGGTAATGGGGCGGTTCGCGGCGTTTCCTTGTTTGTCCTTCTCAAAATAATTCGCCACTGCTCTCCAGCTTCCGATGTCGTCCCAATCGAAGCCGGCCTCCACTACGAGGACGCGATCCGCCTTTTCCATGATCGCGTAATCGAACGAGATGCGTGGCAGTTTACTGAAGCGCTCACGCAAAGCCTTCTCGAAATGCTCCGGAGCTCTAACTTGGGAAATGAAATCAGCCAGCTCCGGCGTGTGACGGTTGAATTCGCGGAGCACTGTAGGCACCGACCAAACGAACATTCCGGCGTTCCACCGGAAGTTTCCCTTTCGCAAAAACGATTCGGCCAGATCGAGATTTGGTTTTTCGCGAAAGCGCAGCACCCGATGAATCGCATCCTTATCGGGGCGCGTGCGCAAGTGGACCGGCTTACCTTGCTCGATGTAACCAAATCCGGGACAGGCCCATGTTGGCTTGATGCCGATGGCTACAAGCTCGCTTGTCTCCTCGGCAGCGTCGGCAGCGAGAGCGAGCGTTTGTTGAAAAGCCGCTCGGTTTGCAATTACGTGATCGGCGGGGAGAACGAGCATGACGGCTGCGTGGTCGCGGGCTGCGACCCAGCCGGTGCCGAGCGCAACGGCAGCAGCAGTGTCACGTTTAGCCGGCTCGGCTACAACATTTTCCTTTGGAAAACTCCCGAGCAATTTACGAACTGCGCTTTCCTGTTCTGTGTTCGTCAAGATCAGAATACGCTCACGCGGGATGAAGCCCTCAAGGCGCGCCAAAGTTTCTTCGAGCAGGGTTTTTTTTGAGACCAGGCGCAGCAGTTGTTTGGGGCGGGCCTGCCTGCTTAAGGGCCAAAAACGTTCACCGCTGCCACCGGCAAGGATGAGCGCGTAGATCGAATTGAGCATGTCGAAGTAAAAATGAGAGGACTTTCCTGGTCGCGAAAATTGCCGTTTCTTTTTCCTAAACGCGACGTATATGGTAGGCGATGTCTTTCCCCATATCCATTTCAAAAACTTCCGAACAGCTTCCGGTTAATCCGCTCCTTGTTGTGACCCGCACCGCGATTGGCCTTGGTCTGGGAATTTTAATGGCGGACAAAATCAAGCCGCCGCTGCGTCAGGCGGCGGCGATTGTGCTCGTGGCAATTGGTGCTTTGGCGGCGGCGCCGTGGCTCGTGAAAATCACACTTGGCCAGATTAACCGGCCGGAATCCGAATGGGGCAGCCGCGCTCGTTTGCGTTCGATTCGCGGCGATTCCGGCTACAGCTCCGATTCGGACATCTACTAGGCGTCGCGCTGCGCTTGCCACTACAGAAATGCTTCGGCAACGGAGTCCGCAACTGCTTTGCCTTTTTGAGTCAGCACGAAATTGCCGTTCGATTTTCGAAGCAACCCAAGGGCAATAAACTCATTCGTTTCTTGAGCGAAACGTTTCAGCTCCGACGCGGAAACTCCGTCGCGCGTCCGCAGCGACAGTGCGATTCGCTCCATGCGTTTCATTTCGTCCGTAAGATTTTCGGTCGCTGCGCGGGGTGATTGGCCGCAAAGAACGCGATCAATGTAAGTGCGATAATCACAGACATTCTGCCAGCGTCGCATACCGACAGTCGAGACGGCGCTAGGACCGATGCCCACATAATCTTTGCCGAACCAATAGGCGTGGTTGTGAACTGACGAAAACCCGGGACGTGCATAGTTTGAGGTTTCGTAGTGTTCGTAGCCGGCGTGCTCCAGGATCGCCATGGCCATCTCGAAAAACTCGGCGTCAGTGTCTGCGTCCTGTCGAAATTCGCCACGCACGTGACGCAGAAAAAACTCCGTGTCCTCCTCGTAAGTGAGGCAGTATGCGGAAATGTGATCGGGTTGGAGCGCAATCGTTTTCTCCAGCGTCAATTCCCACTGCTCGGTTGTCTGGCCTGGTAATCCGAACATGAGATCGACATTGATGTTTGTGAACCCGGCTCTGCGTAGAAGATAAAATGATTGCTCGGCCTGCTGGGCGCTGTGTTCTCGCCCTAAAACCTTTAGCAAATTGTCTTCCCACGACTGAACGCCAAGACTGATTCGAGTCACTCCCAGTCTGCGAAGAAGTGTTGCCTTGCGCGCGGACACGCTCCCAGGATTCGCTTCCATTGTCCACTCCTCAAGTGACGAGAGATCGAGCCGTTCGCAGAAGCCTTCGACTAAAAATTCCAATTGCGAGGTCGTAAGCGCTGTCGGAGTGCCGCCACCGAAGTAGACAGTTTTAGGCGATATCTCAAAACATGTGCGCTGCCCGTCGAGCTCGCACAATATCGCTTCGCAAAATCGCCAGGTCTGCGAACGATCAAGCAAATCTTTGTAAAACGCGCAATATGGACAAATTCGCGCGCAGAAGGGGATGTGAATGTAAAGGTGGCGGATCGGGCTTGTAGTGGCAGGCGTGTCGCCTGCATTAGCGCGCAATTCCGCAGCCGGCACCCCGAACGCTTTCGGGGCTACAGTGGAAGAGTTGTGATTCGCGCTGCTACTCATACAATCCGTTTGCCATTGTGAAGCGATTTTGCTGATGCGAAACGTAGCCCTCGTTCTGTTTTGCGCCATCACCTCTGTGCTTGCGCAGGCGCCGCAGCCTACGCCGCCCCCTTCGGTTGTGTATTCTGTGCATGATCCCGGCTCAATCAAAGATTACAAAACGAACCCGCGCGTGGTGCATGAGATGGTGAACCGGCTTGTTCTCGCCGCCACCGGACAATCTGACGTGACGAAGGCGTGGGCGTCACTCGTTTCCCCAAATGATAGGATTGGAATTAAAATCTGCGCAGCAGGCGGCGACCTTTTCACCACTCACCATGACATCGTGAACGCGATTGTGGATGGACTCGTCGCAGCAGGGCATCCGCGC
>Ga0066700_10001431_pt1 | contig 9958 bp, 10 predicted proteins | sample GraSoiAngelo_149_FD_66460 | JGI IMG/M metagenome (GOLD analysis project Ga0066700, IMG submission 66460) | Grasslands soil microbial communities from the Angelo Coastal Reserve, California, USA - 14_1009_09_30cm | ecosystem: Environmental > Terrestrial > Soil > Grasslands | place: USA...
ACGACCGCTCGCGATCGCATGGCGTCTCTCGTCGAGCACGCACTGTACACGGTCCCATGCGATCTGGTGCTCGTGCCGACGCGTGGCGGCACGGTGGCGCGTGCCATCTCGTGTTTCAAACCGCCGGTGTGGATCGTCGCGCCAAGCCCCGAGTCTGCGGTATGCCAGAATCTCGCATTCTCCTACGGCGTGCATCCCGTGCATCTCGCGGAGGAACCAGACGATTGGCGTCAATGGACTGCGCTCTGGCTGCGCGAAAACGGAATCACAGCCGAACGGGTGATGCTTGTTGCCGGCCCATCGCCGCGCAACCCGAAGGCGAACTACCGGATCGAGCTCATGCGCCTGAACGGGGAGAACAGTTGAGAGGATCCATAGGACGAAGAGTCCAACAGGCGAAGCAGGACAAGATGAGCAGAAGCAAGCAGAATTGACGGCGAAAATTCCTCGTTCTCGCTGCTGCTTTGTGTGACAATCCGTGAAAGCGATGAAACTGCCGCCAGACGTTGAATTTCACGAAGACATTCGTCTCCTCATCTACAGGCCACACGGTGTGATCGATGAGGCGGCTATTAAAGAAATAGTTTCCGTTCTCGAAGATCTTGAAGCCAAGTTGCAGAAGCCGTTCAATCGATTTTCCGACACTCTGGGCGCTGATGAAGTTGAGCTGAACTTCAAATATGTCATTCAAGTCTCTCTCTGTCGGCGTCTCGCTTATGCGGGACATCCACCGGTGAAATCCGCGATTCTCGCCACCGATTCGACCATGATTCATTACGCGCGATTGCACGCCTTATTGACTCAGGGATCGCCGATTAACGTCCGGATATTCCAGGATCGGCAGGAAACAGCCGATTGGCTCAACGTGCCGATCGAACGGCTAACAGCGAAGGCAAAAGGTTCCAGTTACATCGATCGATCATGACTTCGACAGGGCCGACGCTTCCAGTGCGGTTGAATTTTAGCGCGAGTCTGAAGTTTTGATCGCATGTAGTGGATCGGCAGATAAGATGCGATGGAACCTGTTATGGCCACCAAACTGTTTCTAGTAGTGTTAGTAATCGGTCTCACTTTTTGGATTGCGCAAGTTCAATCGCAGTTGCTGACTGGGACTCCGAGGGAATCCTCTACACCACCGAAACATCCCACGCCCAACCCAACCCAGACCACCTCGCCTGCTGAGAGCACTACATCAGCTTCAGAAGCCGCATCGCCAGCGGCTTCGGTGAAACCGAAGCGCACTCGTAAAAAGGCAACGGCTGAGGCATCTCCTACTCCTACGCCAACTCCAGTCCCGTCGCCGACACCGCGCAAATTCAGGTTCCCACGCTTGTTCAAACCGAAGAGATCGGCCTCCCCAACTCCGGTGGGCGTGAATTCAGGGCCTGCAACTGGAAGCGGCACTGCGGCAGGGGCCAATGCTTCCCCCGCGCCAGGCGCATCGGGTCAATAATAATAGCTCCGCGGTTCTCGAGTCCGGATTTCGTCAGGCGCAGCTGCGCAGCCGTTCGTCGTTATTGATCGCTGATCCGGCGAACGTCACACAATTGTAACTTGATCGTCCCCGGGGCCATCCCCCAAAGGTTGTAAGCCTTAAGTCCAATATTCTTTTAAGGCCGATGTGTGTATTTTTACGGCTCAGTCGCCATTTTCCAACGAACAAACAAAACCCGTAGCAAAAGAACCATGAATTATAAACCTATCATCAAATGGGCTGTCACATTGTGCGCAGCGTTTATCGCCGTCGCGGGGTGGGCAGCGGACCAGAAACCAAACATCGTCTTCATCATGGGCGATGACATCGGCATGTGGAACATCGGCGCCTACCATCGCGGCATGATGGCCGGACGAACGCCGAACCTCGACAAGCTCGCCAAGGAGGGCATGCTCTTCACTGACTACTACGCGGAAGCGAGCTGCACGGCGGGTCGGGCGAACTTCATCACCGGGGAGCTGCCGATTCGCACCGGCATGACCACGGTCGGACAGGCGGGTGCCAAGACCGGCATACCGGCGGAAGCATGTACAATTGCCACCGCGCTCAAAGCGCAGGGCTATGCTACTGGCCAGTTCGGCAAAAACCATCTCGGCGACTTGAATGAGTTTCTGCCCACTGTCCATGGGTTCGACGAATTCTTCGGGTATCTCTATCACCTCGACGCGATGGAAGACCCGGCGCATCCCAACTATCCGCAGGATCTATTAGATAAGGTCGGCCCGCGCAACATGGTTCATTCTTGGGCGACAACCACGGACGACGCCACCGTGATGCCGCGCTGGGGCAAGATCGGCAAACAGAAGATCGAGGACGCCGGCACGCTTTATCCCGAACGGATGAAGACGGTGGACAACGAGATCCGTGACTTCGCGTTGAAGTTCATCGAAAAGGCCAAAGCGGACGGGAAGCCGTTCTTCTGCTGGCTGAACCCGACACGCATGCACATCGTCACACATCTTGCCGACAAGTACGAGAAGATGCGCAACTCACAGAATGGCTGGTCGGAAGAAGAAGCCGGCATGGCCCAACTCGATGACGACATCGGTCTCGTTATGCAGAAGCTCAAGGATCTCGGAGTTGACGACAACACTATCGTCGTCTTCACCACCGACAACGGCACCGAAGTCTTCACCTGGCCCGATGGTGGAACGACTCCGTTCGCGCAGTCGAAGGGGACAGTCATGGAAGGCGGCTTCCGCGTGCCGTGTATCGTGCGTTGGCCCGGCCACGTCCCGGGGGACTCGGTGCAGAACGGCATCTTCTCTGGCCTGGACTGGTTCCCGACCTTCCTCGATGCCGCTGGCAACCCGAACATCACCGATCAGTTGCTTAAGGGTGTAAAACTTGGCGACCGAACTTACAAGAACCACCTGGATGGCTACAATCAAACGGATGCCATCACCGGCAAAGGCCCGTCCGCGCGTCACGAAATCTTCTACCTCGGCGAAAGCACAGTCGGCGCGGTGCGTATCGACGACTATAAGTATCGTTTCATCGACCAACCCCAAGGCTGGCTCGGTGCCAAGCCGCACCTTGACGTGCCAGTCCTGGTCAACCTGCGCCTTGATCCTTTCGAGCGCCAGGGCTGGCCGCAAGACGGAACCAAAGAGGGGGCGCAGCAATACTTCGATTGGTTCAAGTTCCAATTCTGGCGCTTTGTCTTTGTCCAGCAGGTGATGGCCAAGGAACTCCAGAGTTTCCTCGATTACCCACCGATGCAGCGGGGCGCGAGTTTCAATCTTGACGCAGTCAAAGCAGAGATGGCGAAAAAGATGGCCGAGGCGGAGGCGGCGAGCAAAGGCCCCGTCCAGTAACGGAGTGAGTTTTGTGGTCCGATCCGGCCAGCGCGTTCCAATAGATTGGAGCAAATCAAGAAAGAAAGAGTTTGTTCAAGGGGCCGCGGAGTAAGTAGAAGGAAGACCATGAATAATTGGTCGGCTGACAAATCCGTTTGTCTCCTTTTGGTGGCAATCATCCTTAGCAGTTCCAGGACTCTTTTTGCTGGGCCGGAACCGCTTGCTACCGACGAAAAAGATTATTCTAAAGAAGTGCCGGTCGAAAAGAGCTGGTGCGAAACTCCGTCATTGTGGGAAGTCCGCATCGGTGCTCCCGGGTGGCTCGCAGGTCTGTCAGGCGAGAGTGGAGTCAAGGGTGTCGTCGACTCCGCGGACGTCAGCTTCGAGCAGTTGGTTAAACACCTGACGCATTTTCCTGTCGCGCTGTCCATCAACGCTCGCTATCGGCGCTGGGAATTCTGGGTAGATGGTCAGTACATTGAGGTGGGTACTTCTGCGACGTTGCCTGGTTTGCTTTTTACCGACGCAAATGTGCACATCAAAAACGCGCTAGCGGAGGGATTCGTTGGTTATCGATTGATCAATTGTGACAACGCAAACCTTACTCTATTTGCAGGCGCCCGGTGGACCTATTTGGAAGGCGATCTAAGCATTTTCGATAATGGCGATGCGCGGCTCGTCCGTCTCCGCGAGTTACTGGGAATCCGGAAGCGTTTGGATTTCTCAGATTCCATCGACTGGGTCGACCCCGTGATCGGTATGCGCGGGAGGCTGAAAATCTGGAAAGCCACAAAGATTTTTGCGGAAGGCGATGTCGGTGGGTTTGACGCCAACGCTGACACTGCGTTTGAACTGCGCCGCAAGGGGCGGACCATTATGCGAGAATCAGTGGACAGTACTGACTGGAGCTACCAGCTGGCGGGCGGGCTGGAATTTCAACTCACGCGTAACATTTGGACGCAGGTTGGGTGGCGTTACATGAAGTACGACTTCAGGAAGAACGGCTTCACGGACAAGAACGAATTGAACGGACCATTTCTGCAGACCGGACTGAATTTCTAAGAAAGCACGGCTCTCGCCGTACCTGGCCGCTGCTTCGATTCTCGTAGTGAACATTCAGAGTGAACAAAGGAGTGCCATGCACAAGATACTCGAGAAACTTAAGGAAGAATTTTTCGCCATCCTCCCGCCAACGATCTTTTTTTTCGTAATGCTGCACATCGTCACGTTTATCCGTGTGCTGATGGCTGAGGGCTCGCATTTCGTGCCTCTATCTACCATGTCGATTGCGATCGCTGCGCTGATCCTGGGCAAGGCGGTATTGGTCGCGGACATGCTGCCGCCGATCAATCGCTATCCGGGTAAGCCCCTCGTTTACAATATTGCCTGGAAGACGGCGATCTATCTATTCGTGGCCACCCTCATTCACTATCTGGAGCGGCTCATCGATTTCTCCCGGCAGGCGGGCGGCTTCGTCGCCGGCAATCAGAAGCTGCTCGCGGAAATGGTGTGGCCGCATTTTTGGGCGGCTCAGATTATCGTGTTCCTCCTAATCCTGGTGTATTGCACGGCGCACGAACTCGTGCGCGTGATCGGCAAGGAAAAGATGCTGCGATTGTTTTTCGGGCCAATGCCGCTGCCGGCATTCTGAGCAAAAATGACGCCTCCACTCAACTAGTCGATTTTTCCGTGAAAAGAATCGACATCGCGTTGGCCAACATGTTAGCCTCTGCGGCTAAACCAAAATAAATCTATGCTACACATCATTTGGTACATCATTGTTGGCTTCATCGTCGGTTGGATCGCACGCGCCATCATGCCGGGCGCGCAGCAGCTCGGTTTCATAATGACCACGCTACTCGGGATCGGTGGCTCGATCGTCGGTGGGCTGATCGGACGATTGTTCTCCAAACCGGAACCCGGTTCCTCATTTCATCCGGCTGGTTTCATCATGTCGATTATCGGCGCGATCATTCTGCTTTTTATTTGGATAAAATTAGTGGCCTGACGAGGCATTCGCATTTCTGAAGTTATTTCATTGACGGGCAAACAGTGCCCTCTGGTTTGGCGTTTCTCAGAGCCGGTAAGACCAAAGTCCTATTGCTGATGTGCCTTGCTTTTTTCAAGCTGTGTCGGGTAAGACTGTAACTTATGAACAAGTATATCGCGGAATTCATCGGAACGTTCTTTCTTGTCCTGACGATCGGCTGCACTGTGGTTGGCGCGGGTACGGGCGTGATCGCCCCACTGGCAATCGGGGCGGCATTGATGGTGATGGTTTACGCCGGCGGGCACATTTCTGGCGGGCATTACAACCCAGCGGTGACACTCGGCATTTTGATTCGTGGCAAAGTGCAACCAACCGATGTCGTCCCCTACATGGTGGCGCAGTTCGCCGGCGCGGCAGTCGCAGCCCTGATCGTCAGCAAACTTCTTCGGGCCGGTGTCGCTGTCACTCCAATCTCGCCACATATCGGCCCAGCGCTGGTTGCGGAATTTCTTTTCACGTTTGCGCTCGTGTATGTGGTTTTGAATGCCGCCACGGCCGAAGGCACGTCAGGAAACTCATTCTATGGCCTGGCAATCGGCATGACCGTGATGACCGGCGCATTTGCCGTTGGGGATATTTCGGGTGGCGCATTCAATCCCGCAGTTGCTCTGGGCATTTGCATTCTCGGCATTTCTGATTGGAATAATATCTGGATTTATCTCCTGGCGAACTTCGCCGCCGGCGTGCTCGCAGCGGTGATTTTTCAGTTGATTAATCCGCTAATGCAAACGACCCCCATCGCAACAGAGGAGCCGCCCTACGAAACACCTGATTGAAAGCTCAACCACCAACTCTTCGGAATCATTATGAAACTAACAAAAAGTATTTCAATTATCGCTGTAATCTCCGCTTGTGTTGCCGCTTCACCGTTGAATGCGGCTACAATTCCTGCCGGAACAACGCTGACCGTAAGCACTGTTAGCGCTTTTAGCTCGAAGACTGTGGTAGGCAGAAGCTTCGAGGCGAAACTCGCTCAGGACGTTTCGATCAATGGAAGGGTTCTGTTGAAAGCTGGGAGTAAAGCGTTCGGAAAAATCGCGACGTCGCGTTACAATCCGCGGAAAAACGAACCGCTCACAGTGGAACTGACCTCCGTTTCAGTGAACGGCCGCAATGTCGCGGTGAAGACCAATGCGTTTCAGCCGGGTAGCCCGACCGTCACGGCGCGCCAGGCGCGGTATGGACATACCGCCGGCACGTTGGTCGTAAATCCCGGAACGTTGATGCAGTTTCAGCTTCTCCAGCCAGTGACGTTGTAGCTTTGCCTGGCGAGTAGCGCACGACTTGGAGCCGCTGTCGGCTGATACAAGCGATATCGGGAAGCGATTGGAATTTTAGGCCTGCGGTTCCCTTGCTGAGCTATGCTCTTGGGTAAAGCCAAGTGTTGCTCATTGTGCGACCCTTGGTTCAGGTGCAGGCAGCCCGACACGGATGAGCTCTGAGAAATCTTGTGACGCGTTGGCGCGTTTGGCGCGAGCATTGATCAGGCTTCGCGCCTTGAGTTCGGCAAAAGGCAGGCCGCCGGTGACGAAAGCGCCGTGTGCATACATCATTTCGTCGGCTTTGCCGTTGAGCAGGATTCGCCAGTCCCACGGCACGCGTTCTTTGCTGGGATGCTGCGTGCGGATGCTCGTGGTGCAGTTGGCCGTGACGGCGTTATACCAGCGCGGCTGAGCGCGCAGCGTATTGAGGGAATGCACATATTCGAGGAAACGCTCGCGCGCGCGGTCTGGCGGAGCCGTGGTGTGATAAAGGTAGATGTCCTCATTGCGATAGTTGGTGCGCAGGCGGATCACGTCGCGCTCGTCAGCGACAAGGTAGATGAGTGTGTACTGCCGATAGAGGCCGCCGATCGCGGAATAAGTCTGGCCAACGGTCTTCCTGGTCTCGATGGAAAAACACAGCGGCGGGGTATCCGCAAATTGGAAGCTGACAATAGGATGCGCGATCCAAGGTGAACCCCAGTAGTCGATTGCAAGATCGATGCCGGTGATTTGCGAGAGCCGCACGGTGCGCGTCTCCCAGTGCGGCGTGTAATCGGTGTCAGTTCGGTAGTCGCAGTTTCGGACGTTGTGAAAAGTGAATTCATCGCCGTTAATATCCGCCCACGCCAACTGCGCCACGTCGGGTTGCCAGTTACCATCATTGCTCGGTTTGAGTGTGAGCCACCAGGCGAGCACCAGGACGAAGGCCAAGAAGACGGCACCGAGCTTTCTCACTGGACGGCGGAGAAAAACGATCGCTGTGATGACCGCGGCTGCGAACACCCACGAGACGACAGACTTGGCCACCGGAAAATCGTAGTGCAGCGCGCCGAACGCCCAAACCGTGCAGCCAAGCGCAATGACCCAGACAAACGTCCACACGATAGCCCGCAGCGCGCGACGAATCATTTCAACGGCCCGTTTCGCAGACGCATGGGAAGCATCATGATGGAGGAACTTCGCTGCAATGCAGGCAGCGAGTCGCCTGCATCAGCGAGACGCTTGAGCAACATTCGCCGCCGGCTTTGAGGTGCTCCTGATTCCAACATGCAGACGAAGAATCCGGTCTAGCTCAGCGATCGTTTGCGGCAGCTCGCACGACCCGTGTGGGCCGGGAACGATGAGCTCGGATTGCGCGCCATAGAGGTGAGAGCTCCAATAGGCGACGACACCATCACTGCAGTTCGGGCAGTGGTCTTTCCCGCGGTCGCCAATGATTGAGTGATAGGGAACGCTGATCGGTACGCTGTTGATTACTGGCAGTGCGGGGCTTGTAGGCTTCAGGCCCGTGATACTGTTAGGCAGACGCTTGGAACTTCCCGTCAGTTGCGCGAGATCCGCGCCTGTGAGCGAGTCCATTATGACTGCGGTCAGCCTCGTCGGAAGAGTAATCAAACTGATTCCGATTTTTCCAATTCCATTGCTGGCTATGTCGCTCCCGCGATGTGGAGTACAGATGAAGACAACACGCTTGATCCGCGGGTTCGCGCGAAATGTTGTTGCGCGAACAATCAAACTATTCCCCGAGTTTTCCTTGAAAATACTCTTGGCAACTTGCCCCAGACTCTTATCCCACATTGCTTCAGTGACTGTAACCACCTGGTCATGGGTCAACATCCCACCCATGCTGTGGCCGACCACTACGTACGGCTTATGGTTCGGGTAAAGTTGGTCGGCTTTAGCTAATTCTTCCCGCAATCGCAGCGCGGAATAGAGGATCGGATTGCCAGTCGGATACGCGAATATCCAGAATTGATAATGCTTGCGGATCTCCGGGTCGGCTTGGAGTCCATTAATCGTCTTCACCCAGGTCCAGGGTGTTGAGAAAAGACCGTGCACAAATACCACGGGAATTCGATCGGGGTCATACGGCTGAAGGAAATAAAGCCCGGTCGGTGCCGGATACTCGGTGGCCCTGAATCCACCAAGCAATCCCACTAACATGAGACTGCCCGGCGGCGGGAAATAACTGATTGGCGCCGAAAAATTCGCATTAAGAGGACGCACTTTTCCTTCAACAGTCGCGGTCAACTGCTTTGCCGGACGACGCAGCGCGAGCGTCGCGTTTGTTGCGTGAAAATCGAGCGTGGCCGTGACCGGCGCGGTGATCCCCCTCCGCGGCGCAAACTTTTCAGGTGGATCGACCTTTCGCACTCCTACCAGCGCGCCGCCGACACCTTCGTGAGTGTTCTCCTTCCTGATCAGTTTCTCTTTGATTTCATCTGCGGGCACAAACGAAGTGAAGTAATTCGGCGCCCAGACTGCATTACTCGCAGGTTCCAGCCGTAGATGATAAGTCGTGTTGTTGCCAGCGAGAGTCAGCGGCTGATTCCATAAGCGTCCACCTTCGCTGGAGCGCAGCAGAACGGTAAGTTCACCGCACGCCGCGTTATAGGTTTCACAAGCCGGTGTCCCAATGCCGGTCCCGAGCAATGGAGCGGTCATTGCGGCGGCCTGCAAATAATCGGCTGCTCGCTTTTCAACTGGAACGTCTGCCGAGCGCGCCTCGCGCATGATACTCGCGGTCGGCGCATATTCGAGACCGCGCGCTGCCTGCGGGGCGGTCGCACAGCTGGCCAAGAAGGCGAGACACGTTACAGCGGCGATCAGGCGAATGGATACCTTCGCGTTTTCAAACCTCATAAACGTCGGGCGTGTTCAGATCGTTGGCGATGATAGCGAAGAAGTATTCTGCGCGCAGCAAGTTTTCTTATAAGACTTTAGGGCTACATGAACCGTCGAGAAATTCACGCGTATCGCTCGGCGTGGCCGTCCAACTGATCAAACAGGTTGCTCACGCATCATCGGATTTCGCACTGGAATAAATTGAAACCAGCCGGGCGATCAGGACCGCCACGTAAAGCAGACCCGTCATCGCTTCCATCGCCGCAAGCCAGCGCGCAGCCCGTGAAACCGGAGTGATGTCACCGTAGCCGACCGTGCTCACAGTAATGAAGCTGAAGTAAAATCCAGTGAATCCGTTCATCGATTGCGCGCCGCGATTGGTGTTATACATTCGTCTGGATTGAAATCCACCGCCGTTCCAACGGCGCATCAGGTTCGCTGACCAACACATTCGATTGCCATTTTCCCGGCCTACCAGTTTGCAGATCGCCGCTGCCTTCGAAGG
>Ga0066700_10001434_pt1 | contig 9945 bp, 6 predicted proteins | sample GraSoiAngelo_149_FD_66460 | JGI IMG/M metagenome (GOLD analysis project Ga0066700, IMG submission 66460) | Grasslands soil microbial communities from the Angelo Coastal Reserve, California, USA - 14_1009_09_30cm | ecosystem: Environmental > Terrestrial > Soil > Grasslands | place: USA...
GCTGCGGTCGCCCACCGCGTCCTTCTCGGCCTGCATGAATGGTTCCAGGTAGGCGACGGCTCGCTTCATCGCGCGCGCGCTCTTGACGACCTGAGGCAGGAACATCTTGCCGGCGCCGAACAGGTCGCCGACCACCTTCATCCCGTCCATCAGCGGGCCCTCGATGACCAGCAGCGGCTTGCCGTATTTGACGCGAGCCTCTTCCGCGTCCTTCTCTATGTATTCGACCTCGCCGTGGAGGACTGCGTGCTTGAGGCGCTCCTCGATCGAGCCTTCGCGCCAGGAAAGATCGACCTCGCGCTTCGACCCGGCGCCGGACACGGACTTCGCAAACTCGACCAATCTTTCTGTCGCGTCGGTCCGCCGGTCGAAGATGACATCCTCGACGAGCTCGAGCAAATCCTTGGGGATGTCCTCGTAGACCACCAGCTGACCCGCGTTGACGATGCCCATGTCCAGCCCCGCCCGGATCGCGTGGTAGAGGAACGCGGAATGGATCGCCTCGCGCACGCGGTCGTTGCCGCGGAACGAGAAGGAGAGGTTGGAGACGCCACCGGAGACGTGGACCCGGGGGAAACGCTTCTTGATCTCCCGCGTCGCGTCGATGAAATTCTTCGCGTAGGCGGCGTGCTCCTCGATGCCGGTGGCGATGGGGAGGATGTTGGGGTCGAAGATGATGTCCTCGGGCTCGAAGCCGGCCTTTTCGGTCAGGAGCTTGTAGGCGCGGCTGGAGATCTCCACCTTGCGTTCGAACGTGTCTGCCTGGCCGACCTCGTCGAATGCCATCACGACGGCGGCCGCGCCGTGCCTGCGTACCAGGCGCGCCTGGTCCAGGAACGACTCCTCACCGCCCTTCAGGCTGATCGAGTTGGCCACGCCCTTGCCCTGCAGGCATTTGAGGCCCGCCTCGAGGACCGTCACCTTGGAGCTGTCGACCATCACGGGGATCCGGGCGATCTCGGGCTCGGTCGCGAGCAGGTTGAGGTAGCGGATCATCGCCGCCTCCGAGTCGAGCAGGTCGGCGTCCATATTGACGTCGAGCAGGTTGGCGCCGCCACGGACCTGATCGAGCGCCACCTGGACCGCGCCCGTGAAGTCGCCGCCCTCGATCAGCCGCCGGAAGCGGATCGATCCGGTGACGTTGGTCCGCTCACCGATCACGACGAAGCCCGAGTCGGGACTGATCTCAAAAGGCTCCAGGCCGCTGAACCGCGGGCGGGGCTCGCGGTGGGGCAGCTTCCGCCTGGGCACCTCGGCGATTGCTTCGCGGATCTGGCGGATGTGCTCCGGCCCCGTGCCGCAGCACCCGCCGGCGGCGTTCAGGAAGCCCGCCTCGGCGAACTCCTTGAGCAGCCGGCTCGTGGTCGGAGGCTGCTCGTCGTAGCCGCCGAAGGCGTTGGGCAGGCCGGCGTTCGGGTAGCAGATGACATAGACCGGCGCGACGCGCGACATTGCCTCGACGTAGGGCCGCATCTCCGTCGCGCCCAGCGAGCAGTTCACGCCTGCCGCGAAGGGTCGCGCGTGCTCGACCGAAGTCCAGAATGCTTCGACGGTCTGCCCGGAGAGGTTGCGGCCGCTCCGGTCGACGATCGTCACCGACACGAAGAGCGGAAGCTGAGGCGCGACTTCCATCACTGCGGCTATCGCCGCCTTCGCATTGAGCGTGTCGAACACCGTCTCGATCAACAGGACGTCGGCGCCGCCCTCCTTGAGACCGCGTGCCGCCTCCGCGTATCCGTCGCGGAGCTCGTCGAACGTAACCTCGCGGTACGACGGGTCGTCGACGCGCGGCGAAAGCGAAAGCGTCACGTTGGTGGGGCCGAGGGACCCGGCCACGAATCGGTTCTCGTAATGGCTGGCGGCGGCGCGCGCGAGCCGGGCGCCTTCCAAGTTCATTTCGTAGACGTACTTTTCGAGTCCGTAGTCGGCTTGCGACACGCGCGTCGCGGTGAAGGTGTTGGTGGTGATGATGTCGGCGCCGGCCTCGAGGTATTCGCGATGCACTTGCGTGACGAGCTCAGGCTGCGTCAGGCAGAGGACGTCGCTGTTGTTGCGCAGCGGTTTGGGGTGATTGCGGAACCGCTCGCCGCGGAACTGCTCGTCGGAGAGACCTTTGTGTTGCAGCATCACGCCCATCGAGCCGTCGAAGATCACGATCCGCTCTTGAAAAAGCTGATCGAGACGGTCGCGAACAGATGTCGCCAAGCCCATGGTGACCAATAAGACTACGTGAGGGCCCCATCCCCGACCTTCGGTCGCGACTTCCCCAGGAATGGGGAAGAGTCATCCAGTTAGTCGCCGACCGGGCTCCAGACCACGAAACGGCCGTCGTCGTAGAGGACGCGACGGCCGCTGTTGGGCAGGGCCTCGAGGTATTTGCGCCGGGTGGTCGGGCTGGTCGGGCCGCTCAGGTACGCGTCGCGGTCGATCACCACGTACGCGTCATCAGACAAGCGGTCGGGGAAATCATTGATCGTGTGCCGGTTAGCGAGCCATACCGTCAGGCCGTCGTCTGCATCGACCGGGGCGTCGGCGGGGATGATCCTGGTCGCCGCGCGGAGCTGCGCAACCGTGTCCGGATGCGCGTAGAGACTTCCATCGGACTCCAGCGCGGGCGGGAAGCGGCCCATCGCAAATCCGAGAATCAGCGCCGGGAGCATCGCGGCGAGCGCTTTGGCGGGTTTGAGGGAATGCGTCTCGAGGTACTTCGCGGCGCCGACGGCGCACGCGACGATCATCGGAAACAGCAGCAACAGCACGTAGTGAAGGTGCAAGATGTTTTGCGGCGTGTGGCCACTGAGTACGTTCGCGAGGTAAGGCGGGACCGCGAGCAGCAGCCAGCGCGGCGCGAACAGCGGCATCAGGCACGTCCCCGCGATGATTGCCGCGACCACAAGCACCGCGTAGGGACGAAATAGCGCCTCGAGGACGGTGAGCGGCGAGAGAGGCAGCGTCGGGTCGAGCCCGACCAGCCAGCGGTAGTACACGAAGTCGGTGTAGCCGCCGTTGCGGAAGTGCTGCTGGACGATCCCCGTCCCGATCAGGAACCACCCACCCGCCATATAAAGGATGAAGCGCCAGTGTTTCTTGACCTGCGGCGCGCCGTACACCCGCAGGAGTAGGGCGACCACGCCGATCGTATAGACCTGGTCCTCCTTGCAGCTGAGCGTGAGGAGGCACAAGCACCACATGGCTACGCGGTGTCCGCGGATCCCCGCCCACGCGGCGAGCAGCGCGAACGCGAGGGCCATGTTCTCGGGGTGAAAGAAGTCGCGCGCCGCTTCCTGCACCGCCGCCCAGAAGGGAATCGGGACCGAAAGCGCGACCGCCAGCCACGGCGTCTCAGCGCGGTCAGCGGGGAGGATGGCGCGGAAAAACAGGTAGGCGGCGGGCGCCGTGGCTGCGATTCCCGCGGACGAGAAGATGAGGAGCACCGCGGGACTCGGCCAGAGCTTCTCCACCGCCGCGAGGACGACAAAGATCAGCTCGAAGTGGATGCCCAGGAAATTGGCCCGCGCAAAGCTGGAGTAGAAACCCCGCCCCTGGGAGATGTTCCAGATCACCTGCTGGTCATAGGCGAAGTCCCACGCTGAGCCGGTCAGCCCGTAGAGCCGCTGGAGCTCAGCGTGGAGGATCCAGGCGAAGGCGATCGCGCCCGCAAGAAGGGGAACGGCGGGAAAAACCCACCACGCGTCGCTCCGGATCGCGGTGCGGGGGATCCTACGCAGCGCGGCTTCGGCGGTCATTGAGCGAGGAGCTTAAAGTCCTCGCCGCGTCAAGTGGGGAGGTAGCGGGCGCAAGCCCGCCAGAGGGGCGGCATAATCGGGGTTCATGCCCCGCCAGGCCGCGACCGATACGCCGCACGTATCCGTGATCGTTCTGGTCTACAACGAGATCGACAGCGTCGAGCCGCTGCACCGCGAGCTGATCGGCGTGCTGGAAGCCCTCGGCACCTCCTTTGAGGTCCTCTACATCGACGACGGCAGCCGCGACGGCAGCACGGATAAGCTCGGGCAGCTTGCGTCGCGGGATGCGCGCGTGCGGGTGGTCAGCTTTCGGCGCAACTTCGGGCAGACGGCGGCTGTGCAGGCGGGGATCGACTACAGCCGCGGCGACGTGCTGGTCTTCCTGGACGGCGACCTGCAGAACGACCCGCATGACATCCCGCACCTCCTCGAGAAGATCGACGAGGGATACGACGTGGTGAGTGGATGGCGTCGCGACCGGCGAGACGATGCGAGGCGCGTCCTTCCATCCAGGATCGCGAACTGGCTGATCGCCACCGTCACCGGCGTGCCCCTCAGCGATTTCGGCTGCACACTCAAGGCCTACCGCCGCGAAGTGATCCACGATGTGAGGCTGTACGGCGAGATGCATCGGTTCATCCCCGTCTACGCGTCGGTGGTCGGCGCGCGCATCACCGAGCTGCCGGTCAATCACCGGCCTCGCACGTACGGCAAGTCGAAATACTCGCTGTCTCGCACGTCGAGGGTCATGCTCGACCTGATCACGGTCAAGCTGCTCGGCAGCTATTCGACGAAGCCGATGTACTTCTTCGGGTTTGCCGCTTTTGCGCTGTGGGCCGTGGCGCTCATCTTCGCGGCGATCGTGATCGGCCAGAAGCTGCTGCCACCGTACGTCTACGCACACAACAACCCGCTGCTCCTGCTGTCCGTCGTGCTTGTCATCGTCGGCGTGCAGTTCATCCTGATGGGCCTGCTGGCGGAGCTATCCATCCGCACGTATCACGAGTCGCAGGCGAAGCCGCCCTACGTCGTGCGCGAGGTCATCCAGAAGGCACCACACCGGCAACCGACGACCAACGGGAGACCAGCGCTGCGCAGCAGGTGACCCGCCACTAGATGTGCGGAATCTGCGGCGTCGCCGGCGGAGACCCCGCACGCGGTGGTGAGCTTGTCCAGCGAATGTGCGGGTCGATGGTCCACCGCGGACCGGACGATGAAGGAAGCATCCATCTCGACGGCGTAACTCTCGGCATGCGGAGGCTGTCGATCATCGACATCGAGGGCGGCCACCAGCCGATGTCCAACGAGGACTCGACGGTGTGGGTCATCCAGAACGGAGAGATCTACAACCACCGCCAGCTCCGCGAGCAGCTCCTCGCGGCCGGCCACAGGTTCGCCACCAAGTCCGACACCGAGGTCCTCGTCCATGGCTATGAGGAATGGGGCGAGCGGATGATCGAGCGGCTGAACGGCATGTTCGCGTTCGCTTTGCTCGATCGGCGCAAGGCATCGCTCTTGCTTGCGCGCGACCGGATGGGCATCAAGCCCCTGCACTACGCGATCGATGGCGAAAGGTTCGTGTTTGCGTCGGAGCTGAAGGCGCTTCTCCAGGACACGGCCCTGCGCAAGGGCATCGACCCGGTCGCTCTCGACGAGTACCTCGAGTACGAGTTCGTGCCGTCGCCCCGCAGCATCGTGCGCGGTGTGAACAAGCTCCGCCCCGGACACACCTTGTCTTGGTCGCTCGCAGATCGGCGTCCGGCGGTGCGCCGCTATTGGGCTCCCGAGCTCAACCTGGAGCGGGCGGGCGGTCCGGGCAATCTCGATGAGGAATGTGGGCGGCTGCGCGACGCACTTCGTGAGGCAGTACGCAAGGAGCTGATCAGCGATGTGCCCGTCGGCGTGTTCCTGTCGGGGGGCATCGATTCGAGCGCGGTCACCGCGATGATGACCCAGCTGGGCGGCGACGTGAAGAGTTTTTCTGTCGGCTTCGCCGAGCCGTCCTTCGACGAGTCCGGCCACGCTCGCGACGTCGCCCGCCACCTCGGCACCGACCATCACGAGCTGACCCTCGAACCGGCCGCCCTCCTCGGCCTCATCCCCAGGCTGTCACTCCTGCTCGACGAGCCGCTGGGCGACGCGTCGATCATCCCGACCTACCTGCTGTCGGCGTTCACGAGGCAGCATGTCAAGGTCGCCCTCGGCGGCGATGGGGGAGACGAGCTGTTCGCGGGTTATCCGACCCTGCAGGCGCACCGGCTCGCGGGCTATTACCTGCGCGCGCCAGGCCTGCTTCGGCGCCGGGTCGTCGAGCCTGTCGTGAGGCTGCTGCCAGTCTCGCGCTCCAACCTCAGCCTCGACTTCCGCGCCAAACGCTTCGTCGCGGGAGCCGGGCACACCGTAGCCGAGCGGCACCAGCGCTGGATGGGCTCCTTCGCGCGTGAGGAGCGGTCCACCCTGCTATCGCCGGAGGTGCGGACCGAAGCCGCGGCCACCGATGGCGAATCTCTCGTCGCCGAATACGCATCGATCGACGCTCTCAACCAGGCGCTCATGATCGACATGCGGCTCTACCTCGAGAACGACATCCTGGTCAAGCTGGACCGCGCCTCGATGATGGCGTCGCTCGAGGGCAGGGTGCCGTTGCTGAACAACGACTTCGTGGCGTACGCGACGAGTCTCCCCCTGCACATGAAGCTGAACGGCCTGCGGACGAAATTCCTCCTCAAGCGGGCCCTACGAGGGATCCTGCCGGACCGCATCCTCGACCGTCCCAAAAAAGGTTTCGGCATTCCGGTTGCGGAATGGTTCCGCGGTCCGCTGAAGGAACAGATGCTGTCTGCCCTCTCCCGGGATCGGCTCGCCGCTCACGGCTTGTTCGAGCCGCGGGCGGTCCAGCAGCTCGTGGAAGACCACCTCTCCGGCCGGCGGGACAACCGGAAGCAGCTCTGGACTCTTTTTGCCTTTGAGCTATGGCACGAGGGTTACGCGAGGATGCCTACGGCCTAGTCTCCATATTTGTTATATTCAGTATGTGCTGAATATAGAGAAGAAGCGCCTGGGCAAGGCTGAGGACCGGCGGATCAGCATCGCCGATGACATCGGTCGCGTCTACGCCCGCTATGGGCTTGCGTTCAGCATCGGCCGGGTCTTCGGGCTGCTTTTGGCCAGCGACGTTCCCCTGACGCTGGACGAGATCGCAGAGACGTTGGGCATAAGCAAGAGCGGCGCGAGCGTCGCCGCCCGTGACCTCGAGCGGGTCGGCGCCGTGCATCGCCTGGGCACGCCCGGCAGCAAGCGCGTGTTGTACGAGGCGACCGAGTCGATGGAATCGACGTTTGCCGGTACCTTCGCGCGGATCCAGGACTCGCTCCACGCGATGAACCGGGCGGAGACGCGGCTGACGGCCGGCAAGGCGAAGCGACGGATGAAGGAAATGGTCGAAGTCCACGAATTCTGGCTGCGCGAGAGCAACGGGATCATCGAGCGCTGGAGGCGCAGGAGGCAAAGCAGATGACGGCACCGATCATCGAGGTCGAGCGACTGACGAAGAGCTACGGAGGCAAGCGTGGCATCGTAGACGTCTCGCTGGAGGTAGGCGAAGGCGAGGTCTTCGGGTTCCTCGGTCCCAACGGCGCGGGCAAGACGACGACCATCCGCATCCTGATGGCGCTCCTGCGCGCCGACGCGGGCAGAGCCCGGATCGCCGGACTCGACTGCTGGGAGAAGTCGATCGACGTCAAAAGGCTGATCGGCTACGTGCCCGGCGAGCCGTCCCTCGACCCGAACCTCACGGGCGGCCAGATCCTTGAGTACTTCGCGAATCTTCGAGGCGGCGTCGACCAGTCGTACCTCAAGAAGCTGGTCGATCGCTTCGACCTCGACACCAGCCGCAAGTTTCGGCAGTACTCGACTGGCAACAAGCGCAAGGTCGTGCTGATCCAGGCTTTCATGCACCGGCCCCGCGTCCTCGTCCTCGACGAGCCGACCAGCGGGTTGGACCCACTGAACCAGCAGGAGTTCGATGCCATGGTCAGGGAGGCGCGCGATGAAGGACACACAGTCTTTTTCTCCTCGCACGTCTTGAGTGAGGTCGAGAAGACCTGCTCGCGCATCGGCATCATCCGCGAGGGACGTCTCGTCCGCGTCGGCGGGATCCACGAGCTCGCAGAAATCAAGCGCTACGAGATCACGATCACGTTTGCTCAGCCGGTGCCGGCGGAATCCTTTGCCAGCCTCGAGGGGGTCACCAGCGCGGAGCCGTTGAACAACGGCGCCGGCGTGCGGCTGGCCGTGCAGGGCCCCGCGGACGCCGTGATCAAGGCCGCGGCTCGGTACCCGGTCGTGTCCCTAACCAGCGTGGAGCCGAGTCTCGAGGACACTTTCCTTCGCTTCTACGAAGCCGACGGGCATTCCTCGAAGGAGGTCGCGGGTGTGGTTTAAGAGCGTCTTCCTGAAGTCTCTGCGCGACTACCGGGTCGCCATCCTCGGATGGGGAATCGGCATGGGCCTGGTCATCGTCTCGCCGATGGCCAGCGTGTCGGAGCTGGTGAAGACGCCCGAGGCACGGGCGGCGCTGCTCAGCCTGGCCGCCTCGTTCTCCTGGAACGCCGACGCGGTCAAGGCCGACACGATCGGAGGCTACGCGACCTTCAAGATCGGAATCTTCATCTTCCTGATGGCGGTCTGGCCAATCCTTGCCGGCAGCCGGATGCTGCGCGGCGAGGAGGACCGCGCCTCGCTCGACGTGCTGCTCTCGGCGCCGCAAGGACGTGTGCGCGTGGCGCTTGAGAAGCTGGCGGCGACGTGGGCCGCCTTGTTCGCGATGGCGGTGCTGATCGGGATCCTCGCCTATCTCGGCGGCGTGGTTTTCAAGGCGGATTTCACGTTGGTCGATGCCCTGTTGTTCGGACTCAACCTCGCTCTCATCTGCGCCGTGTTCGGGGCGGTTGCTCTGTTCATATCGCAGTTCACCCATGAGCGCGGCCCGGCGGCCGGCTGGACGGCGGGGCTTCTCCTGATCTTCATCGTCCTCGACATGGTCCACCGCGTGATCCCGAACACCGACTGGATCTCCCGTCTCTCGCCGATCTACTACTACAACCTGAGCAAGCCGCTGATCGTCGGCTACGGGGCCAACCTCGGCGCGATGCTCTTCCTCCTGGCGCTGGCACTCATCCTGAGCGGTGCAGCCATCTTGCTCTTCGCCCGCCGCGACGTCGGCGACACGGTGACGCTTCCGCGCATGATGCGTCTGCCCTCACGTCCCCCTGCGCCAAGAGCGCTCCCGGTAGGCGATTGGTCGCTCCGCTCGGTTTACGCGCGGAGCCTGGGGGTGATCGCGATGCCGACCTTCTGGTGGGCGCTGCTCGTCGCCGGCTGGGCGGGGTGGATCGTGGTGGTCGTCAAACAGATCGAGGCCAAGCTCGGCGCGCTGTTCTCGGGCTCGCCTGTCCTGCAGGACCTGCTGAAGAACCTCAGCGGTGGCAACTCCGATTTCAACGCCAGCTTCCTGGGGGCGATGTTCGGCATTCTTCCGATCTTCCTGATGGCGTTTGCGGTCACGCAGGTGAATCGCTGGGCGTCGGACGAAAGCGATGGGCGGCTTGACCTCGTGCTCTCGGCTCCGCGGTCTCGCGCCCGGGTGCTGCTGGGCCGGTTCGCCGCTCTGTCGACGGCGGCCGTGGTGATCGGGCTGGCCGCGCTGGTGGCCACGCTGGTCGCTTCGTCGGTGGTGGGCGTCAGCCTGAACACCGCCAACGTTGTCGCGGCCACCCTGACCTTGGTGCCGATGGGGCTGCTGGTCGCGGCGATCGGGTTCTTGGCGGCGGGCTGGCTGCGCACGGCCGCGGACACGGGGCTTGTGAGCTTCCTGCTCGCGGCCTGGTTCTTCATCAGCTTTGTGGGTCCCGACCTGAAATGGCCGGACGCGACTCTGCGGCTCTCGGCTTTCTACTACTACGGGACCCCGCTGCTTCACGGCCTCCAGTTCGGCGACCTGGCGATCATCGTCGCCGTCGGGGGTGTTGCGCTTGCCCTCGCCGTCTACCGATTCTCGCGCAAAGACATCGCGGCCTAGAGCGGCGCCACCTCAGCTGGCCTTCGTCGTCGGCGTGTCGAGCGGCGCGGCTTCGAACGCCCCTTCGTCGAGCAGGATGCGGCGCGCCACCTCGACCAGGTCCTGCTCCGCGTGGACGCT
>Ga0066700_10001439_pt1 | contig 9927 bp, 7 predicted proteins | sample GraSoiAngelo_149_FD_66460 | JGI IMG/M metagenome (GOLD analysis project Ga0066700, IMG submission 66460) | Grasslands soil microbial communities from the Angelo Coastal Reserve, California, USA - 14_1009_09_30cm | ecosystem: Environmental > Terrestrial > Soil > Grasslands | place: USA...
CCGATCGCCCAGGCCGCGGCTTATCTCGCTGGGCTAGCTCGCCGACTTAAGTAGCTCTTCGTCGGGCTTAATCGGTTCTTCGGATTTCTGCGGTTCTACCAGACCGACCTGGATCTGCGATAGCGCATCGGGCGATATGCCGTGGGTCGCCGAGACGTTGAATTTGCGACGCAGGTACTCCTCGAAGCTTATCCACTCGCCCTCGTATTCGACCGATCGCGTCCACGCACAGAGAGTGACGAGGTTGCGATAATGCTCGGCGCCGCGCGCAATCACCAACAGCGCGATCATCATCAGCGCCAGTGCGCCGGCGAGTCCAAGCGACACCATATCTCCACTCCGCAGGTCGGTGACGAGGACCTTCTGGCGGCTGCGAAGCACGCTCGCTTCCTCGTTCGTCATTGCCTGCAGCCCGGTGCGGATCGACGTCATCAGACTGTCGCTGTGCTTTGTGGCGACGATGCTCATCGCCAAATCACGATTCCCGCCGCGCGCAATTTTGATCGTCGAGTCGAACTCGTTGAACTTGGCGCGCGATTGCGATTCGATGATCAGCAGTCGGCGCAGCTGCGCCGAATTGTCGGCGACGAGAGTGCGGAGATTTCCAACGCGGAAACGCACATCAATCTTCGCACTGTTGTAGGGAGCGAGGAAGTTTATGTTCGAGGTAAGCAGGTAGCCCCGCTGGCTCGCCTCGGCCTCGCTCATTCGCGCTTCCACCGTTGCCAGCTCGCGCTGAACTTCGAGGGTGTGACTTACCCACTCGAATGAGTCGACGGCAGCGGTGCCTCCCTTCCATTCCAGCAGGAGGAGGGCGCCCATAACGAGCGCCGTAGACGCCAGTCCAAAGGAAAGGAGGATGGGTCTGCTATGAGGAATCTTCATTTTTGTGACCTTGGGGCAGACGTCGCGGGCTCTTTGCTACTCCTAAAGGACGATTCAGGGACTTCCCTGGTATCCAGCGGCAGCCGTTAAGTAGCGCTGCTGGCGGTAGCCGGGTGTGCGATATTTCCAGCCGTGCCAACGCCAGCTCCTCCGCGAAAAGAAGACCTTCCGTTGCACGAGGACGTTCGCTGGCTTGCCGGCGCCCTCGGACGGGTGATTAGAAGGTTGGAAGGAGAGGAAGCACTCCGGATCGTCGAACAACTGCGAGTTGCGACACGGGCGCGCCGGCATGGCGAGTCCGGCGCCGCCAGCCTCGACCAGTTGCTGGGGCAAATCGACCGTTTCTCGGTCGAGCAGTGCGCTTTGGCGGCGCGAGCGTTCACGCTTTTCTTCCTGCTGATCAACACCGCCGAGCAAACCCACCGCGTCAGAAGGCGAAATGCGTATCTGGGGAGGGCGAGTACCGATCCCCAACCAGCCTCAGCACGCTGGACGATGCGTCAGCTGCGCGAACTCGGCGTCAGCACTGACGCCATCGAGCAGGCGATGCTCAAGCTCGGTATCAGACCAGTGCTCACCGCGCATCCCACCGAATCGACGCGCCGGACGCTGCTTGGTCTTCAGGCGCGAGTTGCCGACGGATTGCTCGCACGCGAAACGGCGCCGGCTGACGAAGTCAGATTGATCGAGCAATCGCTCGAAGGTGAAGTCGAGCTGCTGTGGCTGACGAGCGAAGTCCGTCAGGATAGGCCGACGGTGATGGACGAGGTCAGCTCCGCCCTTTGGTATCTGGAGACGCGGCTGCTCGAGGCGGACGCCTACATGCACACCACCCTCGCGCTAGCGTTTGAGGAGGAATTCGCGCGCTCCGCCGATGCATTCCGGCTCGCTGTTCCGCTGCGATTCGGAACCTGGGTGGGCGGCGATCGCGACGGTAATCCTTACGTCACTCCCGAAACAACGATTGCCACGGCTCGACGCGCCAGCCACGTCATCCTTGGACGTTATCAGGAAGCGCTGGACGACCTGACGCGTCGCCTTTCGCTTTCGTCGTCGGTGGCACCGCCGCTCGATGCTTTGATCAAGTCGCTCGAGAGCGATCGAAAGTTGTTGCCTCTTGTCTGGAAGAAAAATCGGGGGCGAAACGCCGACGAGCCGCTGCGACTCAAACTGAGCTTTATGTCAGCGCGCATCGATGCGACTCGCAGCGTGGTGGCCTCTCGCGATGCGGGACGCCCGAAAAAAGACAAGGCAGCATATCAGAGTGTTGAAGCATTCGAGAGCGATCTGCTGCTGGTGCGTAAAGCGTTATTGCGCGCCGGCGCCGAGCAAGCCTGTCGCGCAACTGTCGATCCTCTTTACGCGGCAGTGCGGGCGCACGGATTCCACGGCTTCATGATGGATGTCCGTGACCACGCCGACATCCACTCCGCGGCAGTCAAAGAGATATTGGCGACGAAAATTGGTGCTGCGGAGGGAAAACGTCTCAGGTCAGCTCTGGAATCGAATCGAACTATCCTCTCGCGCAATCGGAAACTTTCCGATGACACCCGTCGCGTAGTGGACACTTTCAACGCCATCCGCACCATCCAGGACGAGGCCGGCGAAGCGGCGGCTTGCACGTACATCGTTTCGATGACGCGCTCGGTCGACGACCTGCTAAAGGTGCTGCTGCTGGCGCGCGAGGCGGGACTGATCAGCCTCACCGGCAAGAAACCGATGTCGCGTCTCGACGTCGTTCCGCTGTTCGAGACGCTCGAAGACCTCGAGCACGCGCCGAACATCATGCGCTCGCTCCTCGAGGACCCGATTTATTCGCGACAGCTCGACGCGCGCGGACGGAGACAGGAGGTGATGATCGGTTACTCCGATTCCGGAAAGGACGCCGGCATGATCGCCGCCTCGTGGGGATTGTACCGCGCGCAGGAGTCGCTGGCCGAGGTCTTTGACGATGCGCGGGTGCAACTGACCCTCTTTCATGGGCGGGGCGGCAGCGTTGGTCGGGGCGGTGGGTCGCCGGTCTATCGCGCGCTCGCGGCGCTGCCTCCCGGGACGACCCATGGCCGCATCAAGATCACCGAGCAAGGCGAGATCGTCTCGCAGCAGTTCGGACTGTTGCCGGTCGCCGAGCGAACGCTGGAGGTGACGGCAGCCGGTGTTCTGCTCCAGGAATTCAGCGACTGGCGCAAGCGAGTAGGCATCAAGGAAGTCGAAGACTTTCGCGAGGTGATGGATCGCATGGCGACTCGATCGCGCGATGTCTATCACGCCCTCGTCTACGACGGTGACGCGCTGTTCCAGCTCTTTCGCATGGCAACGCCGATCGACGAGCTGGCCAATGCGCGCTTCGGCTCGCGCCCCGCGTATCGGCCCGGCGCCAGGGCCGGGATCGAAGGAATTCGGGCCATTCCCTGGGGATTCGGCTGGACCCAGATCCGTCTCATGCTTACCGGATGGCTGGGAGTGGGGACGGCGCTGGGTCAGGAGGTCTCGACGCGTTCCGGACTTCGCCGGCTGCAACGGATGGCGGAAACGTGGCCGTTCGTCGATGACATGCTGGGCAAAGTCGAGATGGTCTGCGCCAAAACCGACGTCGACATCGCCCGGGAATACGTGCGACACCTTGGCGGCGATCTCAAGCTGCTCGAGTCACTGGTCGACGAGTACCAGCGCACGGTCGAGGCGCTGCTTCTGATTCGCGGACACCGACAGCTATTGGACGATACCCCGGTTTTGCAATCGGCGATCGCGCTGCGGAATCCATACGTGGATCCTTTGTCGCTGCTGCAGATCTCGTTGCTGCGACGCAAGCGTACCGGTGCCGCCGGAAACAAGCGTGAGGGCGAGGCGATCAGCGATGCTCTGGCGACGACGCTGAGTGGAATCGCACAGGGGCTGCGCAACACCGGCTGAGCAAGGCCCCAATGCTGCGCGTAACGCAACTCATGCTTGAGTGATGACGCGCAGCGTGCTATATCGAGACAGTGTGATGCACACTCACAAACGAGGGTAGGGATGCAACTGCAGCAGCATTCGCCCGAAGTGACGAGCGTCACCGCCGATACTCGTCCCAGCAAATCCGTTCGCGCCGATGATTCCAGCGCCGAGCTGGAGAAACTGCAGGAAGAGCTGCAGCGAGTGCGTGACCGGGCGCGCAAGCTTCTCGACGTCACGACCGCGCTTTCCGAGGCTCGGTCGGTGGAAGACGTCACTCGCGCATTCCTCACAAAGGGTCTGGCCGTCGTCGAGGCCGCGCGCGGTGTGCTCGTTTCCGTCGAGGGCGACCAGCTGCGGCTGCTGGGAACGCGCGGCATCAGTCCGGAGCTTGAAGCAAAGCTCGGAGTGCTCACTCTGCAATCCGAGATCCCGGTAGTTCATGCGCTGCGCAAAGGTGAGATGATCTCAATCGAGTCGGCGGAAGAATTTCGACGGCTCTATGCCAGCGCCTACGACGGGTTCGCCGAGCTCGCCGACATGCAGACCTACCTGGCATTGCCGCTGACACACGCCGGTGAAACGATCGGCGCAGTGGCGCTGCATTTTCGCGAAGCCGGAGCACTCGGTGCTGCCGACCGCGCCTTCACGCTGCTCCTGGCGCAAGTAACTGCGACCGCTCTCTATCGGGCGAAGAGCTACGACGCCGAGCAGGAGAAGCGGAAAAACGCCGAGCTCGTGGCGCAGGCGCGCGAGGAAGTGCTGGGCGTGGTCGCACACGATCTGAGAAATCCGCTCAGTCTGATCGTGACGACGACGGAGCTGCTGCAGGAAGAGGATCTGGAGCCGTCACGACGCAAACAGATCCTGGACATCGCGATGCGGGCCGGCAAGCAGATGAACCGCCTCATCGACGATCTGCTCGATACCGTTCACATCGAGTCGGGCAAGTTCCTGCTGACCCTGGAAGACGTCGAGGTCTGCGCGATCCTCCGCCAGGCCGAGGAAACCTTCCGCCCCATCGCCGAGCGGCGGGGCATCAAGCTCACTGCCAGCTGTCCGAGTGGAAAGGTCTGGGTGCGCGCCGATCCCTTGCGCGTCTCTCAGGTTCTCGGGAACGTCGTTGGGAACGCGCTCAAGTTCACACCCGAGAACGGCAGCGTCACCTTTGGCGCCGTCGTCTCGGGCGGCGAAGTCGAGTTCCGCGTCACAGACACTGGACCGGGAATCTCGCCGGAACAGGGAGAGCATCTGTTCGAGATGTTCTGGCAGGCGCGCCGAAACGACAGGCGTGGCGTCGGACTCGGTCTTACGATTGCCAAGGGAATCGTCGACGCCCACGGTGGACGGATCTGGTTCGAGAGCGCCGTCGGTACCGGAAGCACGTTTTCATTCACGTTGCCCGCTCTGAACCGAGCCGCCGAGATCGCGGCTACTTGATCTTCAGCCCTTTCAGCTTCGGATCGAGCGGCGGGTACTTGAGGTCGAGCGAATCGAGCGTGTCGGCGATTTTGCGCGCTACCAGCACGTCGCGCACATCTTCGTCATCTGCCGGCACGAGATACCAGGGCGCCCAACTGGTGCTGCATTTCGCGATAGCGTCCCGGTAGGCGTCGGTGTACTCGCTCCATAGCTCGCGGTCGTCAAGATCGCCGAGCCTGAACTTCCAGTTCTTCTTCCTGTCGTTCAGCCGATCGGTCAATCGTTTCTTCTGCTCGTCCCGCGAGACGTGCAGGAAGAATTTCAGAATCACAACGGAGTTTTGCGTCAGCACTCTCTCGAACTCATTGATTTGGTCGTAACGCGCCGACCAGACGCTCTCCGGCAACGTCTTGTGGACCCGCGGGACAATCACGTCCTCGTACTGGGATCGATTGAAGATGCCGATCATGCGCCGGCGCGGGACTCTTTGCTCGATCCGCCACAGAAAATCGTGCTCCAGCTCGATCTGGCTTGGTTCCTTGAAGCTGGTGACCTCGCAGCCCATTGGATTGACGCTGCTGAAGACCTTCCTCACGGTGCCGTCCTTGCCGGAGGCATCGCGACCCTGGAGCACCACTAGCAGCGCATAGCGCGCGTCCGCGTACAGTTTTGGCTGCAGCTTCCTGATGCGTTTGCTCTCGTCCTTCGCTTCGTCATCGAGCTTCTCGCCCTTGGCAAAGCCTTTCGGCCGCGCCGCATCGTCGTCGTCGAGCCTGACCTGGCGCTCACTCGTGATTGGCTCAAGCTTCGCGGGGTTCTTTGCCACTATCCTATGCGTCTCCCGTATTCACGGATGGCAAGCGTCAACGCGACTACTCCGAACACTGCCAGAATGCCGATCGGCCGCGCGACATCGCGCGGCGTCGCTCCTTTGAGCAGTACGGCGCGCATGATCTCGATGAAATGTTTCACCGGATTGAATTGCGCCATCCACTGCGCCCAATCCGGCATCGACCGCACCGGTGTGAACAGCCCACTCATCAGCAGGTAGACCATGATAATGAAAAAGGTGACGAACATTGCCTGCTGCTGCGTATCGACCAGAGTCGAAATGAATAATCCAATGCCGAGAGCTGCAATGAGATAGACCGCAGCGGCGCCGAACACCAGTGCAATGCTGCCCAGCATTGGGACGTGGAAGACGAAACGGGCGACGAGCAAACCGAGAGTGAGCTCGACGAGCGCGATAACCCAGAACGGAATCAGCTTCGCCGCCATGAAGGTGCTCTGAGAGAGCGGTGTCACACTGAGCTGATCGAGCGTCCCCAGCTCTTTCTCGCGAACGATGTTCATGGCGGCCATCAGCGTCCCAACGACCGTCACCAGCTGCACCAGAATCCCCGGCACCATATAGTCGCGGTAATCGAGGTCGGGATTGTACCAACCCCGCGCGCGCACCTCGATCGGGTGCCCGCTTACCTTCGGCATTAGCTCGGCGCCGAGCTCGTTGGCGTATGCGCCGATGATCTGCGCCGCGTACGACTGTGTCACACCCGCGGCAGCGCCATCTTCTGCGTTTAGAATCAATTGGATTGCGCCGTTTCGCGTTCTGACGATGTCACGCTCGAGATCGGCTGGAATACTGAGAATGACGTCGGTTTTCCGTCGGAGCATCCAGTCATTGGCGACATCCATTGACGGTGACGCGCCGACGACATTGAAGCGCCGCGACGCCTGCATGCGGTCGATCAATCCGCGCGATGTCTCGCTGTGATCGCGATCGACGACGTACATCCGCGACGTCTTGACCTCAAATGTTGCAGCATTGCCGAGCAACAAAAGCTGGATGATCGGCATCAGCAGGAGCTGCGTAACCATCATCCGGTCGCGAAATACCTGGAGAAACTCCTTGCGCAGGAGATAGCGAAGCGTCTGCATCCTATTCCATCCGCGGCTTGAAGCTTCGCATCGCCGCCACGAGCAGAAGCAACGCCATTGCCGAGAGCACCAGCGTCTCGCGCCACAGAATGCCGAGGCCGACGCCCTTGAGCATGATCCCGCGCGCGATGACGATGAACCACCGCGCGGGGACGACGTACGTCACCGGCAGCAGCCACCTCGGCATGCTGGCGATCGGGAAGATCATTCCCGAGAGCAGCGCGTTGGGGAGCATTGTCGCCAGCATCGCCGTGAGCATGGCGGCGCGCTGCGAGGCCGTCTTCGCCGCCACCAGGACTCCCAACGCCAGCGACACCAGCGTGTAGAGGATGCTCTCCAGGAGCAGCAGTACTACGCTGCCGCGGAAGGGCACGTGAAAGACTGCCCATGCGGCAAGAAGCGCCGTGAGGACGTTGGCGAAAGCCAGCACGAGGTAGGGAAGAACTTTACCGACGATGATCTGTTGTGGGCGGAGGGGCGAGACCAGCAGCACTTCCATCGTCCCGCGCTCTTTCTCGCGGGACAACGAAATCGCGGTCATCAGCGCCGAGACCAGCACCAGCACCAGCGCGATCAGGCCGGGCACGAAGAGGTTCACGCTCTCGAGCGTCGGATTGAATCGCATGCGCGTCTCGGTGACGATCCGCACCTGGTTACTGCCGGCACTGAGCTCCGCCTGATAAGCCTGGATGACAGCGCGCGTATAGTTCAGATAGGTGGTGCCGGTGTTCGGATCGGACGCGTCGATCGCGATGAGCAGGCGCGCCGGCTCGGTGCCGCGCAGGTGGCTCGCGAAATCGGGATCGAACACCAGCGCCACATCGGCTTTGTCCCTTCTGAAAAGCGGCTCGATGATGTCGGTGCTCTGACCCGTTGCCACGATCCGGAACCGCATCGTCGATAAGAAGCGCGATTGCAGCTCGAGGGTGGCGTTGTCCGGCGTCGGATCGACAATGGCCATTCGGATGTCGCGGACGTCGCTGCGCAACGCGTATCCGAAGAGAATCACCTGGACGAGCGGCATCATCAGCAGCACGGTCAACGTCTGCCGGTCGCGCAGAATGTGGTGGAGCTCTTTCACGACGAAGGCGCGCAGGGCATTCAAGTTCATGCGGCCTCCCCCTTCTTCGCGCCACGTGCCAAACGGACGAAGACGTCGTCGACGCTATCGGCGCCGAATCGCTCCTTCAGCTCGGTCGGTGTGCCGAGCGCTGCGATCTTGCCATCGACCATGATCGAGATGCGATCGCAGTATTCCGCCTCATCCATGTAATGCGTCGTGACGAACACCGTCGTGCCGCGCGCGGCGGCAGCGTAAATCAGCTCCCAGAACTGGCGCCGGGTGATGGGATCGACGCCGCCCGTGGGCTCGTCGAGAAAGACGATCTTCGGTTCGTGCAGCAGGGCGACGGAAAAGGCTAGTTTCTGCTTCCAGCCGAGTGGAAGCTTCCCGACCAGATCGTCGGCGTTGGTCGCAAGGCCGAGGGTGTCCAGCATCAACTTGGTGCGCTCTTCGATGTGCGCGGGCGGCAGGCCATAGATCCCGCCGTAGAGTCGAATGTTCTCCCTGACAGTGAGATCGGCGTAAAGTGAGAAGCGCTGGCTCATGTAGCCAATGTTGCGGCGTATCTGCTCGCGTTGGCTGTGCACGTCGAAGCCGGCGACGTGCGCGACACCTTCGCTCGGGGCGAGCAGTCCGACCAGCATCTTGATCGCCGTCGTCTTGCCGGCGCCGTTGGCGCCAAGGAATCCGAACACTTCGCCGGTCTTCACGTCGAAGGTGATGTGATCGACGGCGATGAACGATCCGAATCGGCGCGTCAGATTCTGGGCGTCGATCGCGAAGCCGTTGATCTGCGCTGCGGCTGTCACGCCGCAGCTGCCGTCGGAGGCGGAGCGCCGCCCATCAGCTCCATGAAACTGTCTTCGATCCCGGCGCTGATCGGCGCCACTTGAGCATCCGTGTGGCCGCGCTGCGCCAGATATTCCTGAACCTCGGCGGCGATTGCCTGGGCAGACACCTCAGCGCGCTTGTCCGTGTAATGCAGCTCGTCGCCGAAAAGATACACGGCATGCGCCTCTGGAAATTCGCGCAGCGCGCGCAGCAGCTCGAATCGCTCACCACCCGTGACCGACAGGAGTGGCAGCGGATAACGGCGTCCAACCGCGCCGGGCGGATCTATCTCCAGGATTTTTCCGCTGTGAATCAGCGCGACGCGATCGCAGCGCAATGCTTCGTCCATGTACGGAGTAGACACGACGATCGTGAGTCCCGACGCTTTGAGATTGCCCAGCTGATCCCAGAACTCCCGGCGCGAGACGGCGTCGACTCCCGTCGTTGGCTCATCGAGCAGGAGAATGTCGGGGCGATGCACCAGTGCGCAGGAGAGTGCCAGCTTCTGCTTCATACCACCGGATAACGCCTCAGCGCGCCGATCTTTGAAAGGCTCGATTTGTCGATAGATCGGCGCGATCAGCTCGTACCCCTTTTCGACCGTCGTCCCAAACACGGCGGCAAAGAATTCGAGATTCTCGGCGACACTTAGATCTGGATAGAGGGCGAAACCGCCCGGCATGTAGCCGACCCGCGACCGAATTGCCCACAAGTCTTTCACCACGTCGAGGCCGCACACCGTCGCCGAACCTTTATCTGGAACGAGCAGTGTGGTGAGAATTCGGAACAGCGTCGTCTTCCCGGCCCCGTCCGGACCGACAAGGCCGAACAGCTCTCCCTCGGCGACATCGAAG
>Ga0066700_10001445_pt1 | contig 9903 bp, 6 predicted proteins | sample GraSoiAngelo_149_FD_66460 | JGI IMG/M metagenome (GOLD analysis project Ga0066700, IMG submission 66460) | Grasslands soil microbial communities from the Angelo Coastal Reserve, California, USA - 14_1009_09_30cm | ecosystem: Environmental > Terrestrial > Soil > Grasslands | place: USA...
AACTGGACCTGCCACTTCTCCCGGGCGTAGGTACCCCCGATGCGGAAGTCGTGGATCGTCTGGTTGATCGGCTCCAGATACTCGGCGAAGTTGTTCATCGGGGTCTGGAAGGAGATGCCGATCGCGCGCGTGCCTTCCTTGCGGATCCTCGTGTACTCGCCCTTCAGCTCCCACTCCGGCGTGGGGGTCAGGACCAAGGAGAGGCGCGCCGTCGACCAGAGAACCCCGACCTCGTCGATCCTCCCGGCGGAATTGTGGGTCGGCAGGAAGGGCCGCGGGTTCGGCAGCACGAACACGCCCCGCCCGAGGTCATTGGCCAGGAGGCGCGCGGTGTCCTGAGAATAGACGTGGGGGACCTGGTCCCAGTCGAAGCGGGCGTCCCAGAGGCCGATGCGGCCGGCGCCCAGCGAGTATTCCTGGTCTCTCCGACCCCACTTGGAGCCCTCCAGGGCACCATAGGTGAGCCCATCGGGAGTGAACACCCGCAAGCGCAGCCTCTCGAGAAACAGGCCGTCGTGAATGTCCCGGTACTCTTGGAACTTGGCCGATTCTCTGTCCGACGGGTGGTCGATGAAGAACTGGAGCCCCGCCCGCACCTCGCCGTCCAGCTTGTAGCCGCCCAGATCCATCTGCGCGGAAGCATCGACGGCAAGCGCGAGCACCCACAGCCCGCCACACATGAACCCGACGACCGCGCGAGCTAGTCTCATGCGGGCCCCCCTAGCGGATCAACCCGGCGCCAGACGGATGGTTAGATCCGTGGATGGTGGGGTGGCAGTTCGAGCACGAGCGCCCGAAGACGAATTTGGTCGACGCGCCAGTGAGTGTTTCGTTGCCCCGGCCGTACGGGGTGCTGGGATGGATCCGCTGCTCGTTGTGGCACTGCTGACACAGCCGCGGCTTGGCAAGCTTCAGCATCTTCTCGTGGTTGGACCCGTGGGGATCGTGGCAGTTGGCGCAGCTCTCCAGGACGGGCGGGTGCTCCCAGAGGAAGGGCCCGCGCTTCTCCGCATGGCAGGTGTAGCAGGTATCGTTGAGCGAGTTCTCCTTCAGGAGCGCGGGCGTCACGGTGCCGTGCGGATTGTGGCAAGACGTGCACGTCATCTTGCCCTCGCGGAGCGGCATGTGGGAATTGCGCAGCTGCTTCGCGCGCTCCCGGAGGTGGCAGGTCCCGCACGTGTCCATCACAGTCGCCTTGGCGAGCTGGTTGCGGGGCGTGACGTCCTTCATGATCGTGTGACAGCTCGTGCACGCGACGTCGCTCGCCTCGTGGCTGCTGCCCTCCCAGAAGAGGCGAGCGCCCTTCGTGTGGCACGTGAGGCACTTCGCATTGCGCTGATCGACCGGGGTCGTGTCCTTCTTGGAGAAGGTGATCAGCCCGCCGACGATTTCCCCGCGCGCATCCCCGTGGGCCTTGCCGGGCCCGTGGCAGCTCTCGCAGCCCATGCTCTCCCCCGGCGTGCGGGGGTGCTTGAGGAAGAGACGTCCCATGTGGGTCTGCGAGAATGACTCGAACGACGACTCGTGACATTCCTTGCAGGCATTCGCCCCGGCGTAGGCCTCGGGGGGGATCGGTGCCCCGGCCGGAGACCCCTTGGCGGTGGTGGTCGCCCTGGCGGTCGCGCCCGCCTTGGGGGGGGCGTTTCGCGTAGGCGAGCACGAGGCGAGAAGGACAGCCACGCCTACGAAAAGGGCGGCAGCGACGCCCGCCACAGCGTATCCCCGACGACTTCGTGGCCAGCCCATGCGTAGCCCTCTGTCCGGAACGGGGCGGGTGATATTCCCCCAAGTTGCCAAAAATCTGAGCGGGCGGATGATAAGGGGCTGACCACGATACAGTCAAGAAAGAACTTTCGGCCCCTCTGGCCGCTCCATCAAAGCGCACAAAGCAGAAAGCCGTTGACTCCAGGAAGACCGGACGGTATGGTGTCGCACCAACCGCACCCGCATGCCCCGGCGAGGGACAAGCCGATAGTCATCGACGAGCTTCGCGCGATTCAGCGAGAGCACGGCTACCTCCCGGGTAGCGCGCTCCAGGCGCTGTCGGAGCGGATCCAGACGCCGCTGTACCAGTTGCAGGGACTCGCGAGCTTTTTCCCGCACTTCCGGCTCACGCCGCCTCCACCCGTTGACGTCAAGATCTGCGCTGATCTCGCCTGCCATCTCCGCGGCGCCGATAGCCTGCGGCAATCCGCCGAGGAGCGAGCGGCCCAGGCGGGGTCCGGCAGCGTCGTCGTCCGGCCGTCGTCCTGTCTGGGACAGTGCGACCGGGCACCCGCGGCCTCGCTCAACGACGTCATCCTGGCGCGGCTGACCCCTGACACCCTGGCCGGCCACATCGGGGCCGCCCTCGCGAAGGGGCGCCTGCCCCACCCAGAGGTGTCCAGGGCGGCGGAGCGCCTCGCGGTCGACCCGTACGAGAGCAGCGAGCGCTACGGGGCGCTCCGCGCCTTCGTCGCGGATCCTGACGTCCCGGGTCTGCTCGCTCAGCTCAAGGCGAGCGAGCTGCGAGGACTCGGAGGCGCCGGCTTCCCCACGGGAGCCAAGTGGGAGATCGTGCGAAACGCGCCGGCCGACGGGAAGTACATCATCTGCAACGCAGACGAGAGCGAGCCGGGAACGATCAAGGACCGCTTTCTCATGGAGCAGGTCCCCCATCTCCTGATCGAGGCCGTGATCCTGGCCGGCCTCGTCATCGGGGCTCGCACGGGCATCATCTACATCCGTCACGAGTACGAGGCGCAGGCCGAGGTGCTCCGGCGCGAGCTGGAGCGATGCCACCGGGAGGGTCTGATCGGCCCGGACGTCCTGGGCTCCGGGATCCCGTTCGACCTCAGCCTCTTCATCAGCCCAGGGGGATACATCTGCGGCGAGGAATCGGCGCTGCTCGAGGTGCTTCAGGGCAATCGGGCCGAGCCCCGGAACAAACCCCCGTTCCCTGGCACCCACGGATTGTGGAACAAGCCCACCGTCATCAACAACGTGGAAACCTTCGTCATGATCCCGCAGATACTTCGCAAGGGACCGGAGTGGTTCAAGGCGCAGGGGCGCTCAGGAGCCGCCGGGCTCAAGTTCCTCGGCATCAGTGGCCATGTCGCCCGCCCGGGCGTCTACGAGATCCCCCTGGGAACGCCCGCCCGCGAGCTGCTCGACCGCGCCGGCGGTGTCCTGGGCGGCAGGGCCCTCAAGGCCTGGGCCCCGTCCGGCGCGTCGTCGGGCTTCCTGCCCGCCTCCATGATCGACACGCCGCTCGAGTTCAAGGCGCTGAGCCAGGCGGGTTCCATGCTGGGATCGGGGGCCGTCATCATCTGCGCCGAAGGCACCTGCATGCTCGACATGGCCCTGAACGCGGTGCGATTCTTCAAGAACGAGTCGTGCGGAAAGTGCGTCCCCTGTCGGGTCGGATCGGCCAAGATGGTCGACATCCTCACGGACATGACCCGCGGCCGTGGGCGTGCCGAGAACCTCGCCGTCATCGACGAGCTGTCGGAGACGCTGACCCTGACCTCGATCTGCGGTCTAGGCCAGGTCGTCCCCGCCCCCATCAAGTCCGTCATCCGACATTTCCGTGACGAGATCGACGAGCACATCCTGCGAGGGCGCTGTCCCTCGGGTGTCTGCCCCATGGCGTGAGGGACGGCCACAGAGCATGTTGCTCGACACGGGCCAGCGGCGCTGGGTCGTCGCCTTCCTCATCTTGAGTGCGGTGGCCGCTCTCGCGTTCGTGCCGTACGCGCGCACGGCCACCCATGGCCCCAGAGGGGGGACGTGGCCCGGCCTCGTCTACGGGTCGATCGGCCTTGCTCTCATCCTGTTTGGCGCGGCGCTGGGCGTCCGGCGCAAGGTGCCCACGTGGCGCATCGGCCGGGCCACCACCTGGATGAAGGGCCATCTCTGGCTCGGCCTCCTGAGCTACGTGCTCATCCTCTTTCACAGCGGCTTCAAGCTCGGCGACGGGCTGACGCTGGTGCTGATGCTGCTCTTCACCGTCGTGATCGTGACCGGGATCTACGGGGTGATCCTGCAGCAGTTCCTTCCGCGCATGATGCTGCTGCGCATCCCCCTGGAGACCGTGTACGAGCAGATCGACTCCGTCGTCGCGCAGCTCCGCGCCGAAGCCGACGGGCTCGTCAGCGCCGTGGCGGGCCCCCTTCCCGCCGTCGAGGAGCGTACGCGGGCCAGGCGCTGGCGCGATCGCGGGTTCCGTCACCGTGCCACGCGGGGTCCGTCCGCGACGCCGCCCCCCGCTCCCGCGACCGCCCTCGTGCCGGAAGGTGCCGCCCTCAGGGAGAGCTACGTCTCGATCATCCGGCCGTACCTGGATATAGAGCTGCCGAGCGACGGGCGCCTCGCCACGGAAGCCGGGGCCACGGAGCTTTTCCAGCACCTGCGCCTCACGGTGCCCCCGGTTCTCCATTCCCAGATCCAGGAGCTCGAAGTGATCTGCGACGAGCGACGCCAGCTCGCCCAGCAGAAGCGTCTGCACCACTGGCTCCACGGCTGGCTCATGGTGCACGTGCCCCTGTCCATGGCGCTTCTTCTGCTCGCCATCGTGCACGCGATCATGAGCATACGGTTCTGACCCGGGATGGGTACCGGCCGCTACACGACGAAGGGTCGCGCCAAACGCATCCAGCTGGACTATTTCAAGCAACTGCATCCCTTTCGTCGCTGGAAGCTGATCCTGTCTGTGGCTGCGCCGGTGCTGGCCGCCCTCGTGCTGGCGGGCTTTGCCCTGCGCGGCAATCAGCGGATTTACAACAGCGGGCCGGTGTCCACGGCCCACGCGATGTTCGGAGCCCAGTGCGGCAGCTGTCACGTGCCGACGGCGGGCCTGGCGGGCGCCGGCGGATTCTTGCTCAAACCCTCCGACCAATCGTGCTCGGCCTGTCACGCCGGACCCATCCATCACGAGAACCAGGTCGGACCTCAGACCTGCACCAGCTGTCACGTGGAGCACCAGGGCCGTGCCGAGCTGGCCGCCCTGCCCGATCGCCACTGCACGCGGTGCCACGCCGACCTCGCGACGAAAGACGGCCGCCCGTCACAGTTCGCCACGAAGGTGACGAGCTTCGATCGCGGGCATCCCGAGTTCGCGGTGACGGTGAAGGACAACGCGCAGTCGCGCCGCATTCGCCTCGACCAGACTGCCGAGCTGAAGGATACCAGCCAGATCAGGCTCAACCACGAGACACACCTCCAGACCGACCTCCGAGGGGTGGAAAAGCTGCCGGACATGCGCGGACTCGTCCGGAGCGACAAGGGGCTGGCCCTCGGGTGCACGTACTGTCACGAGACGGACGACCGGCGCGCGCAGATAAAGCCCATCGCCTACGCACGTCACTGCGTCGCCTGCCATTCGCTCGACTTCGATACGGCGTTCCCCCCGGTGCCGCACGACCGGCCGATCCTCGTGCACGCCTTCCTGCGCACGACGGTGACCGAGGCCTTCGAGAAATGCCGGGCGGGCTCCCCCGGGGGCGCGGCGACATCACCGGCCGCCCGGACCCTGCGCAGGCAGTGCGCGGCCCTCAAGCTCGCCAAGGCCGAGCCGGAGACGAGTGAGACTGATCGGCCGCGAGGCGCGCCGGGCGCGAGCGCGACGGAACGTAAAGACGGGGAGCCGGCCCCCGACCAGCCGCGGGGTCGCCGGCTCCTGGGAGGCGATGAGCCGGCGCCCGACCGGCCGCGCGGCATGCCGGGGGGTCGCGCCCAGGAGCCGGAGCCCGCGGGAAAGGCGCAAGGCGGGCCACCCGGCTCCGCCCTCGAGTGGGTGGCGAAGTTCGAGAGCTCCGCGTTCAAGCAGTGCCAGGAGTGCCACACCATGACCGTCGCGACCGGGCAGCTGCCCGAGATCGCGCCCCCGGCCATACCCGTCCGGTGGCTCCCGCACAGCATCTTCGATCACGGCGTCCATCGGCCGATCGTCTGCACGGAGTGTCACAACGCGAGCACGAGCAAGGAGACGACTGACGTCCTCCTGCCCTCCGTGAAAGTCTGCCGCGAATGCCATCGGAGCGCGGGGGGCGCGCGCGCCGGCTGCGTCGAGTGTCACCTCCACCACGACAAGAGCAAGGAGCGGGACCTGAACGGCCCCTTCACGATCGAGCGCCTTCGGAGGAGCGGTTCTCGATGACTCGACTCGTCGCCCGATCCTTGACTCGCCGAGAACTCCTCGGCTAACGTGTGGGCACGACCATGACGAGCGATTCGATCCAGCTCACGATCGACGGCCAATCGGTGAGGGTGCCCGCAGGGACGACGATCTACGATGCGGCGCGCGGTCTGGGGATCGAGATCCCCGTGCTGTGTCACGCTCCTCAGATGGCCCCGGTGGGTGTCTGCCGGGTCTGTACCGTGGACGTGGCGGGCGCCCGCGTGTTGCAAGCCGCGTGCATCAGGCCCGCGGAAGAGGGCATGGTCGTCCAGACGAGCTCCGAGCGCGTGCGGAAGGCCCGGGCCACCCTCGTCGAGTTGCTCCTCGCCGAGCATCCCACCCCCTGTATTCGACACGCGGCGACGCACGACTGCGAGCTCGAAACTCTGGCCGCGCGCGAGGGCGTGACCGCGTCGCGCTTCGGCCCGCGCCCGGCCCCGCGCGTGTCGGACGACTCGTCGGTCATCATCCACGTCGACCACTCCGCCTGCATCCTCTGTGATCGGTGCATCCGGGCCTGCAGCGACATCAAGGAGAACTTCGTCATCGGGCGGACCGGGAAAGGGCCCGAGGCGGGGATCGCCTTCGACCTCGACCAGCCGATGGCCGACTCCTCGTGCGTGTCGTGCGGCGAATGCATGGTCTCCTGTCCGACGGGAGCCTTGACGAACAAGCTCGTCCACGACGTCGAGCTGCCGGTGGGCACCTCCCTCGACGCCGACGAGCTGCTGGCCCTGCCCATGTTCCGTGGGGTATCGGGGACATTCCTCGAGCTGAATCGTGGCGCCGTGGTGCGACGGACGTATGCGCCGGGCGAAATCATCTGCCGCGAGGGCGAGTACGGATCGACGGCCTTCTACATCCTGAGCGGCAAGGTCGACATCTTCATCGAGACCCCCATCGCTCACGTCAAGGACCGGGCGCGAAAAGGCGGCGGGGGCGTGGCGCACTTCTTCCAGCGACTCAGCGCCCTCGTGTCGAGCGACGACGATCCCCGGGAGGACAGCCCCCGTCGATTGATCCCGATCGATGCGCCCATCGATCTGGAGTACGACAATCCCATCGCGCAGCTGGGGCCGGGTGACCTCTTCGGTGAAATGACGTGCATGAGCCTCTATCCGCGGTCCGCCACCGTGCGGGCGGTCGAAGAGACCGTCGTCCTCGAGATGCTTCGCAACGTCCTCAGCGTGCTGCAGAGAAACCGGCGCTTCAAGGCCCAGCTCGACGAGACGTACCGGCAGCGCGCCCTCGACACCCATCTCCGATCCGTGCCGATCTTCGACGGCGTCAGCGACGACTTCCTGCGCCAGCTTGCCACGCGCATCGAGCTGGTGCGCTTCGAGCCCGGTCAGGTCATCTTCCGCCAGGGCGACCCCGCCGAAAGCTTTTACCTGGTCCGCATCGGCTTCGTCAAGGTCACCAAGTCATTTCCCGGCGGCGACCTCGTGGTCGCCTATCAGGCCCGCGGCTCGTATTTCGGGGAGATCGGACTCCTGGAGGACGACGGCCGCCGCATCGCCACCTGCACCGCGCTCGACCACGTCGAGCTGGTCAAGATCGGGGCCGAGGAATTTCGTGACATGCTGCAGCGGTTTCCCCCCGTCGCCGAGCGCCTGGCCGAGGCGGCCCGCGAGCGCCAGCAGTCGAACGAGGCCCGCGCGGAGGCGACGCGCGCCCCCATCGACGAGTTCCTCGGTCAGGGGTTGATGGAAGCCCAGAACCTGCTCCTCATCGACCTCGAGCGCTGCACGCGCTGTGACCTGTGCGTCCGCGCCTGCGCGGACTCGCACGCGGGGGTCACGCGGCTGGTCAGGGATGGCCTGCGCTACGACAAGTACCTCGTGGCCACGTCGTGCCGATCCTGTCGCGATCCCCTCTGCATGGTCGGGTGTCCGGTGGGCTCGATCCGCCGCCGCGCCTCTCTGGAGATCGTGATCGAGGACTGGTGCATCGGGTGCGGCCTCTGCGCCGAGTCGTGCCCGTACGGCAACATCAACATGCAGCCGTTCACCATCGAGACGGACGATCACAAGGACGGCCACCGACGCGCGGCCGTGACCGAGAAGGCGACCACCTGCGATCTGAGCGCGGACTTCGGCGAGCCGGCCTGCGTCTATGCCTGCCCGCACAACGCGGCCATTCGCGTGAACCCCATCCAGTTCTTCGGCGAAAAGCTCGGGCTCCGCCCCTGAGCGGGTCGTGGACACCGGGTGGGGCCGGGGTTGAGATGGGCGCGGTAGGATCCGCGGCCGGCTCCGGACGTGGGATGCGTTGAGCCACTACGACCTCGTGGTCATCGGCGCGGGTCCGGCGGGCGAGAAGGGCGGAGCCCAGGCGGCGTACTTCGGCAAGCGCGTCGCCCTGATCGAGGCGAGTCCCGATGTCGGGGGCGCCGGCGTCAACACGGGAACCATCCCGTCCAAGACCCTCCGCGAGACCGCCCTCTACTTCTCGGGCCTGACCCAGCGCGGGCTGTACGGCATCGACTACTCGATCAAGGACACGCTGGAGGTCCCGGACTTCATGTACCGCCGCCACGCGGTCTCGCGCGCGCTGCGCGAAGTGGTCCGGGCAAACATCGACCGGCACAAGATCGAGCTGGTCCACGGCAGCGCACAGTTCCAGGATCCGCATACCGTGCGGGTGACGGCGCCTGGGGGCGGCACCGCTCGCGACGTGGAGGGAGACGTCATCCTCATCGCCACCGGATCCGTCCCCAGCCGTGCCGAAGGCATTCCATTCGAGGACCCCCGCATCTACGACTCCGACACCGTCCTGTCCTCGATGCGGCTGATGCCTCGGACGATGGCCATCGTGGGGGGCGGCGTCATCGGCTGCGAATACGCGACCATCTTCGCCGCGCTGGGTATGGGGGTGACCCTGATCGACGGTCGCGATCGGCTCCTGGGCTTCCTGGACGCAGAGTTCTCGGGCCGCCTACGGCTCCAGATGGAGCTGCTGGGCATCGACGTCCGGCTGAGAGACAACGTCGTCCTCTACGAGCCGGAGCCCGACGCCGTGAGTCTCAGCCTGAAAAGCGGCGGCAAGGTGAGCGCGGAGAGCGTCCTCGTCGCGGCCGGGCGCCTCGGCAACACGGTCGGGATGGGTCTCGACCACATCGGCCTTCCCGTCGGCGAGCGGGGCCATCTCGCCGTCAACGAGCACTATCAGACGGCCATCCCCCACATCTACGCCGCCGGTGACGTCATCGGCTTCCCCGCCCTCTGCGCGACCTCGATGGAGCAGGCGCGGGTCGCCATGGTCCACGCCTTCGACCTCAAGTACAAGACCCGCGTGGCCCCCATCTTCCCGCTCGCCATCTACACGATCCCCGAGCTCGCCATGGCCGGCGAGACCGAGGAGAGCTGTCGCGAGAAGGGCATCGACTACTGCGTGGGGCGGGCCCAGTACCGGGAGAACGCGCGTGGCCAGATCACGGGCGACCTCAGCGGTCAGCTCAAGCTCGTGTTTCGCTACCCCGACAAGCGCCTGCTCGGCGTGCACATCATCGGCGAGAGCGCGTCCGAGCTCGTCCACGTGGGGCTCATGGTGCTCCACGCCGGCGGCACCATCGACACGTTCATCGACGTGGTCTTCAACTACCCGACCTTCGGCGAGACCTACAAGTACGCGGCCTACGACGGGCTCCAGGCGGTTCAAGCTCGCTCGAGCTGACCTGGCGAGCGAGGTGGAGCCAAGTTTGCTCCAGATCGGTCGCCGCCATTACAATCCACGCGGACTCGGTG
>Ga0066700_10001451_pt1 | contig 9884 bp, 10 predicted proteins | sample GraSoiAngelo_149_FD_66460 | JGI IMG/M metagenome (GOLD analysis project Ga0066700, IMG submission 66460) | Grasslands soil microbial communities from the Angelo Coastal Reserve, California, USA - 14_1009_09_30cm | ecosystem: Environmental > Terrestrial > Soil > Grasslands | place: USA...
GAATGCGTGGCACTTGCTCGGCTGGAGGAACCACGACGGAGGACGCAGGCTCGTGGCCTACGCCAGAGTCTTCGAGCCGGGAGTCCGATACACGGAAGCGTCTGTCGGCCGCATTGTCACTGCTCCCGAGGTTCGCGGCACCGGGCTCGGAAAAATTCTAATGGCTGAAGCTTTGCGGCGGATGGAAGAGTTGATGCCGGGGCAGCTCGTCAAGATTGCGGCGCAGCGTCGCCTGGAGAATTTCTACGTCGGTTTCGGCTTCAGGCCTGTCTCCGCTCCCTACGAGGAGGATGGAATCCTTCACATCGACATGATTCGCTAGGAAAATCTTTGCTGACAAACCGACTCGCTCCATACCCTCACTAACGTGATCACCAAAGCTCGATACTACGAGGGCGAGACCTTCGCCGAGTTCATTGCTCGTCCCACCATCAAGAACCGCGAGATGTGGGTTGCCCTGACGCATCGAGTCGCCATACCGTTGGAAATCTCAGCGCGCGTCGAGGCGCTCCATGGGCAATGGCACCTGCTGGTACTGAGCGAGGATTGGTGCGGTGATTCGATAAACATCGTGCCGATCGTCGCCAAGCTCACCGAGTCGGTGAGCAACATGGACATGCGGATTCTCGAGCGCGACCAGAATCTGGACATCATGGACGCCCACCTGACCAACGGAAAATCGCGCTCGATACCGATCGTGATTCTTGTCAATCCAAAATTCCAGGAATGCGGATGGTGGGGACCGCGTCCGCGTGAGCTGCAGAAGTGGGTGGTGGAGAAGGGGATGCAGCTACCGAAGGACGAGCGCTACAAGCAGATCCGCACCTACTACGCGCGGGATCACGGACTGACGACGATGCGAGAGATCGTCGAGATGCTGGAGGAATGCTGCGTCAGAGGTCCCGCGCTAACGGCAGGCGCAGGGTAAATGTCGAACCACTCTCCGGATTCCTGCTCGCGGTCAGCGTTCCACCCATTGCGGTTGCGAGTCGGCGGCTGATCGGCAGGCCGAGGCCGGCACCCTCGGTCGTCGAATGCTTGGCGCGAATCTGTACGAACGGTTGAAAGATGGTTTCGAGCTGTTCGTCGGAAATGCCGATGCCGCTGTCGATCACTCGTATCACAGCGGTCCCGGGTTCTGATGCGCATTCGAGCGAGATGTGCCCACCAGCCGGAGTAAACTTGATCGCGTTGGCGAGCAGGTTCAGCACGATCTGCTGAAATCTTGCAGGATCGGTGTGCGCGAAGATTGCCTCGCCGTCGCAGCGATAATCGTATTTCAGATCTCGTTTTTCCAGTTGCGAGCCGATGAAGCCCTCCATCTCGCGCAAAATCTCGTGGACGGACGTCGGGCAGAGATGCACCTCGATTTCCTTGCCGCCCTCGAGCCGGGCGAATTCCAGTATCGTCGAGATCAGCCCTAGTAGGTGCTGCTGGCTTTGTTGAATCCGTTTCAGATCGCGCAACTGTGCTTCGTTCAGCGGTCCGTGGATTTGCCGTTCGAGCAACTCCGTGTAGCCGAATATTGCCTGCAGCGGGGTGCGGAACTCGTGGCTGAGCAACGCCAGAAAATCACCCTTTATTCGATTGGCGATCTCGGCCTCCTCGCGGGCTCTGCGCTCAGCGGTCAAGAGTTCGTCCGTAGTGTGATTCGCCATCGCCAGCTGAGTGGTGCGAGATGCCACCGTTAGCTCCAACTCGCGATTCACTTCGCGCAGGCGGCCCGCGGCCCGGGCGAGCTTCTCGTACTGCGCTCGCAACTCTTCGAGCGCCCTGAGGAGATCCTCTTCGCCCTCGGTTTCCCCCTGAGCGATCTTCATGCTCCGCGCCGCGCTTGTCCGGTTCTCCTGGCCCGTGGGGGCTTCGCGCACCTTACGCGAAAAATCGCGCAGGTCGGAGCTCGTCGGTTGTTGACCGGGGTCCATCATTGCGTGACGGGAAGGGAGAGCGAGAGGGATAGGGAGAGGCACTTTCTCCAGAGGATCCGTTATGCAACTACAGGGCCGACCGAGGCTCTGGGGTGGTACCGCCGAGCCCATTGTACAGCGGTGTAGTCCTATAGTCTCCGCGCGATTTACGCCAAAAAACCGACGAGGCACGGAGAGATCCGTGCCTCGCTCGCTTCCGTCCCGGCTCAGGGTCGGTCAGCCGGTGCCATCGGTCGACACGGTCGACCTGCGGCCACCGCGCGACGCTTCGCCTCCTTTACGTCCGGCGATTCTCGCTTCTTCGCTGGTGAATTCGTGTGCTGTTCCTTTCTGGTGTGCGGCGCGTCCGCCTTTGGCGGCGATTGCGCGCTGCGCCTGAGGATCCATCGCCGCGAATCCACGCGGAGTCTTGCGCGTCACCGTGCCAGTGCCGCGTGTCTCCACTCCACTGTCGCTTCGCGTGCTGTTGATCGTTCCGCTCGTTCCGCTCAACCCGCTGCTTCCCGCTCCACGACCGAGTTCGGTATTGCGTCCGCTCCGCTCGTCCATTCTTTCCCCTTGGTTGTTATGCTCGTCTGCCATTATCCATCTCCTGCCGCAATTTTCGAGTTGATTAGGGACGCGGCTGCCGGAGAAACACCATTTAGAGCGGTGGATCGGTTGGAGCCTGGGCCGCGTGGTAGTCGAAGGTTCTTGGTGCGCAATGGTCAGGCCGCAATTTCCGGGCGAGAGCCGACTTCCTGCAAGCCTCGCCCTGAATGTGGATTTCTTGGCTGATTGCAGGTGTGTGACCAAAGCGTAGTGCCTTCTGCGTTTACCGTGTCACGGTAAACGAAAGGCCACCAGCCCGGTCCCCGCGCGCGCGGCAACTGGTTTGCATAAATTTCCCCTCTGCCCTGTTGACGGCAGTTTCGCGTGTCGTCTCCCGTTCGAGGTCGCGAGTGAATCCAGTCGAAGAAGAAACGCTGTCGAAGATCGAAGTGCTTGCTGATCTGGAGCCAGTGGTTACGGAGCTCATGGTCGCCCACGAGTCCAAACGCGTCCTCTGGTTTCCCGCGGAGTTGCTGGAGCCCCCGCCCGGGGAGGATCCCGATCATCACCTGCGGGCACTGCGCGAACGCGCGCGTGGAATCAGTGATCCGGCGCGTGTGGCGCTGGCGCTCAATCTCCTCACCGAAGAAGGCTTGCCCCATTTCCATCGTCTGCTCGCGGTCTATCTCGGGACCGACAGCATTTGGGCAAAGTGGAACAACCTCTGGACGGCGGAAGAAGACCGGCACGGCGCGATCCTGCACGATTACACCAGAGACGCGGGCGTTTTCGATCCGGTGGTGATCGAGAAGATGCAGTTCGATTACATCAAGGCCGGATTCGAGCCTGAGTGGGACCGCGACCCGTACCGGGTGTTCGTTTACACGTCACTCCAGGAGAGGGCGACGCAGGTATCGCACGCCAACACCGGCAAGTTCGCGTCGCAGTACGAGCCGACGATCGGAACCGTCCTGCAGAACGTCGCCAAGGAAGAAGCTCGCCACTACACGTTCTACCGTTCCGTGTTCAAGGCGGTACTCGATCGTGACCCAAATCAGGGCCTCGTTGCCGCGGCGAAGATCATGCCGGCGATCGACATGCCGGGCGTGAACATGCCGCATTTCCGCGAGCTCGCCGACGTGGTGAGGCGCGCCGGCATCTACGGACCGCGCGATTATCTGAAGATCGTCGAAGAGCTGATCAAATTCTGGTCGATCGAGTCGCTCGACGGATTGAACGATCTCGGCAGAAAGGCGCAGGAAAAGATCATGGGGATTCCCGCGCGGCTCGTGCGCATTGCCGATATTCTGGAGCAGAAGTCGCGTCCCAAGACTTTCGCGTTCGACGTGATATTCAATCGCGTATTCGCTATGGAGTGAGGCGTTCTAGATGGGCGCCCGCTCGGACTTGAAAGACAACTACCTGCTGGGCGCTGACCGCTTTTGCGCTAAGCGCTTAGCGCTGTAGGCAACTAGACAGATCTCCTTGGCGCTCCAGGCAACTGTTGCAGTTTCCTTAGCGCCAGTGTGATCTGTCCCGTCGTAGGCAGCGGTTAGCGATTAGCGACAGCAGCGGTCAGCGGCTAGCAGGTATTTGTCTTAGATCTTGTAGAGCGAAGACGATCCGACCGCTACGATCCCGCCAGTCCAAGATCCTCCGCGCGCTCTTTCATCGCCGCGATGACGAAGGAGATGTGCTCGTCTAGATCGACCCCGAGTTCCTGGGCGCCGTTGATAACGTCGTCGCGATTGACTCCGCGCGCGAAGGCTTTGTCCTTCATCTTCTTGCGCACCGAGCGAGCTTCGACCTCGTGCACGCTCTTGGTCGGACGTACGAGCGCGGTGGCGGTAATCAAGCCGGTCAGCTCGTCGACGGCGAACAAAGTCTTGGCCATCTTCGACACCCGCGGCGTGTTGGTGTACTGGGCGTGCCCGAGTATCGCCTCGAGAATGTCTTCGGGGTAGCCGTGCGAGCGAAGCACGCGGACGCCTTCCGACGGGTGCTCCTCGGTCGGCGAATGAGCGTTGTTGGGGAAGCGCTCGTAGTCGAAGTCGTGAATCAGCCCCGTGATTCCCCAGCGCTCCTTGTCCTCACCGAACTTGCCGGCATAGGCGCGCATCGCGCCTTCAACGGCGAGCATGTGCTTGCGCAGCGAATCGCTCGCCGTGTACTCGTGCATCAGGGCCAATGTTTGTTCGCGCGAAGGTAGATCGTTGCTCATGCTGTTTTATTTGAGTGTAGTGAGATCTGTCCCGCCGCTTGCAGCGCCAAGCGCAGCGGCGGGGCAGCGCCAAGCGGTGCAGTTCCTCTCGAAGCTCATCTCTTTCCCGGAGGGTTGGGCGTCGGCGTCTCGCCGACTCTCCCAAAATCTATGAATCCCTTCTGCGGGTTTGTCGAGAGAAGCTCGACCTCGATCTCGTCGCCGACATCGACTCCCTTCTCCCCGCGCATCAGGCGGCCTTCCACCGGCGGATCGACTACCCGCACGTAAGTGCCGCTCGGCTTGTTGCCGGTGACGATCGCCTTGAAGCGCTCACCGACTCGATTGCTGAAGAGAATCGCCGCCGCGATCTTCCGGACCTCGCGCTCGACCTTGCGCGCCGCATCTTCCTTGAGCGTGCAGTTGCGCGCGATCTCCGAGAGCTGGTCGTCGGTGTACGGCGGTGGCGCGGCGGCTAGAACCGCCTTCACGATCCGCTGCGTGACGAGATCGGCGTAACGGCGATTCGGCGCCGTCGAGTGTGTGTAATCCTGAACCGCCAGGCCAAAGTGTCCGGGCTCTTCGACGCCCGGCTGATCGAGGATGTACTCACCCGGGCCGAGCAATTTCACCACCGCGAGAGATAGATCGGGGAAGTGATCGGGGTCCGCTGATCGCCGCTTCTGCATGAAATCGTGGAGAGCCATTCGGTCAGGCTCGGCAGGGAGGTCCGTTCCGAGCTGCTTCGCCAGCTCGACGATCCTTTGCCAGCGCTCGGGGCTGCGCACGATGCGTCTGATCGACGACACGTGATGCGCCTCGAGAAAACGCGCCACCGAGCCGTTCGCCGCGATCATGAAGTCCTCGATCATGTCGGTGGCGGTATTCCTCTGCGTTTTCTCGATGCCGGTGACCTTCCCGTTGTCGGCGACTGTTCTTGCCTCGACCGTCTCGATCTCCAGCGCTCCGTTGTCGAGTCGAGTCTTACGCAGCGCTGTGGCGATTTTGGTCTGCAGTCGCAGCTGCGATTCCAGAGTGGCGGTCCTGGCTACTTTGTCAGGAATCGCTGCGTCCGAATCGATCCAGTTGCCGACGCCAGAATAGGTGAGCTGCGCCTTGTTCGTCACTCGCGCGCGGTAGATGTCCGCCGACTTCACCGTACCGTCTGTCCCGACGACCATGTCCACCATTACCGATTTGCGATCCGCTCCCTCGAACAGCGAGGTGGCACCGGCCGACAACTCGGTCGGAATCATCGGGAAGATTACTGCCCCCGTGTACACCGTGGTGGTTTGCGCGGCGGCGTGCGCGTCGATCGCCGAGCCCTCTGGCGCTTCCGAATCGACGTCAGCAACTCCGATGTACAGGCGCCACTCGCCATTTTCGGTTTCCTCGGCGAACTCGATCTGATCGAGATCTCGGGTGTCGTCGTTGTCGATCGATGACCAGAGGAGATCCCGCATGTCTCCGAGCGGTGCGCCGGTGTCGGGCCGCTTGCCCAGTTTCTGAAGCTCAGCGCGCATGGCCGGATCAGGGTCGGGATTGAATCCCTCCTCGATCATCAGCCGCCGCGCGACGTCGCGGAGGTCCTGGGTCAGCACTTCGGCAGCGTTTTCATCAACAGGTGTGCGACGTCGATAGTCAGTTGGAGTGCGATCAACGCGCCCAACATGATGGAGACATCGAGCCACGGACGCTGTCGAGTCGGCAGCGTTCGCGCGTAGAGCAACGTACCGACCACGATCACCAGTCCTTCGGCGGCGAAGTCGGCGATGGGATGGTCGTACAGCTTGAGGCCAATCATTGGCCCGCCGCGCCACGTTGGTTTATAGCCTGTGATCCAGTCGAGGAACATGTGCGAGACGATCACCGCGGCGATGATGAGAGCGCCGGTCCAATCGCGGGTCACCAGCGCGTAGCAGCCCAGGCCCAGAAGGGCGAGTGACAGCACCGCGGGAACCGAATGCGACAGCATGCCCACCGGATCGTATGCGCCGGCGAGACACATTCCGGTGTCGACCCAGTCCGGCGTGTAGGTGGCGATGAGCAGCGGCAGCAAGCCAATGCCTGGGCGCACACGCTTCGCCGCCAGCGCCGCGCCGACGTGACCGATGTACATCTATGGGCGAGGGCGGCGGAAGCGACGATCGATCAGCAACGGCACCAAAGTCGCGATCAATAGCGATGCGATGAGACGCGCAGCGTAGTAGAAGTGGCCCGTCGTAATTGTCATTAACTTTTCGTAAAGTTAAAGCGCGTCCCGTCGGATCGCCCGCAAGTCAAAGCCTGGCGACATTACCGCTGCATTACTGAAATGCACGTCAAGAATCTCGAGTGCTCTTACTGCCATCGCGAATACGAGGCAAGACGTGTTCACAACGTCTGCACGGAGTGCGGTAAGCCGCTCTTCGTCCGCTATGATCTGAAGCGCATCGCAAAATTCCTAACGCGCCAGACGCTCTACGCGCGGCGGGCCGACCTTTGGCGCTACCGCGAGGTTCTGCCGGTGCGACGCGAGGACAACATCGTATCGCTCGGCGAGGGCTGGACCCCGCTGCACCACGCCAAGAACCTCGGCGCATCCCTCGGGATGACCGAGCTCTTCGTAAAGGACGAATCGCTGAACCCGACCCAGAGCTTCAAGGCGCGCGGGATGTCGGTTGCAGTCTCGATGGCGAAGGAGCTCGGATTGAAAAAGCTGGCTGCACCCTCGGCGGGCAATGCCGGTGGCGCGCTCGCTGCGTATTGCGCCCTCGCCGGTATCGAAGCCCACATCTTCATGCCGCGCGACACGCCGCGGGCCAACATCATCGAGTGCGAGGTTACCGGCGCGCACGTCACTCTGATGGAGGGCTTGATCACCGACTGCGGAGCCGAGATCGCGCGGCGCAAGGAAGACGAAGGATGGTTCGATGTCTCCACCCTCAAGGAGCCGTACCGCGTCGAAGGAAAGAAGACACTCGGCTACGAGATCGCGGAGCAATCTGCATGGGTGCTGCCCGACGTCATCGTGTATCCGACGGGCGGGGGCACCGGACTCGTCGGCATGTGGAAAGCGTTCGACGAGATGCAGGAGCTGGGATGGATCAGCGAGAAGCGTCCGCGGATGATCTCGGTGCAGGCCGCCGGCTGCGCGCCGATCGTGCGCGCGTTCGACAGGGGAGAAAAATTCGCTGAAGAAGTGGCCGACGCTGCGACTATCGCGTCGGGGCTACGCGTGCCGAAAGCGATCGGTGATTTTCTGATTCTGAACGCGATTCGCGAGTCGGACGGGGCGGCGATCACTGTGAACGATGAAGAGTTGATTGCCGGAGCGCGGGAGCTGGCACGGAAGGAAGGAATCTTCGCCGCACCGGAAGGAGGCGCCTGCGTGCCCGCTCTCCGGAAGCTGATCGAGCGTGGCAGGGTCAAGCCGACCGAGCGCGTCGTGCTGTTCAACACCGGCTCCGGAATCAAGTATCTCGACGCGTTCGACAGCGAAGTAAAGGCGAGAACTCCCCGCGAACAAAGGAAGAGCGCCCTCGGACCCGCGCTCAGACCATAGGGAAGAGGGACGAGGGAAGAGGGGCGAGGCTGGTCGCTTCGGGCAGAAAGGTCACCGGCTCCTAGCCCCTCGTCCCTCGTCCCTCGTCCTACCTCAGGCCGACAAGTTTGTGGGTCTGGATGCTGAGGCGCCAACGGGGGTGGCGCAGGCAGTATTCGATCGCTCGCTCGGTGTTGGCTGCCGTGTCTGCACCGTCCATCGGCTGCAAGAAGAAATGTCGGAAATCGAGCTGCTCGAATCTCTCGGGCGGAAAGTTTTCCTGCGGGTAGACGAGCTTTAGCTCGTTGCCACTCGTCTGGAGCAGTGGCGCGCCTGCCTTGGGGCTCACGCAAATCCAGTCGAGCGAAGGTGGCGCCGGCTGGGTACCATTCGTCTCCACCGCCACCTCGAACCGGCGCGCGTGCAGCTCCTCGATCAGATTCTCGTTGAGCTGCAGCAGGGGCTCTCCACCGGTGCAGACCACGTATTTTCTGACCGCGCCGCCGTTCGCCCCCGTCGGCCCGGAAGCGAGGTGGCCGCCGTCCCCGCCGCCCCAGCACCGATCGATTGCGTCCGCAAGCTCCTTGGCGGTGGTGAACCTGCCGCCGTCGGGTCCAGTGCCGACGAAATCGGTGTCGCAGAACTGACAGACGGCGCGCGAGCGATCCTCCTCGCGCCCAGACCACAGGTTGCAGCCGGAGAAGCGGCAGAAAACCGCGGCGCGGCCCGTTTGGGCGCCTTCGCCCTGAAGCGTGTAGAAGATTTCCTTCACCGTGTACGTCACCGTGCCGCACTCGGGGCAGTCGCGTAGGCAATCGGATCTTCGAGTCCGGCCTCGCTGAAACCCTTCAGCCGCAGCTGGCAGGCGTCGCATCTGCCGCACGCCTCACCGGTGGGTGATGGATCGTAGCAGCTCGTGGTGTCCGAGTAATCGACACCGATCGATGTGCCGAGCGTAATGATGGCGGCCTTGGACAGTGAGATGAGGGGCGTGCGAATGAGCACCTTCGTTTTTCCTTCGACGCCAGCGCGCGTGGCCAGGTTCGCCATCTTCTCGAAGGCCTGGATGTATTCCGGACGACAATCGGGATAGCCGCTATAGTCGAGGGCGTTGACGCCGATGAAGATGTTGGACGCGCCAATGACCTCCGCCAGCGCCAGCGCGTAGGACAGGAAAATCGTGTTGCGGGCTGGCACGTAGGTGATGGGAATCTCCTTCGCGCTGGCCGCAGACGGTGAGAGGTCGCGGTCCTTGGGAACAGGGATGTCGGCAGTGAGCGCAGATCCACCGAACAACGTGAGGTCGATGTCGACCACATGGTGCTCCCGCACACCTGCCCGCTGCGCGATTCTCCTCGCCGCGGCGATCTCGAGGGAGTGGCGCTGCCCATAGCGGAAGCTGAGGCCGTGGATGCCGAAGCCTTCGCTCATCGCGATGGCGAGGACCGTCGTCGAGTCGAGGCCGCCGCTCAAGAGAACGACCGCAGGCTCGCTGGTGGTGTTGGGTGTCGCTTTCACGGGATTGCTCTCCCGTGAAAGTTACATCGCGCGCGCCCGTCGCCGTCAACGCGCAGCGGTCGCATATTTCCAATGAATCGCTTGCGGGTTTGTTGCGATAACCAGTTGGGACGGAGCGAGCGTGGCTCTTTGGGCATTTCTCCTGGGGAGACCCCTACAAGGAGGACCCCTACAAGGAGGACCC
>Ga0066700_10001463_pt1 | contig 9854 bp, 9 predicted proteins | sample GraSoiAngelo_149_FD_66460 | JGI IMG/M metagenome (GOLD analysis project Ga0066700, IMG submission 66460) | Grasslands soil microbial communities from the Angelo Coastal Reserve, California, USA - 14_1009_09_30cm | ecosystem: Environmental > Terrestrial > Soil > Grasslands | place: USA...
GTCGTTCCGCTCGTACTGCATGTCAACGAGCTTGCGCAGCGCCCGCTGCCGGTTCCCGGCCTCCCCCTTCCGGAAGCGCAGCACGAAGTTGTAGTACTCCGAAGGCTCCCCAAGACCATAAATGCACGAAACGGACGCCACAATGACCACATCCCGCCGCTGAAACAGCGCCCTAGTGGCCGCGTGCCGCAGCTTATCAATCTCCTCATTAATATCCGCGTCCTTCGCGATATACGTATCCGTCCGGGGAATATACGCCTCCGGCTGATAGTAATCGTAGTAGGAGACGAAATACTCCACCGCGTTCTCGGGGAAGAAATCGCGGAACTCGGAGTAAAGCTGCGCCGCCAGAGTCTTGTTGGGTGAGAGGACAAGCGTCGGGCGGTTGGCGCGGGCGATGACGTTCGCCATGTTGAACGTCTTGCCGGACCCGGTGACGCCGAGGAGGGTCTGGTGTTTATATTTCTTCTCGAGGCCGCCGACTAGCTTCGCAACAGCATCGGGCTGGTCGCCGGTCATGTCGAAATCGGAGGCGAGGCGGAAGGCGGTGTCGGTAGACGAGGTTGCCCACCAGCCATTGAGCGGGACCAGGCGCTTCTGCTCTGGGTCGACGCCGAGCAGAAACGCCTCCAGCGCATGGGCTCCAATGGTCGGAGGGGCGTCAGGGCGGCCGAAAGCACAAATCACCGTTCGCCGATCCTGCCCGTCGAGCTGCGCGATTACCTCTCCTAGCTCCGTGACCTCAGCCTCACCTGTTGCCAATCGAAGCCGGGCACGGGTGAACGACGCGATGCCGAGCCGTTCGAGGATTGGACGGGGAATCGTCGTGAAGGTAGAACCGGTGTCGACGAGAGCATCGATGGTCTCTTCGCCGGCTGGACCTATCAGAGTAATGGGGTGAAAGAAGGTGCCCATGGCGAAACTTATTGTATCAAGGCTTCTGACGCCGCCTTGTCAGGAAGTGGGTCAGGTAGGCCTCAAAAAGGGCAACTCCCCGGGATGTGATCCCGGGGAGCTTATTTCTCTTAAACTTCCCGCGTCCGGCCTCTGCTTTGCTTCGGCGCTTTACGCGCCCATGGGCTCCTAAGCCTCTTTGCTGCTAGCCGCTCCGCGGTTTCGCCTTTCCCCCGCGCTTCTACGCAGAGGACCTTGCTAAGTCCACCTCCAGTACTTCGATGAGCGCGTGGAGTCTTCTCATACGCTACTCCCTCCAGTCTGTCGGTTTCACCAACAAAATACCACAGCGTGAGATGATGTCAACCCCGAGCGAAGGCGATTTCGAAAACTTAACGCGATCTATTCGAAGCGATCGACATCTTCCTGCCGTGATCCACCCAAAACCTCTCGAGATTGGCCGCTTTCGGAACCAGCGACCACGCCGTTCTCCTCGAGCATGTCGATTAGCCGCGCCGCCCTAGGGTAGCCGATGTGAAGGCGCCTCTGGAGCAGCGACGTCGAGACGCGCGAATGCTGAGCGGCGAGCTCGCGGGCGGCCCCGTACAGCGGGTCTTCCTCCTCGTTCGGGGCCGCAGACCCGCTCTCGGTCTCCTCGATAGCCTCGTCCAGCAGGTGATCCATCTTGTCGGGCACGAGGTGGCGGAAGCGGTCGCTCGTCCACCAGACGACGATCCTATCGAGCTCCTGGTCTGAGACGAACGATCCCTGGAGGCGCTTCGGCTTCGAGGCGTCCGTCGGCATGAAGAGCATATCCCCTCGACCGAGGAGCTTCTCGGCGCCGGCTCCATCGATAATGGTCCGCGAGTCAACCTGCGACGAGACGGCGAAGGCGATGCGGGTGGGGAAGTTCGCCTTGATGAGCCCCGTGACTACGTCTACGGAGGGCCGCTGGGTGGCGATGATGAGGTGAATGCCGGTCGCCCGGGCGAGCTGCGCGAGGCGGCAAATCTGGCGCTCGACCTCGTATGGCGCGGCCATCATCAGGTCGGCCAGCTCATCGATGACTACCACCCAGTAGGGCAGGCTGTGGGTGGCGTGCGGGCTCTTGTTATAGGCCTCGATATTGCGGACGCCCACCGAGGCGAACCGCCGGTAGCGGCTGTCCATCTCGTGGATAATCGCCTGTAGAGTGCCGACGACTTCTTCGGTGTCGGTGATGATTTTCGAGAATGCGAGATGCGGGATATCCCCGAAGTTCGCGAGCTCGACGCGTTTCGGGTCGATGAGGACCAATCGCAGTTCCTCGGGAGTGTTGTGGAGGAGGAAGCCAGCGATGATGGAGTTGATGCAGACGCTCTTACCGCTGCCTGTGGCGCCTGCGATGAGGAGGTGCGGCATGCGCGCGAGGTCAGCGGCTACGGGCTCGCCCGAGACTCCCTTCCCGAGCGCAATGGCGAGCTTCGAGCGGGAGTTCGCCTTGTGGAAGGCGGTGCTCTCGATGACGCTGCGGATGGCGACGAGTGAGGTGGTCGTGTTGGGCACCTCGATGCCGACGACGGGCTTGCCCGGCACAGGCGCCTCGATGCGGATGGTCGGCGCGGCCAAGGCGAGCGCGAGGTCGTTGGCCAGATTTGTGATGCGATTCACGCGTACGCGGGTGCGCGACACGACCTCGGAGCGCATCTGAGGCCGGCCATCGCGGTCGTAGACCTGGCGACCTTTGTCGTCGCGTACGGCGACGGTTCGAGTCTTGGTCTCCCATCCGGGCTCCACGCCAAATTGGGTGACGGTAGGCCCCTGGCTGATGGATGCCACCCGGGCGTCCACACCGAACGATCCCAGGGTTTCGACGATGAGCTGAGCGCGCGCTTCGTTGTCGACCGGGCGCAGCTCCACCTCGGCCGCTTCGGTTAGGAGATCGAGCGGAGGCAGTTCCCAGCCGTGCCCGGCCGGGCGGCCCATCGGGAGGGGCCGCTGATACGCCTCCAAGTCCTCCTCCTCGGGCTCACTGGTTACAACGATCTCTTCCTCGTCAATGGCCGTCTCGACGACTGGAGCGGGCTTGCCCTCTGGCTCGGTATCGAGCCAATCCTCGTCGAACTGCGGCATATACGGCTGGTCGAGGAGCTTCTCGTTCTCTTCCTCGGCCCGCGGTAGGAGGCTGGCGAGGAAGGCCCGGATGCCCCGCCAGATGCTCAAATGCAGCTCGAGGCCCAATACGTGACGTCCGAGGTCCAAGCCACCGAGCGCGGCAAGCTGGGCGCCCTGCGGCCAGAGCAGGCCCACGCCGCTCAAGCCGAGAGTGAACCAGGTGATGACGCCGAACACGTTCCGCGTCAGCGCCTGACCAACCTCGCCGCCGGCCGTGACGTCTCGGAACGAAACATCTCCGAAATTCCAATCGGGGGCCCAAAAGCTGAAAGCACCGAGCGCGAACACCAGGAGCAGATGGGCGCCAGCCCATCGCCTCAAGAGGCGATCGTTGACTTCGGGATGGCGCAGGACGAGCGCGAAGTTAACGCCGATGGCCGCAATCAGCAGCACGAGTGAGAGGCCAAACAGAGTGACCACGTACTGAATACCATCGAGTATGTAGGTAGCGAGCAGAAAGGCGGCGACGGCCAAGACAGCGGTGGCGGCGATGCCAAGCCAGAATTGGTGGGTATTCTGGACTGCCACGCCGAAGTGAGCCTGCCGGCGCGCAACGCGCCGGCGAACGCCGGTCTGTCTGGGACGGTAGCTTGTTGTCCTTCTAGCCGGACGCGATTTTGTTTTGACGGGCACTGCGCGGGCTAGACCTCAACACTGACGGGAAGCACCATCGGCCTGCGCCGCGTTTCTTCAAACAGAAACCGAGACAGGGCATCGTGCACGCGCGTGTTGAAGTCTGCCTTATTGGCGACGTGGGCGTCGCCACCTAACGCCTGCACCACGACGTCCTTGGCCCTTTCCATAAGTCCGTCCGACATTTCGCTTTCGATGAATCCTCTTGATACAACGTCGGGGCGTCCGATAGGTTTACCGGTCTGCCTATCTACCGCCACGATGGCGACGATCACTCCGTCGCCAGCTAGGTGAGCCCGGTCGCGAAGCACAATGCGGTCGATGCCCACGGCCAGACCGTCGACATAAACCCAGTCGGCCGAAGTGCGGCCCGCTACTCGGGCGCCTTTATCATCGAGCTCGAGGATATCGCCATCTTCTAGCGTGAAGACATTCTCCGCCGGCAGTCCCATTGAGCGTGCGATCATGGAGTGCATCCAGAGATGCCGGTATTCGCCGTGGACCGGCACGAAGTATCGGGGCTTGACCAGACCGATCATCAGTTTCAGTTCTTCTTGCGCGGCGTGCCCGCGAACGTGGACGCTGGCAATGCGACTGAAGAGCACTTCGGCGCCTTGACGGTAGAGGTTGTCGATCGTGCGATTGATGAGCAGTTCGTTTCCGGGGATAGGGGAAGAGGACAGGACGACGGTGTCGCCCGGCTGGATCTCGATGTGCCGGTGGTCGCGGTTCGCCATGCGCACCAGTGCGGAGGTCGGCTCACCCTGAGCGCCTGTCGTGATGATCGCGATCTTTTCGGGCGCGAGCTTCTTCATCTTGTCAAGCGAAGCGAGCACATCGCCGGAGGCGGAGAGGTAACCCTGGTCGATGGCCATCTTCACGTTATCGAGCATGCTGCGGCCCGTTATGAACACCCGCCTGCCGTTTTTATTAGAAGCGTCGATGACCTGCTGGATCCGCGAGATCAGGCTCGCAAATGTGGCGACGATAACGCGGCCGGAAGCGTTCGCCATGATCCTATCGAGCGTTTCGGAAACACTTCTCTCGGAAGGCGTGTAGCCTGTCGTGTCGGCGTATGTCGAATCGGAGAAGAGAAGAGCAACACCCTGGCGGCCGATCTCCGCAATGCGGGTAAGATCGGGTGGCTCTCCCATGACGGGAGTGTGGTCGAATTTGAAGTCGCCGGTATGGAAGACCGTCCCGGCCGGAGTCTGAATGGCAAGCGCTGCCGAGTCCGGAATGCTGTGAGTAATGTGTATGAACTCGGCGGTAAAACTGCCGAGTTTGACGCGCTCGCCCGGCCGGACAACTCGCAGATCGGCTTGTTTGTCAAGACGATGCTCTTCCAGCTTCACGGCGATGAGTCCGCGGGTAAGGCGGGTGCAGTAGATCGGCGGCATCTTGCCGTTTGGCAAGCGCAGACGAGGAAGGACGTAGGGTAGCGCCCCGGTATGATCCTCATGACCGTGGGTGATCAGGACTCCACGTAGCTTGTTGATGCGCTCCGTGACATAAGAGACATCGGGGATGACGAGATCGACGCCCAACATCTCTTCGTCGGGGAACATCAGCCCGGCGTCGATGAGAACCAGGTCATCGGCAAGCTCCAGGGCCATCATGTTCTTGCCGATCTCCCCCAGCCCGCCGAGGGGAACGGCCCTCAGATTGTCGGCCATCGCTTATCTAGAATAGGCGCATCTGGTCAGGCGCAGGGTCGGGAACAGCGACCGGCTGTTCCGCCTGGCGAATCTTCTCCAATGCTTGAGGTATTCTGCGGAAGTCGTCCTCAATCGTCTTGCGAAGATTACCAGCGTGGAGGGCAGCCGCCGGGTGGTACATGTGAAGGTAATGCATGCCGTCCTGCCTGCGCAGGTGCCCATGTACTTTGCTTATCGAGTCGCGTGGGAAGAACCAGGCAAGCGAGTATCTCCCCAACGTTACGATCAGGTCCGGATCGATTGTCTCTATCTGCAAGCGCAGGTACTTGCGGCAGGCCTCTATCTCAGCGGGCAGAGGATCACGATTGTTGGGCGGCCGGCACTTGACCACGTTGGTAATGTAGACGTCACTGCGTCGAAGGCCGGCCGATCCTAAGAGTTCCTCCAGGAGTTTGCCAGCGGGGCCGACAAACGGGCGCGCCTGCTGGTCTTCGTGAAAGCCGGGCCCTTCGCCCACGAACATAACGTCCGCGTTTGGGGGGCCCTCTCCGGGGACGGCTTGAGTGCGAGTGCCGCAGAGCCCGCAGTCGGTGCAATTGGCCACGCTGCGGTAAAGCTGCTCAAGCTCAATCACTTTGGTTGATGATAAATGTCCACGCGGCGGCGGGTCAACAAACGGTTTATTGAGCAGTTGACTGACCGCGTGGCTGCACGATGATGGCGAGAAGAACCCCGAGAAAGTAGAGGCCGATCAGCGGCAGCGCGACGATTGTGCAGGTAACCGGGTCGGGGGTCGGCGTTACGACGGCGGCGATGATAAAGGCGCCGACAATGGCGAGGCGCCACCAACCGATCAGCCGACGCGCCGTAACGATGCGCAGACGCGCAAGAAACATCACAATGAGCGGTGTCTGGAAGGCGACGCCGGTCCAAAACAGCAGCCGGAGCACGAAGTCGACGTAGCTGCCGAGGCGGATCTGCGGCTGGGCGATGTCGTTCTCAAAGTTGAGCAGGAAGCCCAGCGCGGGCGGCAGCGCGACATAATAGGCGAAGGCGACGCCGGCCAAGAAGAGAAGCACCGACCCGGCGACGGTGCCATATAGCCAGCGCTTTTCGTTTGGTTTTAGGCCCGGTGCTATGAAGGCGAGAATCTGATACATGATCACCGGCATCGCGAGGACAATGCTCCCCATCAGGGCGATTTTGAAATAGGTGACGAAGCTCTCGAACGGTTCGAGGAAGACAAGACGGAAATCCTGGCTACGCTCCTCGGCTGGGTGCTTCAAGAAGCGCAGCAGGTCATCGGTGAAAGCGGCGGAGACTACCAGGCCGATCACAACAGCGACTGAACAGATAATCAGCCTTCGGCGCAGCTCCTGAAGGTGTTCAACGAGAGTTAGATAGCGTTCGCCGCGCTCGCCTTCCGGCCTGTCTTGAGACGGCCCGGGTGGCGCTGCGCTCGTCATCGGAGAATCAGTACTCGAAAAAAGCCGCTAGGAGCGAGCGGGGCGACCATTCGATTTGGGCGGCGGTTCGCCGCCTGGCTCGATTATCGGCGCCTCGCTGCTGGACTTGGGCGCCGACTTCTCTTGACTGGCGCGGAGGGTGCGGTCCACTTCTTCGGCGATATTGGAGAAGCCACCGCCCATGCTGGACCTGAACTCGTTCAATTCCTTACGGACTTCATCGTATTCTTTTGTCAGTTCCTGCAGCTCTTGACGGATGTCTGCGGTTGCGTCGTTGGCGTAACCGCGCATGTAGCGTACGGCGCGGGCAAGTTGGACGGCGACACCGGGTATCCGTTCGGGACCAAGGACAATAACGGCGACAATGGCAACGAGGGCAACTTCGAGCGGGCCGACACCCAGAAAATTCATCGCGTAGCCCATTATAAGCTACGGGTTCAAACTGCCGACAGGTTGCCGGTCCGGGGACTAGTTGCGGCGACGACGACTAGTCCCGGCGAAGAAAACGGTCAGGCGTCGTCGTCGGTTATGCCGTGCTCCTGAATATAGTTGACGGCGTCTTGAACGGTGATGATCTTTTCGGCGTCCTCGTCGGCGACCTCGATGGTCTTGCCAGCCTTGCTGAATTCTTCTTCGAGGGACATTATGAGCTCCACGAGGTCGAGCGAATCGGCGTTGAGGTCGTCAACGAAGGAGGTCTGCGGTGTGATCTCACCCTCGTCGACACCCAGTTGCTCGGCAATAATTTTTCGTACTCGCTCGAAGACCGTGGCCACTTAGTACCTCCTTGGCCTTTTAACGCGTGGTAAGCACAGTGACGGAGCCCAGTACTCCGTTGATGAACTTCGGGGATTTCTCGCCGCCAAAATCTTTGGCCAGTTCCACGGCTTCGTTTATCGCGGCGCGCACCGGCACCCTATTATCGATGAGGACTTCGTATATCGCAAGCCTGAGTATGTTGCGGTCAATGACGGCCAACTGGTCGATGGGGAAGGCAGGGGCGGTGGCTTCAATCGTCTTGTCGATCTGATCTTTATTGGAGAGGACGCCGTTCACGAGCTCCTCGGCGAACCTCTTTACTTCCTCGGAGAGCGGCCCGCTTTTGAATTGGCGTGCGATAGTCTCTTCCGGTTGGTGTCCAACGCTATCCAGCTCGAACAACGCCTGCAAAGCGGCTATCCTTGCCCGACGCCGCTTGCCGGTCATCGCTAGAGCCCGAGTCCGCCGTCCACAGCGAGCACTTGTCCAGTGATGTATGAAGCGCCGTCCGACGCCAGGAAGACTACGGTAGCGGCAATATCTTCAGGTGTGCCAAAACGGTCTATCAACAAGCGCTGCTTTACGCCTTCAACGATTTCCTTGCGTATGTCTTTCGTAAGCTCGGTGATGACCAGTCCCGGCATAATGAGGTTAGCGGTGACGTTGCGGGAACCCATCTCCCTGGCAACCGCACGCGTGAATCCGATCAGGCCGGACTTGGCGGCGGCATAGTTTGCCTGCCCGGCATTCCCCGCAAGGCCGGAGACGCTGCCGATATTGATAACGCGCCCCCAGCGCTCCTTCATCATCGGCCGCAAGGCTGCCCTGGTGCAGAGGAAAACGGCTCTCAAGTTCAGGTCCATGACCTGATCCCAGTCATCCAGAGACATGCGGAGCAGCAACGTGTCCCGGTTGAAGCCGGCGTTGTTTACGAGCACGTCCAGGCGGCCAAGCCCGTCGATTGCCTCCTGGACCATGCGCTCGGCGTCTTCCGGCACGCGGACGTCTCCACGGACAACCAGCGCACGCCCGCCCGCGCCTTCAATCTCCTTGCGCAAGGCGTGCGCCTGCTCTTCGCTCTTGTAGTAGTTCACGGCGACGGCCGCGCCATGACGCGCCAGATGACGGCAGATGGAGCTGCCGATGCCGCGCGAGCCGCCGGTCACCAGCGCGACATGGCCGCTAAGATCAAACATGAGATGTAGCAGCAGGAACGGAGGGTCGATCGAGTGATCGTAGCGTGAGTTGCGGCGAGTCTCGTTTGAGCATCGTGATGAGTGCCTGTCCAGGGCCCGCTTCCACGAAATGACGGACCCCCGCGTCGATCATATAAAGTGTGGACTGATACCAGCGGACGGGGGTCTCCATCTGCCGGCCAAGTTCGGAGATCAGTTCCCGAGCAGTCGCGATCGGCCTGGCGGTTACATTCCCGATCACTGGTATGACAGGCTCGTGCGCGACGACGCTCGCCAGTACCGGTTCGAAATTTCGCGCCGCGCCTGCCATAAGAGACGTATGGAAAGCACCCGCGACTTTCATCGGCAGCCCCCTGCCTCCCTGCTCTTTGGCCAAGCGACAGGCAGCTTCAACAGCTTCCGGTTTTCCTCCGATGACAGTTTGCGTGCGGGCGTTGGAATTACATTGCACCGCTCCCGAGAGCCGGCAGAGTTCACTCACAGCTTCTTCGGATAGTCCAACAATCGCCGCCATCGTTCCGGGGTTCTCGGTACCCGCTTCCGCCATCAGCCGTCCGCGCTCGCGAACCAAGCGGAGGGCATCCGCGAAGCGAAGCGACCCTGCGGCCACGAGCGCTGTATACTCACCGAGGCTGTGCCCCGCCAGATACACGGGTCTCCTCTGAATAACCCCAAACTCCAGCGCGGCGGCAAGAATCGCCAGGGAAGCGGTCAAGATGGCGGGCTGGGCGTTGACGGTTCGGGTCAGCTCGTCTTCAGGGCCCTCCAAGCAAAGGCGGCTAAGCCTGATTCGCAGCACTTCATCGGCAGTCTGAAAGACGGTCCTCGCGCCGTGGGACGACTGCGACGCCTCGAATCCCATGCCGACCTTCTGAGCGCCCTGCCCCGGAAAGATTAGGGCGAGTTGAGGGTCAGTCGGGAGCTGATGAAGGGCCTTGATGGAACCGGGAATGTCGCTTTGCGCTGGCGTCATACTCAAGGCTAATCAGACGCGCGCGGCATCCCGCTCGCGAGTCAGCCGGCCGAGATGACAGTCCGGGTTCTGGCAGCGCCCGAATTCATCCAGGCGCATCCGGCAGAAGGTGCAATGAGTG
>Ga0066700_10001474_pt1 | contig 9835 bp, 10 predicted proteins | sample GraSoiAngelo_149_FD_66460 | JGI IMG/M metagenome (GOLD analysis project Ga0066700, IMG submission 66460) | Grasslands soil microbial communities from the Angelo Coastal Reserve, California, USA - 14_1009_09_30cm | ecosystem: Environmental > Terrestrial > Soil > Grasslands | place: USA...
GAGAAGGTCCGAATCGCCCGTGACCTGCTCGCGGGCGCCCGGGTGCGAGATCAAGGCCAGGACGGTATTGCCGAGAAGCCCGGCGGTCGCTTCGTAGGACTGGGAGAGAAAGCCAATGCCATTGGCAACGATCACGTCGACGTCCTCGCGCCCGAGCCGTCGCGCCTCCGCGGCGAGGGTGCCCAGAAGACCTCCCGTCCGCTGTCCGGCCAGGAGAGAGCGAAAGAGATCGAGGAGATGGCCTGCCGCCGTCTTGCTCTGCTCGATCTGCTCGGGCGTGCTGAGCGGTGACAGGCAACGCACGAAGTCGGCGGTCCACCGCGCGGTCTCACTCAGCCTGTCCCGAGGAACACCGAGCAGACTCCCCACGACGAAGACGGGCAGCCCGAAGGCAAACTCCGTGAGCCGACGGGGCTCGGCCGCGGGCTCGAACTCGTCCCAGAGAATTCGCGCCGAGGTCTTGCTCTGCTCGGCGGCCTGAGTCCTGTCGACCGAATCAAGAGTGGCGGAGACGGCCTGCTTGAAGGGGCAGTGACCCGGGCCGTCGTTCATCCGAACGAGATGTCCGAAGATGTCGCCGGCCGGCGATCCCAGGAGCGCCCGGGGAACGGGCTCGGCGGGCGGGCGCACCCGGCAGAGATCGCTGGTCAATACCGCGGTCACGGCGGCCGCGCTCGAGGCGACCCACAGGCCGAGCGCCGCATCGCGATAGAAGGGCCTCTCCGCGACCAGGCTCGCATAGTACGGATACGGATCCGGATGGGTCACGGCTGCCAACGGGTCTCGCGGAAACTGCATGGCGGTATGCTCCGGGCTCATTCCTCCGGTCTCATTCCATTGACGCGCACGGCGAATGTCTGACCACCCGAGCCGTCGACGCGGGATGCTTGGTCAGCGCGTCCACGGGACGTATGGGCCGACGGACCAGCTCACCCCCGCAATTCGGACAGCGACCGCGCAGTGTCCCGTCCGCGCATGTCGCGCAGAAGGTGCACTCGAAAGAGCAGATGCGCGCCTCGGGCGAATCCGGAGCAAGGTCCCGGTCGCAACATTCGCAATTCGGCCGCAATTGGAGCATGGGTCCTCCAGGAGGCGGGTATCGACTCGTGCGGCAAGGATAGCTCATCTCCGCGTCTGTCCGGCGAGCCGTCCGGCCAGCAGGTATACTCGATCAGGCGCACACTGAGATGAAATCGATCGAGAGACCTGCCGTGCCGGAAACGGAGGCTGCCCCCCTGAGAGCAGACGGGGCGGTTCTCCTGCTGTCCTGCTACGAGCTCGGCCACCAGCCGCTGGCCCTGGCCTCACCGCTCGCCTTTCTCGAGCGCGCCGGCTTCGCGCCCGCGGCTCTCGACCTCTCCGTGGAGCCATTCGATCCCGGCCGCGTGACGCGCGCGCGGCTCGTAGCCATCTCCGTCCCCATGCACACGGCCCTCCGGCTCGGCACGCGAGTGGCGGAAGAAGTGCGGCGCGTGAATCCCGGCTGCCACGTGTGCTTCTACGGGCTCTACGCCTCGCTGAACGCCGACTACCTGCTCGCCAACGGCGGCGATTCCGTCCTCGGCGGTGAGTTCGAGGCGGCGCTGGTCGCGCTGGTGGAGGCGCTCGAGACGGGGCGTTCCGGACCCATCGAAGGCGTTCATCTGAGAGACCATCCCGCGAGGCCCGTGCTGAAACGGATGGCCTTTCTCCCCCCGAGCCGGGACACGCTGCCCGCGCTCAAGAGCTATGCTCACCTGGAGGAAAATGGGTCGCGTCGTCTCGTCGGCTATGTCGAGGCCAGCCGCGGGTGCCTCCACCATTGCTTGCACTGCCCGATCCCGCCCGTCTACGGCGGGCGTTTTTTCGTGGTTCCGCAGGAGGTCGTTCTTGCGGACATCGACCGGCTCGTGCGTGCCGGCGCCACCCACATCACCTTCGGGGACCCGGATTTCCTCAATGGGCCGGGCCACTCGATGGCGGTGACGCGCGCCGTCCACGCGGCGTGGCCGTCTCTCACCTTCGACTTCACGGCCAAGGTGGAGCACATCCTGAGGCGACCGGAGCTCCTGCCCGAGCTCCGGCAGCTCGGCTGCCTCTTCATGATCTCGGCGGTGGAGTCGCTCAGCGACACCGTACTCGCGAACCTCGAGAAGGGACACACGCGGGCGGACATCCTGCCCGCCCTCCGGATCGTCAGGCAGGCGGGCATCGCCTTCCGTCCCACCTGGGTGGCCTTCACGCCCTGGACGACCCTCGAAGACTATCTGGACATGCTCGACTTCATCGAGCGGGAAGGGCTGATCGATCACGTCGATCCCGTCCAGCTCACCCTCCGTCTTCTCGTGCCGCCCGGCTCCGCGCTCCTGAGCCGGGAGGCGATCCGGCCCTCTCTCGGGCCGCTCGACCGCGCGTCCTTCAGCTATCGCTGGAGCCATCCCGACCCCCGCATGGACGATCTCCAGCGGCGGGCGAGCCGCGTCGTGGAAGCCTCCGTCAGCGAGGACGCCGGCGCGACCTTCTACAAGGTCAAGACGCTTGCCCGCTCGGCGGCGGGGCGCCCGCTCGATGTCGAGCCGGCGCTGGCCCCCGACCGGCGGCGCCCTCCCAGGCTGACCGAGGCGTGGTTCTGCTGAGCGGAGCCTACCCAGGGCCAGTTCGGCCCTCTCCGACCGATGGTCCACGAAGGCGTCGCCGGCGTCATCACCTGAGCGCTCCGCGCTTCGCCGCCCACTCATGCTAGATTTGCCGACATGAAGTTCGGGATCTTCTACGAGCACCAGCTACCGCGACCCTGGGTCTTCGACAGCGAGCATCGGCTCCTGCAGGACTCGCTGACCCAGATCGAGCTGGCCGACCGGCTGGGCTACGACTACGCGTGGGAGGTCGAGCACCACTTCCTGGAGGAGTACTCGCACTCCTCCGCGCCGGAAGTCTTCCTCGGGGCGGCCAGCCAGCGCACGCGCCGCATCCGTCTCGGCCACGGCATCATCCAGCTTCCCACCAATCATCCGATTCGCGTGGCGGAGCGCGTGGCCACCCTCGATCTCCTGAGCGGGGGTCGCGTGGAGCTGGGGCTCGGCGAAGGGCAGGGGCCCGTGGAGCTCCATCCCTTCGGGCGGCGCGTGCGCGACAAGCGCGACGTGTGGGAGGAAGCGGTGCGGGTCCTCATCCCGTGCTTCACCCAGGAGGCCGTCGAGTTCCACGGGCAGTTCTTCGATTTCCCCGCGCGGAATGTCATTCCCAAACCCTTCCAGAAGCCGCACCCGCCCCTCTGGGTCGCCTGCTCGAACATCACGACCATCGGCAGCGCGGGGCAGTGGGGCATGGGCGCCCTCGGCTTCCAGTTCGTGACGCCGGAGGCCGCGCGCGCCTGGGTCAGCGAGTACTACGCCAACCTCATCGATCGTCCGGCCAAGCTCGCCGACTATCCGACCAATGCCAACGTCGCCATGGTCAGCGCCTTCATGTGCGCGCCCACCGACGAGGAAGCGCAGGCCAAGGCCGCGGGCTGGACCTTCTTCGTCTTCTGCCTCTCGCACTACGGCAAGCACGGCATGGCCGAGCCTGGTCGCGGCAACATGTGGCAGCTCTACCAGGAGTGGCGACACACCCCCAAGGCGCAGGAGACGCTACGCGCGGGCCTGATCGGGTCCCCCGACACGATCAGACGACGGCTGCGCGAGTTCGAGGCCGCGCACGTGGACCAGGTCATCCTCCTCAACCAGACCGGCCGCACGCCACACGAGGACATCTGCGCCAGCCTCGAGCTCTTCGCGCGCGAGGTCATGCCCGAGTTCCACGGGCGCGAGGCCGCGCATCAGCGCTGGAAGGACGACGTGCTCTCCGGGCGCGCCGGTCTCGAGCGCCTCGACACCTCGACCCACAAGGTCTACGCGCACCAGAACGAGGACATCGTGCGGCTTACTCCGGAAGAGCTCAAGCGCAAGATGGCCGAGAAAGAAGCCGCCCGAAGCGTGACCGGTGGGGGGGTGTCGGGGGAGGAGCGGCGACGCTCCCCCCTGACTTAAAAACGCCTGGGGCGCCAGAAGCACAGGCAGGCCAGCGTCCCCGCCAGGGCGATGGCCGTGGTCATGGGACGCGCCGTTCCGTCGTAGAGATGTCCCACCGCGATGCTGTAGACGGCTGACCCGGTCAGCTGAATGAAGCCGAGCACCGCCGCCGCCAGCCCTGCCATCCGAGGGAAGGGGCCGATGGCGCCCGCCGCGCCATTGGGCAAGGTCAGGCCGAGCCCCACCGCGAAGCAGAACATCGGCACGATCACCGACGGGAGCGTGAGGACCCCGCTCCACGCCATGCCCGCCATCGTGAGGCCGGCCACCGCGCCCAGCGAGGTGCCGCACAGGATGGTGCGGTCGAGCCCGAGGCGCGGCCCGAAGCGCCCGGAGAGGAAGTTACCGGCCATGAGCCCGACGGCGACGGCGCCGAAGGAGCGCCCGAACACGCTCGGGGAGAGGCCGAGCAGGGTGATGAGCACGAAGGCCGAGCCCGAGATGAAGGCGAACTGGCCGCCGAACATGAGGGCATTGGCCAGCGCATAGGCGAGATACGCCTTGTCGCTGAGCAGGGTGGCGATGTTCTGCAAGAGCTGCGCGGGCTGCAGCGCGGTGGGATCTCGGCGGATGTTGGTCTCGCGGAGCAATGCCGCGGCGAGAAACAGGAAGAGCCCGCCGAATCCCGCCTGAACGAAGAAGACGGCGCGCCAGCCCAAGCCCTCGTGGATGTATCCGCCGAGCACGGGCGCCAGGATGGGTGTGAGGGCCTGCGCGGTGCCCATGTAGGCGAGGACGCGGGCGGCGCGCTCTCGCTCGTAGAGGTCGCGCACCACGGCGCGGGCCACCACGGGCCCGCTGGCCGCGCCGAGCGCCTGCAAGACGCGGGCGGCGATGAGCGTGCCCATGGTGGAGGCGGAAGCGCACACGAGCCCGGCGGTGGCGTAGAGGCCGAGGCCGCCGATCAGCACCCAGCGGCGACCGAAGCGATCGGAGAGCGGCCCGTAGACGAGCTGGCACGCGGCCAGCGTGGCCAGGAAGAGCGTGACCGTCAGCTGAGCCGTGGCGGGCGGGGCGCTGAATCCGTGGGCAATGGCGGGCAGCGAGGGCAGGAACATGTCGATCGACAGCGCGCCCAGTCCCACGACGGCCGTCAGGAGCACCTCGATCCTCATCTGGGCGGACTATACCAATCCCTCTCGCTCCTCCCATGCTAGATTGACCCGCATACACGCCGGCGATGTGACGCGCGGACGCTCAGACCCGCATCGGGAGGACGGAATGCAGACTCGCCGAGACTGGCTCAAGCAGGCGGGCGCCGCGGCGGCCGTCGCCCTGGCTCCGCGTGGCGCGGAGGCGCAGGCGCGCAAGTCGACGCTGACCATCGCGCTGCCCTCGACTCCGGAGACCATCGACCCGCACCAGCTCCGCTCGGTGCTGAGCGGCTCCATCCTCGGGCTCATGGGCGAGGGACTCCTCACGCGCGACCCCCAGACCATGGAGCTCAAGCCGCTGCTCGCGGAGTCGTGGCGCAACGTGAACCCCACGACGTGGGAAGTGAAGCTGCGCCGCGGGATCAAGTTCCACAACGGCGAGGAGTTCACGGCCGAGTCGGTCAAGTTCACCATCGAGCGCGCCATAACCTCCAAGCTGAACACGCTGGCCAAGCTGACGTGGCCGCCCAGCTTCGGCCAGGAGGTCCAGGCGGTCGATCCGCACACGGTGCGCATCACCACCCGGATCCCCGACCCCATGGTGCCGAGCCGGCTCGCCGCGGAGTCCTTGAACATCGCGCCCGCCAAGGGGCTCGGCGACTATCGCGAGAGATTCGTCACCGACCGCTTCATCGGCACGGGACCGTACCGCTTCGTGGAGCACGTGGTCGGCGACCGCGTCGTCGTGGAGGCCAACCCCGCGTACTGGGGTCCCAAGCCGCCGTCGGCGCGGATCGTCTGGCAGGTGATTCCCGATGCGTCCACGCGCGTGGCCGCCCTGCAGCGCGGGGACATCGACGTGATGCTGAACCTTCCCGTGCCGCTCCTCTCCACGGTGGAGACGGATCCCGGATTGCGGGTCTATGCCGAGCTCAGCTCGCTGACTCACGGAGTCCTGCTCAATGCCAGGGAGTCCCCGCCTCTCAAAGACCGGCGCGTGCGCCAGGCCCTCAACCTCGCCGTGGACCGCCAGGCCATCATCAAGAATCTCTTCGCGGGACGGGGCCAGCTCTTGAATACGGTGACCGGCCGCAATGTCATGAACACCTTCGACCCTGGCCCGTATCCCTATGACCCGGGGCGCGCCAAGGCCCTCCTCGCGGAGGCGGGGTACGGCAATGGCTTCGATCTCCAGCTCTGGCAGTCCATCGGCCGGTGGACGCTTGCCGAGGAGATGGCCCAGGTCATCGCCGGCTACTGGGACAAGGTGGGCGTCAGGACCAAGATCCAGCTCCTGGAGTGGGCGGAGTACAACAAGCGGTCGGCCGGATCGCAGTTCCGGGACGCCTTCTACTACGCGTTCATCAACGGCACCTGGGACGCCTCCTACACCGTGCAGCGCTTCAAGCCGGACTTCGCGACCTTCCGCTATTTCGACGCCTCGGGCGATCTCCTCAAGGCGATCCGAGACTACGAGCAGACGTTCGATCCCAAGCGACGGCGCGAGCTGGCCGCGCAGGCTCTCAAGGGGCTGCACGAGGAGGCGGTGTGGCTCTTCCTCTGGCAGCTCGAGCTGCTCACGGGCATGTCGAAGAAGGTCAAGGCCTTCAGGATCCGCCCCGACGACTTCATCTGGGCCCGCGACGCCTACGTGGAGGCCTGAGGCGCTTCCCTTCCTGCTTCGCCGTCTCGGTCAGGCCGGCATCGTGGCCTTCGGGGTGTCGGTGCTCGTGTTCGCGCTCGTGCACCTCTCCGGCGATCCCGTGCTCTTGATGGTCTCGAGCGATGCGCCACCCGACGTGGTCGACACCACCCGGCGGGCCCTCGGCTTCGACCGGCCGCTCTACCAGCAGCTCGCGCAGTATCTGGTTCGCGCGGCCCAGGGTGACCTCGGCGTCTCCCTGCGCAGCCAGCGCCCCGTGGCCACCCTCATCGCCGAGCGCCTGCCCGCGACGGTGGAGCTGACCCTGGCCGCCCTCCTCCTCGCGGTCGTGACCGCAGTGCCGCTGGGCATCGTCTCCGCCGTCAAGCGCGGCTCACCCGTGGACCGCCTGGCCATGGTGGGCGCCGTGGCGGGGCAGGCGATTCCGATCTTCTGGCTCGCCCTCCTGCTCATCGCGCTCTTCGGGGTGAGACTCCGCTGGCTGCCCGTCTTCGGGCGCGGCTCGCTCGCCCATCTCGTGCTCCCCGCCCTCAGCCTCTCCACCATCATCCTGGGCCGGCTGGCCCGGCTGGTCCGCTCGAGCATGCTCGAGGTGCTGGGGCAGGATTACGTCCGGACCGCCCGCGCCAAGGGCCTGGCCGAGCCCCGCGTCCTCGCCCTCCACGCCCTGCGGAACGCCGCCATCCCCATCGTGACCCTGCTCGGCCTCCAGTTCGCCCAGCTCCTCGGAGGGGCCGTGGTGACCGAGACGATCTTCGCGTGGCCGGGTATCGGCCGCCTCGTGGTCGAGGCGATCTTCAACCGCGATTTTCCCGTGGTGCAGGGTGTGGTGCTGGTGGTCTCCCTCATCTTCGTCGCCGTGAGCGTGGTGGTGGATCTGGCCTACGCCGCGCTCGATCCGCGCCTGCGCTCGGAGGCGGCGTGAGGCAGCGCGGGCTCGCCTTCTGGCTGTCCGCGTCGGCCGTCGGCGTCATCGTGGTCGCGGCCGCGCTCGCCGAGGCGCTGTCGCCGTATGGCCCGAACGAGCAGGACATCGCCCAGCGCCTCCAGGCTCCCGGGCTCACGCACCTGCTCGGCACCGACGAGGTCGGGCGCGACATCCTGAGCCGGCTCATCTTCGGCGCGCGCATCTCGCTCCTGGTGGGCGTGATCGCGGTGGGCGTCTCGTGCCCGGTGGGCGTGCTCGTCGGTCTGGTCGCCGGATACGCGGGCCGCCGGACGGACGACGTGCTGATGCGCATCACCGACATCCAGCTCGCCGTGCCCACCATCCTGCTCGCCATCGCGGTGGTGGCCGTGCTCGGGCCGGGGCTCTGGAACGTCATTCTCACGCTCAGCGTGACGGGCTGGACGCTCTACGCGCGCCTGACGCGGGGCGAGGCCCTGACCATCAAGAGCCGCGACTTCGTGCAGGCCGCGCGGGCCACGGGCGCCGGCGATGCGCGGATCATGGTCCGGCACGTGCTCCCGAACGTTCTGTCCCCCGTCATCGTCGTCGCCGTCTTCGCCGTGGCCAACATGATCATCCTGGAGGCGACGCTCTCCTTCCTGGGACTCGGCGTGGAGCCGCGGGTGGTCACCTGGGGGCGAATGCTGAACGGCGGGCGCCTCTATCTGAGCACGGCATGGTGGCTGACGGCCTTTCCCGGGCTGGCCATCTTCGTCACGGTGCTCGCCGTCAACCTGCTCGGCGACCATCTGCGCGACTGGCTCGATCCGCGCCTGCGCAACACGCTCGGGGGAGACCAGCTCTGAGAAGCCGAGCGGACCGGCTGACCGTCGTCGCGCTCCGCCTGGCCGTCTTGGCCCTGGTGGCCCTTGCCGTCGTCTACGTGGTCGAGGACGTCCTGGTGCGATACCGGATGCGTCGAGCCGAGACAGAGGTGATGGGCGCCGAGACCTTCTACTACGCGACGCTCCGCAAGGACGGCCGGGTCGAGATCTTCTGGGACCAGCCCCAGACAGAGATCTGCGTCCGGTCGCTCTTGCCTCATGCGGGCTACCGGCCCTGCTGGTATGCGCGCCGCAGCCCGGTCAGAACGATCGGCTAGCGGGCCGCTTCCGCGCCGCGTTCACGAGAAACCCCCTACTCATTCCACATGACGCTCCACCCGCATTGCGGACAGGGGGCGGGAGGCGCGTCGGCGTGCTCGGCGTCTTCCACGGTAGGGGTAGGGCCCTTGGTGGACTGGTCGCCCTTCGCTTTCTGCTTTGCCGGAATGTCCGCCTTGCACTTCGGGCATTTCATCTGATGGACCTCCGCGAGATCTCGAGTCTCTACTGAATGTCGTTGACGGGGGCCGCGACGGGCTCGGAGTTGAAAGCGGCGCGGTCCCTCGGCCGACGAGCCAAGGCATGAAACGGACGTGGGATTAGCGTCGTTCCCCTCGTACGGCTCAAGGGGCCCCGCAGGGCGAGCTCCAGCCCCCTCTTGATGAGGACGGCCGCCCCGGCGTTGGCGGCGGCGGTGAGAATGCTGGTCACGGCTCTCGGAGCCTCGGCCCGACGACCGGACTTGCGTGGTGGAATCACGGCTTCGCGCAGTCGCTCGAGCTGGCCGCGCCATCCCGCCCGACGCCTCGACCGCCGGCTCCTGAGCCAGACGAAGCCGGACGCGGCGGCGACGAGCGCCACGCCGGTGAGAGCCAGCTCGAGGCCGTGGCGCCTGACCTGGAGCTTGACGTCGAATGCCTCGTGCCGCCGGCGGTCGAGCTCCGCCACGAGGGCCGAGAGCTCCTCGCGAACCGCGGCGATCTCACTCTCCAGCTGACGGGCGGCCTCGCGGGGAGGCATGCTCACCGCCCGGCCATTGTCGCTCGCTATCGCTTTCATGCGAGTCGCTCCTTCACCCATTGGCTGTCCTCTCTGATGGTCTTGCGCGTGAGGGCGAGTGGACTGGTCACGCGGCGTGTCCAGCTGACGTAGCCGAGAATGCCCCCGATCACGACGAGGCCGCCTCCGATGAGCAGGGCGGCCAGCCAGCCGGGCATGACGGTGGCCAGGGCAAAGACGAGCGCGACCAGAAG
>Ga0066700_10001478_pt1 | contig 9823 bp, 10 predicted proteins | sample GraSoiAngelo_149_FD_66460 | JGI IMG/M metagenome (GOLD analysis project Ga0066700, IMG submission 66460) | Grasslands soil microbial communities from the Angelo Coastal Reserve, California, USA - 14_1009_09_30cm | ecosystem: Environmental > Terrestrial > Soil > Grasslands | place: USA...
GGTTTGCTCCATTCTTTTCCCGGCGATACGAGTTCCAGCCCAACAGCATACTTCTGTTTTTCCACGCGTTGACAGTAGACGACCCGCGCTTCGGAATGGATGCCAAGCTCGGGAGAGGTCAGCAGAACGATAGACCCTACGCTCCACACGTGTTCTGTCGCCACGCGTATCCCGCGCGCACTTATGTTTTCCGCAACGGCCAAGCTCTACAATGGCTCTTTTTGCGATCCGCGGGCGAGATCGGCTAGAGCGCTCTGGCATAAGATACCGACTCCTGTAGCGGGAGCCTCCATGGGAGGCGGCACGGAGTCCCGGTGAGGGCTAGAGGATAATAGTATGTCGCACTGCCACTTTGTTGGGTAGCCCCTCCGCGACTTCGCAAAACATGGCGTGTGTGGCCGTGTCGTTGGTAGACTTTCGTGCACTTCGAGGTGCCTGCGAAATGAAGCTGATTCGATTCGGCGAGATGGGCCGCGAAAAGCCCGGCGTACTACTTGAGGATGGAACACGGCTGGACGTTTCCGGATTTGGTTCGGACTACGACGAGGATTTTTTCGCGGGCAGCGGAATTGCCAAACTTCGGAACTGGCTGGCGAGGCAAGGCGCTTCGTCGCTACGAGTGCGGGAATCGGTGCGATTGGGGCCGCCGATTTGCCGACCGAGCAAGATTGTGTGCATCGGACTGAATTTCCGGGACCACGCGCAAGAGAGCGGAATGGAAATTCCGAAAGAGCCGGTGATTTTTTTCAAGGCGACTTCTGCGCTGGTGGGACCAAATGATCCCCTGGTGATTCCGAAAAATGCGACGAAAGTGGACTGGGAAGTGGAATTGGCGGTCGTGATGGAGAAAAAAGCGAGTTACGTCAGCAGAGAAACCGCGATGGATCACGTGGCCGGTTTTGCGCTGCACAACGATTATTCGGAGCGCAGCTTTCAGCTGGAACGCGGAGGGCAATGGGTAAAGGGGAAGAGCGCGAATTCGTTCGCGCCGCTGGGACCGTTCCTGGCAACAAAAGACGAAATTCGAGATTTCAATCAGTTGGGAATGTGGTTGAAGGTGAATGGGGAATTCCGGCAAAGAGGTTCCACTTCCAAGATGATTTTTGATGTGCCGGCGCTAGTGGCGTATATCAGCGAATTCATGACGCTGCTGCCGGGAGACGTGATCAGCACGGGGACGCCGCCGGGTGTGGGCCTGGGGATGAAGCCGCCGCAGTATCTGAAAGCGGGCGACGTGGTGGAATTGGGGATCGATGGGTTAGGGGAGTCGCGGCAGGAAGTTGTGGACTACCGATGAGAGAGAATTCGGGGCCGGCGGAAACATTGCGATCAGTTTTGATGCGAGCCGAGAGCGATGCACATTGACGCTCATCAGCATTTCTGGATTTACGATCCGCGGGAGGATGGCTGGATCGATGACTCGATGGCGGCGCTGCGCCGGGATTTTCTTCCGGCTGATTTGAACCCCGAGCTGGAGCGCGGCGGGTTTCAGGGATGCGTTGCGGTTCAAGCCCGGCAGACGCTGGAAGAAACGCGATGGCTGCTGGAACTGGCGGAGCAAGCGTCCTTCATTCTTGGAGTGGTGGGTTGGGTGGATTTGCGATCGCCACGATTGCGATTCGAATTGGAGTCGTTTGCGCGCAAATCCAAGCTGGTAGGTGTTCGCCACATTGTGCAGAGCGAGCAGGATGAGCGGTTCCTAGTGCAGCCGGATTTTCTTCGCGGCATCGCCATGCTGGAAGAATTCGATCTGGCCTACGACATCCTTATTTATACGCGGCACCTGCCGGTGGCAACGGAGTTCGTGGCACGATTTCCGCGACAGAGATTTGTCCTGGACCATATGGCAAAACCGCCGATCAAGAGCGGAGCTCTTGACGTCTGGGCGCGAGGGATGCGGGAGATAGCGGCATTTCCCAACGTTTCGTGCAAAGTGTCCGGCCTGGTCACGGAGGCGGATTGGCAGGCCTGGAAGCCTGCGGACTTGCGCCCGTACTTGGATGTGGCCTTCGAATGCTTTGGAGCGAGCCGGTTGATGATCGGATCGGATTGGCCGGTGTGCGCCGTGGCGGCTCCGTATGCGCGGGTCATGAATGTGGTGAAGGATTATCTCGGCAAGTACACGGCGAGCGAAAGAGACGCGGTGCTGGGAGGGAACGCCGCGGCGTTTTGGAGATTAAAATGGACGGAGAAGCAGGTGCGCGACTAACTGCGCGGCGTGGTCTACAATGCAGGGGAAAAGCGGCGCGGCGGCTGCAAGGTGTTCTCGGAGCAAATTATTGGTTCAGATGAAATGCAGAAAAAGGTGCTGAAACTCGATTCCAAAGATAACGTGCTGATTGCGCTGACGGATTTGCGCAAAGGCGAGCAGGTTTCGTTTAACTCCCAGACCTACACGCTGGAATCGGACGTTCCCGCCAAGCACAAGTTCGCCACAGAAGATCTAGCTGCCGGGGCGCGCATCATTATGTACGGGGTGCTCGTCGGGAAAGCAATGGAGCCGATCCGGCGCGGAGGATTGCTGACCACGCGTAATATCCATCACGAGGCCGCAGCGTTTCAGGAAAAAATGGATGAGTACCGCTGGACGCCGCCGGACGCATCGCGATGGAAACAACGGGAATTCCTGGGATACCGGCGATCGGACGGCCAGGTGGGCACGCGCAACTACTGGATCGTGGTTCCGCTGGTGTTCTGCGAAAACCGGAACATTGCGGTGCTGAAGCAGGCGTTTGAAGAGGAGCTGGGATTCGCCGCGCCGCAAGTGTACCGGAGGCAGGTGGCGGAGTTGGCGCGGCTCTATGCGGATGGCAGCACCGAAGAGATCAAGACGCGCGAGTTGACGGGAGAGACGGCCAGGCCGCAGCGTTCCCGAGTCTTCGAAAACGTGGACGGCGTGCGGTTCCTTCTGCATGACGGTGGCTGTGGAGGAACGCGGGAAGATTCCAACAATCTTTGTGGACTGATCGCGGGCTATATCCATCATCCGAATGTGGCCGGCGCGACGGTGCTAAGCCTGGGCTGCCAGCACGCGCAGATCGGGATTCTGCGCGGGGAATTGCGGAAGCGCAATCCGAATTTCGATAAGCCGCTGGTGATTGTGGAACAGCAGCAGAGCGGCACGGAAGCGGCGATGCTGACGGAGGCCATTCGAAACACGTTCCTGGGCTTGATGGAAGCGAACCGGTGCCAACGGACGCCGGCGCCGCTTTCGAGTTTGTGTGTCGGACTAAAGTGCGGCGGCTCGGATGGTTTTTCCGGCCTGTCGGCGAATCCGGCGATCGGGCACACGGCAGATGTTTTGGCCGCGCTCGGCGGGAGAACGATACTTTCCGAATTTCCGGAATTGTGCGGGGTGGAACAGGAACTCATCAACCGGAGCAAGCACAAGGAAGTTGCGGACCGGTTCATCCATCTGATGAAAAGTTACGCGGCGCGGGCGAAAGCGGTGGGTTCGGGATTTGAAATGAATCCCAGCCCGGGGAACATGCGCGACGGACTGTTGACGGACGCGATGAAATCGGCAGGTGCGGCGAAAAAAGGCGGAAGTTCTCCCGTGACGGCGGTGCTGGACTATCCGGAATATTCGACCGAGCCTGGGCTGAATTTGCAGTGCACGCCCGGAAACGACGTGGAGTGCGTAACGGCGCAAGTCGGCGCGGGAGCAAGTGTAGTTCTGTTTACAACCGGACTGGGGACGCCGACAGGAAATCCCATCGCGCCGGTCGTGAAGGTGGCGACGAATTCGGGGCTGGCGCAGCGGATGGGCGATATCATCGACATCGACACGGGCGGAATCGTTTCCGGAGAGAAGACCATCCAGCAGATAGGCGAAGAGATTCTGGAGTTCGTCATCCAAACCGCCAGCGGCGAGGCGTGCACCAAGGCCGAAGGAAAAGGCCAGGAAGATTTTATTCCATGGAAAAGAGGAATCTCACTCTGAAGAGTCCCAGCAGCGGCGCCAGGAATTTCAGGCTTGACGGAAAAACCGCTATTGTGACAGGCGGCGGCAGCGGCATCGGGAAAGCGATTGCCTTCCGCTTCGCAGCGAATGGGGCGGCGGTACGGATTGCGGATATCAGTCTTTCGCAGGCGGAAGCTACCGCGGAAGAGATCGCCGAAGCGGGTGGGGAGGCCACGGCGCACGCGTGCGATGTCACGAACCAGGGGCAGGTCCGGGAAGTATTCGCGAAGCTTTTTACGAAAGAGCGCGTCCAGATCCTGGTGAACAACGCCGGGATTTCGCACATCGGCACGGTGGAGAGCACGACCGAAGAGGACTTCGACCGCCTTTTTCGCGTGAATGTTAAGGGCGTCTACAACGGCATTTTCGCGTGCATTGGGCACATGAAAGCGAACGGCGGCGGCGTGATCCTTAATATGGCTTCCATCGCCGGGTCCGCGGCGCTTGCCGACCGGTTTGCATACTCGATGACCAAGGGCGCGGTGATTGCCATGACGTATTCCGTGGCCAAGGATTACGTGCAGCACAATATCCGGTGCAATTGCATTTCTCCGGCGCGCGTGCACACGCCGTTCGTGGATGACTACCTGGTGAAGAATTATCCGGGGCGAGAGCAGGAGATCTTCGAAAAATTGGCGAAATCGCAGCCGATCGGAAGAATGGGAGAGCCGGAAGAAGTGGCTTCGCTGGCACTGTTCCTATGTTCGGACGAAGCGGCATTCGTTACCGGCGCCGATTATCCGCTGGACGGCGGATTTTTTAACTTGCGCGGCTAAATCATGGATCTGCGCTTAAAAGGAAAAGTTGTTCTAGTGACCGGCGGCGCGAAGGGCATTGGCGCTGCGATTGTGCGCGGCTGCTGCGCGGAAGGCGCGACACCAGTGATCGTGGACCGCGACGAGCAAGCAGGAGAGCAGCTACAAGCCGAACTGCGAACGAACCGAGCCGAAACCGGGCTGATCATTGCGGACCTCTCCGATGCGGAAGCCTGTGCGGAGGTCGTCGGGGGGACCATTCAGAAATTGGGCCGGCTGGACGCGCTGGTGAACAATGCGGGCGTCAACGACGGCGTGGGACTCGAGAATGGCACGACCGAAAAATTTGTGGCTTCGCTGGAGCGCAATCTGGTTCATTACTATGCGATGGCGCACCATGCCCTGGGGGCGCTGAAGAATTCGCGCGGCTCGATCGTGAACATCAGCTCGAAGACCGCGGTGACTGGGCAGGGAGGAACTTCGGGCTACGTGGCCGCGAAGGGAGCGATCCTCGGGCTCACGCGCGAGTGGGCGGCGGAGCTGCTTCCTTTCGGAATTCGCGTGAATGCGGTGGTGCCCGCGGAAGTGATGACGCCGCTTTATCAACAATGGCTGGGGACGTTCCCCGATCCGCAGCAGAAGCTAATGGAGATTGTTGCGAAGATTCCGCTGGAGAAACGCATGACCAAAGCGGAAGAGATCGCGGCCATGGTGCTTTTCCTGATTTCGGAGCAGGCACATCACATCACGGGGCAGCATTTGTTTGTGGACGGCGGATACGTGCATTTGGACCGCGCACTGACATAGCGCGAATCGATCACACCCAACCCCCATCAATCACATAACTCTGGTTGGTTATTCCCGCGCTGTCGTCGGCGGCAAGAAACAGAACGAGGCGCGCGACTTCTTCAGGAGCCAAACTGCGCTTGAGGGCTTGATTGGCTATGATTTCGCCTTCGTATTGCGGCGTCCACCAGAGGCGGCGCTGGCGCTCCGTCAGAATTGCTCCCGGCAAGACACTGTTTACGCGGATATTGGACTTTCCGAGTTCGTGGGCCATCGTTCGCGTGAGGCCGACGATTGCGGCTTTGCACGTGATGTAAGCGGGCATTCCAGTTGAGGGAATAATCCAGCCTATCGAGCTCATGTTGATGATCGAGCCCCAACCGGCGGCAATCATGCGCGGCGCTACCGCTTGAATGGCAAAAAACTGATGGCGGAGATTGATAGCCATCCGCTCATCCCAATATTCCGGCGTCACGTCCGCATAAGAATGCCGGTCGTCGCTGGCTGCGTTGTTCACAAGAACGTTGATCGCGCCGAGAGTGGCCTCGGTCTGTGCAACCGCAGCTCGCAGCGCGGCAATATCGGTCAAGTCGCAAGCGAGAAAAACCGGTGGATGAGTACTTCGGGGAGAAATATCAGCAATTAATTTCGAGGAAGCGTTCCCATCGATGTCTAGAAACGCTACGCGCGAACCCTGGAATGCGAACTCTTCGACAATCGCGGCGCCAATCCCCGTAGCTCCGCCGGTTACGAGAACTACGCGGTCGCGCAGACTTGGATACGTAGCGAAGCGATCTTTTTCTTTCATGTTGAGCTGCCGCCTGAGTGTGGAACGGCTGCACCTTTTTACTACGTTTTGACTCGAATGGAACCTGCAAGTCGCAGAAAACAAACGAAAGGAAGCTTTGGCACATTCGAGTAAGCTGACTTAGGTCCAAAAACAGGCTCGTAAGGTAGCAGGTGAAGGAAAATGCAAAATGTCTTAGAATGATTCGCCGAGGAATGGGCGTGTAGCTCAGCTGCGAGAGCACCTGCTTTGCAAGCACGAGCCCCCGTTCCAACGACTCCATTCCTTTGCTTCACTTTCTAATGTTTCCAACAATTTCGGGGAATCTGCTTCTCGCTCGAAGTAAGCCTCGAAATTACAATTGGATAGGGTTTTGGCACAGTTTTGGTACAGCTCAAGTAAGACTTAAACGCGCAACTGCGCGCGTGAACCCCCTGTTGAGACAATTTTATGGGTACACTGTCTCATTAGCTGGCCAGACGATGCGCATTTGCCGATTGTCTCCGCTTTCAGTTTCAGCTTGCTTCTCGAACTCCTCCGGCGATCGGTATCCGAGCGCCGAATGTAGACGGGACCGGTTGTAGTACCTCTCGATGAACTCTTCGATCCCTGCAGCCAGATCCTCCATGTCGCGATAATCGTTGGCGTAGATCTCTTCGCGCTTCAGAGTCTTTAGAAAACTTTCGCAACTGGCGTTGTCATGTGGATGTGCCGGACGACTCATGCTAGGTATTATCCGGTGTTCCCAAAGCATCTGGATGTAAGCCTCACAGGCATACTGCACACCTCGATCCGAATGGTGAACGAGTCCAGGAGGCGGCTGCCTATTTGAAATCGCTTGTCTTAGAGCGCCGTGGGGAAGCCTCGCCTGCAAAGTTCGATCGAGTGCCCAGCCCACCACTTTTCGAGAGAAGGCATCTATCACCACCGCCAGATAAACAAATTCGGTCTTGAGCCGAATGTAGGTAATATCCGCAAGCCACACCTGGTTTGGGCCGCCAACCTTCAAGCGACTTGCCAAGTTGAGGTAGATTTCCACTTCATCTCCCCAGTCTGTCGCCCACGGCAATTCACGGCGTCGGATCGTCAAGAGGTTGTCGTTCCGCATCATTCGCGCGACCCGTTTGTGATTCACGTTCATCCCACGCTGCCGAAGCTCCACTGTGATGCGGCGATAGCCGTAACGCAGCCGATGTTGCAAGGCAATCTCCTGAATGGCAGATCGTATCGTCATGCTCTCCTCGATCGGCGCTCGGGCCTGAAAATACCGGTAAAATCCCGCTCGGCTCACTTGTCCCAACTGGCACATTCGCTCGGCGCTCAAGCTGCCTTGCAACGACGTCTCGGATTGCATCGTAGACGCCCGCTCGCCAGAGATACCGCTGTTCCGGCGTCGAGCCTCGACTTTTTTGCAAGGCACCTCTGAAAAAATCCACCTCCACGGTTTTGTTCGCCAGGAGTCGCTTCAGTTTGTCGATTTCCATGCGCAGTGTGGATTCCGTGGAATTGCGTACCGTGGCCTCGCTTTGAGCCTGATCGTTAGCTGGGTCGAGCCGATGCCGCCACTTGTACAGCAGGCCGCGATTCAAACGGAGTTCTCGAGCCAGTCGCAAGACATTGTCACAACTGTTCATCCGCTCCACAGCTCGAATACGGAATTTCTGAGGATATCGCCCATGCCATTTCCTTTCCACGTTGCAACTCCTTTCAAACCTCTCACAATTGACTTCATACGCTAATAGCGTATACTTATGGGGTGTACGCTAGTGGCGTACTGAGAACAGGATGGAATTCCTTGAGGCTCCGGCATTTACTCGCTACCTCTCCGACTATTTGACTGACGACGAGTACCGGGAACGGCAAAATCGGCTTGCCGCCGCGCCGGAGCTTGGCGACGTTATGCCGGGAACGGGAGGATTTCGGAAGCTTCGCTGGGGAGACCCAAGACGCGGCAAAGGACGAAGAGGCGGCCTCCGCGTGATCTACTACTACTTCCCGGGTGAACAACAGATCTGGCTGATGACGCTATACGACAAGGACGAAGCTTCGGACCTTACGCCCAAAGAAAAGCAGGCCTTGAAGGGCACGATTGAAACTGAACTTCAGGCTCGTCAGTCCGCGAGGCTTGCAAAACAAAGAAAATCGAAGAGGTAAATGCAAATGAGCAAGAGAAAGATTTTCGACGAATTGATGGAAGGCGTCGCAGCGATGAAGAGTCATCGCAGGGGCAAAATCACGCTCCGCACCTATAGGGTCGAAGCGGCACCGCTCCCGAAGGTGGACTCGAAGTTGATTCGGGACACGCGAAAGAGGTTGCGCTGTTCACGAGCTGTTTTTGCCCGCAAGCTTCGGATCAACGAACGAACCTTGGAGAAATGGGAACAGGGTCGCGCTAAGCCTAATCCTCAAGCCGCAGCGCTCGTCCTTTTGGTTCGCAAGTACCCCGACACCCTCGAACGATTGGAACGAGTGGCCGTAGGTTAGAAACCATTTACTCCGAGACACATTCGAGCCAATTGAGGGGGAGAGCACATGCTTAAAAGGCAGCGGCACTCATTGTTTCCAAGAACAGTTCTCATGTGTGAAGCACGCGAGCTAGAAACATGTGGTGAGCTACAGAAACCAGTCGCCGGAAAGGTTGGCCGAGAGTGTGAAGGCTGCGGTTTGCTAAACCCACCTGCCCGATTCGCACAGACCGATTTTCACGTGTTTTGTTTGCATTAGGCACTGCTCAGTTGCAGTCACATAGCCTCATTTGCGGCCTATAGTTCAGCAAAAGTTCAGCAGATTTTTCCTCCCTAGCGCTGCGGAATTCGAGCTTCAGGACTCTGCCGACGCTTTTGTGGGCCCGTTGCCTGACAGTGCATCCCACGCGAGTCGCACGGCCATGCGCGACGGAACAGCTTTTGCAGAGCCGTCCATTCCTTCTCGGAGAAAGTAAACGTGATTCCATTGCCGCGAGCGCGAAACGAAAATTCTGTTTCTCCGTCCCGGTCGACGCGCGGCCAAAAAAGTATCCGCTGTTTCGCGTAAGCGATGAATTTGGCCGGCCATGCAAGCGACAACTTTGGCCAAATACCGGGGCGTTTGCGCAGCGTTATCAACGGGCACTGTTCTCTTGCGCACGTCGGTATCGTACAGGTGGAGCGGGAAAATGCCGGTCGCCGCCGCCCGTCGTGCATGCGCTCGCGAGAAATGGCAATTTCACACTCGGAGAAACGCGCGGGGGTGAGGAATGAACGCTCAACGGGAAAATTTTGGCCGCCACCGCCGTCGGGTGTTGCGGCAGGGGCGTAGCTGATTGTACGTCATGCTTTAGTACCCCCGTACCGGCTTGGTCCGGGCTCTCTTAGGGAGAGCGGCATGCGGCTAGCGTTCGTGGTGCGATTGGCGACGGTCAAGTGCTCCTGAACATGCCAAGGGGGGCCTCGGAAACCGAGGCCCTCTGAAAAAGTGACTGTTTCCGGTTCAGGTTCGCCGCGGTCGAGCTTGCGCACCACATCGGCGCGAATGCACCAAAACGTCTGCTTG
>Ga0066700_10001482_pt1 | contig 9818 bp, 8 predicted proteins | sample GraSoiAngelo_149_FD_66460 | JGI IMG/M metagenome (GOLD analysis project Ga0066700, IMG submission 66460) | Grasslands soil microbial communities from the Angelo Coastal Reserve, California, USA - 14_1009_09_30cm | ecosystem: Environmental > Terrestrial > Soil > Grasslands | place: USA...
CGCAGGGAATCGTGGAACATCGGCTACGAGCACGCGCTCGGCGAAACCGCGAGCTGGTTTTTCGTGCAGATTCGTGACCACGCCAAGATCTACGGGCGGCGCTGTCCGAAGTCGGGCCGGGTGCTGGTGCCGCCGCGCTCTTTTTCCGACCAGACCCTCGAGCCGACCACGGAATGGGTGGAGGTCGGCCCCGGCGGGCGCATCGAGACCTTCACGATCGTGTGCGAGCCGTTCAAGACGCTTCCCGATCCCCCGTACGCGTTCGGCTATGTGCTGCTCGACCACGCCGATACCGCACTGGGAGGCTACTTCCGCGGCATCGACCTGTCCGATCCGTCGAAAGCCGCCGAGAAGCTCAAGATCGGAACGCGCGTTGTCACGCGTTTTGCCGAACGGCGCACGGGCGATGTCCTGGACTTCTGGTTCGAGCTCGAAAGTGTCGAGCGGGCGACCGTAGGGTGGCAATAGATCGGCCTTGACGACGATGCGTGCGCCCTACAGCCGGAATCTGTTCGACCTCGTCTGCGAGCAGGCCGAGCGCTATCCCGAGCGCGCGGCGGTCATCGCGGGCGAGGCGCGCGCGACGTATCCGGAGCTCGCGCAGCAGGTCCGGCGCGTTGCTTCGGCGTTGCGCGCGGCCGGCATACGGCGCGGCGAGCGCATCGGGATGCTCGTCAATAATCGGATGGAGTGGATCGAGATCTGCGTCGGCGCAGCGGCGATCGGCGCGATTCCGGTACCTTTCAGCACGTGGTCGAAGCGGCGCGAAATCGATTTCCTGCTCGCGGACTCGCGCGTGCGCATGCTGTTTGCGCTCGACCGGTTCGGCGACCAGGACTACGCGGCTGATCTCGCGGCGCTGCTGCCGCCGCGCGCCGAGCGGTACCCGATGCTGGAAACGATCGTGCTTATCGGCAACGCCGCGCTGCCCGGCAGCCGCGACTATGCGAGTTTCGTGTCCGGACACCCGCCCCTCGAGGACGTGCCGCCGCCGGGCGAGCGCTCGGGCGCCGAGGACATCGCCTTCATTCTGTACACCTCCGGCTCGACCGCATATCCCAAAGCCGTCCCGCTGGCGCACGGCGCTACGATCGAGAACGGCTTCGCCATCGGCGAGCGTCAGGGATTGCAGCCCGGCGAGCGGGTGCTGCTTCCGCTACCTCTCTTCTGGTCGTACGGCTCGGCAAACGCGATGTGTGCGAGCTTCACTCACGGCGCCACGCTCGTGCTGCAGGGCCGATTCGAGCCGGCGGAGACGCTCGATATCATCGAACGCCATGCCTGCAACTTGATCTACACGATGCCGGCCATGACCACGGCGATGATCACGCATGCCTCGTTCCGGCCCGAGCGCACTCGCAGCCTCCGCAGCGCCATGACCATCGGCACCCCCCAGGACGTGGCGACGATCGCTGAAGTGCTCGGTGCACGCGAGGTCTGCAACGTGTACGGCCAGACCGAGTCGTACGGCAACTGCTGCGTGACCTGGCACCACTGGCCGCTCGAGCGCCGCATGCAGGTTCAGGGCCCGCCGCTTCCGGGGGTCACGATCCGCATCGTCGATCCCGAGAGCGGGCAAGCGCTCCCGCAGGGCGAGGTGGGCCTCATCGAAGTGAAAGGGCGGCTGACGCCCGGCTACGACGGCGCGAGCAGCGAGCAGAACGCCAAGGCCTTCACGGCCGACGGCTTCTTCCGCACCGGCGATCTCGGCCGGCTGAACGCAGACGGAGATCTGCAGTTCGTGGCGCGCGACAGCGAGATGATCAAGCGCGCCGGAATCAATATCGCGCCCGCCGAGATCGAGGAAGTGCTGCAGCAGCATCCTGGCGTCGCTGCCGCCGGGGTTGCGGGTGCGCCGCATCCTACCAAGGGGGAGATCATCGTCGCGTTCGTCGTGCCGGCGGCCGGTGCCCCGGTCACTGGCGAAGAGCTGCGCGCGCACTGCCGGGCGCTGGCGGCGAGCTACAAGGTCCCCGACCGCATCGAGATGTGCAAGACGCTGCCAGTGACGACCACCGGCAAGTTGCTGCGGCGCGAACTGAAGCAAATGGCGGCCGCGGCAGTGGAACGCGAAGCAGAGACAAGGTGAGCTCATGAGCACGCCGCAGCAGGCCTGGGGAAAATGGGGTGCCGACGACGAGCGCGGCGCCCTCAATGCCATCGGGCCGGAGCAGGTGCGTCGCGCCGTCGGATTGGTGCGCTCGGGGCAGATCGTTGTCCTCGGGCAACCGATGTCGCCGAAGACGCCGGTGCCGAAACATCGCGCACCGATGCAGCACTTCATGGACCGCGACGGCGGCGACTACGCTGCCGGCGCCAAGCGGCCCGGTGGATTCCAGTTCGCGGAGGATACGGTCGTTCTGCCGCTGCAATTTGCGACGCACGTGGATGCGTTGTGCCATGCGTGGACCGACGACAAGCTCTACAACGGCTTCCCGTCCGTCGGCACCCGCAGCACGACTCGCGCGACGCGCTGCGGGATCGAGAAGATGGGCCCGATCGTCTCGCGCGGTGTGCTGCTCGACATGGTGCGTGCGACCGGCGGGCCGCTGCCGATCGGCGCCACGGTGTCGCGTGCAATGGTCGAATCGGCCGCGGCGCACGCCAGCGTGGCGATCGGCCCGGGCGATGTCGTGCTGATACGCACGGGCTGGATCGAGACGAAGCTTGCCGACCCCGGATTTTACGACGGCGAACCGGGGATCGACCTCGAGGCCGGGCAGTGGCTCGCCGAACGGGGCGTGGCTGCAATCGGTGCTGATAATTTCGCGATCGAAGCCATTCCATTTCCGGCGGGACAGGTGTTCCCCGTGCACCAGTGCGTGTTGCGCGGCTATGGCGTCGCGCTGATCGAGGGGCTGGTGCTGGAGCCGCTGGCGAAGAGCGGCGCGAGCGAGTTCCTGTTCATCGCTTCACCTTTGCCGATCGTGGGCGGTACGGGGAGTCCCCTCTCTCCCGTGGCCGTGCTTTAACGAACCTAATGAACATTCGCCAGCTCGAGACCTTCTACTGGATCGCGCAGCTCGGCACGTTCAGCGCTGCCGCCGAGCGCCTGCATACCTCGCAAGCAAGCGTGTCGGCGCGCATCCGCGAGCTCGAAGAAGAGCTCGAGGTCGCCTTGTTCGACCGCATCGGGCGCCAGGTTCAGCTCACCGTCAAGGCGCGTGAGCTGCTGGTGCATGCGGAAAAGGTGGTGGCCGAAGCCGCACGCCTCAGGCTCGCCGCCGGCAGGCCCGACATGGTACAGGGAGTGATCAAGATCGGTCTGGGAGAGGCCATCGCGACGCGCTCGCTGGTCGCCATCATCAACGAGCTCAAGCGCCGGTATCCCGACTTGGATGTCGAGTTCGATATCGATCTCAACATGAACCTCGTACGTAAGCTCACGCGCGGCGCGATAGATGTCGGCCTCTTCGGCGGACGGGTGGAGGCGACCGAGCTCAATTTTGTGCCCATCGGAGCGATGGCGGTAACTTGGGTGGGCGCTCCATCGCTCTTCGGCGGACAAGCTATAGTCAGTCCAGCAGACGTGGTTGCGCTGCCGATCATCAGCTTGCCGCGAGAGGCCCGGCTTTATGCGATGCTGCAGGAATGGTTCGCCGAAGGCGCGGTCGTTCCCACGCGGGTGAGCTATTGCAACAACCTGATGACCATGCTCCACGTTGCCCGCGCCGGGCTCTGCGCGTGCCTGGTCCCCGCCTACTTCGTCGCCGCGGATGTCGAAGCCGGCATTTTGCAGGCGCCGATCGCGGCCCCGCCGCTCGCTACGCTCAAGTTCTTCGTCGCCACGCGGCTCGAAAGCGTCGATCCGGCGATTGCCGAGATCGCTTCGATCGTGGCCGACGTAACTCGACTTTCGAACGGCGACCACAAGGTTGCGCAACCCGTACGCGCCGTGTTCGGGCAGAAGGGGCGCGCCCCGCGCTGAAAAGGACGCCCGTGTCCCGATTGAACGGATGGCTCGCCGGGGTGCGCGTACTCGATCTGTCGCGCTACCGGCCCGGTCCTTTCGCCGCGATGCTGCTCGCCGACATGGGCGCCGAGGTGCTCAAGATCGAAGGGCCCGACGGCGATGACATGCAGCACCTGGGGCCGCGCGATGCCGCGGGTCAACCCATCTTCTATCGGGCCCTGAACGCGGGCAAGAAAGTACGCCGCATGGATCTCAAGAACGCCGCCGTGCGGACGAAATTTCTGCGCCTCGCCGAATCGGCGGATGTGCTCCTCGAGACTTTCCGTCCTGGCGTGATGGCAAGGCTCGGCGTCGGCTATGAGACCCTATCGAAGGCCAACCCGCGGCTGGTGTACTGCGCGCTTTCCGGCTATGGCGCCAATGGGCCGCTCGCGCGCGCCGCGGGACACGACGCCAATTACCTCGCGCTCACCGGGATCCTTTTCCGCAACGGCCGCGGCACCGGGGCGTATTTCGATCCGCCGCTGGCGGACGACGCTGGCGCGCTGTTCGCCGTCATCGCGATTCTCGGCGCGCTGCGCGAGCGCGATCGCACCGAGCGCGGATGCGAGATCGACATCGGGCTCGCGGATGCGGTCTGGCCGCTGCAGAGCTTTCAGGTGGCCGACTATGGCGAGCGCGGCTATTCGCCCGGCCCCGAGGAGACCTACCTGAACGACGGCGCTGCCTGGTACCGGGCCTACAGGACGCGCGACGGACATCTCGTCGCCCTCGGCGCGGCCGGCGGCCCGTTCTGGAAGCGTTTCTGCGAGGCCGCGGGGCGGCCGGAATGGATCAGCCGAGAAGCCGATCCGCTGCCGCAGCGCAGCTTGATCGCCGAGCTGGACCGTTTTTTCGCGGGGTTCGATCTCGAGCAATGCATCGCGCGATTCGAGCCCGCGGATTGCTGCTTCACCCCTGTGCTGACGCTTGCCGAGGCCATCCGGTCTGGGCAGTGCCAGGCGCGGCAACTCGTGCGGCGGGCCCCCGCAGGCGCGCTTCAGGCGCTGTTTCCCGCCTGGGTCGACGGCGAACCGCCCGGCACGCGCCCCGCGCCGCGCAGCACGCAGGATGGCTTCGAGGACTGAATGTACAAATACCGCTAATCGATATCCATAAGAACTTATCGTTTGATATCGGACTGCGCGGGCATTATCGTGGCAGGCTACCGAGCAGGAGGAAAAACCGATGTCCAAAGAGCCGTTGCCGCTGTCCATCGCGGATCTACCCGCGCAACGGGCATCAGCACCGAAGTCCAAGGCCGAAGCGCGCGCGCTGTACTTCAACACCGGCAACGCTTTCAACCTGCAGCTGCCGCCCGTCCCGGACGAAAGCTTCACCGCCGAGCCTGCGAAAGCGTTGCATCGCGATACGCCCACGAGCCTGATCGCCTGCGACCGTTCGAAGGGGCTCGGTTGCGACTTTCCCGCGACGACGCCGCTCGTCCTTGCGCGCTATGCGCGCATACGCGCCGGCGAAACGCTGGAGACCAATTTCGCCGCGAGCGGGGTCATCGCCTACGTGATCGCGGGGAAAGGGTCGACCCTGTGCGGCACCGAACGCATCGAGTGGAATCCCGGCGATACCTTCGTGCTGCCGGGCGGCTGCAAGCACGAACATCGTGCAGGTCTCGCCGACGCGGTGCTATGGATCGTCACCAACGAGCCGCAGCTCGCCTTCGAGAACCTGAGCCCGCCGCAGCAAGGCCACGCACCCACCGATCTGGTTCATTTCCCCGCGGACGAGGTGCAGCGGCAGATCGAGCTTTTGTACCAGGTTGGACGCGGCGAAGATATCGCGGGCTCCGCACTGATCTTTTCTTCCGACCGTCAGGAAGCGATCCGCAACGTTTTGCCGACGCTGACGGTGGCGATGAACTCGCTTCCCGCCGGCAAGTCACAACGCCCGCACCGGCATAACTCCGTAGCGGTGTCGCTCGTGATCCAGGGCGAGAACTGCTATTCGATTGTCGACGGTCGGCGCAAGGATTGGTCGCAATGGGCGACCACGGTTACACCTGCCACTTCGGTGCATTCCCACCACAACGGCGGCAGCAAGTCCGCGATGTTCCTTATCGTGCAGGACGGCGGGATCTACTATTTCACGCGAGCTCTGGGTTTCGAGTTCGCCGACGAATGATTGCCAAGGAGAAGCCATGGCTCTAGCCCAGACTCAAACCCGGTTGCAGGTCCGTCCCTTGAATCCAGCGCTCGGCGCCGAAGTGCGCGGCGTGGACATGAGCAAGCCGATGGATCCTGCGACGTTCAAGGAATTGCACGACGCGTGGATGCAATATCTCGTCATCGTCTTTCCGGAGCAGCACGTCACCGACGAGCAGCACGTCGCCTTCACGCGCAACTTCGGCGAGCCGGAGATCTTTCACCAGAGCATCATCAAGTCGAAGCGCGTGCGCGAGATCTTCCGCGTCTCGAACGTCGACGACGAGGGCAAGCTGATGCCGCCGGACCATCCGACGGTGCGCCAGCTCTCGGCTGCGCAGTACTGGCATACCGACAGCAGCTACCGAACCATTCCCTGCACCGGCGCGCTGCTGCACGGCGTGGAAGTCAGCCGCACCGGCGGCGAGACCGAGTTCACCAACATGTACCTGGTATACGAGGCGCTGCCGGAGAAGCTCAAGCGCCAGGTGGAGGGCCGCAAGGCGCGCCACGATTTCGATTACCTCAGCGTCTATACGGGACAAACGTTGAAACCGATGACGCCGGAAGAGCGCGCTGCGGTGCCGCCGGTGTGGCAGCCGATGGTGCGCATCCACCCCGTCACGGAGCGCAAGTCGCTCTACATCAGCCCGATCTACAACGACGAAGTGGAAGGCATGTCGCCCGAGGCGGGGAAGAGATTCATCGCCGAGCTCGCCGAGTTCGCGGGTCAGCCCCAGTTCGTCTATCGGCATCGCTGGGAGACCGATGATGTGCTGATGTGGGACAACCGCTGCACCATGCACCAGGTGACTGCCTTCGATCCGAGGGAGCGCCGCGTGATGCACCGGACCACGGTCGTGGGCGACGCTCCGGTGATCGCGGCGTAAACGTGGCCGTTTCCGAACTGCCGAAAATCGCGCACGCCGAGCTCGACCCGGCGTGGCTTACCCAGCACCGCGAGGAGATACTCGAACCCGGCCTTCCGATCGTCGATGCCCATCACCACCTGTGGGACCGCGGCGGCGGCTATTTTCTGGACGAGCTCCTTGCAGATACGGGCTCCGGCCATAACGTCGTCGCGACCGTGTTCGTGCAATGCGGATACGGTTACCGCACCACGGGACCGGAAGCGCTGAGGCCCGTGGGCGAAACGGAGTTCGTGGCAGGCATCGCGCGGGAGGCGGAGCGGAGAAAGCTCAAGACGCACGCCTGCGCCGGGATTGTTGGTGCTGCCGACCTTGCGCTGGGCGACAAGGTGGCGGAGGTTCTGGGCGCGCACATCGACGCCGGCGGTGGCCGCTTCAGGGGAATCCGGCATATCACCGCCCGGCACGACGAATTCAATGCGAGCCTGCTGTCGCGGCCGCCGGCGCGGCAGATGGCCGACCCGGTGTTCCGCAAGGGTTTCGCCCATCTGGCGGCGATGAATCTCACGTTCGATGCGTGGCTTTACCACACCCAGATCCCGGAGCTGACGGACCTGGCGCGCGCGTTTCCGCAGGCGCCCATCGTCCTCAACCACTTCGGTGGGCCACTCGGCGTCGGACCGTATCGGGGGAAGCGCGACGAGGTATTTCCGGCCTGGCTCGCCGCTATGACCGAATTGGCCCGATGCCCTAATGTGCATGTGAAGCTCGGCGGCCTCGGCATGGCCATCATGGGTTTCGATTTCCACAAAGAGGCGTTGCCGCCGTCTTCGGAAAAGTTGGCTTCGAGCTGGCGCCCCTACGTCGAAAAGTGCGTGGACCTTTTTGGCGCTGCGCGGTGCATGTTCGAGAGCAATTTTCCAGTCGATAAGGCCATGTTCAGCTACCCCGTGCTCTGGAACGCGTTCAAGCGCATTGCTTCCGGCGCTTCCGCAACCGAAAAGTCGGCGCTGTTTCACGACACCGCAACGACCTTCTACCGCCTCGATATTTAGCTAGTAATCGACCAATGCCCGCTGTCCGGTTCGGCATCGTCGGCACCTCCGGCCATGCGAGCCGCGTCGCCGCGCCGGTGCTAAAGCGAAACCCTGAGGTATCACTCCTCGGGGCGGCCGGCAGCGCGCCCGAGCGCAGCGCGCAATTTGCGCAACAACACGCCTCCGCGCGCAGCTATCGCGATCTGGAAGAAATGCTGGGCGACCGCGACATCGACGCCGTATGGATCTGCTCGCCGAATCACCTGCACGCCGAGCAGGTAGCGCGGTGCGCAGCGGCCGGGAAACACGTCCTTGTCGAAAAACCGCTCGCAACGACTCGCGAGGATGCCGAACAGGCCGGGAAGGCTGCAAGCGGAGCGGGCATCACGCTGCGCGTGGGCTGCCAGCACCGGTTTCGACCCGCGCATCGGCAGATCCGCGAATGGATCGCTTCGGACCTCGTCGGCAGGATCGGCTATTTCCGCATCCACCGCTTCTGGCGCTACCCGTATTTCGAGGACATGGATCCCTCGGGTCCGCCGCAATGGCGGCGCTCGGGTTCGGAAAGCGGCGGCTGGGTGATCAACGACATCGGCTCGCATTTGCTCGATCTCATGCTGTGGATGTGCGGCGTCGAGGGAACATTGGCCGGCGCACTGCTCGCTTCGCAGCAGTTCGATCTTCCGACAGAGGACAGTGCAGCGCTGCTGGTGCGGCTGGGAGAAAGCGCGATCGGGATCATGGAGACAAGCTGCGCCAACGACAGCCCGGGAAGCCGGATCGAGGTTTACGGAAGCGCGGGTTGGATCCGTGCCGACGACACCCTGTCAGGTCCGGCGACGCTCACGACGCACCAGGGCCGGACGCTCTCGTTTCCATCGGTCCAAATGCTGGATACTTACAGCGCCGAAGTGACCGATTTCGTCGCTGCGGTGCGAGGCGAGGACGGCATTGGTGCCGACGCAGCGGCCGGAACCGCGCTTGCCGGCATCATCGAGACCGCGGTAAGAGGAAGACCATGCGTCTGAAGGACAAGATCGCCATCATCGTCGGCGCAGGGCAGAGCCCGGGCGAGGGGTTGGGAAACGGCCGCGCTACAGCGCTACGCTTCGTCCAGGAAGGCGCGAAGGTTCTCGCCGTGGACCGCGACCTCGCGTCCGCCGAAGAGACGGCCAGTCTCGCGGGCAAGGAGGGCGGCGAGTGCATTGCCTTCGAAGCGGACGTGACCAAGGAGCGCACTCTCGCCGCGGCGATCAAGGCTGCGCAGGATCGCTGGGGCAAGGTCGACATCCTCCATAACAACGTCGGCGTGAGCATCGCCGGCGGCGACGCCTCCCCGCTCGAGATCACCGAGGAGGCCTTCGACCGCGTGTGCGCCATCAATCTCCGCGGCACCGTGATGGCGTGCAAGCACGTCCTGCCGCTCATGCGGGCGCAGCGCTCCGGCGTGATCATCAATATCTCGTCGATCGCGGCCTGGGAGATGTTTCCCACGGTGGCGTACAAGGCGACCAAGGCGGCGATGATCGCCTACACCCAGCAGCTCGCGATTCAGAACGCTGAGTTCGGCGTGCGCGCCAACGTCATCCTGCCGGGCCTCATGGATACGCCCATGGCGGTCGATACCCGGGCTCGCATCAGCGGCAGGAGCCGCGCTGAAATCGCGGCCTCGCGCGACGCCGAGGTTCCCTTGCGCAGGCGGATGGGAACGGCCTGGGACGTCGCCAACGCGGCCCTGTTCCTCGCCTCGGACGAGGCCAACTTCATCACCGGCGTCGCGCTTCCCGTCGACGGCGGTGCA
>Ga0066700_10001495_pt1 | contig 9795 bp, 7 predicted proteins | sample GraSoiAngelo_149_FD_66460 | JGI IMG/M metagenome (GOLD analysis project Ga0066700, IMG submission 66460) | Grasslands soil microbial communities from the Angelo Coastal Reserve, California, USA - 14_1009_09_30cm | ecosystem: Environmental > Terrestrial > Soil > Grasslands | place: USA...
GATCTCCTTGGGCCGGAGCCGTTGCGGCAGGTAGCGCTTCGCCTCGTTGACGCGCAAATGCGGCAGCACCGTTCCCCGAGCCGCGACCTCCGACATGACCTTGAGCGCCGTCCCCCACCGGCCGGCGCGCACCAGGGATTCCAGGTAGAAGCCCCAGTACTTCAAGTAGCCGCACAGCAACTCGTCGGCCCCTTGCCCGCACAGAATCACCGTCACCCCCAACTCCCTCGCCCGCTGCATCAGCAGGTAGTGGGCGACTGGGGAGAAGCAGTTTACCGGCTCGTCGTTGCACCAGATGACCTGATCCAGCAACCGGAACGCGTCGGCGGGGGTGAACTGAACGCGTGACGTGTGAGCGTTGGCGCCGAGGTGGAGCGCCATCCGCGCGATGAATGGCTCCTCGCTGTAGCGGGGATCGTCGCTCACGATGGAAAGCGCCTGGATCCCGGCGCCGGGCCCTAACACGCCCCCCATCGCCGCCGCCATAGCCGAGGAATCGACCCCGCCCGAGAGCAGCACGCCGACCGGGACGTCGCTGCGCAGGCGCAGCCGCACGCTGTCGACGAACGTCTCCCGGACGGCTTCGAACGATGGCGCAGTGCCGTCGCGGAACGTCTCTTCGCCGAGCGGCGTCCAGTACGGCCGCGCGGACGGCACCAGGCCGCCGGGATGGCGCAGGTCGATCCGGACGACCTGCCCCGGCGGCAGGGCCTCGATGCCCTGGAAGAAGGTCTGCTGCTGGGCATCGAGCTGCGATTGCACCAGGAAGCGCCCCACCGCGGTGCGGTCGATGGCGAACCGCCGGTCGCTGCCGGCGAGGATGCCCTTGATCTCGGAGGCGAACAGGACGTGGCCGGCAGAACGGTGCCAATACAGTGGTTTGATGCCAAACCGGTCGCGCGACAGCACCAGGACGCCGGCGTCCTGGTCCAGCCAGGCGAGCGCCCACATGCCGTTGAAGCGCGCGAAGGCCGACTCGCCCCACAGGGCCAAGGCCTGCAGCACGACCTCGGTATCGCACTGCGTATGGAACTGCGCCCCGAGGCCCTGCAGCTCGGCGCGCAGCTCGCGGTAGTTGTAGATCTCGCCGTTGTAAACCAGCACCTGGCGACCGGAGGGGGACAGCAGCGGTTGCAGGCCGGCGTCCGACAGGTCGAGGATGGCCAGGCGGGCGCTGGCGAGGCCCAAGTGGACCTCGCTCACACACCCCGTCCATGCGCCGCGGCCGTCCGGCCCGCGGTGCGCCTGGATCGCGATCATTCGATCGAGCTTCTCGCCCAGTGACGGATCCGGGCGACTCGACACGATCCCCGCAATGCCGCACATGATGCCTCAGAGCCAACTTACCCGCGCGCCGAGTGACGGCAACCCCCGCCGTGATCTCCGCCTCAAATCGTGGGGCGGGCCCCGAGGATCCTGTCGTACAGGTCCTCCACGATACGCGCCGTGGCATCCCACGCGTAGTGCTCCAGGACGAATTCGCGGCCGGCTGCGCCCATCGTGTCGCGCAGCTCGCGACTCGTCACCAATTGCTCCAGTACTTCCGCCAGGGCGACCGTATCACGGGGCGGAACGAGAAAGCCGGTGACGCGATCCTGCACGACCTCGGGAAACCCACCCACCCGTGAGACGACCACGGGAACGCCGCATGCCGATGCCTCCAACACCGCGACGCCGAAGCTCTCCTCCTGAACCGACGGGGCCACGTACACGGACAAGCGCCGCAGATATTCGGGGACTTGGGTGTGCGGCACCCAGCCCGTGAACTCGGTCACGTCGTTGACCGCGAGCGCCCGCGCCATTCGCTCCAACCGCTGCCGCTCGGGACCTTCTCCTACAATCAGCAGCCGGAGGTCATGCGGCAGCTTTCGGCGCCGCAGGGCGGCGAACGCCTGAATCAGATGCTCAATCCCGTAGCCTGGGTCCAGCGCTTTCACGGTGCCGATCGTCACCGCGCCATCGTCGTGATGTGCCTCCCCTCCGTCGCTATTGAATTGCGCACAGTCCACGCCGAACGGCGTCAGCAGGACGTCGTGCGCCGTGTACTCCTGAGTCAGGCGAGCCATGTAGCGGCTGGTCGAGCAGACGTAGTCGGCGCGGGCGATATTGAACTTGACCAAGGCCCGGTGCAACGGGGAGCTGTGCGGGAACTGGAGGACCTCGCTGCCCCACACGGACACGACGTAGGGGTGAAAGCCGGTGAGGCTGCCCAGCAGGCCGTAGCCCCCCGCATAATGCGTGTGCAGAATCTGCGGGCGCAGCCGGCGCAGCAGCGCCCGCGCCTGGTTCACGGCCAGGAGATAGCGCCACCGGGGCACCACGGGGCGCGCGCGCCGCTCCCCCTCGAGGTAGTGGACGCTCACCCCCGTCATGTCCTCCCGCTGAGCGTGGAGGGATGCCACGTGGACGTCGTAGCCGCGACCGGCGAAATGCAAGGCCCATTTCCTGGTGTGAATATTCGCGGCGCTCGCCAGGTAACAGATGCGCCTAGGACTGTCGCTCATGACCTCCGCCCGGACCCGCTTCCCGCACGAGAACCACGAACAGCGCCAGGAAGAACATGGACCACACAGTGAAGCTGGTCCAGCCGAGCCAATCGGCGAACAACATCGCCACAATCGTGGACCCGAGTGGCAACAGCAGGGGATAGAGGGGCGATGCCGTGTGCGTCCTCAAGTCGCGGCGTACGAGGGCCACGACGCGGCTTGCGAAGAACAGATAGGTCACCAATCCCACCAGACCGGTCTCACTCAATACCCCGACGATCGCGTTGTGCGTGGTGCGCGCGTCCTCCGCCCCCACCATCCTCGCCAACAGGTCCACGTAGTTTCCGGTCCCCACTCCCAGAATCGGATGCTGGACGAACATCTCCAATCCCACGCGCCACAGCGTGAGTCGTTCCACCCACGCGAATGTCTCTCCGAGGCTGGTCACGGTGGCCGCTCGCCACAGGGCCAAGCCGAGCAGCAGGTGATTCACCGAGAACAGGATTCCCAGCATCACCCCGGCCGTAACAAAGTCCCGCACGGCTCGAGCCGCTTTCAAGCCCAGGGAAGTCGTCCGGTCGAGCCAGTGGTATGCCAGCAACGCGACCGCGGTCGTGATCCAGGCCGTGCGCCCGAGGGTGGAGATGAGCCCCATCCCGATCATGACGGTGTAGGCCCACCACGCCAGGCGCTTCCCGGCCGTTGGCGCCCGATGGGACAGCGAGAAACCGATGAGCAGCGCGTAGACCTGGAGCCAGGCGAGCAGGAGCCCGGTCTCGCCCAGGGTGCCGCCCCGCGCGACCTTCCCGCCCAGGGTCACGGTCAGGCTGGCTTGTGCGATCGACAGCAGGCTCTGCGCTCCGATGACGAAGAGAAAGATGTGGAGGAGTCGGATCACGTCGGCACTCCGGGCCACGTCCACTACGATCAGCAGCACGAGCAGCCATTCCACGTAACGCAACCACGACACCAGGCTTCCCTCGATGAGTGCGGGCGTCGCAAAGACCGACAGAAATCGCACGAACACCACCAGAACGATCGGGAAGAGGAGGGGAGATGTCCGAATGCTCTGGCCCGCGATCCCCTTGTGCCACACCCACAGAATCGTGTACAGCATCATGTAGAGATCGACTGGCAGAATGTCGTAGTCGAGGATCCCCGCGACATGTTCCGGGGGGATGACGGTGAGGATCACGAGGAGCGGATAGAGGCCCCACACGGGTCTGACCAGCAGCGCCGGGATGAGAAGAGCTGCCGCGATGACGGCGAACGGCCAGATCCGATCCGACGCGAGCAGCGGCAGCGCCAGGGCCAGGCCTGCGACGAACACAGCGGCCGTCCGTCCCCAGTGCCGCGGGGGCTCCAATGTCAGCGCTTGTGACATACCATGATCTCGGTCGTCGGACTCTCCGTGAACAGCGCCGTAAGGCTGACCTCCAACGGGTACAACAAGGCTCCGTACACCGCACCCAGCGACGGGACCACGCGCACGGGCAGCATGAAGCCACGCCAGACCAGGAGCGGCAATGCACCTGGCGTGTCAACCGGCGCATTCATCAGGAAGAACATCGGTGCACGCTTGACGATCTCGAGCCCGGCCGCCTCCACGACGGCCGTGACGTTCTCCAGGGATCGGTGGACCTGGTGGGGGGTCCGGACGGTCCTGCCATGGAGAAAATTATCGGAGAAGAGGAAGTATCCTCCCGACCGGCAGAGGGAGGAAATGTTGAAGATCGCGGTGCGGAACCGCATGTCGTCGACGATGTGAAACAGAACATCGAAGGCCGTGATCACGTCGAACCGATGCTCGAACTGCTCCGGACTCAACGAGGCACCGATGTCGAGCTGGACGCTCGGGACGCCGGGGTGGGCCGTCTTCAATCGCTCCACCGCGACCGCGGTGAAGTCCGACGCCGTAATGGCCTTCACTCCGAGCGACCGCCAGATCGCCACATAGAAGCCCGTGCCCGAACCGACATCCAGGACCGTCGCTCGGGACAGATCGAGCGGGAGCGCGCGTGCCTGCGAGAGAAACACCCGTCGGCGCACGCGGTACAGCCACTGATTGTAGCGGAGCCCGTACCCGGCGAATCCCACACCGTGCAGGTCCCAGTGCTTGGTGAGACGGGCTTCCCAGTAATCTCGGGGATCGAAGACCGCCATGGAGTCAAGACAGGCCAAGCCGTCGTGTCAGGCCCTGAGCGAGATAGTCCCAGTCACCCTGCGACAGATAGTAGAGGCCGCGTCGCACCAGGGAGTATGCTTTCAGCGGGATGTTCCACACAGTCCGCCGGCCGTACGTGCGATCGATCCGGTGACACTCCGGCGGCAGCACCGTGGAGAAGATCGTGCTTTCTTTGGAACGACCATGCCGTCGGCTCGCCCCCCAGTAGCGACGCACGTGCTGGAAGCGCGCCCCCTTCAAGGCGGCGCGCAGAAAGAACTCGTAGTCCATCGCCACCTCGTAGCTGGGATCGATCATTCCGACTCTGGCGAACAGACCCCGGCGCCAGAACGCGCTCTGGTTGCTGAGCGACATGCCGTCATACCAATGGACGACAACGGAGAACGGGGTGAACCGCGATTCCCCGGTGACTTCGTCCTGCTCGTCGATGTCCAGTCGGTTCGCGAACGCGACGTCCACCGCGGGGTGCGTCCGAAACAGCTCGGCGGCCTCGTCAAAAACACCCGGGAGGTAGATATCGTCCGAGTTCTGCCAGCCGATGAGATCGCCCGTGGCCCGGGCAAACCCCTTGTTGAGGGCGTCGCTCTGCCCGGCATCCCGCTCACTCACCCAGTAGGCGAGCCAGCGCTCGTACTGCTTGATGATCTCCACGCTGCCGTCGCTCGAGCCGCCGTCGATGATCAGGTACTCGAGATCGGGATAGTTCTGGTTCAGGACGCTGAGGATGGTTCGCTCCAGGAATTGCGCCTGATTGAAGGAGGGCGTCACGATGGAGATCCTGGGGCGGGCCGGTGCGTGCGCCGGCGCCGGTCCCGCGCCGGCCCGGCGCTGCGCCACGAAATCCCTGATCTCCTGCGTCCCGTAGCGTCTCACGCTTTCACCAGCTCCACATCCAGGCAGTCACCCTTCCCGGGCAAGACCAGATCCGCGAGACGCAGCCACGGACAGGCGAGCGCCCGGAAGATCGCGCTGTCCAAGATCCGGCCCCGCGTGACCGCTCTCACGTCGGTTCGTCCGCCGAACAAATACGACTTGAGCGACGTGGTGAAGAAGTCGTCCGGCGTCACCGTGCGGACCCGGGCGACCCGGAAGCTCGCTTCCTCCGCCAGGCGCCCCAGCGTCCGGACAGTGAACACGTACAGATGGAACGGGATATGCCAGCCGTGCCACGTGCGGCCGAACAGATCTCGCAGATATCCCTCGCCGTTGGGACAGAAGACGAAGACCCTCCCGCCCGGCTTCAGGAGCCGATGGATTTCCTTCAGGGTCTGGGTCGGCGAGCCGACGTGTTCCAGCACCTGGGAGAGGATCACGCAGTCGAGCGACGCGTCGCCGAGATCTGCTTGCTCGATCGCACCGCTCGATACGGTGAGCCCGGCACTGCGGCAGAAGGCTACGCACCTGGGGTTGACCTCGAGCCCGTACACCTCGCAGCCTTTCTCCTTCAGAGGCAGCAAGAACTTGCCGTAGCCACAGCCCACGTCGAGCACCCGGCCGTAGGCCCTGGCGATGACCCGATCGCTGTAATTGCCCATGACGGCGTGCCACAGTCGCCGCACGCCCTCCCAGCGGCGACTCCCGGGCTGGTCGAGGACCGGCACGGGGTAGTCCCGCTCGTACAGGTCGTCGAGCGCGTCCCGCGTGGGTCGCGGGTTGAGCCGCACGAGGCCGCAGGACATGCACTGCACGATGGGGTATTGGTCCGGGCGTCCGAACCGTAGATCCGTGCCGACGAACAGGGTCGCCGCCGCGCGCTCGCCGCACAGATCGCACGACACGGTCTCCAGCTCGACGCCCGTCGTCATCTGGCCTCGAGACGCTCGCGCCGCTCGGCGAAGAACACGTTCCAGTAGCGATTGCGGTGCTGCCGCTCGAACGGCATCACGCGTCCTCGGCGAACGATGAAGGGGGCATACCCGAAGTCTTGGAGGCACGACACGATCTGGTCGATGCTCGCGCCGTACCGCTCGAGCATCGGCTCGTACAGCTCGACCATCATCACCTGCGGCCGCAGCTGCGTATCGCCGAAGCAGCCCGAGGCGCCGTCCAGCACCAGTTTTTCCGCGCCTTCGACGTCGATCTTCAGGAAGTCGATCCGTCCCAGGCCCCGGTCCTGGCAGTAGGAGCTGAGCGTCGTCACCGGCACCGTGATCGTGCCGGCCCGCGTGCGGCGGCCCGTGTCCAGAAACGACGAATACGCGCTGTCCGCGGACACGGTGAAGCCGATGTGGCCGTCCCGGTTGCCGACGGCGCAGCAATTGAGCACTACGTTGTCGAAGCCGTTGAGGAGGACGCTGGTGCTGAGCAGGTGGAAGTTTCTGGGCACGGGCTCGAAGCAATGGATCTGACCCTTGGGGGCCCTGGAGGCGAACAACAGGCTGTAGTACCCGACGTTGGCGCCGACGTCGATACAGACGGCGTCGTCCCGAGTCAGCCGCGCGATCAGCTCTGTTTCGTCTCGCTCAAACGACCGGTAGCAGTAGATGTCGCATCCCACATCCTCGTTCGCGAGCACGAGGATGTGATAGCCGTTGATGCGCGCGTGTTTCACCCAACTACGCGAGGGAGGGTGCGGCCTCCACAGACGGTGCACGACGTCCATCCACAGGCGACGCGGGGCCCACCGTGCACTCGCGAACATCACAAGCTCCGTGACACCCGCAGGTAGTTCACCGTGATCGCGGGTCCGTAGAGCAAGCGGCCCAGGCCCGCCCCGTTGACGCCGATCAGCGGGAGCAGTGCGGCGACACCGATGGCCGATAGCACGCCCCCGGCCAGATTGGCGAGTGAGACGAACCGTACCTGGCCCAAGCCCAGCAGCGTGTTGTGGGGCACCACGTTGATGGAAATCAGGGCGAAGGCGAGGGCCAGGATGGCCAGCAACACGTACGCCTGGCTCGCGAACTCGGCGCCCATCCACAGGGTGAGGATCGGCCGACCCAAGAAGATCAGCGGCGCCGCCAGGGCCGCGGCCAGCAGGACGTTCCAGGCGACGTATCGCCCGAACAGCGCCTTCAGCCCGGAGCGTGCGCTCGTCTCGGAGCGGCCCGAGACCAGAGGAAACAGAAAGGAGAAGGCGGCCGCGGGCAGCGCGTGCACCTGCTGCGCCAGCTGGACGCAGACCGCGTAATACGCCAACTGCGTGCTGCCGAGGATGGCCCCGATGAGCAGCACGTCCACCTGGCTGAAGATCATTCCCCCGAGCCCCTGCACCCAGCTGTACATCCCGAAGCCGAACACTTCGCGCAAGGCCGCGCGATCGAGCAGCGGTCGCAGTGAAAGCCCTTGCACCAGGCGGCGTGACAGCGTCGCTTGGGTCAGCGTTCCCAAGAGGGTCACCGCAAGTGTGCAGACCAGGATCTCCACGACCCCGTAGCCGAGGGTCACGAGCAACACCGCGCCGCCGATGGTGGCGATTCTCACCGCCATGGCGACCGCCGCTGCGAGGTCGTAGCGCTCGTACCCCCGCAGCGTCGCGAGGAAGACCGAATCGATCGATCGGATGACGAGCCCCACGCCCGCCAGCTGGATCGCTCGGACGGCGAGGTCGTGGTCGTGCGAGGCGATTTTGAACACCGCGCCCGCCAGCCACGGGGCGGATGCGATGGCGCTGGCCGCGACGAGCAGGCCCAGCAGCGCGGAGACCGTCAGGGTCGAACGCACCACTCGGACGACCCCGTGCACGCCTCCCCCGCCTCCCCGGCCTCCCCCGTCTCCCCGGGCGCGATAGCTGGATACGAACTTCACGGTCGCGTCTCCCAGCCCCATGGGGACGACCGCGGCGGTGCCCACCAGGGCATTCACCAGCATCCAGATGCCATACTGGGCCAATCCCAACCGCGCCACCAAGAACGGCGCGGCCCCGATCATCAACAGCGGTGAGAGCAGGTAGTCCGCCGCGCTGTAGGCAGCGTTGCGGGCACTGCGATCAGCCACGGGGTGGTGGGGCCGGGCGGCGCAACCTGGGCACCAGCGTCCCCAGAGCCCGACCGATGGCGCGGCGGGCCTCATGGCGCAGCGCCAGGAACTCCCGGTAGGGTGCGCCGTGACGCTGCCGCGCGCGCTCCACGAACCGCGCCGCCACGGCCCAGGACACGCCGACGAAGCTGCTCAACAGCAGCGCGACGCCGAGCAGCACGCTGAGATGCGGCGCGGAGGGTTCGGGCGCCGGCACCGCCGGCTCGATGACGGTGATGACTGGTGTGTCGTTGACTTCCTCGATGCGGGCGGTTTCGTACTCGCGCCGCAGCGTGCGCTGCACTTCGGCGCGCAGGTCCACCTGGCGCCGCAGCTGACCCTCCTCGAACACCAGCTGGGGCGACTCCTGCCACGAGCGGTTCCGCTGGTAGAACGTCTTGAGCTCGCCCTCGCTCTGGCGCAGCTCGCTGTCTCCCTGCTGCGCGCGGCCTTCCGCGAACATGCGGCGGGCCCGCGCCTGCGATTGCCGCGTCTTGGCGTTGAACTCGTTCAGATACGCGATGAAGCGGTTGGCGACTTGAGCAGCGAGCGTCGGGTAGCGGCTGTCCACGCTCAAGCGAACGATGTTCGTCGGGTTGTCCACGTCCACGGTCATCAGCTCGTCGAGTCTCCGCACACCGTTGTAGAGACTGTCCGCCGGGCTCCGTCCCCGAACCGGGAGGATCTGCAGCAGCGGGACGGAGTCGCGCGGCTCCCGTGTGCTGCGGGGGTCGGGGAAGCGGGTGAGCAGGATCCGCTCCAGCAGCTCACGGCCCTGCAAGACGGCGGCATAGAAGCGCGGGGATTGGCTTGCGTCGCCGCCGACGGAAACGCCGAACTGCCCCATCAGGCCGGCGATGCCGGTAGGCACCCCGCGGGCCTGGGTACGGTTCTCGGGCACAAACGCCGTGCTGGCAGTGTAGGTCCGCGGCACCAGGGCCCAGTACACCGTCACCAGCACCGCACTGCCCAGCAGCAGGGTGGCCACGACGCGCCAGGACTGGAGCACGGCGTTCAGCAGCTCGAACGGGTTCAGCTCGTCATGGGGCAGAGCCGGGCGGTCGCGTGCCGCCTCGGCCTCCTGCAGGTCGGCACCGACCCAGTCGGTGCTCACTGCCGGGTCACCACGACGACGATGATCGTCGTCAGGGCCGCCACGATCTGCGC